>Ga0080004_1115290_pt1 | contig 22333 bp, 23 predicted proteins | sample WasSprMetagenome_FD_69207 | JGI IMG/M metagenome (GOLD analysis project Ga0080004, IMG submission 69207) | Sulfidic aquatic microbial communities from Washburn Spring, Yellowstone National Park, USA - WS (SPADES assembly) (version 2) | ecosystem: Environmental > Aquatic > Thermal springs > Hot...
CATAACACCCCTTTTTAATTATTTATATATAAAAAATATATAAAAAAATAAACTAAATCTCCTTAGGCATAGAAGCTAATTTTAATTTCTCTAATACTTCAAATTGTTTCTTAGTTTCCTCATCTTTAAATATCATACCTTTATATATCCAAACTTTAACACCGATAACTCCCCATTTTGTCATAGCCTCATCTAAAGCATAATCAATATCAGCCATTAAAGTTTGTAAAGGTACCTTACCTAAGATTATTCTTTCTCTTCTAGCTAATTCAGCACCATCTAATCTACCAGCAACTTCTATTCTAACTCCTTGAGCTCCTACTCTAATAACTCTAATAGCAGCAGCCCGCATAGCTCTTCTAAAACTAACCCGCTGCTCTAGTTGTCTTGCTATACTATGTGCTACTAATTTAGCACTCAAATCAGGATGCTCTACTTCCTTTACTTCTATAACAACTTCCTTACCAAATTCCTTAAATATAGCGTTCTTTAAAGCTTCTATATCGCTTCCCCTCTTACCTATTATTATTGCAGGCTTAGATGTATAAATAGTTATATGTAAATTATTAGATTTTCTACCTATAATTATCTTTTCAATAGAAGCAGGATTAGGATCCTTAAATTTAGCACTACCCTCCTTGACTTTTAAGCCCATCTTTTTTATTATACTTTTTCTTATATAACTAAATATAAAATTCCTTATTTTATGATCTTCAATAACAGCAGATTGATAATCCTTTTTCTTAGGGAAAAACCAAATACTATCCCAGTACTTATTTATCCCTAATCTTAAAGCCTTAGGATGTACTTTCTGACCCAAAAAAAACACCTCCTTACTTTAATTTTCTTACTTATTTATATTTTTACTTCTTTAGATTCCTTTATTTTTCTTTTTTTAATTTTAGTTCTTTCACCAACTTTTAAAGTAATATGAGAAGTATGCTTTAGAATCCTAGTTCCTGAACCCCGAGCTTTAGTATCCCATCTTTTTATGTATGGACCCTTATTAACAAAAACTTCATAAACAAATAAATTGTTAATATCAACATCTTTATATTTATCAGATAAATACTCAGCATTAGCTTTAACAGAAAGCAATAACTTTTCAACCATTCTTGCAGCCTTCCTTGGAATAAAAGCTACTATGTTAATAGCTTCATCTAAAGATTTTCCTCTAATTAAATCTAAAATGGGCTTTACTTTTTTATAAGAAGTCCTTAAATATCTAGCAAATCCATTAAAAGTAAAAGGAGTCACTTTAAAAGAATTCCATTTATTTTCCCAATATTTTTGATGAGCAATTCTTTTAGCTTCCTTTAAATCCTTTGCTTTAATTAATTCAAATTTTTCATTATTATCAGCATCTTTATAAACTATTTTATAAGTATATAAATACATAATAAAAAGCCCCCTTTAATATTACTTTCTGTATTTTATTTTTTCTCTTTAGAAGCTCCTTTTTTCTCAGGATGTCCCTTAAAAGTTCTAGTAGGAGCAAACTCACCAAGCTTATGTCCAATCATTTGTTCAGTAACATAAACAGGCACATGCCCTTTACCATTATGTACCAAAAAAGTAAGTCCAACCATTTCAGGAACAATTGTACTTCGTCTTGACCAAGTTTTAATAGTTTTTTCACCTGTTTGAATTGCTTTTAATACTTTTTTATATAATTTTTCATCAACAAATGGTCCTTTCTTAGAGCTTCTACCCATAAAACATTCCCCTCCTACTACTTGTTCTTAGGTCTTCTACTTATTATAAACTTACTAGAGCTTTTCTTTTCTTTTCTTGTTTTATAACCTACAGTAGGTTTACCCCATGGAGTAACACTAGGTCTACCTGGATGAGTTCTACCTTCTCCTCCACCATGTGGATGATCTACAACATTCATACACGTACCTCTTACATGAGGTCGCCTATCCAGATATCTCATTCTGCCAGCTTTACCAATAACTAAATTATGATGCTCTTGATTAGAAACTCTACCAATAGTAGCCCTACATTTAGCATTAATCTTTCTAATTTCTCCAGATGGTAATCTAATAATAGCATAATCCTCTTCTTTTCCTATTAACTGAGCTACACTCCCTGCTGCTCTTGCCAACTGTCCACCCTTGCCTGGATATAATTCAACATTATGAATAAAAGTACCAACAGGTATATTCCTTAAAGGTAAACAATTACCTACTTTTATTTCTACGTTTTCCCCAGATTCAATAACATCTCCAACTTTTAACCCTTCAGGAGTAATAATATATCTTTTTTCGCCATCTTCATACTCTACTAACGAAATCCAAGCACTTCTATTAGGATCATATTCTATAGTTTTAACAACAGCCTTAATATTATCTTTATTCCTTTTAAAATCTATTATTCTTATTCTTCTCTTATGACCTCCTCCTCTAAATCTAACAGTAATTTTACCTTGATTATTTCTTCCTCCCTTTTTCTTTTTTATAATAGTTAAAGGTTTATAAGGACTATCAGTAGTTAATTCACTTTTAAAATCATAATAAACTACAAATCTTCTACCCGGAGAAGTAGGATTAACTTTTTTTAAAGCCATATTTTTTCCTCCTTATTTTTTATTTTTTCTCTAGTAAATTCTCAATAAAATCAATTTTATATCCCTCTTTAAGAGTAATAATAGCTTTCTTATAACCTTTAGTTTTATGTTTATAATATATATTTCTATTTGATTGGAATTTATACCTACTTCTATAATAAGTAGTTTTAGGAGGAATATTAACAATATTTACTTTATCAACTTCAACATTAAATAATTTTTGGACCGCATTTTTTACATCCACTTTTGTAGCTCTTTTATCTATTTCAAATATATATTTCTTTTTACTACCTTGATTTAATAAATTTAATGCTTTCTCAGTTAATATTGGTCTTTTTAATACTTCATATAAACTAATCTCTGCTTTAGATTTCATAAAATTTACCTCCTTAACTATTAACCTTATCTTTAACTAAATTATTATTAACATATTCAATAAATAATTCATTTAATCTATCCCAAGCTTTTTTATCTAAAATAACTTTTTTAGCACTTAAAATATCTTCTACATTAATATTATCAGCTTTTAGAACCTTCCTTGTAGATTTATGATTCCTAACACTTTTTATAAGATTTAAAACCTTTTCATCTTTTTCACCATATAAATAAACTATTTTATCTAAATTCAAATTTAAAGCTTTAGCTAAATTTTCTACATTTTTAGTTTTAATTTCTTTAAAAGGATATTCTTCTAAAACTATAAAATCATCTATCTTTAAACCAATTAAAGAATATAAAGCTAATTTTCTTTGTTTTTTATTCATTTTAATAGAAAAATCACGAGGTTGAGGACCAAATACTACTCCACCTTTTCTCCAAATAGGAGATCTAATACTACCATGTCTAGCCCTACCAGTATGTTTTTGAGGCCATGGTTTTCTACCACCTCCTCTAACTTCTCCTCTTCTCTTTGTCTTAACAGTACCTAATCTTCTATTAGCCCATTGCCTTACTAAATGCATATGGACTAATTCTTTTATAGGCTCTCTCTTAAAATCAACTTTTAATTCATAAATACCTTGATTATTGAAATTATCATCAATTTTATAAACTTTTATAACTTTTTCCATAACTATTATTCCTCCTTATTTTTAAAATTAATTACTAATTAGATAATTTAATTATCTTTAATAAAGAATTATTAGCTCCTGGAACACTTCCTTTTATCAACAATAGATTTTTTTCTTTAATAACATCAACTATTTCAAGATTTCCAATAGTAACAGTTTCATCACCATATTTACCAGGTCTCCTTTTACCAGGTCTAGTAGGTCCAATCCTAGAAGTAGCATTACTTCCAGCTCTTCTATGATGCTTACTACCGTGAGACATAGGACCTCTACTACCATTCCATCTTTTTATCATTCCACTAAAGCCTCTACCTTTTGTTTTTCCAGTAACCTTTATTAAATCTCCAGCTTTAAATAAATCTACATTTATAACATCTCCAACTTTATATTTTTTAGCTACTTCTTCATTAACTCTAATTTCTCCAATTATTTTATAATACTCATTTAATCCAGCTTTTTCGAATACTCCTTTAAGAGGTTTATTCAATTTACTAGGATCCACTTGAATAAAACCAAGCTTTAGAGAATAATAACCATCTTTATCTTTATTTTTTATTTGTATTACTTTACATGGGCCAGCTAAAACCACGCTAACCGGAATTAATTTATCTCCTTTATATATTTCTGTCATTCCCACTTTTAATCCAAATAATCCTAACATACTATATACCTCCTTTTTATAACATTATTCCTTAATTTATTTTTATTTTATAATAAAAAAAGGTAACTATAGAAAAGCAAATAATAAATAAAGAAAAAATTTTATAAACAGTTAACAAATTAATAAAGTAAGCGATGTTACCTAATACAAAAGCTCCTAAAAAAACTAAAGATACATTCAATAAAGAATATAACGAAACAACTTTAGCAATATAAGAAGAATCTGTTACAATCTGAACTCTATTATTAGATACTCCAAAAATAAGTGATTGTAAAAATCCAACAAAAGGAATAAAGTAATATATATAATTAGGAATAAAAGAAATAACAAGAAATAAAACACCATATAAAAATATGATAATCTCTTCAGAAAAATTAACAACAAAATTAGAACTAAATGAAGCTACAAAAATAGCACCAATAATTGCCCCCATACCTAATAATGAAAGTACCCAAGAAAAATTAGAAATAGTTCCCTTTAAAACATCCTTAGTAAAAACTTGTAATAAAGCTAATAAAGATAACCCTAAAAAATTGATTATAGCTATACTTATAAAACTTTTAAGTATTAATTTATTGTTATATATATATTTCATAACTTCTTTTATTTCCTTAATTATAGTGTTTCTCAGTTCATTTTTATCATTTTTATTATTATAATGAATTTTAGGTAAATTTTTAGAAAAAATTAATAATAAAATAAGAGGTAAAAAAGAAATAGTATTAAACAAAAATCCCATATATAATCCAAATTTTTTAGCTAAGAATGCTGCAAAAATAGGGCCAATAACTCTTGATAAATTAAACGTCAATCCCTGTAAGCTAAAAGCACTAGTTAAATCTTTTTCCTGACTAATATTTTTTATTAAAGTACTTCTAGCAGGAAAATAAAAACTCATAGTAATCCCACCAATAAAACCTAATATTAACAAATAAATTCCATTTATTTTATTAGTATAAACTAAATAAGTTATCAAACAAGCATTAAAAAAATCAACAAATTGAATAATAATTAAAACTTTTCTATAACCTAACCTATCTATAACAATTCCACTAACAAAAGAAAAAATAAGAGATGGTAAAAATCTAATTAAATTTAAATTACCAGTGAATTGAGAAGCTAAATTAGGATTAGGGTAAATAATATTAATTAACCATTGCCTTAAAGTATAATCAACCCAGTTACCTATTAGTGATATACATTGAAAAAACCAAAAATAAAAATAAAACGGATTTTTTAAAGCCCTAAAAGGGTTTTCTATTGTAAAATTACTATCTCTGTTAGTTATATTTATACTCATATTTTCATTTATCAATTTTTTATACTAAATTGTTTTAATAACAACTTCAACACCTTCTGGTAAATCTATTTTTTTAATTTCTTCAATAGTTTTAGGAGTGTAATCAGAGATTTCAAGTAATCTTTTATGAATTTTTAGTTCAAAATGTTCTCCTGATCTTTTATCAACGTGAGGAGAACGTGTAACACAAAAAAGTCTTCTTTTGACCGGTAAATAAACAGGTCCTATTACTTTAGCACCTGTTCCTAATGCCATATCTATTATTTTATTAACAGACTTATCTAATAATTTATGATCCCAACTCATTAATTTTATTCTTATCTTAGGTAATTTACTCATACTTTAAAGACCTCCATCTCTTATAAATAGTTTTGTAATTATTTTATTCAATAAAAAATATTTTTTTCCTTTCTATAATTAAATAAAAGTGAATTAAACTATCTTAATTGAGCTACTGCTTAAAAGTATGTTGACTTCTTAAGTATCCTATAGGAAGTAAGTTTAAGTTAAAACAAACAATGAATCTTTTTATCTTTTCTTAGTTCCTTTATCAGATTAATCTTATACTTTTTTAAATTTTTAATTTTTATAAGTACCTTGGTAGATACTGTTCAAATCCTTCCATTTAGCACTCTATTTTAATGTCTGTAAATTTTTTTTCACCATTCCTGCAAAGATGAGTTAAAAATATTTTTACATCCATAAAAAACAAAAAACAAAGATCAACAACATCTTAAATTATCTATACAAAAACAGTAAAATAAAAAATTTTTCTAAACTAAAATAGAATTATCGTTATTTTGATCTTTATAAATAATATTAGCGTAATCTTGCATATCTTTAACTTTTTGCTCATTTATACTTTCTATATAAGAATAAATTAAATTCATTTTATTATCAAAAACTAAAATACCCCCACCATAAACAGGGTAATCCCTGGATTTTACTTTAATAGATTTCGGATATCTATAAGTTAGTTCAATATTTATACCTTCATTAAAGCCTGGAACAATAGAAACAGAAATATCATCTATACTAAGATAATCAAAATCTAAAGAATAATCCTTTAATATTTTTAATATAACTTCTTTTAATTCCTTCTCAAATTTTTTGGCATCATTATTTTGGTTATTTAAAATAGAATACAAATCAGTAACTTTGAGATTTTTTGAATTATTTATTTCGTTTAAAATATCATTAATATTTAGATTTTGGAATATTTTATTTTCATTAGCAGATTTTACTAAATAAGAAGTTAATTCAGAATTATTAAATAAAATATCAGCAATTATAATTGATTTCATAAATTCAGGAACAGTAGTAGTAGCTGGATTAGAAATTTTAGCACCTTTTATAAATATATTATAAAACCTATCTGCTACCTCATTTAAACTATACTTACCCTTATTATCATTATAAAAATTTATAAATGCTTTATAAAAAGCATTTGATAAAGATTTTGATTGTAAATGAACTTCTTTTTCTTCTTTTTTTAATTCAGAGTATTTTTTATACTCAAAGGATTCAGATATATCCCTAATCGGTTTTTCATCTTTGATTTTTGATAATTCATCTGGTAACATATAGGGATTATTATTTAATAGTTCTTTTGTTTGTTTTATATTAGTATAAATAGTTTTTCCAAAATACTCAGCTATTTGAGAAAGTATATTAGTCTTAGTCAAATCTATTTTATTATCTTGGACATACTTTTGGATATTATGATCAGAGGCAGCACTTAAAAAAGCATTAATATCCCCAAAAGCTTCATGAACAGCCCCTGATTCAAAGTGAAATGGATTATCAATATAGCTTGGTCTTAAATCATCTAACAATTTATGTCCCAACTCATGAATAAGTACATCACTATCGTTAGATGCATTAATCACTTCCTGAGTGCTTAGATTAAAAACACTACCAAGAACTAATTTATTTGACATAGGATCATAGTAAGCATTCTTTAAAAAATCCTTGTTAGATTGTCCATAAAGATCTACTTTAAATGGTTTAATAAAATTCTCCTGAGCATAATTATTAGCTTTATTTATATCTTTCTCTATATTATAAACAGTAGATAAAACATCATACATTATTGTTTTTGGCTTAAAAAGTAATTTATTATCTATATTATTTAAATCTCCCAGTTCTTGTTTAATCTTATCATACTGGGTTAAAACCATAGAAATGTTATCAGTTTTTATTATAAAAGCTTTCTGAGGTATAGCTTTCATTATTTGTTTTACTAAATCATTAATTTTATCTTGAGGTGTATAATTCTTTTTCTTTTTAATATCACTATTTTCTAAATTTATTACTTGCTTTTTAGTTTGGAATAAAATATTTTCACTTTTATCAAAAATTTTCTTTAAATCATTTTCAATACTTTTTTTAATTTCATCATTTAAAATAAATTCGCCAATAGTTAATTTAGTGTGCAAGACATCTTGATAATAATTATCAATATTTTGAGGATGATAATTTATAATCACATTATTTAGCTCTTTTTTATCTTGACTATATTTTAACATTAAATAATTTAAATTAACTAATTTAGATAAATCAAACATATAACACCCCCTTTCTTTATATTTAGTTATATTTTTTTTATAAAAATCCTAATTATTTTTCTATTCTCTTTTTAATTATTTTTATTATCTAATTGAAATTCAACACTAACAGGTCTATGATCAGAAGCTATAGCAGTATCAGGTAGCTCCTGTTTTTCAAGAACATCAAAACTTCCCTGAACAACATATTTTTTTAAATTATCAGTTACTGTTATATAATCTATTATAGACGGTTTTCCTTTTAATTCTTTATAATCATTAGGCATATGAAAGTCTTTATTACCTTTTTCTGGTAAATGATAAACAGTATAATGAGTAGGTACATTGGTATCTTTTGAGAGTAAATCAATTTTTCTAACATCAGTAAAACCGTTATTTTGGATTAAAGTTAAAGTTTGAGAAGGAGGTAAATCATTAAAATCACCTGCTAATATAGTAGGTAAATTATCTTTTTTAGCTAAATCAATAGCTCTTTTAGCTTCTTTTAATCTTTGTTCAACAGAATGAGGATCCATTTTAGCTTTAAAATGAACTCCCATTATTTTAACATTAAATCCTGGAGCCAATTCTACTATAGCTTCAACAGGGGGTCTATAAAATGTAGTTTCATTTTCATTAATAGTATATTTCTTTATAGGAAATTTTTTATCAATTAATAAAGCAACGGCAATTCCACGCCCATCACTTTTACCTACTATTATATTATACTTATCCTTTAAACCCGCTAAGCTTAAAACTTGCTCAACTATTTCTTTATTTTCTACTTCTTGTAAAACTAAAATATCAGAATTTAAAGTTTTTAATACATTAGCTAAAGCTTTTAATTCATTATCAGGTTTAGGAGGCCCATCATCTTTATCAGGATCATCAAATTTATCAAATAAATTTTCCACATTATATGTAGTTATTTTTATTTTATTTATTCTATTTTCTATCACAATTTCACCTCATTTCTAATTTCTTTTTCTAAATACATTTTTAAATTACAATGAAAATTAAATTGATATAAAAAAAAATGTAAAAAAAAAGTTAAAAAATTAATATAAATATAATACTTAAAAAAAAATATAATTCATTATTTGAAGGATTTTAAGATTTTATTTAAAATGATATTAATATGGAAAAAGAATTAAAAAATGGAATCAATTTACCAATTTGGTCCTTAAATGATATATACCAATCTTTTAACGAATTTAACCAAGAACTACAAATCTTAGAAAATAAAATTGAAAAAATAAAAAATGAAATAAATAAACAAGATTTAATTAATAATTTCATAGCCAAATTCTTAAAGATTCTAAATTTATATACTGATATATTTGAAATAAACAGAAAATTGAACGCTTATTTATATTGTATTTTAAGTTGTGATTCTACAAACGAAGAAGCTAATAAATATCAAGGGAAATTATTAACACTCAATTCTACCTTAAAAACAATTCAAACCCAATTAGAAAGTATAATTTTTCAAAATAAAGATTTAATTATATCAAACTTAAATGAAAATAAAGATTTAAAAGAATATGAATATTTTATAAAAAAATCTTTAGAAAATTTTGAACATAAAATGACATTAAATGAAGAAGAGCTATATAACTTAATTAGTATATCCTCAAACTCAGAATGGAAATCATTATATGATTTAATTATAAGCAATATAAAAATAACTTTAAAAGATCAAGTTTTATCAATAAGCCAACTAAGGAATTTATATCACGACAAAAATAGATCTCTTAGAGAAATTGCTTATAAAACAGAACTAGAAGAATTAGAAAAATATCATCATATTTTTGCTAAAATACTAAATTCAATAAAATGGGATTCAATAGTAATTTCTAAAAAAAGAAAATTTAACTCATTATTAGAAGCTACTTTATTTTATAATAGATTAGATTTAGAAACTTTTAATGTAATTTTAAATACTACATTTGAAAACCTAAATATAATAAGAAAATACTTTAAAATAAAGGCTAAATTGTTAAATTTAGAAAAATTAGAGTGGTATGATATATTTGCCCCAATTAACAATGAAGATAACCTAAACAATGAATATAAAGAATTAACATATAATCAAGCAAAAAGTTTAATAATAAATGCTTTTCAAAATTTTAGTGATAATTTAAGTAATTTAGCTAAGCAAGCATTTGATAATAATTGGATAGATGCTAAACCAAGATTAGGTAAAAGTGACGGTGGATTTTGTATTTACGTCATACCCTTTAAATCCAGAATTTTAGTTAATTATGATAATTCTATTAAGTCAGTTTTTACATTAGCTCACGAATTGGGTCATGCCTTTCATAATTATCTTTTATCTAACAATTTACCAATATACAGGAATTCTCCATTGATTTTAGCGGAAACAGCTTCATTATTAGCTGAAAATATCTTAAGAAATTATATAAATAACATATCAACCTCTAAAGAACTTAAAATTACAATATTGGATGGCTTTTTATTAACTGTTAGCCAAGTAGTAATAGATATACTTTCTAGATTCTTATTTGAAAAAAAATTAGTAGAAATTAGAAAAGAAAGAACCTTAAGTGCTAATGATCTTATAAACCTAATGCTTGATTCACAACAAGAAGTATATTTAGATTCTATCAATTCTTTCCATAAGTATATGTGGATAGTAAAACCTCATTATTACCACTCTAATTTTTATAACTATCCCTATTTAATTGGATTACTAATAAGTTTAGGCTTATACCAATTATATTTAGAAAAACAAATAAATATAAAAGATTATGAAGAAATATTAACTAATACAGGAAAAGAAAATCCTTACGAACTGTTAATTAAATATAATATAAATATAAAACAAAAAGATTTTTGGGAAAAATCGTTTGAATTTATAAATAAAGAAATATTGGAATTTGAAAAATTAGCTAATTAAAAAACTAAAATTATGAAAAATAAAATCAATCTTTTTGATGCTACAAATATAGTAGTAGGCTCAATGATAGGCTCTGGTATATTCTTAGTTCCATCAATTATAGCTAATTATTTACCTAAGGGTTGGTATATGATAGCTTTATGGATAATAGCAGGTTTAATAACAATAGCAGGGGCATTAACATATGCAGAAATAGCTAACAAAATTCCCGCACAAGGGGGACAATATGTATACTTAAAAGAGCTTTATAATAGCTTTATTGGATTTTTATTTGCATGGACTTTATTTTTTGTTATCCAAAGTGGAACAATAGCAGCGGTTGCTATAGCTTTCGCCAAATATTTAGGCACTTTCTTTAATTTTATATCAGAAAACAACTACATAATAAACTACGGTTTTTTTAAACTAAATACTGCTCAAATCATAGCTATTATCTCAATTTGGATATTAACTTATATAAACATAAAAGGAATAAAATTAGGAGCACTGTTTCAAAATATATTTACCGTTTCTAAGGTTCTTGCTATAGTTATTTTGATAATATTAGCTTTTAGCTACAAAGAAGGTAGTTTTAATAATTTAAATTCAATAAATATAGATAAAATCAATATAGACATAATGTTACTATTACCAGCAATAGCTTTAAGTTTTTCAAAGATTTTCTTTGCATATGATGCCTGGTATAGTGTAACTTACGTTTCTCAAGAAGTAGAAAAACCTCAAATAAATATCCCATTAAGTATGGTAATAGGTACATTAATAGTAACATTTATATATGTGTTAACCAATTTAGCATATATATATGTTATACCAATTAATGAAATGGGAAAAATACCAGATAATAGAATAGCACAAGAAGTAGCATCAAGAGTTCTACCTGATATTGGGCCAGTTTTAATAGCTATAGGAATTATAATATCAACATTAGGATGTAATAATGGATTAATACTCTCAGGTCCAAGAGTTATTGCAGTATTAGCTCAAGATAAATTATTTAATCCTTATTTAGCAAAAGTACATCATACTTACCAAACCCCCTACATAGCTCTTATTTTTCAAGCAATATGGACAACTATATTAATAGTCTTAGGTACATATAGTCAGTTACTAACGTATGTAACCTTTGCTTCCATCTCATTTAACGTATTAACAGTAATTGGAATATTTATATTAAGAAAAAAATATAAATACGAAAACCAGGATTATAAAACTTTTTTATATCCAATAACTCCCATAGTCTACATAATTTTTGGTATCTCATTTATAGCTTATCTAATTAAGGGGGATTTAATATCAACATTAGCGGGATTATTTATAATACTTAGTGGAACACCCATATACTTGTATTACAAAAATAAAAATATAAAAAATTCAAAAAATAAATAAAGTTATCTACCAAGCAAAAAAATACATTATTAAAAAACTAATCTTCTACTTCTTGATTACTTATAGATAATAATACCTTGGATATTTTTGATTTTTTAATTTCTAAAATTTTTATCTGTATACTTTTATAATTTATTATTTCATCTTGTTTTGGTATTCTACCTAATTTGCTATAAATAAATCCACTTAAAGTAGTATAATCATAATTTTCAGATTCTAAATTAATTCCAATAATTTCTTGTAAAGTGTAAATATCTATTTTAGGATTTACAATAAACTCAGTATCACTAATTTTTTTTATTTCAATATCTTCTTCCTCCTTGTCATGTTCATCTTTAATAGGCCCGAATATTTCCTTAAAAATGTCTTCAATAGTAACTAAACCACTAGTTCCCCCATATTCATCTACAACAATAGCAACCGAAGCTCTATTTATTTGCATTATCTTTAATAACTCATTTATAGGCTTATTTTCAGGTACTAACATAGGTAATTTAACAATATCTCTCAATCTCAAGTGCTCCTGGTTATAGGCTAAATATCTTAAAATATCTTTTATAAATACAATACCTATAATATTATCAATAGTATCTTCATAAACTGGATACTTAGAATACCCTTTTCTTATTACTGTAGAAATAACTTCAGAGATAGTTTTATTAGCTTCTAAAGCAGTTAACTCTACACGTGGCACCATTATCTCTTTAACTAAAGTTTCGTTTAAACTTATTATTTTTTCTATAATTTCTTTCTGATCATCACTTAAATTTGGATTATTAATACTAACTACCAAGTCACTGTAATATTTATTAGATATATTAACTGTATCATCAGAAAATAATTTAATAAACGGATTCATTAAATCATTAATAAAACCTCCAAGATAACTAAAAAGATGATTAAACTTAAATGCTAATTCACTAAACTTTAAAAATTTTAAATAATTTATAAAAATATAGTTTCTTAAAATAAATTCAATAAAGAAAATAAGTAAAAATAAAACTAAAAGAAATAGAATAAAAATAAGTTCTCCTTTAAAATAAAAAAAACTAAAAACTAAAAAAAATAAAGTAAATAAAAAAGTAAAAAATTTATTTCCTAAAACATATCTTTCACGATTATTAAGATATTCATCTTTTATTTTAAATAAATGCTGATAGTCTTTCACAATATAATTAATAGAAAAAAGCATAAGAAAATAAGAAATCCTTAAAAGGAGAATGAATATTATAAATAATAAAAAAATGAAAATTTTAATAAGTAAGGTCGCGTTCTCTACTTCTCCCATATTTGCTATCACAAATACTGTATTCTTTTTTTTAATTTTAAACTTTAACTATTTATATATTTTGATATATTTAATAGAATTTCCTTTTACATCTAATAATCTAATTTTTAAATTTCCAATTTTTAATATTTCATTATTTTTAGGTTTTTTACCTGCTAATAGATCATAAACTAAATTAGTAACTAATATATTACCTTTATAAATATTATTTTGTATTAAAATATCTTTTATTTCTTGGGGCAATTCATCTACATTTAAATTAGTATTAATAATATATCCATCATAAGTTTTAAAGAAATCCAGTTTTTGTAAATCAAATTCATCCAAGATAGTCCCAATAACTATACTTAAAATATCATCAAAAGTAATAATCCCCTTAGTTCCCCCAAATTCATCTACAACAATAGCCATTAAATTCTGAGTTTTTTGCATTTCTTGTAAAACATTAAATAAATTCCCATTCTCAGGAACATATAAAACTTTTCTATTAACAAATTCTATTAAATCTTTTAAATAAAAAACTTTCTTTTTTATAGCTACAAAGAAATCTTTAATATGAAATATCCCAACAATATTATCAATATCATCCTTATAAACAGGATACCTACTATGTAAATTATTTACTATTATATCTATAACGTTTTCTATTCTCATTTCTTGATTTAAAGCTACTATGTTTGTTCTATGAATCATAACATCCTTAACTTTTTTTTCATTTAATTTCAAAACCCCATTAATAATATCACTTAACTTTTCATTAATTACTCCTTTATTTGATAATTCAAATAATATTTCTTTTATCTCATCAATGGAATACTTTAAATTATGTCCCTCAGAAATATCTAACCCCAAATAACTAGCTATTTTATTTTGAGTTATTTTAACTAATAAAGTTAAAGGTAAAAACATATAATTAAAAAATTCTAAAAAAGGAGAAAAAATAATAATTATACGTTCTGGTTTATAAACTGCAAATAACTTAGGGACCTGCTCCCCCAATACCAAATGAAGAAAAGTAACAAATATAAAAGATAAAACTATACTAACTGAATGGATCTTAGAAAAATGAATACTAAAAATATTAAATATTTTTTCAATAATAAAAGAGAAAGTAGGTTCAGCTAACCACCCCAAAATTAAACTTGCTAAGGTTATCCCAACTTGACACGTAGCTAAATAATGATCTAAATTCTTATATTGTTTATAAGGTAAATTAAATTTTATTCTCTTTAATTTCAATTCATTAGAAGCTACTAATGAGAATTCAGCTAATACAAAAAAAGCATTAAAAGCTATTAATAAAAATACTAAAAACAATTTTTGATATAAACCCAAATTTCCTAAAACTTCCATAAAAATTAAGTTAGCAAAATCAAAAAATTAAATCTTAAATAAATTCATTACCTTAAGTATAATTAAAGTAATAATTATTCCAAATAGGGTACCATTAATTAATTCAGCTAAAGTATGGATTTTAGCTTCATATCTACTTTGAATAACCAATAAAGCTAAAGTTATTGTCATAAGAATCATATACGGTTGATTCCAACTATGAGTTATTATAAAAGTAGCAGTGGAAGACGCTAAAGCAGCATGCACACTTATTAATCCTCCTTGAACATTCACCTTCTTATTAATCAATCTCATATACAAAACCTTTATTAACATACTTAACAATAAAACTAATACAAATACAAAAATAAACATATACTCAGGTATACTAGATAATTTTTCTATTAAAATTGGAGTATTATCTTTAAATTTTTTTGTCATTATAATATAAGCAATAATAACAGATACTACAGAAACTACTAAAACACTAGAAGCAGAAATATCCTTTATCAATTTTATTTGCTCATCATATTCTTTTGATATTTTATCGCTTATAAGTTCTATTGAAGTGTTTATAGCTTCTAATGAAAATACTAACCCTATACAAAATAGAATAACTATTAACTCTAAATAACTCAAATTCAAAAAAAATATTAATATTAAAACAGAGATAGCAACTATTAAATGAATTCTCATATTTCTCTCTTGATAAAAAATTTCCATTAGTCCATTAACAGCATTAGAAAAACTCTCTATTATACTTTTACTTTTCTTTTCTCTTTTAAACTTACTCATAAATACTATACCACTTCTTTATAATAAAAAATAAATCTTCTTTAATTATTTAGTTTAATTAGATAATATAAAATAATTAACATTAAAAAACTTTATTTTTATAAAAATTAGCTATAATCTGTTTAGCAATAATATAAGCGTTATAAGCAGCACCTCTTAATAAGTTATCACTAACACTCCAAAATCCTAATAAATTATTTTCTAATTTCCTTATTCTAGCTATATGAACTTCATTAGTGTTAGAAACATTATAAGGAACAGGTAAATTAGAATTATTTAGCCAAACCTTAAGAGCTTTTGTAATATCCCCAAATTCAATTAACTCATCAATTAATTTATTATAATTAAAATCTCTTTTAGTTTTAACATAAACCACTTGACTATGAGCTCTAATAACAGGAACCCTAACAGTAAAAGGAAAAATCTTAAAATTAGAGTTAAATATCTTATTAGATTCAAGAATAATCTTCTTCTCTTCAGTACAAATAATATTTTCTAAATTAGAATCATCAAAAGATCCTATAACAGGAAATAAATTATAAGCTATAGGATAAGGTAAATTTTTAGCAGTAAAATCGTTATTTTTAATTTGATACTTAAATTCTTCTAAAGCTTTTTTACCTGCTCCAGAAACAGATTGATAAGTAGCAACGTAAACCTCTTCTATACCATAGTTATCTAAAATAGGCTTTAACGGAATAACAAGCTGTATAGTAGAACAATTAGGATTAGCTATTACCTTTTTATCAGGCTTTATTTTATTTAAATATTGATTATCTAACTCGGGTACAACTAAATTAACATCAGGATCTAATCTAAAAAAAGAACTATTATCAATAACAAAAGTATCAGCATATATTTTAGGAGCTATATATGCACTAACTTCATTATCAACACATAAAAAAACTATATCCTGACTCCTTAATTTATCAAAATCAATATTATCATTAGAACCTATAGGATAAATTTCCCAATCTTCATTATTTTGAATTAATTTAGCTAATTCACTACCAACTAACCCATTTATTCCTATTATAGATACTCTCATAAAAAATAATAAGCTGGAGTATTTGTATTCCGCCCTACTTTAAAAATTTTAATATTTTAAACTACCCAGCAGGCGGTCTTTTTAATACAGCTAATCTCTCTTTATAACTTACATATCAATTTATATCAATTTATTATATTAGTATTTGCTTTAATATAAGATTTACCTTTATTATAGATTAGTTCCTCAAATTTTTTAAAATCAAAACCAAAATCTTTATTAATATTATTATTATTTTTATTTTTTATTTTATTTATATTTTCTTTGATTTTTGAAATAAATAGATTAAAATCAATTTCTTTATTTTTTTCCTCTTTAATAACATCAATATTAGGATTATATTTAGAAACAGTTATTGCATTATAATATTGATGATTATCAGCTGCATAAGGATAAGGTATCAATATAGCATTTTTATTTAAGTATAATATTTCAGTAGTGGCAATTCCCCCTGCCCTACTTATTACTATATCACTACTTAAATAAAAATCTATTATCTCATTAACATATTCCAAAATAATTATTTCAATATCATTATTACCGTATTTTACCTTAAAAATCATTTTATTATTATCCAAAAACTTATCATGATTTAAATTCTTCTTATTATTTTGTACTAATTTATTTAGGTCATTTTTTACATCGTTAAAATTTTTCTTTCCACAAATTATAGATATTTTTTTTATACTTTGTAATTCATTACTAAACTCATTATTATTGGATAATAAAAAATCAATAAATTTAATTGCTAAATTACTAATAGATTTAGCTCCTAAACTACCACCTATAAAAAGTAAATTAATACCCCCCTTATCTAAATTACTACTAATACTATCTATTAAATAAAACTCTTTTCTTAATGGATTAGGAAAAATATAACATTTATTATGATAAATTTTATTAATATAATTTAAAGACTCTTTAAAAGGGAGTATAATAATATCAGCAATATTAGCTAACAATTTATTAGCTTTACCTACTAAAACATTTTGTTCCATAATAATTAATTTTTTATTTTTTAACTTAGCAGCAAAACCAGCAGGAATGCTATTAGAACTACCTAAAGTTATTACTACATCTATTGATAATTTATCTATCAAATTAGCTATAAATAAAACATCACTAAAAAACACAGAAATATTACTAAAGAAATTTTTTAAATAAAAATGATAAAACGGTTTTATATAAAAAGAAGTCACATCATATTTAGCTTCTAATTCAGAAGCCTGCGAAACATTAACAGAATTAATAGGTAAAATCAAAAAGTACTTATTATTATTAAGATTTTGGATAATAGAATAAGCAGGATAAAAATGTCCTCCTGTACTTCCAGCACTAAATAAAATATTTCTCATTTATACCAAAAACTTTCTTAATATTCTATTATATATTTTCCTAATTTTACCAATAAATCCTTTTTCATCTGATCTAAATCTAACTTATTACTATTTTTTAACTTTTCATTAGTGATTTGTATGTTAATTTTATAAAAACCATCTAAAAAATAAGTATAAAAAAACAAAACATCATTATCAAAAATATAATAATTCAAAATAGGATCATATAAAAAATTAGATAAATCTATATCTTCTAAATTCAATTTTCCCTTTGAAATAGAAATTTTTATTTCTAATTTAAAATTGTCTTTATAATCATATTCTGATTCATTTTTTTGTATATCATTTTTGTATAGAATATCTTGAGTTTTAATTAAATTTATAATGATTTCATTATCATTAATCTTAACTACCTTAATTGAATAATATGATAGTAAATCTTGATTATATTTTTCCTGTTTTAAATTTGATAATATCAATTCTCTTAATTGTATATTTTGAATATTTTTTTGCTTATTTTTGTAAAACTTATTAAATAACTGTAATAGTTTTTCATTACCTTTAGATAAGTCAATAGGAGATAAATTAGATACATTAGCAATATAAGGAGAAGCACCCTTTGATAATAAATAATTAGTAATAATTAAGTTCTGATTCATAACTGAATAATGTAAAGGGGTATTACCAAAAATATCCTTAGCGTTTATATCATAAAAATTTAAAAATATCTTTAAAGCAGCAAAATTATTTAATTTACAAGCCCAATGCAAAGGTGTTAAATTATTATCATCTTTTAAATTTAGTGAAATAAAATAATTACTCATAACTTTTAGAACATCTATTTTATTATACATTATAGCCCAAATAACTGGATTATATCCATTATAATCTTTTCTTACTAAAATAAAGTTATCTTCCTCTAAAATTTTTCTAATACTTTTTAAATCATTTTTTATTATTAATTCTTCAAAATTTTTTAAATATTCATCCTCATAATACCCAAAAACAAAGCCACTAAATATTATTATTAAAAAGCTAAAAAAAAATAATGAAGCTATTTTTTTAAACATAACTACCCCTCCTTACTTACTAAATTTAAAAAAGATAGTAAAGATAAAAAAAGAAAAGGTTATAAAATACTCAATAATAGACCCCGTTTTTAATAATCTTAAAGAAATTCGGGGATAATAAGAAAAAAATAAAGGAATCCCGTTTATAGTTAGTAAATCTGCCAATAAATGAGAAAAATACCCTATACTTACTGGCAATAATATAAAGCCTAAATTCCCATAAAACATAGCTAAAAATAATAAAAAAAGAGGAATAATAAAATGATGAGTAAATCCCCTATGAGAAAACCAAAAATTATTTTTAAAATACCTTCCCCATATTATATCTATATCAGGTATTAACGAACCAACCATAGATAACAAGGGATTAACATTAAAAAGCAATCCAAAACTAAAACCTATAAGGATATGTGATTTCTTTGTCATATTATTTAATCTACTTCTACCAATTCTACAATGCCCTTAGCAAATACTTGATTCTTTAAACCCTATTCTACTTTGATAAATAATACTTAAAATTAAATTCTTAAAAAAATTTAAATACCCATATTTTTTAAACTTATAATCTTATTCAAATATAATCTTAAATTTTTCCTTAGATTTAAAAAATAATAAATAGTAAGATAATTTCATTATAAATTAGCTTTATTAGAAGCAATTAATTTATAATAAAACTCCAAATCTTGTTTTTTATCAATATTAAAAGCCAACTCAGCGTAATTAGTTAAAATAGCATGAGCTTTTGTATTAAATAATTTATTAATTCTTTCCTCTAATTCAATAATAGTTAAATTTTTAAGAATCAATTTAAACAGTATATCATATCCAAAAATCTTAGCTAATTTTAATGGTTTCTTTCTATTTTTTAATATATTTTCTAATAAATCCAAAAAATTCCCAATAATTTGACTCTTAATAATAAATAAAGAAGTATTACAAAAAGAATCATTTTTAAACCTAACAAATGTTCTTAATTTTGAAGCCTTATTAGAATATCTTACTTCATAAACTTCTTTACTAACAATAGGTAAAAATATATCACCCTCTATATAATCCAACCTAAAAATTATATCATTTATACTCTCGCAAGTAATAAACGGAGTATCAGTAGCAACAAATAATAAATAAATATCAGAATCTGTTTCTTTTAAATTTAAAATTTTATTAACTACATTTTTTATAGTATCTAGTAATTTTTCTCCACTATTTATTACTTCATACTTTTGTAAATAATTTTTAATATTTTGTAAATTTTCAGAAGGGATATTATTAAAATAATTTAAATAATTTTCAGGTAGAGTTATAAATCTTCTTAAGATCTTACTTTCGTCATATTTAGAAAATATTTCAAATATCCTTTCCAAAATAGTTAAGTTAGAATAGATTAGAAGGGATTTTAAGTTACCATTAAGCAATCCTCCACTAAGTAATATTAAGTAATACTTTTTAGGATATAAAGGTTCAAACATCGCTTTAAGTAGTAACTTCTACCATCCACTTAAGATAATCTAAATTACCCGCTTTAATATCAATTGCAATTATCTCAGGAACAGTATAAGAATGATATTTTTTAATAGTTTCTTCTAACTCTTCTAATCTTTCTTCAGTAGTTTTTATAATCAATAGAGCTTCTTCATATGTTTCTACATTACCCTTCCAGGTAAATATAGATTTTAAATTATTAATAATATTAACACAAGCAGCAAGTTTATTATTAATTAGTATCCTTGCGATATTTTCAGCTTCTATAATATTTGGACAGGTTACAAATAAAACTTTAAAAGGAGAATTTTGTAAACTATCTAATTTCTTCATAATAAAAATATAAAACTGGGATATTTATATTCCGCCTACCCAGCAAGCGGTATTACATTATTTTTAATTATTATATTATTTTATTTTAAATCTGTTAAATCCGGTAAATTTTGTATTAAAGTTTGTAATTTATTAGCCATTTCTACTAATTCCTGTTTCATTATTCCCTTCATTTTATAATACTGATAAACTTTATTAGATAATTCAGATATGAAATTTAATACATTTAAAAAAGATTGTTCTTGAATATCATTCCAAACCTTTTTTAATTCACCCTTAGATAAAGATAATTCTAAATTAATATTTGATAATTTAGTTAAATAATTATCTATTTCATTTAATAAATTATCATCCTTAGTATTTAGATATTCTTTTAATTTTAAAAGTATAGCATTAACCTGAACTTTGTACTCATTAAACTTAGGGTTTTCAATATTCATTTTTTTTATATCATAATCCAAAGCTAAAATATAATTAAGTATTAATTGATTTAAAGAATGAACATAAGAAGAAATTAAATTAAGATTTTTAGTCTTAACAGCAGCTTGTAGAGTACTTATAACTCTCTGAATTTCTTCATTTGCTTTATTTAATTCATTATCCATAATTCCACCACTTAATAAATTAATGTTTATGAAGTGGATTCAATTGATGATCCACAAAATGTTTAATAAACTCAGCAAATTTGTTTTCAGGTAGAGCTCCTTCTATACTATCTTCAATTACTTTTTGATCTTTTGTTATTAGCTTTAAAACAGTTTTAGGAACACCCATTATATTATATTTAACAGCATAATCCTGAAATTCAGAAACTTCTACATTAATAGCTTTAATATTATCACTAACAACCGAAAAAGCAGTGGAATTAATTGTCATAATAGGACAATATGGACAAGTAGGAGTAACAAATACCCATAATTCCAAAACCGCCCCATTACTCTTTAACATATTATCTATTTCTTTTACAGTATTTATAGTTTTCTCACTTATAGGTAGTTGATCATTAGCTACCATAAGAATAGAATTTAATAACCAAGTGAACTCATAACCAGCAGGAATCCCCAAAAACTTAAAATTATAATCCTTATTTGATCTTAATATTATAGCAGGTACTTCCTTTGAAATACTGTACTTAGTAGCTAACTCTACATCAACCAAAGTATTATATATTACTAATTTTAAATTATCTAAGATTT
>Ga0080004_1121603_pt1 | contig 22287 bp, 20 predicted proteins | sample WasSprMetagenome_FD_69207 | JGI IMG/M metagenome (GOLD analysis project Ga0080004, IMG submission 69207) | Sulfidic aquatic microbial communities from Washburn Spring, Yellowstone National Park, USA - WS (SPADES assembly) (version 2) | ecosystem: Environmental > Aquatic > Thermal springs > Hot...
CCCTGGTTCAGCACGTGCTCGGTCGAAAGGATGCGGTCCGGCGGCAGAAGGAGCCGCTCTGTCGCCGGCAGGTAATAATCGAATATCGGATACATATGGCCCGAGACGAGGATCACAGCTTCATTGTCCTCGCGGTGCGCGGCCAGATAACGGGTGGCGCCGCGAAAATCGGGCTTGGTGAAAGCGGGGTCGGTGTACAGATTATGGTCCGAATACGCGAAGCCGGCCAACGGGTACAGCAGGCAGACGCCGGCCAGCAGGGTGAGGACGGCGGCAAGGGGCCGGCCGACGCGCAGGCGGCGCCGCCAGAACGCCTCGATGCCGCCGGCAAATATCAGCCACAGCGCGGCCGAGGAGGGCATCACGTAACGCGGCGTGAACTTCGGCGAGCGGAGCGCGAGCGCCAGGACGCCGGCGACTGGCACGACCAGGTACAGCACAAGGAAGAGCACGAAATGCTTGCGGTTCCCGCCGGCGATGATCAGGGTGAGGACGCAGACCGCCGTCAGCACCAGAAACCCTGCTGTCAGCCGCCAGCCGATTCCCTCCAGCACCGTCTCGCCCAGCGTGAACGAGAGGGCGATTTTGCGCAGGGCTTCTCCGACCTTCAGGGTGCCGGCCCAGTAGCTCTCGTCCACGCGGTAGCGGGTGAGCAGGAAGGGCAGCCAGGGAAGGAAGGAAAGCCCGACCAGCATCCACGAAGCGGCGGGATGGAGGAGGGCTTTCGCCGGCCGGCGCTCTATCCACCAGACCAGCAGGACGAACAGCCCGTGAAACAAGAGCATGAACCAGGCGAAATAATGGGTATACAATGCCGCGCTGGTGACGAGGGCATATGCCAGCCAGAACCCCCACGCCGGCCGGGCGCCTTTCTCCACCCAGGCGGAATACAGGAGGGTGGAGGAAAGGAGGGTGAGGAACAGCAACATGGCATAGTTGCGGGCTTCCTGCGCGTACCAGATATAGAGGGGGGAAAGGGCGAACAGGAGGCCGGCGATCAGCCCGGCACGGCGCGAGAACAAGCGCCGGCCGAGCACGGCGGCCAGCGGCACAGTCAAGGTGCTGAAGAGGACCGAGGGCCAGCGGAGCGCGCCCTCGGAATGGCCGGCGGCCGCGCACCACAGCTTCAACAGGTAGTAATACAGCGGCGGCTGGATGTCGTCCGCGGTCCAGCGCGTCAGCGCATCCCAGGAGAGGGTCGTCAGGTAGGCGCTGACGCCCTCGTCGTACCACAGGCTCTGCCGCTCCAGAGAGACCGCGCGCAGGGCAAAGGCGAGGATCACCAGCGCCACAAGGGCCAGGTGCCACTGCGTGGTACCGCGCGCACAGCGTTCGCCGGCCGGTGCTGTTCTCATGGCGCCCGTACCTGCACCTCCGCCAGGATCAGTTCCGTGCCGAGAGGAGTGCCGGCCGCATCGTGCACCTCCAGGTGCGCCAGGTCCTGCCAGTAATACAGCCCGATGCGCAGGCGGTATGGTCCAGGCGCAAGCTCGACAGGCAGATTCAGCGAATGGGTGTCGGGGATCAACTGGCCGGCCGGCCACGCGGAAGTGGGGAGCGGGCCGCGCCAGTTCGGGAAGCTGTCCACCTGCGCGACTGTGGCGCCATCCTCGCTCACCAGGTGCACAAACACGGTGTAATCCCGCTGGATGGGCCGTGCGGCTTGCCACAGCAAGGTCAACGTCAGGGAGCCGCCGGCGGCCGGCCGGGATGGCTCCAGCCTGAAGCCTTTCAGCTCGATCGTGTCGCCTGCGCTGGTGAAGGTGAAGGCGGCCGGTTGAAAGCGCCAGGCGGCGGCATCCTCTCCTATGGAGATCGGCTGGAGCCGGCCGCCCTGCCAGGCGGGCCGGCGGATGAAGGTCCCCAGGCGCACCCAGGTCCCCCCTTCCATGGGGAAGGCCGGCGCACCGGTCGGGGTAATATGCGCCGGCACCCGACTGCCGATATCATACCAGTTGGCGCCGTTGAGGACCCCCACGCCGATGGTACACTCTTCCCCCCATGTCCAGGGCAGGGTCTCGAAGACCAGGATCTCGCCCTTCTGCCATTTCTGCGGCGGGTACCAGATGAGGGCCGGCATGGGGCGTTCATCCGTGTTGTCGGCCATGTTCCCCTGGCTGTCCATGACGAAGGGATATGGGCGGAAGGCCGGCGGCGCCTCCGACAGCACTTCCCAGTACGTCCGCAGGCGGCTCATCTTCCACCAAGGGTCATCCACAATCGTGTAGCCGAGGAAGCGCAGGACCCCGCCGAACTCGATGTCGTAGGGGTAGGCCGGCCGCTCATCCGTCACGCGCACGAAGGAGTAAAACTCCTCCGGCAGTTCCATGCGTTGGTGATCGGCTTCCTGGCGCAGGAGGATGTAACCGTCGGCCGCGTCCAGGATGCTGAAATCAAAACCGAACAGGTCCCAATAGGCGCGGTAGAAGTCGCGCGGATGCATGTCGGTGGTGCCGGCGACATCCAACAGGACGTAATCGGTGTCGCCGGTGAAGACCGGGAACTCGAAAATGCGCTGGCGGTGGCTGAAGTGCGGGAAGAGCGCCGGCGTGGTGCTGAGGCCGGCATCGGGCGGTATCTGGGCGGCGAAGCGCTCCAGCAGGCGGTGATGTGCGGTGACCTGCGGCCAATGAAAGCGCATGCCCAGCGGGGTATAGCCGCGAAAGATATGATATCCCAGGCTCCAGCTCAACACCCATGCGACGATGAGGGCCAGGGCGATGCGCCGGCCCAGGCGGAGCCGCTGGTGGAGCAGGGAAAACAGCCGGCCAGCTCCGCCGACCGCGCCGGCGACGAAGAACGGCACCAGCGGCGCGGAATAATGCAGTTCCCCGGAGTACATCAGCGGATAGTCGCTGAGGGCATTCGCCAGGTACAGCGGCAGGGAGATCAGCGTCGTCAGCGGGTCCAGCAGGGGCAGCCAGGCGGCGGATGCCAGCAGGCCGGCCAGATAGCGCAGGCGCGCCGGCTCCAGCAGGATGCGCACGGCTTCGCCCGGCCGGCGGAGAAGGTTCAGGAATATCTCTTTCGGACTGCTTCCGAAGGTGCTGTAGCGGAAGAAATAGATGGATTGGTCCAGGCCGGCGTAGTACTCGCTTGCAAAATGGGGGATGATGACAAAGGTCGCCAGCACGAACCACACCGCGCTGACGATGGCCAGGGCAATGCCCATCATGCGGCGTTTGCCGAAGACTGCAAGGTACAAACCCAGCAGGAATAACAGCAGGGAGATTTCTTCTTTCGTGCTGAGGGCCAACAGGGCGGCGGCCCAGAAACCCGGCGCGCTGCCGCGCCGGCCAAAGTAATACGCTCCCAGCAAGAAGGGCACTGCCAGAGGGGCAGCGTGAAATTCGGTCAGGTTGGCGGCCTCCAGCGCCGGAAAGAGGAGATATACTGCGGCGAAGAGCACGCCCATCCACTCGCCGGCGTTCGGGTCATCGGGAGACGTGAATCGGTCTCGGGCCAGCCAGTACACCGGCAGGGCGCCCAGCGCGATCAGGATGGTCTGCACCAGCAGGAGCATGCGCACGTCGTCCCATAGGAGGAAGGAGAAAGCGACCAGGATGAAAAACGGCTCCACATGGTCGGTCAGGCGGGTGGCCTGCCGGCCGTCGGCCCGGGTCTCCTCCAGGATGCGCCCCTGCAGGGTGTTCCAGATGGGCTGGTCCATGTTTCCCAGGTCACGGGCATGGGTGCGCTGTGCGTCGTGCAGGGTGATGGAATAGACGCCGAAATACCCGATGTACAGCGCCATCAGGAGCACCAGCAACGCGTTCGGCATCCATGAGTGGGCTGTGCGCCGCATCGTTCAATCCCTCACAGGGCCTGCCCCGAGTACAGCCGCCAGTATGCGTTCACAATCTGGTCCCAATCGAACCGGATGGCATTGAGATGGCGGGCGCGCCGGCCCAGTTCCTGGGCGTGCTCCGGGTTATCCAGCATGTAGGCCAGGGCGCCGGCCAGCGCCTCGACATCCGCCGGCGGCACCAGCAGTCCACTGACGCCGTCCTCGACGATGTCCGTGATGCCCCCGACCGCGCTGGCGACCACCGGTTTCTCATAGCGCATGGCTTCCAGCAGGACCACGCCCAGCCCCTCGGTGTCGCCGCCGGCGTCCACGATGGCCGGCAGGACAAACACATCGCATCGGGCATAGGCCCGCTGAAGCTCTTCATCCGGAACCCGGCCGCGCAGGACCGCAACCCCCCGCAGTCCCAGTTCATCAATGAGCGCCTCCAGGCGCGGGCGCTCCTGCCCCTCGCCGATGATGGTCAGGGCCACGTCGTCCCGCTGTTCGCGCAGTTTGGCGAAGGCGCGCAGGAGGACGGCATGCCCTTTGCGCTCGATGAGCCGGCCAACGGTGAGGATCTCATACCGGGCCGGCTTTTGCTCCTCTGCCAAGGCCGGGCGGGCGCTCATATCCACACCATACGGGACGACGGCCGGCAGTACGCCGGCGAGCTGATGCACCAGCCCCGCAGTGTAGCGGGAGATGGCTGTGCAGGCGTCGCTTTCCTGCACCACACGCCGGAGCAGGGGACGTAGAGCGGGGTATTTGCGCACCAGGGCGACATCTGCGCCGTAAAAGGTGGAGATGAGGCGCGGCCGCCGGCCCCGCCGTTCCCAGAGTGCCAGCAGGGCATTCGGGATGGGCCAGTGGACGTGAATCACCTCCGGCCGCAGGTCGCGGCAGAGCCGGCGCAGTCGCACCGCGCCGGCGAGCAAATAGGTGGGGACCAGGGCCAGATAGAGCGGGTTGCGGCGGATCTTATTGGGTGCGCCGCTTTCGTGGGTAAGGGTCTCCCAGACTGCCGGCGCGTAGCGGAAGCGCTTGACCGGGATGCCGGCGATGACATGGTCCTTCAGCCCCTGGTAGGCCGGCGCCAGGACCGTGATATCCGCGCCACGCGCCTGCAGGTAATGGACCAGTTCAACCGCCCAGGGGGAGTGCACATCGCCATCCCACCTGGGAAAACTGGACATCACAAATAGGACCTTCATGGCTCCTCACCCGAATGGGGGAACCGGTCGGGATGTTGGGCGGGATAGGATGGTCGTTGTTGGAGATACTGACGTAGGGTGCGCTCCAGCTCCACCAGTTGCTCCTGCTGATTGACGATCAGCTCGGCGATGAAGCCAATGAGGAAGAGGATGAGGCCGGCCAGCACCAGCACGCCGGCGAACCAGAAGATGGGCCGCTGTTGTTTGGATTGGACGATGTACAGGATGAGCAGATACAGGTAGGTCAGGAAGCCGGCGGCGATCAGCCCGCCGCCCAGCGCGCCGAAGAAGCGCATGGGCTTCTGGCTGAAGACCAGCAGGAACTTGACCACCAGGACATCTAGGAAAGAAACCGGGATGCGTCCCAAGCCAAATTTGGAGCGGCCGCGCTGTCGCGGGCGGTAGCTGGTCGGCACCTCGCCCACGCGAAAGCCGTCGGATGCGGCCATCATCAGGATAAAGCGGTGCCAGTCCGAGCGCAGGGGAGGGAGCGCGTCAATTACCTCGCGCCGGAAGGCCTTGATCCAGTTCATATCATGGGCCTGGACGCCGAACAGCCAGCGCGAGACGAGGTTGTAGATGCGGGAGGCGAAGACCTTGCGGTCGCGCCGGCCCTGGCGCCAGCCGGCGACGACATCGTATCCCTCGCTGAGCTTGGCCAGCAGGCGCGGGATGTCCTCTTCCGGGTCAGATTCCATGTCGCCAGGGAGGAAGATGACCACATCTCCCTGGACGTGGCGGAAACCAGTGCGCAGGGCGGCGGTCAGGCCCAGATTGCGGCGGTGGGTGATCAGATGGACGTGGGGGGATCGTTCGGACCAGGAAAGCACCTCCCGGCGCGTGCCGTCGGTGGAACCGTCGTCCACCACCACGATCTCCCCGTCCAGGCCGTAGCGGGAGAAAACGCGCAGGGTGCGCTCGATGACCTGCCCGATATTGCCCTCTTCGTCGCGTGCCGGCACCAGCACCGAGATTTTGCCCAGGCCGGCAAGGGCGTTCTGGTCAATTTCGACAGGAGGCAATACCGCGCTCACCGTTCCGCCCTCAGGGGAAGAACTGCCGGATGGCCTCGACGATCATGTCCTGCTGTTCGTCGGTCATCTCGGGATAGAGCGGCAGGGAGAGCACTTCCTGGCTGGCCCTTTCCGCTTCCGGGAAATCCCCGGGCTGATATCCCAGGTAGCGGAGAGAGGGCTGGAGATGCAGAGGGATGGGATAGTGGATGCCGGCGCCGATGCCCTGCGCGTTCAGATGCTGTAACAGGGCGTCGCGATGAGATGTCCGGATGGCATATATATGGTACACCATGCGCGTGCCCGGCATTTCCTCGGGAAGCTCAACGGGCACTCCGGCCAGGAGCTGGTGATACCTGTGGGCCAGGGCGCGCCGGCGTTCGGTCCACGCCTCCAGATGCGGGAGTTTGGCGGCCAGGATGGCGGCCTGCAGGGCGTCCAGCCGTTCCCCATAGCCCAGTATCTCGTGCTCGTATTTGGAGCACCGGCCGTGGTCGCGCAGCATGCGCACGCGCTCCGCCAGCTCCGCGTTGTTGGTCACTACGGCGCCGGCATCCCCGTAGGCGCCCAGGTTTTTGCCGGGGTAGAAGCTGAAGCCGGCGATGTCTCCCAGGGTGCCGGTGCGCCGGCCGTGGTACTCGGCGCCGTGCGCCTGCGCGGCGTCCTCGATGACGAGGAGTTGGTGCCGGCGGGCGATGTCCATAATGGGGCCCATATCCGCCGGCTGGCCGTATAGATGTACCGGCATGATGGCCTTCGTGCGGGGAGTGATGGCTCGTTCGATGAGGTCTGGGTGGATGCAGTAATAGCGCGGATGGATATCCACGAAGACCGGGCGGGCGCCGGCCATCCAGATGGCCTCAGCGGTGGCCACGAAGGTGAAGGGAGAGGTGATGACCTCATCGCCGGGGCCGATGCCGGCGGCGCGCAGGGCTAGGTGCAGGGCGGCGGTACCAGAGCTGACCCCGATGCAGTGGTCAGCGCCGCAGTATTGGGCGAAGGCCTGCTCAAAGGCCTGCACCTCTTTGCCCAGGATGAAGCTGGTGTTCTCGACGACGCGCCGGATAGCGGCGTCAATATCGGATTGGATGGAGCGGTATTGGGCTTTCAGGTCGACCAGCGGGATGGCCATGATAGATTCTCCTTTCGTGCGCCATGCCGGAGCGCCGGCCCTCATTATAGACTGCCGGCGGAGAAAGTCAAAGCGATGAGGCGAGAAGGGAGCCGCCTCACATGCAAGGAGACTTTTTTGACGTATTCGCTATCCCGGATTACAATAGCCTTGTCGGTCAGAGGGGAGTAGCTGGCCACGGTGTGGTCAACATGCTGGGCGGATGTCCTGCCCTGGCCCACCGGTTGAGCACTATGCTCAATCAGCGAGACCTTTGACCCGTTCATACGCTCTCGTGTATGGGCGGGCAAGGGGTCTCGCTTTTTTGATGTGTGGAGGAGGGATATATACTGCAGATGAATTGGACAGATTTTGTCTCTGCCTTTGGCCTGTTACTGCTTGCCGAATTGGGGGACAAGACCCAGTTGGCCGTGCTGACGCAGGTATGCAAATACCGCACGGTCCTGCCGGTCTTTTTGGGTGGTTCTTTAGCGCTGACCATCCTGACCGGTATTGGGGTGGCATTCGGCCAGGCCATGGGCGTGTTACTGCCGGCCGCTGTCATCCGCCGCGTGGCCGCTGTCCTGTTTATTGTGATGGGCCTGTATCTGGCATATCAGCATCTGCGCCAGGCCGGCCAGCCCGAGGAAGCGGACGAATCGCTCGTTTGCGACGCTGATGATGCGGACCAGTCTGCCGCGCTGCGCCGGCGCGATTGGGCCGCCTTCAGCTCCACTTTTGTGCTCATCTTCCTGGCGGAGCTGGGCGACAAAACACAGCTCGCCAGCATCAGCCTGGCCAGCAAATCCTCATCACCCTGGATGGTATTCCTGGGCGCCTCCCTGGCGCTGAGCACGGTGACCGCCATGGGGGTCTTGTTCGGCCAGGGCATCAGCCGGCTGGTGCCGGAGCGCATCCTGCGGCTCCTATCTGCCGCCGCTTTCATCATCCTGGGCGTGTTGATATGGTTCGGGGTGCTGTAGCGCGGCTTCCTCGCTCCGCCCGAAGCGCCGGCGGTACTCCTATTCCAACATTACGATGATGGTCACGAGGATAGCTCTGGCGAGCCTTCTGTGTTGCGGCGCTGGCGCCGGCGCACAAAGATGGTCACTGCCTCGGCAGTGGGCGGAATCTTGATGCCCAGCAGGTCGCGTTCCTCGTTGCGCCACCAGCCGGCCTTCACCTTGCGCCAGGCCTCGCGGCTGGCCAGCGCCGGCAGGGGCCGGTTATCATGCTGGGCGCCGGCCACCTCCCCCAGCCCGTGAAACCAGAACACCCACTGGCGCTGGAATCCCTTGCCGGCCTGCTCCCCCTTCGCCCGCTCAATGTCCAGCCTCCAGGTGCCTTCGCTCTCCGTCACCCGAATGGGCGTCAGACGGTATTCCCCCAGCAGATAGGACTGCGTCTTTCCGTCGTCTTCATACAGGTCGAAGGAGGCACTGTCGCCGGCATAATAATGAAGCGTGATGGGGCTCCACGGGGCTGTGCGCTCCCCGGTGAAAGAGTGATAGGGCGCGAAAGGGATCAACGCGCCGGCGCGGATAAACATCGGCAGGCGGTCCAGAGGCGCTTCCACTTCCACCCACTGCCGGCCTTCATACCGCTGTTCCGTCCAGCCGTCGTACCAGGTCCCCGCCGGCAGATATACCCGCCGGCGGCGCACTGCCGGCTCCATCACCGGCGCGACCAGCACCGCTGGTCCGAAAAGAAATTCATCGCTGATCTCGCGCGCTTCCGCATCGTCCTCATACATCAGCAGTAGCGGACGCAGGATCGGCGCGCCCGTGCGGTGGGATTCCCAGAAACAGCCGTAGATATACGGCAGGAAGCGGTAGCGCAAGCGCAGATACTGCCGCAGGATGCCCTGCACCTGCTCGTCCATTTCCCATAGGGCCGCCCCCGCCGCAAGGCGGAAAAACGGCAGAAACGCGCCCAACTGGACCCAGCGTATCAACAGCTCCGCGTCCTCCGTCCCCTGCGGCGCGCGGGACGGTTCCGCACTCCACCAGAGCTGGCCGGCCAGCGCCATTTGCTGGGCTTCCCGTACCACTGCCCGGAGGGTTTCCCAGTCCAGCGGCTGGCCGGCATCGCACACCGCCGCTCCGCAGTGCGACAAGCCCAGCGCCGGCACATTGGAGGCCAGCCAGGGCCTTCGGCCGGCGGACACCGCCTGCCACCCCTGGGAAACCGCTTCCAGCGCCCACCGAGGGAGGGCATTATGCACCTGCGTAGAAGCTCCCTGGAAATACAGCGCCTCGGTTGAAAGCGCCGGCGGTATATTATCCCGCATGTCCACCCCATCCACTCCCAGTTCCAACAGTGGACGGTGCTCCTCAGCCCACCACTGGCGCGCAAGCGGATGGGAGAAGTCCACCTGGGCCAACGGCACCCCCCGCTGGTCCCGGACAACGTACGGCTGTCCGTTGGGCCGGCGGGTCAGCAGGCCCTGTTCTGCCGCTTTCAGGAACAGCCGGCTCTCCCGCTCCAAACGCGGTGTCTCTCCGAGAATAAGGTGAAAGCCCTGCGCTTTCAGCCGCTGAAGTATTTCGCCGGCCAGCGACCAGTCGCGCGGGTCAAAGCGCAAGTCTCCTTCGTGCTCCTGCCAGCCGCTCCGCAGGGCCAGTGCATCGCAGGGAAAATCATGGGCGCGCAGTTGCTGGGCGACTTCCAGCACCACTCGCGGGTTGCCGGCATCTTCCAGCAGGTACTGCGCCCCCAGGGACCACAGCGGGGGCATCTGCCATCGGCCGCAGAGCGTGACAGCGGTTTTTACCAGTTCCATCATGGTATCCGCCGTGAGGAGGATCACCTGAAGCTCTGCCGCATGGGACACATAGGCAATTTCCCCCGGCCGGCTGGCCTCCAGGTCCCAGTATCCACGCGCGGCAGCATCCATCACCAGCCCATACCGGTGCGAGGAGAGCAGGATGGGCAGGCCGGCCGCCGGCCTGGCGCCGGCCAGAACCGGCCAGGCCCTGCCGCGCCCATTTAGCGAACGCGGCGCATCCGGATGCGCGCCGGCGTATCCCATCCCGTAAAAGGCCTCGCTCTCCTTCACCTGCAAATGCCAACTTCTCATCCCTGGGCCCCGGCGAAACCCTCCGCCGGCGATCTCTTCCACGATGGTCTGGCCGTCGGAGAAAAGGAAGCGCAGGCGTAAGGGGTTGCGCTCGGCATGCACTTCTATCTGCCCACTGTGGATGATGATGGAATCACCGGCTTCCTCCCACGTGAGAGGTACCCCTGGCGATGGCTGTCCGGCCAGGAGGCTGGGCCCCGACGCCTCGTCAGATGCCTCGCCGCCGGCGAACCGTGCCGATAACCGCATGGCCGCCGGCCCCAGCGGTTCCACCCCCAGCCGGCCGTTCTCCGCCTCTATCTCCAGGACCGAGCGAGCGCCTGTGCGCGCTTCCCGCACACAGCGCACCGCCCCTAACGCCTCCGCCCATGTTCCATCGGCATACCAGGTCATATCGCCTCCTTCAGACCGCTATTCCAGTTCCTGCTCCCGACTGTCCTCGGACGCCTGCAGGCGCGCCAGCGCCCAGGCCAATCCCTGACGTGCCCGGGGATTATCTGGGTCCAGCTCCAGTGCTCGCTGGAGACAGCGCACCGATTCCTGCGGATGCAGGGCGGTCCCGCCTTTCCATAACCAGGCCTCGACATAGTCGGGCACCAGACGCGTGACGGTGGAGAAGATATCGTAGGCCTGTGCGGTCTCGCCGGCCTTCGCCAGCCGAATACCCTCCCGCATCAGGTCCTCCGCATCTTCCGTGGTTGCTCTGCGCATCCAGCTTTCCAGCGCCTTACGGCGGATCTCCATATCCTCCCACGCCGCGGCAATCACGTTATTCTCGGGATTGGCCCTCTGTGCCGGCGCCATGGGCTGGCGCGGTTCAGGCGGAATGGGGGAAACATACCGGTCCAGCTCCGCCAGGGCTTCTTCGACCTCCGCCGGCATCGGCTCCTGTTCGTCGGCGAGGGTGGCCGGCACCAGCCCTACATCCCACGCCACATCCACGCCCTCCACTCCCAGCTTCGCCGGCGCTTCATCCCCGCGCGCGCCCCGCCGCGCGATATAAATCTGGCGCAGGGTCACGCCGGCGCCCAGGATGGAAAGGAAGAAGATGGCATAAAATCCGAACCGGACAAAGGCCGGCACGCCGGCCGCGCGCTGGGTGATTTCCTGGGCCGCCCATGCGGACGGCGGCGGGAGGATCCAGATCACGAAGGCCCCCGCCAACGCCAGCCATCCACGTGGAAACATCCGACGGCATCGGCATGCACTGCCGCACATGGTTCCCCTCCGTTCCATTTTCCTTTTTCCTTGTCGCTTGCCAGCCACTATCATTATACCATGAGCCGGCCAGGTTCGGAACCCGGAATGCCTCTCTGCCGCAATATATTACATAAATGATGAGAGGGGATCGGTTGCCTGCCGACCCCCTCTCATCATATCCACGCACGAAGGGAAAGGAGGGACACAAACGGGCGGTTTATTCTTCTTTTCGGACGGAAATCGTCGCGTCCTGCGGCAGTGCCAGGCCGGCGGCCACCTCAATCGCTTTGATGATGCCGGCGGGCACCGGACAGGCTGCGTGCTGGCAGTGTTTGGCGGCCAGCCGCAGGGTTTTCGGCCCCTGACCGCGAAAGCCGATCTCCTCGAACGGATGGACCTCGGTCAGTTCTTCTGCCAGGCCGGTGATATGCGGGCAGTCGGATTCAATCTCCAGCTTCACCGGCTCCATCATGCCGTTCGAGCTGGCGCGGATAGTTGTATGCATCCCACAGATGCCGGCGTCCACATCCACCACTGCTTTTCCCATAATGATGCCTATGCCTCCTGCGCAGTATCTTCTTCCCAGATGGCGATCATCTGCCGCTCGCGAAAGACAACCTGGACAAGCCGGCGCCCGAGGCCGGCCTCTTCGTTCAGGATGGACTCCATGGCCTGCAGGTACGGGTGGCTGGCATCCGCGTCGAACATACAGCGGCCCTGCGTGTCGCAGTAAATGACCGGTGCTGTTTCGCCGGCGGAGAGCCCCAATTCCCCTGCTCTGGCGAGGATGTCTTCCAGGGTATGGATGGTCATGTGGTAGCGGAAGCGTCCCGCCTTCATCTCCCGCCTCCTTATACCCTATACTGGTATGCCCTATTATATCATACTTTGCGCCGGCTGTCAAACCCCAGGATTGGCTGAACAACGGCAGAAAGGAGCGAAAATATGCCTTCGCATAGCATAAGACATCTACCTGCCCTTTGAAGCCCCTGATACCCTCTCCAGTCAATTCGTCATACAGTTGTATGACTACACGAAGGACAGGTTGCCCTGCCAATCTGTACGACAAATTCGCCTTTCTTTTGTCCTTGTGTTATATATATCCCCGCGAAACGCTTTCACTTGGGGGTCATGAATGGCTAACCTGATCACCCTGAGCCGGTTCCCGCTCCTCATCCTGATCCTGATCTTGCTGTTCTACGCCGGCCCCACGGGCCAGCTCGCCTGCACCTTCCTCATCCTGATCCTCATCCTCCTCGATACCGTGGACGGCATGGTCGCCCGCCGGCGCCGTGAAACATCCCTGCTGGGCAGTGCCCTCGATATCGCCGCCGATCGCGCCGTCGAACTCGTGCTGTGGGTCAGCTTCGCCTCTCTCGGCCTCATCCCTCTCCTGATACCGCTGGTCGTGATCATCCGCGGCACCCTCACCGATTCCATACGCGCCGTCGCTTCGTCGCATGGCGTGCGCGCCTTCGACATGTCTCGCGCGGCCTGGGCGCGCTTCCTGGTCGCATCGCCGGCCATGCGCACCAGCTACGGCGTCGCCAAAGCTGTCGCCTTCTGCACCCTTGCCCTCTGGCTGGGCCTGCAAAACCTCGGCCTTGAGACACCTGCGGTCGCCGTCATCCGTTTCATCGCCCTGGCGAGCAGTTGGGTGGCGGTCTTCCTGTGCGTGGCGCGCGGTGTGCCGGTGCTGGTGGAGGCGCCGGCCTTCTTCCGGCAGTACTCCACAACTTCCAGGCAGGGATGAAACCGCACCATGGATGTCCGGCACAACGAATCCTGGTTCAAAGCCCTCACCAGCTCCCGGGCCGCCATCCGCACCGCCCGCTGGCTTGCCCAGCATGTCCCCCCATCTGCCGCCGCCGGCCTGGGGAGCGCCATCGGCCGCTGGCTGACCATCGCCGGCGGCAGGATGTACTCCGCCATCCGAGCGAATCAGGCCCAGGTGCGCGGACTGCCCCTGGATGACCCATCGCTGGACCAGGCGGTGATCGCGGTCCTGCGGCATGCCGGCCAGGTCTATTACGACCTCTTCCGCCAGGCCTTCGAGCGCCATCCCATGACACTCACTCCACGCGCCGCCCAAAACCTGCAGGCCGCCATAGAGAGCGGCCGGGGCCTCCTTCTGGTAGGCGCGCATCTCAGCAACTTCGATCTGGGCATCCAGTACGTCACCTCCCGCCAGATACCCATTCAGCTCCTTTCGTTGACCGAGCCGACCGGCGGTTTTCAGTTCATGAATGCCCTGCGCGCCAATCCATTATGTGAAGTGACGCCGGTGAGCCAGGCCGCCCTGCGCAAGGCCATTCAGCGCCTGCGCGCCGGCGGCATCGTGGCAACCGGCGTGGATCGCCCGGTGCCCGGCCAGCTTGAGATGCTCCCCTTTTTCGGCCGGCCGGCACCCCTGCCTGTCGGACACATCCGGCTGGCCATGAAGACCAACGCCCAGGTTATGGCGATGTGGTGCGAGTGGTCCCCGCAGAGGGGCTATCTCCTGCACGCCGGCCCCCTCATGGACATGGAGCAGCCTCCCCTGCCCCCCGATGAACAGGTGTGGCACAATGCCCTGCGTGTCTTGCGAGTGCTGGAGGCCGCCATCGCCCGCCGGCCCGAACAGTGGTTGATGTTTATCCCGGTCTGGAGTTAGTACAATCCCCTAGGCCGGAATTGTGCGTTTTCGCACGAATGAGGGTGGGAAATTTGACATCTCGGCTCCTTTGTGCTATATTCCCCGCCCGTGCAGAACATTTGACAAGGATGCCATCAACATGAAAATCCTGGTCCTGAACTGCGGAAGCTCGTCCGTCAAATACAGCTTGTTCGACATGACAACAGAATCCATCCTGGCCAACGGCATTGTGGAGGAGATCGGCCTGAATATCCCCTCCATGACCCACCGCCGGCCAGGGCACGACAAGCTTACCTGGCAGAACATCCCTGTCACCAACCATCGCGAGGCCATCGCCCGTGTCCTGGATACCCTTCTGCACCCGGACTACGGCGTCATCCGCGACCTGCGCGAGATCAACGCGGTGGGCCACCGCGTCGTGCACGGCGGCGAAAAGTTCGCCCAATCGGTCATCATTGATGATGAGGTGCTGAACGCCATCCGCGACAACGTGGAGCTGGCCCCGCTCCATAATCCTGCCGCCATCCAGGGCATCGAAGCGATGCGTTCGCTCCTGCCGGCAACCCCGCAGGTGGCGGTCTTCGATACCGCTTTTCACCAGACCATGCCGCCGGAGGCCTATCTCTACGCCATCCCATACCAGTACTACCGCAAGTACCGCATCCGCCGCTACGGCTTCCACGGCACATCGCATCGCTATGTCGCCCAGCAGGCAGCGCGCTACCTCGGCCGGCCCATCACCGAGCTGAAAATCGTCACCTGCCACTTGGGCAACGGCGCCAGCATCACAGCGGTGGACGGCGGCAAATCGGTGGACACCAGCATGGGCTTCACCCCGCTGGCCGGCCTCCCGATGGGCACGCGCTGCGGCGATATTGACCCGGCCATCGTCATCTACCTGATGGAAAAAGAGGGGCTGGATACCGCCGGCATCAACGACGTGCTCAACAAACGGAGCGGCATGCTGGGCCTGTCAGAGCTTTCCTCCGACATGCGCGTGTTCGAGGAAGCCCTGCATGCCGGCCCTTCTCACCCGAATTACGAGCGCTCGGTGCTGGTGTTGAAGCTCTATACCCGCCAAATCAAGAAATACATCGGTGCCTACGCCGCGGCCATGGGCGGGCTGGACTGCATCGTGTTCACCGGCGGTATTGGGGAAAACTTCAAAGAGGTCAGCGAGTGGGCCTGTCAGGGGCTGGAATTCCTGGGGGTGAAAGGGGTGCAGAGCCGGCGCGCCGGCGGCCAGATCGTCGAGGCCTCCGCGCCTGATTCCCGTGTCAAGGTGCTCATCATCCCGACCAATGAGGAGCTGGCCATCGCCCGCGATACTGCCGCATTGGTCAACAATCACCATTGAAATTCCCGGACCTCCTTCTTCCTTCCCTCCTTTCTCTATAGATGTTGCCCGGCGCGAGTCAGGCCCCAGCAAATAGGCTGGGGCCTGACACTTTTATCGGGAACCGCCGCTCCGCATCCACAGATGCAGGATATCCCGCAACTGCTGGACCTGGTCGGAAGCCGGACCATTCGCACCCCCTGCATCCACCAGACAGCGGTTCAGCTCATCCCGCAGGAGCAGAAGCCCCACCTCATCCACCGCCCCGCGGATGGCCAGCAGTTGGGTGATGACATCTTTGCACTCCCGGCCTTCCGCCAGCATTTTCTGGATGCCGCGCACCTGCCCTTCCAGCCGGCGCAGTCGCCGCATAATCTCGGCCCGCTCCGGCACGCTGTTCACCTCGCCTTGCCCTTCCATGGCGCCTCTCCTTATACCTTACCTGGGTATTGTATATACCGCAATCGGGCCGGCCTGTCAAATTGACATACCTCGTCCCATGGTGGTAAGCTGTGCATGCCGATCCAGCATCCACTCTGCATAGGAGGACATTATCCATGACCAGCGAACAGCAGAAACTCCCCGCCGCGATGCAGTTGCGCCGGCGCGATGCTCGCATCTTGGCGCGTCGGCTGGAGACCCAGTGCGTGCATGCCGGCGAGCACCAGGATCCTATCCCCGCCCGCCCTTCCACCACGCCCATTCACCTGGCCACCACCTTCACCTACCCACATACCCGGGAGCTGGATGATGTGTTGGCCTCGCGCACGCCTGGCTACGTATATGCGCGCTATGCCTCTCCCACCACCAACGCGCTGGAGCAGGCGCTGGCCACCCTGGAAAACGCTGATGCCGCCCTGGCCTGCAGTTCGGGCATGGCGGCGGTGCATCTGGCTATCGTGGGTTCCCAGGTGCGCGCCGGCGACGCTGTCCTGTGCGCCGCCGACATTTACGGCACGACCTATGCCCTGGTAAACTCGCTCCTGCCGCGCCTGGGCCTGCAACCCATCATCGCCGATTTCACCCATCTGGATGAGGTGGAAGACATCCTGCGCACCAGGCGTCCCCGGCTGGTAATATTCGAAGCGCTCACCAATCCCCTGCTCAAGGTCATCGACGCGCCGGCAGTGGTGGAGCTGGCACACCGCTACGCCGCCCGAGCCATCATTGACAGCACCTTCACGACCCCTATGGCCCTTCAGCCCATGAGCTTCGGCGCCGATTTCGTGGTGCACAGCCTGACCAAATTCCTCGCCGGCCACGGGGACGTGCTGGCCGGCGCTGTGCTCTGCCGCGCCCCTGACTTTGAGCAGATGTACATCACATCCTATCAGTTGGGGTGCAGCCTGGACCCTCACGCCGCCTACCTGGCCCTGCGCGGCTTGAAGACCTTCCCCCTGCGCTTCGAGCGCCAGTGCGCCAACGCCATGGAGCTGGCACGCTTTCTGGAAAGCCATCCCGGGGTCTCGCGGGTGTATTACCCTGGCCTTCCGAGCCATCCGGGCCATGCGCTGGCCGGCCGGCTCTTCCGCAGCGGGCTGTTCGGCGCGGTGCTCAGCTTCGAGATCAAGGATGGCAGTGCGCAAAAGGCCTTTGCGCTGATGGAACGCCTGCGCATCATCCAGCCGGCCACCACGCTGGGCGATGTCCAGTCTACGATCCTGTACCCGGCGCATTCATCCCACGCCGCGCTGACCGAGGAAGAGCTGGCAAAAGTGGGCATCAGCCGGGCATTGGTGCGCCTGTCTGCCGGCATCGAGCATGTCGAAGACCTGAAAGAGGACCTGGACCAGGCCCTGCGATCGCTGTAACGCTGTCTCCCCTGCCGGCGGGGAGAAGCCCTCTGATGAAAGATTGCGGAGGTGCGATGTGGGGAACAGTTCTACCACAGTGCACGCAGCCTGTGTGCAGTATCAGGCGCGTGTAGAGGCATCGGTCGAGGCCTACCAGGAGGCGATCGAGCGGTTCGCCGGCATGGCACGCGAACGCCATGCCGAACTGCTCGTTCTGCCGGAAGGCATGGGCCTGCTGTTGGCCGCCCCGCTCCTGACCGGCACCCGTTCGCGCCTGGCACGCGCTACCGCCAGCGCGGCCGACCCGCGCCGGCCGCTGAAAGATCGGGCGCGCGGCCTCCTGGCCCGTCCGCTGGCCGGCATACTGCGCGCCGATTATGCCGCCGCGCTCATGGAATGGCTGGAAAACCCCGACAATCTCGGCCGGTTAGAGGAAACATACGTACAAATGTATGCAAAGCTCGCCAGGCGCTATCAGCTCGTCATTGTCGCCGGCACCTGCCCACACCCAGCGACTCCTCCCTTGGCACTGCACAGCACCTACGTCTTTGGCCCGGATGGCGCACTGCTCGGCCGGCAGGACCAGACCCACATCCTCCGCCCCCGCTGGCGAGGACATGCGCCGGGGAACAACTTGGCCGTGATCCACACGCCAGCCGGCAATATCGGCGTGCTGATCGGGGAAGATATCCTGTTCCCCGAAACCGCCCGTGCGCTGGCCGGCGCCGGCGCGGATATCCTGGTGCACCTGGCCGCAGTGCATGAGGCAGAGATAGCACATGCCATGCATATCGCCTTTCAGGCCCGCATCATCGAGAACGAGCTGTACGGCATCGAATGTTTCCTGGTGGGGCATATTCCCTGGCGGAGGGAAAGGCAGGAAGCACACGGGATCGGCACATCATGCATCGCCGGCCCGGCTCCCATCACCGGCCGTGTCGACGGCATCATTGCCGGCATGGGCAGCGCAGTGGAAGGCCTGCTGATCGGAGAGTTGGACCTGGAACAGCTTCACGCCTGGTGGGAACAATCGCCTGGCTCGCTCCGGCAGGCCGTGCGTCCCGAGATATATCGCGCCGTCGCGCTTCCGGTCCGCCGGCCGGCGCCCGCCGCCGCAGAGGCGGAGACAGCACCGCGCCCAGACCGCATCCCGGAGGCTCCGGAGCCAGCGCCGCACGAGGCGCTGGAAAAGGAGGAGCCAGGTACACCCGTTCCAGCAGAGGAGGATTGGAAGGCCATCGTGGACGAGACTGCCAGCGACGAGGAGATAGTGCGCTCCGCGCTGGAGGCGCTGGCGAAGGAACAGGACGAATGGGAGCGCCGGCGGGACATCTGGGACTAGCTCTGCGCGGAGGCCTCCTGCTCGCTGGCCGGCTGATTCGCTCGCATAAATCGCTCACCATATGAGCGATTTGCAAAGGAGAAGAACACCTCATCACTGCCGTGCTGGCGGTAGAACAGCACGCTGGCGTAGCGCGGCAGGCCGACGAGCAGGTCGCAGACCCGCATCCAGATAATGGAAAACCCGATGGCAACCCCGAAGAAGAAGATAATCGCTGAGATCACGCTCAGCAGAGGATGGATCGCCCGCAGGGCAGGAAACAGCACCAGGATCGCCAGACCGCCGAACAGCATCCCGATGAAGGCGCCGGCGCGCTCCCAGGTGCGCCGGCGGTGACAGTGGCCGCACAACGGCATTGGGATAATGGTCCCGAACCGCTCCGTCTTACCCTCGCTCTCCAGCCGCAGTGGGTAGGTGACCGCGCCGACGCCCAGCTCACCGTCACAGCTCGAACAGCGCGCCGGCACCACATACTCCTTCTCCAGAGGAAGGTGAAAGGAAAACCGCATCCTGCTCACCGAAGGCGCCGGCCGTAGATCAGTCATCCGGCCTATCCTCCTAATTCATTCTCTTATGTGAGGAACACAGGATTGCTCCAGGCTGTGCGCCCCAAGCGATCCACGACCTCCACCCGCACATAGGACTGTTCCGGCCAGAGCGGCAGGCACACGTGCGTGATGCCCTGGACATTGGCCGCCTTCGCCGCGGAGCAGTGCCAGCGATCTCCGACAGCGTACACCGCTACCGCCGGCGAACAGCCCACACAAACCTGGCCCTCCTCCACCCACACATCCTCAATGACCGGGCCGGTGGAAGAGTAAAAGTCGCCGCGCGCCAGGGCCTGCAGAATCGCCGGCTCCGTCAGTTCCTGCGCGCGCACCATCACCCACCCCAGGCCGGCGTCCATCCTCCACGGCAGCCAGTGCGCGTCATCTACCGCCAGCCCCCATACACGCCGGCCGGCGATCAGAAGCTCGTCCCACGTCTGCAGGCTGAAGCCCTTATGATACCCGACATCCGCCGTGCCGTTGTATATCTCGATGCCCATCATGGCCGGCACATCCAGGAGCTCCGCGCTGGTCTGGCCGGACCAGTACGGATGGGCGGCGAACACCAGGGCGCCCAGCGCGCGCAGTACAGCCGCGTCGGCTGTCAGATCGCCGGCCGCCGGCATGCGCTCACTCGCCGGCAGGGCGCCGCCGATCCCCACCACGTGATACGTGCTTCCGCGCAGGTCGTTGTGATGAATCTCAACGCCGGGGATGACGAGAAAATCCTGGCTGGAGAGACCCGCCGCATCAGCAACGATGAGATGGTCGGTGAAGGCGACGAAAGCATAGCCCTGCTGGCGATAGAAGTGCACTACCTCGGCCGGCGTGCACTTCCCGTCGGAGAAGGTGGAGTGCGTATGAAGGTTCCCGCGAAACCAGTGACCGTGAGCGGAGAAGGCGGAGGGACGAAGCGTCATTTGCGCAGTTCTACGCCGTTCGGGAGCAACGTCTCGGGAACGGGCTGGCCGGCCTTCCAGCGCTGATAGCGGGCGCAGGCGCTCCAGTCTCCCTCACAATACTGCTTGATGAAAATGGTCTTGCTGGCTTCGAACCGCAGGATGCGGAACATCGGGCAGACGCTCAACCGCTCGCAGGACGGCTTCTCAGGCTCCATATGTCGCTCCATCGGGTGAGATGACACTGCTTCCAGGCGCTATTGTAAAAGATGCGGGGGCCGGCGTCAAATCCTTTATCGCATTCTCGCAGCACCGCTGTCGGAGAAGGTACGGGAAAACACCCCTCGCAGCACCTGATCCTGGAATTTGACAAGCTTGGCAAAATAGATAAAATCGCATAAGTCGTTTCCCTTTCTATATAGTTATTATCGAATTTCCTGTTTTTCTACGGGAAACGTTCAAAACGATCCGATAGATATCTTTGCCGAACGAGGTTGCCGCATGCACGCTTCACCGCCCTCGGATGAAGCTCGTTTTCTCCCACGTTTGATCGCCTGGGAGATCACGCGCACCTGCAATTTGCGCTGTGCGCACTGCCGTGCGGATGCAGAGTGGCAGTGCTACCCGGACGAGCTGACCACGAGCGAATGCATGGCCCTGCTGGAGCAAATGACCGGGTTGGGCCGGCCCATCATCATCCTCACCGGCGGCGAACCCCTGGCGCGGCCGGACATCCTCGATATCACTCGTCGCGCCGTTGCCCTGGGTTTCCCTGTGGTGATGGGTACCAACGGCACCCTGATCACACCTGAAACAGCCCGTGAGCTGAAAGCCGCCGGCATTCGCCGCATCAGCGTCAGCCTGGATTTCCCCACCGCTGAACTGCACGACTCGTTCCGCGACGAGTCAGGCGCGTTCGAGGGGGCGCTGGCCGGCATCCGCCACGCCCAGGAAGCCGGCATCGAGGTGCAGATCAACACCACGGTGACCAGGCTCAATGTCCATTACCTGGAAGACATGCTCCGCCTGGCTGTGCACATCGGAGCGGTAGCCTTCCACCCCTTCCTCCTGGTCCCCACCGGCCGCGGCAAGGCCCTTGAGGAGCTGGAACTTTCCCCCGAGGAATACGAGCAGACCCTGGAATGGATCTACCAGCGACAACAGGCCCTGCAGGACCATATGTTCTTCAAGCCCACCGATGCGCCACACTACATGCGCGTTCTGCGCCAGCATGGGCATCGGGAGACACGTCACCCGCACCAGCGTTCTGAACCCACCGGCTCCCTCAACAGCCTGAGCCGCGGTTGTCTCGCCGGCATCGGCTTCATGTTTATCTCCCATGTCGGGAATGTCCAGGGCTGTGGCTATCTGACCGTCACGGCCGGCAATGTCCGCCAGCAGTCCCTGACGGACATCTGGCACCATTCCGAGCTGTTCCGCAACCTGCGCCAGTTCGACGCCCTGAAGGGCAAATGCGGCGCCTGCGAATATCGGCGTATCTGCGGCGGGTGTCGGGCGCGCGCCTATGAAGCCACCGGTGACTATATGGAAGCAGAACCCTACTGCGTGTATCAACCGCGCGGCTGGGGCACATCGGACCCCACGGCGGGTTGTAACACTCCATATCTCTGATCAACCATACCACACGTAGGAGGCACAGCGACATGTATCCACACCCTCTACTACGCAGTATCCTGTTCGTCATCCTGCTGACATCCCTGGCTCTGGCCGGCTGTTCCGCGCCCGCGCCGGCTGTCCAGCCCCAACCCACGCAGGCCGTCGCCCCCACAGCGACCGCCCTGCCGCCCACGCCGGCGCCCACACCCACCACCGCCCCGATGGTCCTTACCATGGCACTGTCCAGCGAACCCAAAACTCTCGACCCACAGCTTGCCAGCTCTTCCGCTGAGACCAGCCTGCTGGCGCTCTTCTTTGACACGCTGGTCTACCGCACGCTGGACAATCAGTACAGCCCCCTGCTGGCAAAGGATTGGACGTTCTCCGACGACGGGCTTTCCGCCACCTTCCATTTGCGGGAGGGGGTGGTGTTCCACGACGGCACTCCGCTGAACGCAGATGCGGTCGTCTTCACCTTCCAGCGCTTCACCAAGGTGGGAAGCAAGCGCTCTCCCCTGGCCGGCGAGCTTCAAAACATTGCCAGCATCGAAAAAGCGGACGACCTGACCGTGACTTTCCACTTTACATCACCCTCCGCCACCTTTTTGAACGCCATCAGCCAGCCCTATGCCGGCATCCTTTCTCCCACCGCGGTGGAAAAGGCCGGCGAGGCATTCGGCCAGCCTCCTATCGGCACCGGCCCCTTCACGCGG
>Ga0080004_1126044_pt1 | contig 22284 bp, 11 predicted proteins | sample WasSprMetagenome_FD_69207 | JGI IMG/M metagenome (GOLD analysis project Ga0080004, IMG submission 69207) | Sulfidic aquatic microbial communities from Washburn Spring, Yellowstone National Park, USA - WS (SPADES assembly) (version 2) | ecosystem: Environmental > Aquatic > Thermal springs > Hot...
TGATTAAAGCAGTCAAGATGGGAATAAGGTTGATTGATACCTAAGATGAAAGCAAGACTAAAGAACTGTTAGAAAAATAGCGCATGCTAAGAGTTTAAGGCTCCTCAAGCATCTCTCCAATACGTATAAAACCAAAATAGAAGTCATCCCCAACCTTATCTTTTACCTTATTAATCTCCTCATAAAATCTATCTGTGCGAACTTTTACATCTTCATTTATTACTTTAGCTAGAATTTTTATCTTTTCGTAATTCTTTACGAGTTCTTTGTCCTTAAGTAGTTCTAATCTTTTTAATCATTTGAAGACAAGAGCTACTCAAAAATATGGAAACTTAAGTATAGTACTGAACAGTTTAAATCTTTCTAAAGTGTTAAAGAGAATAAAAAATTGTCTCCAACTTGATTTCTTATGTCATTAATCTTCTTGCAAAGTTCACCAACATGAACTTTTATATCCTTACTTGTAGTTCTAACCATAGACTTTATTCTTTGTTCTTCTGAAGCACTTTTAATTTTTAGCCTTCTTCCATAATCTTTTACAAGCTCTACGTTCTTCAGCAGTTCAACGTCATTTTTATCTTTTGAAGATAAGAGCTTTCCTTCTTTTACTCTTTCAATTTCTTCTTTTACTTCCTCTAGATCTAGCACTTTTGCTGACCAGAAAACATACGTTTGTTCTCCTTCGTAGGGAGGCCAGCTCCACTTTCTTTTTTCTAATCTTATTTCAACTTTACTCTTTAGCTCTTCAAATATTCTTTGGTCTTCTTCAGACCAGACTAACTTAAGCTTTCCAAAAGTAAAAGGAAAAGGAACTTCCTCTCCTACTTTCTGAGGACCAAGCATAGAAGTTAGCAATACTATTGGGAAATATTTTAGTTTGTGCTTAAGAACAACAGGAATATATTTTGGAAAAATTCCTCTTTTATATTTTTCTTTTATTTGTTTAACTGTATCCTCTGGAATAGATTCATTGAAAATAAATTCAATTTTGTAGCTGAGAAGTATTTTACTTGCTTTCTCAGAAGCTTCGTACAATGCAGGTATATTCTTCTCAATTTCTCTTATTACTTCTTCTTCACTCTTATCTTCTATGCCAAAGGTTGCAATAAAAAGACAGTTTTCTCCTCCATGGAAAGTTATGTTTGTTCCATACTTTTTGTTTACTTCGTTTGCAACTTCATCTGCTTGTTCATAAAGCAGAATTTCATCTCCAAAGTGCTTATCATTTTTGTACTTTTCCCAGTTTTCTTTGTGTTCTATTTCTTCTAAGATCTTAATAAAATCATTGTAACGGTTTCCTGCAAACTTCCACGATGGAGAAAAACGCTCAAGAGCATGTTCTGTACACCAGAAGCGTGAGAGTCCTACTGTTAGTTCTCCATTGAAAATAGTAATCCATGGAAGACCATACTCAGGATCTGTATCTATTTCTAACTTAATTTTATCATCAATTCTATGTACAAAAACTCCATATTTCCGCATAGGAACGTACCTGTGCGGAATAGCTCTATATTCTTCCTCTTTTTTCTTAAAGAAATCTTCATACTTTTTATTTAAATACTCTGCTAACCTATCTGCAAATTCTATCTCTTCTTTATGTTTATCCAGAAACATTCTCCATTCCCGATCTCTTTCGTCTTCTTTGCTCATTCCACATTACCTTCTATTAAGAACAAAATATAAGCATAACTATTTCTTGTAGTAAGGATTCTCATAATATTCAATTATGAAGTCATAATTTTCTCCAGGCTGAAGCAACTTCTTTGGATCCTCAATATAAATTGCTACTGCAAATCCATGCTCTAAATCTCTGTATTCATTACTAAAGCGTTTGTCAATTAGATCATTTTTAGCCCTTCTTAAAGCATTTATAAGACCTCCTTGAACAGTGGTAGTCTTTACTTCAACTATTGCTAATAATGTTCCTTTATCTGAGTCTTGATATATCTCAAAGTCAACTTCGCCTGATCCTCCAAGAGGCTTTATGAAGAGCCTTTCTGGTGGAACCCCTAAGTACTTAGAGATTCTTTCTTTTTCATCCTGCTCATTAAGTCTTATTTCTGCTACTCCTTCGCCTATTTTTCCAAGTTTATCATTCATTTCTCCTTGGTTTCCTTCTTCTTTTGCATTTTCATATAAGTTAACATACTTCATTATTTTATTAATTATGTCTTCTCTTGTTTTTCCAACAGGCCAAATCTCAACTGCTACAATCTTCTTTGCTCCTTCTGGTACATGAACGCTAAGCCTTGGATTTCTACAGTATGCAGCGCTTCCATCGTCGAACTTAACAAGTAAACCAGCTTCATTGTTCTCAATTTCTTCTTGTAACGTCTTAAAGTTATCGTATCCAAAAACTTTCTTTAAAGCTTCAGAAATTTTTATGTTGTCCTTTCCTTCAACGTCTACTGAAAGTTCACCTAGCTCGATTGAAGTTCTTAACTTAAGTTCCTTAGGTTCGAGAGGAATTATAGATTGCCCTAGTCTGCTAGTGTCCTTCGTTGCATAAGTAATTACCAATAGATCTCCTGGCTCAATTTCTAGGTTGTGAATAGTGTGAGCTTCAACACCATAAAGACTGATGTCTCCATCTTCATAGAATGCGAGAACTATGCTGGCTCCTTCAATACTCTTTAAGCTAGTTTTTACTACCGTACTAAAGCCATGTGCTTTAGATTGCCAAGAACCCACAACTTCTAAAATCTTAATTTCTCTTCCATCTATTTGCAAAGTATTTTTAGCGAGGTTTAGCTTTAATTCATGCCCAAACAAAGAATAGTCTTTAGGAAAGTGAACCTCTGGAATGTAGCTAACAAGCTGAAGCTTTTCAAGGTTCTTTCCTCTGAGTTCGTCAACATATCTACTTGGAACACGTATGTACATTGTACTTTCTATTTCAGTTGTCCACTCGTAGATTTTTCCATTTTCTTCTGCTTTAACAAAATATCTTCCACTTTCTACAGCTTGCCCTAAGAATATCTTTGCTTCAACCTCTTGAACATGAACATTCCTAAGCTCATAGTACTTTACATCCTTAAGCTTTGGAATAATGTCTGCTAATTGAACAGAAGAGTCATCGAGCTTAAGCATGCTCATCATTCCTTCAAGTTCTTTGTTTTCTGCTTCTTCGAGTTCAGTGTAAGCATAGTCTTTGTAGTTTTCTTTTATGAACTCTAAAAATTCGTTCGTTAGCTTTCCGCTTGGGTCTTCTTCTAAGCTTCGAAGAGCTATGCTTTTAATTTCTTCGGCTAAGCCTGGATTTGTTATTTCTATTCTTTCGACAAGCTCTTCGGAAGAAGCCTTTACTGCTTTTAAGTAGTTGTCGTTATCTTTCAGAATTTCCTTCAGTTTTTCTTCTGCACTCTTTCCATTGCTTTCGTAGTCTACAAGTTCTTCTACTATCTTTCTAAGCTCCTCGCTTCCAAGAACTCTTAATGAAGGAAGTTCGTTAACTATTGTGCTACTTACGTCTAGGACTTGGGCTTCTGTTAGCTTTCTTAAAGTTGAGCTTGCAAAGCTGTCGGCAGCTTCTTTACTTACTTCTTTGCTTATGAAGTTGTAGGCGGCTTCTAACTGAGAAAGCGTTGAGGTGCTTAAATTAGGCGTTGTTGCTTCTATATCAACGAATGCTCCAGTATAGCCGTTGCTTGGAATAACTAAGTCTCCTCCAGTATAAAATGAAGAGTAGTACTCTCCATTTGGATAAACTACGCTTACTATATCGTACTTTCTTATTCCTCTTGAAGCAAGTTCTTCATTGGATATAACTAGGCTTCCTCCATCGAACAGTACTACTGTATCTCCAACCTTTACTCCTTCCTCAGTTTCAACAAGCGTAGCAGGAAGGTAAGTGCTTCCGTAAGCGACGTAGGGATTCTTGTTCTCTACGAATAACAAAGAGTATTCTCCGGTTTTAGTTTTTATCTTTCCAAAGACTGCAATTTCATTTATCTTAGAAGAGTCTTCAATTAGTTCTCCACTTACTAGCTTAAGCTCAGGCTCTCCTATGAACTCTATCTTCTTGCCATGAACTTCTACTACTCCATCTGGGCTTAAGAATGCTTTTAATTTTGTTAGGCTTCCAGTTCTGCTCTTTTCTATCAACGAAAATTCTATTTTACTTAGAACTACCTTTCCTATTGGTACTGCCTTATCTACGCTTAAGCTTCCTTTGCTGGGTGAGAACATCAGTTTTCCATCGTAGCTTTCTCCTACGTACTCTAGAGTGGCGTACTTCTCTTCTCCTCCAACGCTAACTAAGAACTCGTAAAGGTCTCCTTCTTTGATGCTTTCTTTTCCAAACATTTCCTTTGGAACATAAACTACGTTGGACTCTACTACGATTTTAGATATATCTCCTAATTTTTGTCTGTAGGCTGCGTAGAAGACTGAATCTAAACTGTTGAACTGCTCGCATAGGGAAGAGATTTCCTCCTTACTTAAAGTACTTAGAAAAGCTATCCTTTCTTTATAAGTAGGGTCGTGTATTGCATTTAAGAGTTGTTCATAGTTACTTTCTGTAAAGCTCTTTGGAAGCTTAGATATAAGCTCTAGGCTTGATACTATTTCTTCAGCGCTTTTCGAAGGATTTGTTGAGGCTAGAATAAGTTCTTTAATTTGTTCTAAGCTTAATACGTCTTTTAAGCTGTTCGAAGACTCTCTTATCAGCTCAGAGACTTGGCTTAACGTAAGATCTCCATACTTTTCTGCAATGCTTGCCAAGTTTAAGTGAGTTTTACTTCCATATTCTTCTCCCAATGAACTAAGGGCTAAGTCAATTGAAGCTGAGCTTCCAATTATTTGACCAACTTTTGCTCCAATTACTCCTCCTACGAAGCCTCCTGCTATGCTTGCTCTAAAGCTGTCGTTCAAAGTAGGATCGAACACTACTCTAAGAGGCGCAACTACAATTCCAGTAGGAGCTATAGTTAGAGCTGTAGAAACTGCGCTTGCTATATCTCCAGTCTCAGCGTAAGTTATTAATCCTTCTAATGCTCCTCCTACTGTACTTAGCACAAGAAGACCTGCAGTTAGTGGAACTGCAACTACAGGAAATGCAAGACTAGCTGCACTTACAACGAAGGCTGTAGCTGCTCCAGATACAAAGCCTTGAACAAATTCTCCTGGATGTAAGTTTATACTTTCAACTGGATTAAAGCCTTTAAATGCTCTAGAAAGTCTATACTCGGCTACTAATTTTTCTCCTCTCTTAAGAACAACTAAGAAGTCGCACGACTCTTCGTTTGGTAAAAAAGGAGTTAGAACAGTTTGATTTTCGCTGGGATAAGGAGTTTCTTCGTTTACCTTCTTTTGTACAATGAACGAGAATCCTCCACTTGAACTTTGCCTAGAGCTTGCAGACAAGCTAAAGCTGTTTGGAGAAGCTACAAAGTTGTCTGAAGCCTCTAAGTTAACCTCGTACGAGTAAGAGTAAGGACTTGGGTTGCTAACAACTACTTTAAGTAAGTTGTACTTTCCAAGCATCCTTGTTTCATCTTGAACTATATCTGCATCTAAAACACGAAAGCTAATTGTTATATCGTTTCCTACGCTCTTGTAGTCAGTTTTCACAATATATCCTTTACTTCTGTAACCATCAGCCTCATCTTTGCTAGTTGTATTAAGTACTAAAACTTCTCTTTCTTCGCTTATTACTCTTGGAACTATTCTGTAGCTGGGATCTGCATAGTTTTTTATTTCTTCATTACTTACTCCACTCGCTACTAGTACTCCACTTTCTGGAGCCCTTACGTTCTCCTCTATAAGTTCGCTTCTTACCCCTTTTACTACTTTTGTAACCGTTACTGGAACTTTTAGTTCTTCGTAATGATAAACTTTATATCTAACACTTCCTCCACTTAAGTAGTAAACTCTGTAAAGACTTGTTTTGAACGAAAACTCTTTAGTAGTGTTGAACTCAAACACGTAGTCAGAAGAAGAGAAGTTCGATAAGTTATATTCTGGAAAGCTTCCAATTAACTTTTTTCCAAGAATCTTGTAGAATGGCAGATACTTTTCTAAGCTAGAGTAGTTCGATGGTTTCTCGTCAACTTCCTTTACAAATGTCCATTCTCCATAGCCTCCAGAGTGCAGACTAACGTCGTCCACTAATAGAACAGAATTCCTATGAGCAACTAAAGAAAACAAGTAGTATCCAGTTTCGTTCATTATTCTAGTTAAGTTAATTGAATAGTATTTCCAATCATTTGAGTTGTTTAAAGAAAAAACGTAACCTATATTGCTTGGAGTTCTTAAAGCAAAAAGTACACTTCCATTAGCTTTGTACCAAAAGCTTAGGAATATGCCAGTTCTATCTTTACTGTAGTAGAATTCTTGCCTTAGAGCACCAATTCCATTCTTCGTAGACAAGCACAAGCTGTAAGGTTTACTGTAAGCGTCTTCTGACAAATAGCTAGAAGCTTCTCCAAATTTGTCAAAGCTCCAAAATGAAGTTGAACTTATGTTGTTGTCGGTTAAATATTCTTTAACAGGGTACTTAACCCAAACGTAGTAGTCGTACATTAGTTTTTTGATTAGTTCGTAAACATTGTAGTAGTTTACATCAACTTTAATAGTTGTGTCGTTGTACTTTTCTATTAGATACCTTGCACTACTATTGGCTAAAGAAACTGCAATTGGCTCTATGTACAACCCAAGATAAATCTTAGAATAGTTTACTAGCTCAGGAATGTAAACCCAAGTCTTGTTGTCATAACTATTCGGTACTGCATTAGCGTACCCTTTGTCAATCCATGCGTAGTATTCTTTGTAAGAAGTCTCTTCATAAGTGTTTTCATATGGAACTAGTTGATATACGTTGTACAGAGGAGTAAGTGTAGTTGAATTAACGTAGTAAACTTTGTAGTATTCAACGTCTTCGTAGCTAACATTATTCTTGCTCTCTTCTATCTTGTATCCTATATAGCTTAACTTAAGTTCATTTTCTACGTAGTTTTTTAATTGACCTTCTGAAGCTACAGCCTCTTCTTTTTTCTTGAAGTTCTTAAATTGTTCAACTTCTTTGTAGTACTCTTTAACTACTGGAGTCTTCTCAACTACGTTGTAAACTTTTACTTCTTGATATCTAACTTCATATCCTTCGATTCTTGCTTTCCTAACGTAAACGTCGTAGGAAACTTTAGTTTTAGTACCATAGTAAACTGCGTAAGCAGTAGGATTTAGCTTACCATTCTCAACAACATACCAGCCATAGTAGCGATACTCTCCATTAACATAGGTAGGACTATTTTGTAAACAGTCTCCCAAGTTAGGATCGTTCTCTTCGTAAACTCCGATGAACTCGTAGCGTTCAGTTCTTTCTTTTACATATAGCTTGTACAGTCTTACTTCTTTAGTGCTGTTGACAACCTTAGCATACCTTTGGCTATCTGCGTAGCTTAGAGCTTCACTGTATGAGCCAAAGCTTTTTGCAAGCTCCCAGTAGTAGCTGTAAACTGGTACCTGATAGCCTACTAGCTTTGTTCCTTCAGCAACTTCATAATCTTTGCTAGGGTCTTCGTAGTGCAAAGAGTTTAGGTAGTTTTGAGCTTCATATATTGTGTCGAACGATTTTACTACTTTAGTTTCATAGATTATTTCTCTAACGTATGGAACTATAGAATACGTGGTTTCTTCTTTTGTCTTTACTACTTTCCTAGAAGCTTCTTTAGAATAAATATTCGTTATTTCTCCTTTCTTCTGTAAGTTGTTCGATAAGCTAACTGCCTCTTCTAAGCTTAAGGGTCCATAGGTAGAAGTTGAAGTGTCGTACTTTGAAAGAACGTAAACTTTGTCTCCTGCTTTTATCGTACTTCCATTAACTTGTTTATATACATCGTAAACTATCTTACTACTGTTTATCTTTGAATAAACATAGTAAAACGGAGTTGCACTCTTCGAAGGAATCTTTACTACTACGTTTCCATCTTCTCTTCTATCTATTGTTATCTTATCTAAGTCGTATATACTAAGATAGCTAACTAAGCTGTTGTCTTTCTTAATTTCGTTTGATAATTCTTCATTACTCCATCCTTCAGCTATAGCTTGAGAAATAATTTCGTTTAGCTTATCAGAAGGCGAGCTAAAAACTAATAAAGGCTTAAACTCAGATGAAATTATCAAAGAAAGAATAATTAGACTAATAAGAAATTTCTTTATGCTTAAGTTTTTGTTGTTATTTTTACTTTCGTTAACGTCCTTATGTTTATTTAGCTCAAAAAGTACAGGGGGGAGAACTAAGCCATCGAAGAGAGGCATTAAGAAAGCAGAACCAATTTGTGTAGTAAATGATAGAAAGTTTGCTAACTGCATTGCGCTTAGCCTTACAAAAGAGAAGAGAAAGCTTAAGATGAACAGCTTCTTAGTTATTTTGCTAGAAGAAAAGTAAACTAGTTGCAAAGAAAAGATAAAGACGAATAAAAACACAACAAGAAAATAAACTACGATGGCTATAGGAAGAGAAAGCCCTACGTTTAAGTAAAATACAATGAAGATAGACTCAGCCACTAACAATAAGAAAACTAAGGAGTTAACTAAAGTTCCTTTAAGAACCAACTTATAGTTTATGTTCCTTATGCTTCGCTCATTTAACTTAGTTAGCATTGAAATTATAGTAAAAGAATAAGAAAGAGAAACTAAGAATAGCAACAGGAAGGCTTTAGCTAAAAGTGGAAAAGAAAAACCTTCAACAATTTGCTCTGCTATGTCTTTAGCAGAGAGAAAGAAAAAAGAAACAACAAGCAAGTATATAACTAAAGCATTAGCAAACCCTAATGCTTGGCAAGGGAGAAACTTTTTTGCTCTAAACTTAAATTCTTCAAGCATTAAACTTCAACCTCATAGAAAGAAGTTATTCCATTTACAAAACTTGTTGGAATGAAAGTTAAAGTTGAGTTGGAAACTATATTAAAGTAAGATTCTCCAAAGTAATTTGAAACTTCTTCTTGTCCAGTTTCTAGGCACTTTACTTTTATTCTAGGTATCCTTGAACTGTCGTGCGTCCATTGAGCAGTAACCTTTACTACACTTCCGTCTTTCTTTGCACTTAGCTTAACTGAGGTAAAAACTAGTCTAACTTTTTGTACGTCTGAGCTAATTCCATTCAAGCTCGCTATAAAACTAGCTTCAACAACTTTGTCTTTCTCAGAAAAATTAAACTCTTTTCCTTCAATGTCGCCTTCTATATACTTACAAGAAAATTCTTTTACTGCGCTGTTGTTGAAAGTAAGCGTTGCTGTTAGCTTAACTTCTATTTGCGAGTTTGAGTTTACCCAGTATTCTCCGCCTACTTTGTTGCCAGAAACTTCTAAACTTAACTTTAAGTCCGTAAAAATAACCGTTGAAGAAACTTTTTCGCTTGAATACTCGTTGCTGGAAAGCGCCGCAAAGCTCTTCGTTAGCTTTTGATCCTTTCCAACGAAAGAGAAAACTACAGCACCGTTGTTTGAAGTTAGCTTTGTCCCGTCTTCTAAGCAAACAATTTCTACGTTGTTCGCAGGAGAACCATCGTCTAACCAGCTTACAGCTACACTTAAGCTTGCAGTTCCCCCATTCTTCACCCAAATTTCTTTACTAGTTTGTAGCTTATATTCAATCCAAGAGGCAAAAATTTTCTTTGGAGCTTCAACGTTAAAGCTAACCTCGTTGTTTTTTGAGCTAATGTCTCCGTAGAAGCAGTTGAAGAAAGCATAATGGTTAAGCTCATTCTTAACTTTGCTTTGAGCTAGTATTCTAACAACGCTTCCCTTCTCAACCCAAGCTTTGTTTTGCTCGTCGTTAACTGAGACGTTAAACCTAGAGCTTACCTGAACTAAGTAGTAGGTCTTCCAGAATGCTTCTAAGCTTACCGGACCATTAACTACAAAGCTTATCGTAGGACTCTTTTCTCCATCGCTCCAAGCGAAAAACAAAAACTTAGTAAGGTTGCTTAGCTCTAAGCTTGTTGTTGACAAGCTAATGGTTGCAGTGCTTCCCTTTGAGTACCAGTTTGCACCGCTGACGCTTCCTATTTTAGTTTGAGCATCAACGTAGTACTGCTGCTCCCAAACTGCAAGCAAAGTAGTAGGCTGAACAACAGCTAAAGGCAAAGAACAGTTCCATCCTTTGAACAAAACTCTGATGTTTGAACTTAGATAAACTAAGCTTTCTTTAACGCTTGGACTTGCTGAAGAACCTTCGTCGTACCATCCTTCTCCTATCGCACTACTATAGTTGGTAAGTAGCTTTAGATAGTACTGCCTTACGTAAACTGCAGTTATTACTTTAGGAGAGCTTACAGTTATCGTAGTTGGATTTTGGCTTCCACTTACGTCGCCCTTCCAGTAGGAAAACTTCAACCTAGTGCCGTTGTTAAATGCAATGCAGTCGTCAACGCTTACCGTATAGCTGCTTCCATTTAAAACCCAATCTTCTTTTATTAGCTTACCAAAGTTGTCGTAAACTTTAACCTTGTACTCAACTTTCCAGTTTGCATACTCTTCAACGCTTGACTTAGGCATTACTACGTAAGCAGGATTCTTAGTTCCAGAATAGCCGTTTGTAGAGCTCCAAGAAATGAAAGTTGCCTTTGTGTCTTCAGTCTGAACGTAGCTAGGAGAAACTGAAAATGTAACGTTTGTTCCACTGTAGTAGTACCCAGAGCCTTGAGTATTTCCAAAGCTACTAACTACGCTGAGCTTGTATGTAGTTCGTTGCATGTAAAAGTTTTGATTAACCTCGTCGCTGCTATCTCTTGGAAAGTACATAGTGCCAAATATGCTGTTGTAGTCTTCTTTTTCTATTGAATAACCATAGCTGTTATCCTTGTAAAGCTCTAAGCTGTAGTAGCCGTTTGAGTCAGAGTAAGTGACATAAAAATCATGCCCGCTAAGTAAGTAGAAGTAAACCTTAGCGCCTTGAATACTTTCCCGAGTGTACATATCTTTTATGTAGCCATATACTCTCACTTTTGAACTTGTTACATAAGCATAGTTAAGAATAGACGAGGTTAAGGAAATAACAAAAACTAAAAATAAAGCTAAAGAAACTTTAGCCTTCATTTTCTATACTTCTAGTATAAAGTAAATTTATAAGCCTTTTTAAGCACCAATAAAGAACATTTTAGTTATAAAGATGAATATTAAATGTGCTTAGAGTATCTATTTGACCTCTTCTTATGCTTCTGTTTTCTAGCTCTTGAGTCGTCTTCACAAAATAACATTTTGTACAAAAGATAATATGTAGGAAGATTTTTCTCTAAATCTTCAGGCGTAAAAGTAAAGCGAAGCATATCACGCGACCCCTCTATAAGCAGTTCTACTCACACCTAATTACTTAAGTTTTTCTCAATTGAGCTGCTTTTCTAATCCTCTCTAAATCACAAGGTTTTCTGGTGAGACTACGGAAGCGCTTGTGTCACTATCAAAGTTGTAAATGCATTCTCGTTGCTAGTAAGTTCTTCACATCTGTGCAAAAAGTTGAAGAATGCTCTACCTTTTTCTTATGATTTTTGAAATAAACTTCAAGAGGAAAAGAACCAACCTTTCTTTAGTTCTCTACGCTCTTTACTTTGTAACTAAGTTATAGAAAAGCTTCAAACTAAAGTTTTCTTTGAAAGAAGCTATGTAGCAATTTGGAAGTGGGTTCAAAGGATTCATGGATTTAGGAAGATATTCAAGGTAAACTGTAGAGTCTCTATTTTCTTAGTAGATGAAACAACCGTAAAAGTTTCTGGAAAGCTAGCTTGGGTTTGGGTAGCCTACGAACCATATTCAAAGAAAATCCTTGGCTTTCTAGGACTAGAAATTCCTATGAAGCTGAGCTTTTCTTAAGAAGCTTAATTAATTTGTATGGAAGCATAATTCAAACCATCACCAATGCCTAGAAAAAATTTAAATAAAAAGGTTGTTTATTCTTTCTGGTCGAGGATGATTTGAAAAAGGGAGTTCCTACCTGGCTGCTACTCATTTTGTTGATTTTTTGGATAGGTCGATCAATTATTCCGTCAGTATTTTCTGCAAGCTCTATCATCAGAGTCCCAGAAGACTATCCGACAATACAAGAAGCTGTAAATGTAGCTAAACCTGGAGATACCATTCTAGTAGCTTCTGGAACCTACCACGAATCTATTTATATTAGTAAGTCGGTATCTTTAATCGGTAAATGTAAAGAAAATACTACCATAATAGGACTTGGAATTGGAAATGTTATCTACATCTCATCATATAGTGTTACAGTAAGTAATTTTACGATTAAAGGATCTGGTACTAATTACATTAGCCCCTTTGATGGAGGTGACGCAGGAATCATGCTAGATAGGTGCACAAATTGTACTCTTTCTAACCTAATTGTTAAGGAGAATTGTCTTGGTATCTTTCTAAACTTATCAAATAACAACGTACTTGAAAGCAATACATGTTACTTAAATAGTAAGGATGGTATCTATCTACGCTTGTCTAATAACAACACAATTAAAAACAATGCATGGTACTTAAATGGAGGGCATGCAGGCATCTATCTAAACCCATTTAGTAGTTATAATCTGGTTGAGAACAATACATGCTACTCGAACGCAGATCATGGTATCAAGCTACAGGAATCCAGCAATTACAATGTACTAAAAAACAATAACTGCACAGACAATGAGAACGCCGGTATCTTTCTGCGTAAATCCGATGGTAACATCTTAGATAGTAATACATGTACAAGAAATAGACACAACCCTGGTATTATACTGTATCTGTTCTGCAACAATAATACGCTTATTAACAATGCATGCGATTCGAACGACGAAGGAATCTCCTTACAGCACTCATGTAATAATAACATACTTATTAATAATACGTGCTTGAATAACAAAGTTCGCGGTATCTTTTTACAGTCATCCAACAGCAATACGATCATTAGAAACACATTAAGCCTAAATGGAAAGAACCCATGTGGTACTGCAGGCATTTACCTCAATAATTCAAACTATAATGAGATATACTACAACAATATCTCTATGAACTGGCGCGGAATTGTAATTTCAGGTGAGAACTCTACTGGAAATGAAATACATCAGAATAATATAACGAAAAATGTTGAGTGGGGTCTTCTCAACGATGCTCCTAAAGAAGTAAATGCTACCCTTAACTGGTGGGGCAGCTCACAGGGTCCACTGGTGTGTCAGTTTGTGGAAGAAACAGATTCTGACGATCCTGAAGAAATTCGTGGTGATATATCATATAAACCTTGGTTGACTACCTTCACAGTAAGAGTAATTGGTCCAATACTTAGAGTCAGCAACCTATCAATCAATCCTACCACATCTAAAATTGATGAAACTATTAGCATATCTGTTAACGTTACTAATGTTGGTGATTTGCCTGGAACGTTTACGATCACTCTAAAGATTAACGACGCTGTTGAGGAAGTAAAAGAGATAACACTTTCTGCAAGGGAATCATCAATTGTTGCATTTAATTTGACTAGGGCTACTACAGGAACCTATACTGTGGAGGTTGATGGACTAACAGGAAGCTTCACGGTAGAAGAAGCTCCACCATATTGGGAATTGTATGCAGTGATGGTGTTAATTGCAATAGCTATAGGAGTAATCATCGTAATCTATAGGTGGAAGATTCTCTTTACATAGTTTGTTTTTTATCCAAATTTCCTTTACAAAACTTTTCTTCTAGAAATATTTTTCTGTTGTCTTAACAAAGAATGAAGTAAGCCTATGTTTACTACCCTAAATTTCTACTTCATCTAAGTGTTATTCAAGGGTAAGCATGAACCTTTAAGACTTAAGTTGACAGTCTCCCATAAACAGAAAAGGTAAAATATGACTTGGAGCTTACTATTTGGTTAAGAGTTGTTGGATCAACGAAAACAAAAAAGCTGATTAAAAAGACTTTACTTTTTTCGTTTTCTTTTTGCTGAACTTGATGTATGTTTCTTAGTTATGTATCCTTCTTCAACAAGTAACTTTCTACAATCCTTACATAAAGACTTTAGCCACTTTGTAAGCAGCTTTCTTTCTTGCTCTGCTGATTCTATCTTTACGCTAAAGATCCTGTCAAATTTTTCTCTACAATTATCGCAAACTAAGTCGTACGCAGAGAGGCACAACTTACTACTAACTTTAAATTTAAGTACTTAAGCTTTTGTTGTCAAACTTAACAACATGTTACCTTTATCGTCATAACTAACATACTCTACTAAAGGAGTCATAAGAAGAGGCTTTGAAACAAGCGATTTCTACTTAAACATTGTTATGGTGCTTTTAGGAACTTTCATGGTAGTTATTGGAACTTACTACAACTCTGGCTTCGACGTTCTTGGAATAATAACAGGCGTAGACTACTCTGCATCTATGCTGTTTTATCCTTGGGCGTTTCTTTTCTTAGTAGGTGGAACTCTAGTAGTTTTAGTAAATTCTTTCTTCAGCTTTCTAAAGCTAGTGGATGGATTAGAAATAAACTTTCATCGACGACCTTTCCATTTGAATAGCTATTATTAAAATCTGCCTCTATATGTTTTTCCTAATTGTTCTATTAGTTCTTTCAGTTTATAGCGTGCATCTACAATGGTGAAAGGAAAAATTTCCGCACCGCATTTTGTACATTTTCTATAATCGTCACTTAATTCTTTGCATTCTGAACATGGTGTTTTTATTACCCATTCTTTTAAGGATGTAGGGTATGATGATTTTAAGTTTGGGTTGGGATAAGCTATTTGAAAAATGAACCCTAGCCTCATGGCTGAGACAATTTGCCATCCTAACTCCTCTTTATGTTGTTTTGCAACTTTTTCGCTGGACTTTACATCAATGAGAGCCGGAGGTGATGGGCCTTTATCGTCAACATAAGTTATTAAAAAATCTGCCTTTACTTGCGGCACCTTCCTCCTTCTCTTTCCTTTTTCGTAAATGAAATGTAGGTTTGGAATGATATCATATAACGGGATGCATTCAAACCAAGGTGGAGACTCTTCAAATTTAGCACCCCCAAATTCTGCGAGTTCTGCATCAAGAAAAATAGTCTGTGTTTTCAAACAAGCATAATAAAAAAGGGTTTCATAAAGAAAACCCTTTAATTTTTCTATTTCTCCTCTTGAAATGACTTTATCATACTCCTTTTCTATTTTTTGCCATTCCTTAAGAAGGGAGTTCGGAATATCCTCAAATCTTTCTCTATATTCTTCGTAATTAAGATAATTAATTTTTGATGTCTCTATTCTAATAAGAGAGAAAAGCCTCCTTTTCACATAATCTGCTATCTCCCAAAAAGTTTGGTTACTCATTTTTTTCCTCATCAATTCTTATAGCTTTATGAATTTAAATTCTAGCCCCTTCCTCATAAAGTTTTCTGAGACTTGGAATTCCTCAGCTAGCTCTAGGATTGGGTTTAAAGGCTCGTTTTAGTAATCTTAAAAATTCTTCTTTTCAACAGTACTTCTTCCAAAAAGTATTTTGCTTTCTTAAATCCTCTTTTTTGATTCTTGGTTGGTTACGAAGATTAAACAATCAACAAATCAAAGTAGTGAAATATTAGTTCTTCCTTCAGAATTCGAATTTAAACATAAGAAATTTAATTTTTAACTATAAGACGTTAGGTTAGTAGTCAAGTTGCAAATTAAGAAAATGTTTATAAAGAAAATATAAGTATGCAAAAGTGAATTCTAATGCGAACTATTCCATCAGCTCGAACGATACTAGATGAAATTTTGAAGAATAACCCAGATCTTAATGTAAATTCTTTACATCACAGAGCTTTTTTCTTAATGGTTCATTACAGGTCGAAATACTATGAGAGAAGAGTCGATGAGTTACTTTCAGAACTTAACTTACCCGAAGAAATTCATGATAAGGTAAAAAGAAAACTACTAGAACCAGTCGTTGTAGAAGGAAAAGAATACAGTAATTTTATGGAAGAAGTTTCAAGACGTGTGAGTCAAGCTTTTCAACCAATATCTGGACAAATTGCTGAACTTTGTGCAGAAAGAGAGTTAGAAAGAGCGGGCCTAAAGAAAAATTACCACTTTAAAAGAAGAATAGAAAGAACTGATTTCATTATATACTATCCAAATGTTAACTCACCTAAAGCTAAACATAGGGTCGAAGTAAAGAATGTAAGTCTAAGAGAAAGAGCAACGCGTGGTCTTGCCTTTGACGGCGATAGCCTTTTCGGTTTCTTTAACCAACTAAGTGAATTTACAGAATCGAATATTAAAATTCTAGAAAGCATATGTGAAAAAACAAATGGCTTTTGTTATATTCCTCCAGAAACGTTAGAAAAAATACCTTATACTACTAAGCGTTTCAGACCAAACACAATGTTTGGCCAAAATATGGCGGAGTTTGCTAGAACCGGAAAGATTATCTAAGGAGGTCTCCAAAAATCTAATATGTATTCAAAAGTGGTCCCCAGCGTGATGTAGTTGCTTGGCCATCCAAATATCCCAACGTTGTTCACCAAGTTTCTTCTGTCCCAAATAATTATATTCCTTAGTTCATATCCAGCCTTTTCTATTTCTTCTATTACGTATAAATGAACAGGTACCCTTTTTCCATACTTACCTTCCTTCCACCATAAGTCAGTTACATTTATTACAGCATGAGCTTTAGGCTTATGTAGCGGAAGTAAGCCCTTATAGATCTCTCCAAGAACTTCCGCATAACGTTTAGGTTCCATAGTACCTAAATCTCTTGGATCTTGGGAATATTGCTGGACCTTTAGAAAATGTTGGTTTTTGCGCAGATCGCCTCTGAGGCTTTTATTCAATCTTGGGCGGTTAAGCATATTTGCATAAGGAGGTGATGTGACGCTTAACGAAACTGTTTCTGGCTCTAGGTATTCTGGTATGTTGTGAGCATCGTCACAGATGGCAATTTGAACTGTCGATTCTTTAGTACCTTCGCTGTTCAAATTCAACTTTGTTTGTGCGAGTCTTTTGTTTGCAAAATCAACATACTCTTTCTTAAGGTCAAAACCTACAGCATTACGGTTTAAATCAAAAGCTGCAACTAGAGTTGTTCCAGTTCCTACGAATGGATCTAACACTAATTCCCCTCTATGTGTAAACAGCTGTATGCACTTTTTGGGTAAACCTATTGGAAAGACTGCTGGGTGTATGCTCTTATCTCGTATGTCCCTTTTTTCATAAGAAAATTCCCATATTGCTACCTGACTTTTTACCCACTCTTTAGGATCGAGGCAATTGAGGTGATTAGGTGGGCAGTTGCATGTTCTTTTAAATCCTATTTTTAGCGGTTTGGTAATTTCGAAACCTTTAACCATTTTTACCTCCCCTCGTTCTTATGATTTTTCATGTACTCGCGCAAAGCTTTTTCTAGCTCTTTGCTAAGCTTTCTAGCTGAGCCTGTTTTATTTATAACGAACAATGTCCACTCTTTCCAAAGTTCACTATCCACTACGAAGGATGTCTTCTGCTTGGCCATTTCTATTTAAACTATTTTTCGGTATAGCGCTATTTAAGGTTTACGGTTTAGAGGTATAAGAGTAAAAACTATAACAACTTTTTCTTATAAGTTGAAGGCATGATAAGATTTTATAAAAACCTAAAAAGCAGAACTTATCTTTAACAATGATAAACTTTGTAATGCCAACAACCACAAAAGAAGAATTAAGCTTAAATTAAAAATATATATCTACCTTAAGTAGAAGCTTCTCTCTTTAGAACCACTCTTTTTCTGTAGAGCGATTTTACTTTAATCCTAGGTATTGGACTTCTTCTTTCCTTTCGCGGTAGTTTCGGTGTTACACTACGGACCTTTCCTGCTAATGTGACAGACCCGTGCGTGACCATCTTCTATTTCACCTCCTCAATCGTCGACAAAGCGTCTTTAGCGAAGTATATAAACTTTACTAAATTGATCCTTAGTTGCGTGGACGCTAATATATATCTTTACAAACTTAAAATTAATTCTTAAATTCTTTGTACTCGAAGGTAGTAGTTTGCGAACGACGTTACGTTAAAACTTGGCTAGAACGCTCTCTAGAACTGACTTAGACCTTGCAACCCTAGCAGATAAAAAATAATCAATTCTATTATAAGCTTAAGTTAACGGAGTACAAAAGCTTAAATTAATTTGCATTCTGGAAGAGGCGAAATGAAGATAACAGCAGGAGGCGTTGTTTTATCAATTATAATAATAGGTGTAGTACTCTTAGCATTTCTTGGAATTCTAGATGTTGCTGCAATTTCTAACATTAGAGTTGAGTTTTACGATGTACGTGTTCAAAGAATTGGTTTAGCAAGTGCAGACTTACTCGTAAAGCTAAAGATTACCAATCCTATGCCCTACGACACTCCAAACTTCCATCTCATAGCTGACGTTTACTTGAACGGAGTTTACGTTGGACAGCTCATAACTCCAGAGACAAAGGTCCCATACGATTCTTATGTTTTTCAAGACTCAACTTTAACAGTTAAATATTCTGAAGGAATAAATGCATTACTTAAAGGTTCAGCAACAGTAACTCTGCATGGTAAACTCTATACTAAAATTCTTGGGATCATCCCATATGAAAGAAGTTTTTAAGTTGTAATAAAAAATATTCTCTTTTTGAGACTCATCCTCGGCTCTTAATAACGTTATGGTTAATTTCGATACTATTGTCTTTCAATTATCTTTTGAAGATTTATCTTTATTCTCACCCTCTATAACCTGAAGTCTTACACTCACTACAAGAATAGCAACACCAAAAGCAATTAAAGCACCACCAAGTACTACTGATGCTGGGTTTATTATTTCTACTCCATACAGAGTAGAACCAGCATAAGGTGTTCCTATTATTACTCCACACAGAATAGAACCAATACCAAATAATATTGTACATAGTCCAATAAAAGCCAAAATTGTCTTTAGTTGCTCCAAGCTGACTTTCATTTTTCTTTTTCATCTCATAACTTTCAATTTTTTAAATTCATCATTCAACCATAAGATAAACTAAAATATATATTTAAACATTACTCCTTACTTTCAATTCTCCTTTGAGATTCATCGCAGAAAGAAAAAATTGGAAGGCCAACAATTGACGGAATCTTTCAATTCTCATTTGAGATTCATCTACGATACTTAAGAGGAGAAATGTGGCAAAAGGCATGGGACTTTCAATTCTCATTTGAGATTCATCTTTATTACGTCAAGGCAATAATATGGTGCCATAAAGGTCTCTTTCAATTCTCATTTGAGATTCAACCACCTAAAGAACAACTGGAAGATACGCAAACCAACGACCTACTTTCAATTCTCATTTGAGATTCAACAAAGGCCTCGAAGCATTAGACAAGTTCAGAGTTACTACTTTCAATTCTCATTTGAGATTCAACTCTTCAAGTGGAAGTTCACGCCAGCATTTATCACAACTTTCAATTCTCCTTTGAGATTCAACCTGTTGATGAGATCGTAGGTTTTGTAGCAAAATTATTATTGCCTTTCAATTCTCATTTGAGATTCAACTTAGCTAATTCTTCGCTCAAAACATCTACGTCATCGTAGTCTTTCAATTCTCATTTGAGATTCAACGAAAAATATATAAGTTTAAGCTCAACGAAGCACCAAGTCTCTTTCAATTCTCATTTGAGATTCAACCAAATTCTGGCTTAAACTCGATAGACGTAAGATATACACCACTTTCAATTCTCATTTGAGATTCAACTTCCGTTCAGCATACAAGTTACTACGCCGTTCACGTCAATCTTTCAATTCTCATTTGAGATTCAACGCCACTAATACTTAAGTGGGTAACAGGAAACTTTGCTTACTTTCAATTCTCATTTGAGATTCAACTGAGGAAGGAAACTTAGTAGAAGTACCAGAACTACCAGAAGCTTTCAATTCTCATTTGAGATTCAACTGCTTTTAACGTGCCTCCAGAGACGCTTTGTCATCTCCTTTCAATTCTCATTTGAGATTCAACGCGCAGACTACTGCTACGATGAAAACCGACGACTTCATACTTTCAATTCTCATTTGAGATTCAACTTAACCCTAGATACCTAAACGACATAGAAGAGTTTGTTGACTTTCAATTCTCATTTGAGATTCAACGGGACTAAAGGTACTGGTGTAGCTTACATAAGTAACAACACTTTCAATTCTCATTTGAGATTCAACCTTTAACTAAAACTGAAAATTTAACTAAGATTAGTGAAAACTTTCAATTCTCATTTGAGATTCAACGGAATACTAGGTAATCTGACATTGCCATCAGTTTGAGTACCCTTTCAATTCTCATTTGAGATTCAACGTATATCTTTTAGCTTCACGTTTATGTTTGTTCCCATTACTTTCAATTCTCATTTGAGATTCAACTGCTTGAGGAAACCATTAACATTCGTTCTGACATAGATTACTTTCAATTCTCATTTGAGATTCAACGTAAAAGCAAGGAATGAAGCACAGACTTCTACAACTATTGCTTTCAATTCTCATTTGAGATTCAACCGGTTTCTCTGCAATTCACTACGAAAGCGAGTGTGAAGACCTTTCAATTCTCATTTGAGATTCAACATTTACTAGTAAGACCGAGTGAAGGCTTAAGTGTAGACTTACTTTCAATTCTCATTTGAGATTCAACGCTTGAGAAAAACGGGGCGTAGAAAAATGAAGTATGAACTCTTTCAATTCTCATTTGAGATTCAACGGATTTGACGAACTGAGTAAAAGAGGCTATAAGTTAACTTTCAATTCTCATTTGAGATTCAACGAGTTCAGTAAACTTTGTCATTAGCTCGGCATCTTCTTCCTTTCAATTCTCATTTGAGATTCAACGCCGATTATCTTCTATCATTAGAACAAGCTAAGAAGCAACTTTCAATTCTCATTTGAGATTCAACAATATAATGGAGGCGAAGTAAGAAAGTGATAATACATTTACTTTCAATTCTCATTTGAGATTCAACAGTTGAAGTTACCTTCAAGAAATCTTTTAAGGTAAAAACCTTTCAATTCTCATTTGAGATTCAACAACCAAGTAAACGCTCGGTTAAAAATGCTTTTGCTTTCAACTTTCAATTCTCATTTGAGATTCAACAAATGGTTCTAGTGAAGTTAGTGAAATAAGTGAAGTTAGCTTTCAATTCTCATTTGAGATTCAACGGCTCGACTGGTGCATTCAAAATTACTTCTTTAATCATCTTTCAATTCTCATTTGAGATTCAACGCGCGGTTCAGTTCTTGGTTTATTCTGAGAGCGCTACATTCTTTCAATTCTCATTTGAGATTCAACGTTAGACAGTGCGTTCATCAGAACTGGAAGAATAGACGCTTTCAATTCTCATTTGAGATTCAACGATGAATATAGCTACTAAGCAAAAGGAGATGAAATACCCACTTTCAATTCTCATTTGAGATTCAACAGTGCAACGGTACTTCTAGTAGTTCTACTTTGAATTATGCTTTAATCTTTCAATTCTCATTTGAGATTCAACTAAACTCTACAACTTCAGCTATTACCAACTACTCTTACAGGTACCTTTCAATTCTCATTTGAGATTCAACTTAGCATACACCCAGCGCTTCCTCTTTTGCTCTTGACCCAACTTTCAATTCTCATTTGAGATTCAACTAAGAGAGCAAATGGAAGACCTTGCCTACCAAATAGTTCGCTTTCAATTCTCATTTGAGATTCAACTGCGGTAGATTGCTATGCTTGGACGCTTGAATTATTTAACTTTCAATTCTCATTTGAGATTCAACGGTAAATATAATTGGGGACGACGCTCTGCTTCGTGAGAGAGGCTTTCAATTCTCATTTGAGATTCAACTATCGACAGTATAGTTAAGCCTGTTTATAACTTCATCTTTCAATTCTCATTTGAGATTCAACCAAAAAACCCTCTGCATCACTTCGCCGGCTCAGAATCTTTCAATTCTCATTTGAGATTCAACTTTAACGTTGTGCTTCTGTAATACAAGGGATTTATCCGTACTTTCAATTCTCATTTGAGATTCAACAGGAGTTTTATTTTGCTTCAGATAACGAAAGGCAGATAATCTTTCAATTCTCATTTGAGATTCAACGGCAGGTGGTAATAAAAAGTGTCGCAAGTTAAGAGGAAAGCTTTCAATTCTCATTTGAGATTCAACTGTTTGCATCATTCCTTGCATAGTCTACACCATCAACCTTTCAATTCTCATTTGAGATTCAACCGGAGTTTCTCCGGAGGGTTATGGTTTGCAATATTTCTTTCAATTCTCATTTGAGATTCAACGCTTTCTGAACTTGCAGAGGAATTTAACACAGAGTACTGCTTTCAATTCTCATTTGAGATTCAACAATAAGAAATGAAACCGCT
>Ga0080004_1139979_pt1 | contig 22284 bp, 20 predicted proteins | sample WasSprMetagenome_FD_69207 | JGI IMG/M metagenome (GOLD analysis project Ga0080004, IMG submission 69207) | Sulfidic aquatic microbial communities from Washburn Spring, Yellowstone National Park, USA - WS (SPADES assembly) (version 2) | ecosystem: Environmental > Aquatic > Thermal springs > Hot...
TTAAGCTATTAAAATTTGTTACATCACCCTCTAATCTTGATAATCCAACAACATCTTTTTTTTGATTTTCAAGAGTCTTTAAAAACTCTTTTCCAAGCTGCCCGTTTTTGCCTAAGATTAAATATTTCAAAACTTAAACACCCCCTTTATTAAAGATTTAAAACATACGATTTTATTTTAATATAATTTTCTTCTGATTGGCTTTCTTTATATTCCCTTAAAACATTCATTAATTTTTCGTTTCTTTCTTTTCCTCTTGTTATGAATTGCACTAAATTTAAAACATTCTTTGGCTTTAAGCTTTTAGTTGCTCTTTCAAAATCAATTAAATACACTTTTAAATTTTCATCAACCAAAACATTTGAGTATGGTTTGTGCATCTCTCCTTTGTCAATCTTTAGCTTATCTAGTATGTATGCTTGGTCTAAAAGCTTGCTTATAATAGTTTTAAAATTTTCTTCATTCAAAACCTTGTTAAGATGGGTTCCCTTTATGTACTCATAGGCTACAAAATCTTCACCTATTAAAAAAAGTTTTCCGCCTATACCATACTGATTGACTATTCTTAAAATTTGTCCTTCTTTTTGTATTGGATGCTTGTGGATTTCTTGGGACGCAACCTTAAAAGACAGGTCTTTGTTTTGATACTTTCCTCTGTAAACTTGAGCCCTCCAACCTTCACCAATAATTTCTAAATTTTCAATTTCATCTCTTATATTTTCAAACGTTATCATAGTCTTATGATTGAAAAAGTTAGGTTATGATATATTATACTATTGTATGCAACATAGGGAGATTTGGAAATGAATTTAACAGAACTTTATAATCTTGTTAAAGAAGGCATTGAATTTATTAAAAAGCCTCTATTTATTCTTATTGACGAAAGAACTAAGGAAATAAAAGAGAAAGTAGAAAGTATTGAAATAGAATTAAAAGAGAAAGTAGAACCAAGATTAGAAAAAATTGATTCTATTGAAAAAAAATTAGAAGAAAAGATTGAGCCAAAACTTGAAAGATTAGAATCTGATGTTAGAAAAATAGAATTAAAAATTGAGAACTTAGAATCTCAAATTCAAAACAATCAAAAACAGATAGAAAATAATTTTAAAAGTTTAGAGATAAGCTTGGAAGAAAGATTGCTAAGAATAGAAAGACTACTTTTAAACGAAGAAAGAGAAAAGCTAATAAGAGAAAGAGATGATAAGACTAAATTAATATTAGAAAAGCTATCTAAAATAGAAGATAAATTACATGAAATAGATGAGATAAAAAGCAGAGTTTAAAGCTTAGAAAGCGAGTCAAAAATTTTAAAAGCTAAATCTCCGTGATGTGTAGAAATTAGTAGGAGTGTTACAAAAATCAAAATTGTCATTCTGAGCGAAGCGAAGAATCTGTTCCTTTCTTTTCAAGTCAAAAAATCAAAAAGAGATCCTTCGGATTTACCTACTCAAAATGAAAAAAGTGTGAAAGCAGAGGAATTCAAGATTTGTGTTAAGGAAGTAAAGTTATCCTATTGCCATAGAAGAAAGAGAATTTCCTACCCTTCTTGAATTATTAGCATTCCATATACCTATATCTTGATTTGGTAATTAATTCCAAAAAGAGTTATTAGATTTTTTAAACTCCCTATTATACGGCAACAAATGCATTTTAATGTATCAACTTAAGACTGAGGCCGCTTGCAAAAATCCATACTGTCATTCTGAGCAAAGCGAAGAATCTTATGATTTTTCTTTTTAAGTCAAAAAAGTAGACCCTTCGGACTAAAGTCCTTAGGATGGCAAGGAAAGACAAATTTACAAAAATCTTAGAACACTCTCTCCTATGACTATGCGAAGAATCTCAATGGTTCTCTTTGAAACCTATTATCTCGTACTTCTTTTGGATTATACACACTTTTTTGGAACACTCTCGTTTTCATATAGAAACGTTGTCCAAAATCTCTTCACAATCTCCAGTACAAAAATCCGTTTTTGATGGCTTTTTCTTTATCGTATATGCCTTTTACGTCTATAAGTACAGGATTAGAATTCATCAAGTTTTTGTAAAAGCTAAGGTCTTTTTCTTGCAAAAAAACATTGTGTCTGACTGCAACGATTACAGCGTCGTAGGGTTTTTGAGAGTTAATATCCTCAAGCAGCTCTATTCCATATTCACGCTTTACTTCGTCCGGGTAGGCGTACGGGTCATAAACATAAACGTTGATTCCAAAGTCTCTTAGTTCATTGACTACGTCTATAACTTTTGTATTTCTTATATCAGAGATGTTTTCTTTAAACGTAAGACCAAGAATAAGGACTTTACTTCCTTTTATCTGTTTTCCTGCTTTGATTAGTTTTTTCACCGTGTTTTCTGCAACGTATTTTCCCATGTAGTCATTAATTCTTCTTCCTGCAAGTATAACTTCCGGATGGTAGCCAATTGCTTGTGCTTTGAAGGTTAGATAGTATGGGTCTACCCCAATACAATGACCACCTACAAGTCCTGGCTCAAATTTTAAAAAATTCCACTTTGTCCCTGCTGCTTCTAAAACTTCTTTTGTATCGATTCCCATTTTGTTAAAGATTATAGAAAGCTCGTTCATTAAGGCAATGTTTAAATCTCTTTGAGTGTTTTCTATGACTTTTGCAGCTTCTGCTGTTTTTATATTAGGTGCTTTGTGAATTCCTGCTGTTATGACACTTCCATAAAGTTGTGCTAAAAATTCGGTAATTTCTGGTGTATCTCCCGCAACTACTTTTATGATTTTATCTATCGTGTGATTTTTATCTCCCGGATTAACCCTTTCTGGAGAGTATCCAACGTTGAAATCTTCTTTCCATTTCAAACCACTTTCCTGCTGTAAAATAGGAACGCATTCCTCTTCTGTTAAGCCTGGATAAACAGTAGATTCATACACTACTATAGAGCCTTTTTTCATATACTTTCCTACTGTTTTAGTTGCTGAGATGATTGGTCTTAAATCTGGTATATTGTGCTTGTCAACAGGGGTTGGAACTGTGATGATAATAACTTTTGCTTCTTTTAGCTTTTCAGGATTGTCGGTAAATTCTATCTGACAGTTTAAAAGTCTTTCTTTCTCAACTTCTTTTGTCCTGTCAAAACCTTGTTTTAATTCTTTTATTCTCTCCGGATTAATATCAAATCCGACAACATTAAATTTTGTATCAAACAACACGGCCAAAGGAAGCCCTACATATCCTAATCCAATAATTGCTATTTTTTCTTTACCGTTTTTTAAAAAATCTTCTACTTTCATGATTTAACTCCTTTTATCTTAGCTTTTCCAAGTACTGCTATGAAGCTTGAAATGTCTTTTGGAATGCCAAAACGTGGAATTTTATGTAAATTTGTTTTTGAATTTATCACATCCTTTTCTGTTGTAAATGCAGTTTCAAAAAATAACCCGACTAACTCTACAAGTAAATCGTCATAATGTCCAAATGGATAGGCAAAATGTCTAATTTTTTGATTTACCATCCTTTCAAGCATAGATTTAGACTCTTGTAATTCTTTTATCACTCTTTCTTTTCTCTCTTGCATCGGCTCTTTATCTACAATTTTATCAAACTTTTTTAACAATTCTTTTTTTAATCTATTTTTCCAATCTTTTTGTTTAAAATAACTTTCATCTAAACTTTTTACGTAATCTTTTACTTCTTTTTTTATGTAAGACCTTTCAACTGCAAGGTTATTTTGAGATTTTAGGATAGGAAAGCCAATTTTTGGCTCTTCTCCATAGGCATAGTAAAAACTCCAATGTCCATTTTTACCATCATAAAAATCAATTATTTCTTCATCATAAAAAATCCTTGAATGAAGGTAAGCATGACCGCCAAAATCAAACACATCTTTCATCTTGTTTAGCTCTGCCACTGTTAAAAAATCCCAATCTTTTGTGTCTTTGACGCCATGTTTTAAATACTCTAAATTAGCTTGTGCCATCGTTTTTGGTTGGTGCAATTCTTTAAACGACACTTTTCCTTGCCAATAATCAAAAAGGGTTGGTCTTAAAAAATCTTTTTGAAGAATTCTTGATGCTATAGGAAATATTGTTGCTTTGAGACCATGTTTTTTTAAAATTGGATAGGCGTATACAAAGTTATCTACATAGCCATCGTCAAAGGTTATTGCAACAGTGGGTTTGTTTGGTCTTTTATCCTCTTTTATGTATTGCTCAATTTCATCAAGACTTACAACGTTATAAAAGCTTTTTAAAATTTTCATTTCTAAATCAAAAGTTTTATAAAAAACATCAAATCCAAATCTTGGCAGGATTTTATGATAGTAAATCACAAATACTTCAGCCATTTAAAAGTTCCTTAAAAAGATCTATGTATCCTTTGGCAGTGTTTTGGATAGAATACTTAGATGCTGTTTTGATCGCGTTTTCTGAGATGGTTTTATACTCTTCCTCTGATAGATTTAATGCTTTTATCATCTTTTCTTTTAAAGTCTCAAAATCTCCAACCGGTGCAGAAAAGCCGTTGTATCCATCTATCAGATACTCTCCAATTCCGCCTGCAAGGGTTGAAATAACAACTTTTCCAACAGCCATAGCTTGGAGTAATGCTCCTGCTATTCCTTCCAAGTTTGAAGATAAAACAAAATAATCTGCCATGTTTAAAAGCTCTGGAACATCTTTCCTGTATCCAAGCCCGATAACTTTATCTTCTACTGAAAACCTTTTTGCATACTCTAAAGCGTATTTATCGGTATCAAGCCCAACAAGAATCAGCTTTACATTATCTCTTTTTATTTTTGAAAAAGCTTCTATCAGTTTATCCTGTGCTTTTACTTGAACCTGCCAATTTGCAACATTTATAAAAACTTTGTCTTTTTCTGTTATATTCAACTCTTTCCTCTTTGATGCCCTTACTTCCGGATTAGGCTTAAATCTTTCAAGGTCTACACCGCTTTTTATCACCCTAAGCCTTTCCGGAAAGAAGTTTTTCTCTTTAAGTAAATCTGCTACTTGCTGAGATACTACGACTATTTTATCTGCTTTTGAGTATTTTAACCATTTTGATAAAAATGACGGAACCCTTCCAGACCTTCTTACCGCAACGATTCTTGGTTTGTTTTTAAAAAACAATGAAGAAATACTTACATAATCCATTGCTTTTGGAGAGTTTGCAACTACTATATCAAAATTGTTTTGATTAACTATATTTATCAGTCTTTTGTAATTAGACCATCTATAACGTGCGTTTGGTTTGTTTTCTTCAAAAAAATGAATTGGAACATGGTAAGGTTTTAGCTTTTCAATCATTTCATAATATTCAAAATTTAAAGCAATATGAACGTCTATTCCTTGCTTTTTAAGCTCTCTGGTTGTTAGATAAACCTGCTCCTTTGTACCACCCCAGCCTGTACCATCAACAACTTGCAAAACTTTCATCAGTAGTTTAAAACATCCTGTCTGTATTTTTCTATTCTTTCTTTTATTTGTATCCAGTTGTCGCTTCCAAACTTTTCAAGAATCTCTCTTGCAAGGACAAAGGCAAGCATGCTTTCTGCTACTACTGCAGCCGCCGGAACAGCTGTAATATCTGACCTTTCTTTGGCTGCATCAAAAGGTTCTTTTGTTATTACATTTACAGATTGTAGAGATTTATGTCTCATCAATGTTGGAATTGGCTTCATTGCAGCTCTTACGATTATTGGCTCTCCGTTAGTCATTCCGCCTTCCAGTCCACCTGCTCTGTTTGTTTTTCTATAAAACCCTCTCTCTTTGTTGTAAAAAATCTCATCATGCGCCTGTGAACCGGGCATGTATGCCAAATTAAAACCTTCTCCAATCTCAACGCCCTTTATTGCTTGAATACTCATTATAGCTTGCGCTATTTTACCATCAAGTCTTGTATCCCATTGACTATAACTTCCAAGTCCAACAGGAACGTTTAACGCATAAACTTCAAAAATACCGCCAAGGCTTTCTCCATCCTCTTTTGCTTTATCTATGTACTCTTTAAACTCTTCATCTTTGCCTAAGATTGGAAGTCTAAGCTCAGAATTTTCAGCATTATTAAACCTATCTTCGTAAGATATACTTTCAATTTCTGATTCATCTATCTTTTTCTCCCCGATGGACAAAACATAGCTTCCTATTTTTATACCGATATCCTCAAGAAGAATCTTACATAAAGCACCAACTGCCACTCTTGTTGTTGTCTCCCTTGCAGATGCTCTCTCCAATACATTTCTTAAATCATAAAAACCATATTTTATGCCACCTGTAAGGTCTGCATGACCCGGTCTTGGCTCTAATATCTGTTTTTTGTTTGTTGGGTCTCCTTCTATAGCCATAATATCAGTCCAATTTTCCCAGTCTTTGTTTCTAACCATCAAAGTGATTGGAGAGCCAAGAGTAATACCAAATCTGACCCCAGAAAGAATTTCGACGGTATCCTTCTCTATCTTCATTCTTCCGCCGCGACCGTATCCTTTCTGTCTTCTTGCAAGTTCTTTATTTATTCTATCTGTTGTGATTTTTACGTTTGATGGATACCCTTCAACAATAGCCGTTAAGGCAGGACCATGAGACTCTCCAGCATTCAAAAATCTGAGCATAAACTATCTCCGAGAGTTAATTTTTAAAAGAATATTATAACTTAAATCGCTTTGTGCAACAGGTGATGAAGACTGCTTGCAAAAATCAAAATTGTTATTCTGCAGCCGGCGAGGAATCTTCTATTTTTCTTTTCAAGTCAAGAAATCAAAAAAAAGAGATCCTTCAACCTTCGGCTTCAGGATGATAAAGAACGACCCAGTGGTGTCATTCTGAGCATCAGCGAAGAATCTCATGTTTTTGTTGAATTTCTCACCCGATGTATAAAATACTTATTTATCCCTTTTTACTTTTAACTTTCTCTTTCCAGATTTGGCATAAGTTATAATAATCCCAAATATCATAAACAAATTGAGGGAATAGAATGATAGCAAAAGTATCAGCTTGTATTATAGCCAAAAATGAAGAGAATAATTTGCCCAGGCTGCTTGAAAGTATAAAAGGGAAATTTGATGAAATAGTTTTAGTTGATACAGGTTCAACTGATAAAACTGTAGAAATTGCAAAAAGGTATGGAGCAAAAGTATTTTATAGAGAATGGAATGGATTTGCAGATGCAAGGCAATATGCAGTAGAAAAAGCAACCGGAGAATGGATTTGGTTCTTTGATGCAGATTGCGAGCTTGAAGAAGAAGAGTATGAAAGATTTAAAAGAATATTGTTGTTAGTTCACGAAAATCCTGTAATAGAAGGAATCGGGGTTATTTACAAAAACACAGACATAAACGGACAAGTAAAAGGATATTCAAGCACTGTTCATATTCATAGAAAAAAGCCAGAGCTTGTATGGGAAGGTAAAATTCACGAAAGAGTTGTGAACAAAAACACCGGAACAATAATTATTCCGCCATTTTCTGTTTACGTATTACATCATGGATATGCAGATTTTAAAACACAGCTTTGTAAAGCCAAAAGAAACTTAAAACTCATCTTTGAAGAATTAAGAAGGTCAAAATCTAATCAAAAAGAATATTACTTGAATATTTTTTATGTTGTACAATCTTATCTTATTCTTTCTGCTGATAAAAATGGACAAAAATATCTGAGAAAAAGTTTGAGATATATAAACAAGTTTTTAGAAAATAAAGATATTATTGAAAATGATAGTACATTCAAAATACATTTTTATGTTTATGCATCACAAATATATAAAGGATTGAATAAAACAGATAAAGCTTTAGAGCTAATAGATGAGGGGCTTAAATTAAAAGAGCTTTATCCTGACTTTCATTATTTAAAGTATGAAATTTATAAAGAGAAAAAAGAAATGGAAAAAGCAATAGAAGAGGGAATTAAATTTTTACAAAGCGTTGATAGTTATGGAAATAAAGTTATTACAGACTATGTATTTATGAAAGATAATGTTTTAAATGAATTGGTAAATACGATTAATTTAGAAGAGAGTAAAGAGGAAATAATCCAAAAAATAAAAGAAATATACAAAAAACATAGAGGTTTATACATCAGCAGACTCTTGTTTTACCTAATAAAGGATAAAAACAGAAAAGAAGCAGAAAAAATAATTTTAAAATCTGCAATTTTATACAATTCAGACCAAGCATATACGGATATTGGATTATTGGCTTTAGAAAATAACGAACTTGAAAAAGCCAAAGAGTATTTTATAAAAGCGTTAGATATAAATCCATTTAACACTCAAGCCAATAAGGCTTTGTATGAGATTTCAATTAAAGAAAACAAATTAGATGAAGCTTTTGAGTATCTTAAAAATTATGTCTTGTATTCAAAGGATGCGAAATATCTTCCAAATTTAATAGAAATATCCGATAAATTAGGCTTTTCTGAATTTTCAGAAAAATTAAAAGAAAGACTAAAAAATTTCTAAAAACTCGCGATAATAAAATTGAAAATAAATTTACAGGAGGTAAAAATCATGGCACTAAGAATTAACTACAACTACTCATCAGACTTCACATTGGTTAATCTTAACCAAACAGAATTGCAACTAAACAAATCCTTAGAAAGATTATCTACAGGATTTAGAATCAACAGAGCAGCAGACGATGCAGCAGGCTACTTCATAGCTAACCAATTAAAACAATACGCAGCATCCTTGGAGCAAGGAACAAGAAACGCTAACGACGGAATCAGTATATCACAAATCGCACAAGGAGCATTGAAAGAAGTTTACAACATCTTAGTTGATATTAAAAAGAAAGTTATTCAAGCATCTAACACATCTGATGATACTTCAAGAGGACAAATCCAACAGGATATTAACAGCTTAGCAGATGCTATAGCTAAAATATTCAAGGACACGGAATTTAATGGATTGAAACTTTTTAATGATACAACGTCAACTACTTTCACAATCCATTATGGTGGAAGAATAGACCAAGAATTAGCGATGGTAACAGCGTCTGCTACAGTACAAGCTGGCACAGCAACAACTGCACCATCTACAGTTGGAATTGGTGGAATTGACTATGTAATCGACGTAACATCTCAAACTGCAGCTAACGCGTCTGTATCAACTGTAGATGCTTTAATTAAAGCAGTGGATGATATGGCAGCTAAATTTGGTTCATACCAAATAGAGCTTGAGAAAATCATATCTAACAACGAAACAGCAAGAGTTAACACATCTGAAGCTGAAAGCAGAATCAGAAACGTAGATATGGCTAATGAAATGGCTAACTTTACAAGACTCCAAATCTTAATGCAATCTGGTACAGCAATGCTCGCTCAAGCTAACGCTAAAAATCAATTAGTATTACAATTATTAAGATAATATTTTACAACATTAAACCTGGGGCTTTGGCTCCAGGTTTTTATTTTTAAAGTTCCAGGTTCCAAGAGATAAGTATAAAAATACTTATGTTTTGGAACTTTGACCTGGTTAATAAGGAGGTGGCCAGACATGAATATCAATAACATTAGTCCTTTTTTGAATGATATAAATCAGAATGTTCAGCCTATAAATCAAGATAGAAGACCTGAAAATATCGATAATTCTCAAATTTCAACTGCTATCAATATTCAAAAGTCTGCAAATACAGACCAAAATCAGCTTGAAAATCAGTTAAAAGATTCAATGAAAAATACAGAAGAATTAAAGAGAATTTTACAAGAGCTACAAAATAAGATTAGTTATTTAAATAAATCTCTTAAGATAGAATTAAATGAAGAAATAAAGGAGCCAGTTGTAAAAATAATAGATATCACCAGCAACGAGGTAATCAGACAAATTCCACCTGATTATGTAATAAACATAATTAAAAATATTAACAAGATGCTTGGTGCGTTGGTAAACGAAAAAGCATAGAACGTGAGACGTGAAATGTGAGATTTAAGACGTTGGTCATTTAAAAAGCTTTTTAGGCTCACGTTTCACGTTTCACGTAAAGGAGGCAATCATGGCTGGAGAACTTAATGTTACAGGCTTAGTAAACGGTTTTGATATGAATTCTATCTTGCAGCAAATTCAAGCAATAAAAAGCAAGCAAATTTTTATGCTACAGGCACAACAGCAGCAGATCTCTGATAAAAAAACTGTTATTTCAAACATTCAAAGCATTCTTAAAAATTTACAAAGTTCTATCAATAACATTTCTGACCCTGCTACAGTTAATGCAAAATCTGTGAATGTATCTAATCCTAATATACTGACTGCATCTATAACAGACCCTACTCAAGTATCAGAAGGAAGCTATAATATAAACATATCCCAATTAGCTACAAATCAAGTTTATGCTTCTAATAATTCTTTTTCTGATAAAAACGCATCCTTGGGTTTAAATTCAGGTACCTTGACAATTTCAATGAATGGTAAAAGCTTTAATATTAACTATGATAACACTGATTCACTACAATCTTTAGCTGACAAAATTAATAATACTGCAAGCGCAAATAATGGTAACTTTAGAGCCTCTGTTATAAACGTTGGTACATCAAGCAATCCACAGTATAAGTTAGTAATAGCCGGGACTAAGACAGGAGCCGATAATTCATTTACCATTTCTGATACAGGAATTGCTCCTCTATTAGGTTTACCGATTGGTTCAGGAAGTGCTATTTCTACATTAGATTTAAGAAGTGTTCAAGATGCTCAAAATGCAATAGCTACGGTAAATGGAACACAGGTACAAAGCGACACTAATACATTTACAAACATACCCGGTATATCTTTTACAGCACTTCAAATTGGTTCTACTGTTTTGCAAGTTCAAAAAGATAACAAGCCAATAACCGATGCTCTTCAGTCAATTGTAAATTATTACAACCAGCTTGTAGATATCGTCAACAAAGAAACAGGTAAAGGCGGAAAATTAAGCGGTGAGTATGGCTTAAATCAGATGGTCAATGGAATATTCAATCAATTGCAACCTCTATTTAATGCAGATATCATAAACTTTGATAGAACGACCGGACATATTTCTTTAAATACATCAAAACTTAATGATGCCTTGTCTAACAATCTAATTAACATTCAAAATACCTTAAATAATGTCAAAAATAGTTTAACAACCTACTTAAACCCGTATACTCAGTTTAATGGTATATTAGACCAATACAATAAATCTTATGATAGTCAAATTCAAAACATTCAAAATTTGATAGACCTTCAAACAAAAAGAGTTCAATCGGAAATTGAAACTCTAAAAAATCAATTCATAAAAATGCAAATGCTGCAGGCTCAAATGAACGATATTAGTGCAAGAATTCAGGCAACGTTTGGTAATCAAAACTTTAAGTAAAAAGGAGATTAATGAGTGAATCCATATGAAAGTTATTTAAAAACAGGCTTAGAAACAGCAAACCTTCCAAAGCTTATTTCTATGGGATATGAAAGGATTATATTAGAACTAAAAGCTGCAATAGAAAGTATAAAAAACAATGATTTAAAATCAAAAATTAATCACATAAATAAAGCATTAGACATTCTTTTAACTCTAAAAACAGGACTTGATTTTGAAAAAGGTGGAGAGATAGCTCAGAATTTACATGAAATCTATGACTTTTGTGAGAAACAAATAATGCTTGGAAATTTGAAAAATGACGAAAAGGTTTTAAGTGAAGTTATCAATATTTTAAATACAGTTAGAGAAGGATGGGAGGAGTTATCATCAAAAGTTTAGATGATTTATTAGCTGAATCTGAGAGGTTGGTCATTCTTCTTAATTCAAACGATTTTGATCCAAATATTTATAATTATGTAGAAAGTTTAATTAGAGACATTAATGACTTCTTAAGTCGAGATAATACTTCGCTTGAAAAAAATAGGGAAAAAACTTCGCTGTTGCAGGAAAAGGTAGACATAATATCGAATATTTTAAGAGAGAAAATGGATTTGATTATTAATAAATTAAACGATAAAAATAAAGAATTAGAATACTTATATACTGCGAAGAAAATGTTGCTTGAATAATTCACGGTATCGGACTAAAGTCTTCAAGACGACAAAAAAGCGGAAGAGCTATCGTCTCACCTTCTCAGTCGTCTTATTTGTCTCTAAAATCCGGCAAGATACCTCTACCTTCATAATTGTTTTTCAAAACTTCTGTAAGCTTATCTTATCTTATAATTCTGATGTTATAAAAGCTGAAGGACCTACTCTTTTAAAATTGATTGAGAATTAGATTCTTCGCTTAGAATGTCAAATAAGGTAAACTTTAAGAAATTTTGAAACAATCTCAATAGCCAGCACAGCAAGAAAGCTAAAGTTGAATTTCACAATAAAGATTTTATAAAACTAACAGATGTAGATTTGCAATAAATAAAGAATAATGTGATAGAGAAGTTCTTTAGCTTCATCCAAACCCTGCAGCGATTTTTTATCATTCTTTAAAAATATGCTATAATACCATTCAACCTCAAAATTCATAGATTTTAAAGATTCCTCCGGAGCCTTTGTTTGGATTATAAAAAAATAGATTACAATCTCATATTGATAGGCTTATTTTCTTTTTTTATATTTTCTTTAAACATCGGTGGAGTATCCATCTTTAGTCTTGATGAAGCAAAAAACGCGTCCTGTGCAAGAGAGATGTTAGAATCTAAAAACTTCATCGTTCCAACATTCAACTACGAACTAAGAACGGACAAACCACCACTACATTACTATTTTATGATGCTTTCTTACCTTATCTTTGGAGTTAGTGAATTTTCAGCAAGATTTTTCTCATCAGTCTTTGGAAGCTTAACGGTAATGATTACATACGCTTTTGCTAAAAAAATTTTTGACACAAAGACAGCCATTTTATCGGCTATTGTTCTAATTTCATCACTGCATTTTGTTTTTCAGTTTCATATGGCAGTTCCAGACCCGTATTTGATATTTTTTATAAATTTAGCATTTTTTAGCTTTTATCTCTTTTACAAGTTCAAAGATGAAAAATATCTTTGGACTTTATATACAGCCATTGGTTTTGGAATGTTGGCAAAAGGAATAGTTGGGATTGTTTTACCATTTTTTATAATTTTTGCATTTTTATTTTTAACAGAAAAAAATATATCAGTCATTAAAAGCTTAAAAATTCATAAAGGCTTGATTTTAACAGCTTTAATATCTCTTCCTTGGTATGTGTTAGTTAGCATAGAAACAAACTTTCAATGGACAAAAGAATTTTTCTTGAAGCACAACCTTAGCAGATTCACAGAACCAATGGAAGGACACGGGGGGATATTTCTGATTACAATCCTTTTTGTTCTTATCGGAATGCTTCCATTTAGCATTTTTACTTACCAATCAATCAAAGAGATTCTAAAAAATAGATTAAATCCAGATTATCTTTACTTAGGCTTGATAGTATTAATTTATACAGGATTTTTTAGCATCTCTAAAACAAAACTGCCAAACTACACAGTACCTGTATATCCAGCCTTTGCGGTACTTCTATCTCTTACACTTTTAAAGATTAGAAACTATTTATTTTCTTTAATTTTCTATCTCATCTTTACAGCATCACTGCCTTTTGTTTTATACATAACATTAAAGAATGACAAAAATCTATATCTACTTGCAAATTACAGTTTTTACTTTCTTATTTTGGCAGTCGGTGGATTGTCTGCTTTAATCTACTTTAAAGATATCAAAAAGGTCATTCTTTCTCTTTTTATTTCAAGTGTTACAATGAGTTTTACACTTTACACTGTTGTTCTGCCGGAGATTGACAAATACTCATCAGTTAGAATTATACTAAATTACATGGAAAAAGACAGACCTGTAGGCTACTATAAACGGTACAATCCAGCCTTTTCTTTTTACCTAAAGAAGAAGATAATTCCTTTAAACTCTAAACAGGATGTTGAAAACTTTATTAAATCAGGCAGAGTTTATATCCTAACAAGGGATGAGTATTTAGAAGAGTTGAAAGATATTAAAGACTTAAAAGTTATCATTCAGAAAAAAGATTTGTTTGAAAATTCAGTATCGGTTTTAATTTCAAATTGAAGGTGGACCTATGGAAAGGATAAATCAAATTGGCGAGTTTGGATTGATAGAGAGATTAAATCAAATACTACCAATCCATGATAAAGACGTGATGGTTGGTTATGGTGATGATTGTGCATGTGTAAACATAAATGGTAAGCTGATTTTGTTTACCGTTGATATACAAGTTGAAAACTCACATTTTTTGAAAGATAAAATCAAACCGGAGGATTTAGGTTGGAAGCTTGCAACGTCAAATGTTAGTGATGTGGTTGCTTGTGGTGGTTTGCCAAGATGGGCTTTATTGTCCTTGGCACTGCCGAAGGATTTAGAGTACAGCTTTATTGAAAAAGTTTATCTTGGGGTCAAAGAGGCCCAGGATTATTATGGTTTTTATACAATAGGCGGCAATTGTTCATCTTCAAATCAAATCACGATAGATATGACAATGGTAGGAGAGACTGATAAATTTATCTCAAGGTCCGCGGCTAAACCAGATCAAAAAATCTATCTATCCGGCAACCTTGGATGCAGTAAAGCAGGCTTAGAACTTATTTTAATGGACAAAAAAGAGTATGAAGACTTTGAAATCGCTTTAATTAACAAACATTACAGACCAAAAGCAAGGATAGACTTAGTAGAAAAAATCAAGCAAGCTTCAGCATGCATAGATATTAGCGATGGCTTGACTTCAGATTTAAGCCATATCTCTAAAAAAAGCAATGTAAAAATCATCATTGAAAAAGAAAAATTAAAAATAGATGAAAACTTAAGAAAGTTTTGCTTAAAGTATGGAAAAGACCCATTAGACTATGTCCTAACAAGTGGTGAGGAGTATGAAGTAGCTTTAATTTCTGAAAAAGATTTAGATTTATTGGAAATTGGCTACACAGAAGAAGGATTTGGAGTATTTCTAAAAGAAGGCGACAAGGTAGTGGAATTGAATAAAAAAAGCTTTGACCATTTTAAAAAGTGAGAGGTAAGGATGTCTTCGCAAAATTGAGAATGATATTATTACTCTTCCTGTCATCCAACAGCAAAGTAAAGGATTTCCTGTTTTAAAAAAGTGAGAAAATTAGATTCTTCCCTAACGCTCAGAATGACGAAATTACCTTGTTCCTTGTCATCCTGAGGACTTTAGACCGAAGGATCTCCTTATCTAAATTTCATAAAAAAACACTAAATTCTCACCCCAAGGTATTACTCGTTTTATAGATTTCTTAAATACCTCTATTTAAATTTTAAATTTGATTTCACCTTACCATTTACGTATATTTTTAACAATAATGTTTAGGAAGGAGGCTTCATATGAACAGACGAGAACTATTGAAAAAAGGACTGCTTATGACAGCAACCGGTTTACTACTTCCAAAGGAAGTGTTTGCTAAAGTTAATAAATCTCTCTTAGGACCTGCGGCAGATTTACTTCCAGATGGAACGATCGAAGAACAAATTTTAGATGCTTTACCCGGAAAAAAACCTCTTATAAAAAAGACCTTCAGAGCTCCAACCTACGAGACTCCATATAAATACTTTAATGAAATCTTTACTCCAAATGATGTTTTCTTTGTTAGATACCATCTTGCAAACTTACCACAAAATATCGATGAAAAAACTTGGAAGCTTAAAATCTCCGGAGATGCTGTAGAAAAAACTTTAGAACTTACAATGGACGACTTAAAAACAAAATTTGAACAAGTTGAGATTGTGGCCCTTAAAGCATGCTCCGGAAATATGAGAGGTTTATTTAATCCTCATGTACCTGGAGTACAATGGGGATATGGAGCGATGGGAAATGCTAAATGGAAAGGTGTAAGATTAAAAGATATCCTAAATAAAGCCGGATTAAAGGCTAACGCTCTTGAAGTTGCCTTTAATGGTGCTGATTCTGGTCTTATGCCAACAACTCCTGATTTTGTAAAAAGTATTCCTGTTTGGAAAGCTATGCAAGAAGAGGTAATAGTTGCCTATGAGATGAACGGGGAGCCAATTCCATATTTTAATGGATATCCTCTCGTGCTTGTAGTTCCAGGCTGGACAGCAACTTATTGGATGAAGCACTTAACCGATATAATGGTAATTTCTACTCCTTTAGATAACTTTTGGATGAAAAACGCTTACAGGCTTTCTGTCGACAAATTTCCAATAAAGGAAAGATTTTTATCTCAGATGAACTCGGAAGATATGCCTATAACAGAGATAACAATAAACTCTATTATCACAAACATAGAAAAAGGGCAAGTATTCAAGTTAGGTCAGCCAATAGAAGTAAAAGGTTTAACATGGGATGGTGGTTATGGAATTAAAATGGTAGAAGTTTCTATAGATGGTGGAAAGACATGGGTAGAGGCACAATTAGGTAAAGATTATGGTAAGTTTTCATGGAGACAGTTTAGTTATGTATTTAAGCCTAATAAAAAAGGAAACTACACAATCATGGTAAAGGCTACAAACAGCATCGGACAAACACAGCCAATAAAAGCAATATGGGAGCCTCATGGATATGGTTATAACGCTATTCAAAAAATAGATATAAAAGTCACTTAATTAGGAGGTAGTTAAAAATGAGAAAATATATCGCTATTGTATTAACCATCTTTTCTATGTCTTATGCCGGAGAGGAAAATTTAGTATTAAAAGAAGGAAAAAATAAAGAGTTGGTTCAGGCTTACTGCTCTGCGTGCCACAGTGTTGACTATATTATGATGAATTCAAAGTTTTTAGACAGAAAAGGTTGGGAAGCAGAGATAAATAAAATGATTAAACTTGGCGCACCATTAAATAAGGAAGATTCAGAAAAGATAATTGATTATTTAGTCAAGAACTACGGAATAAATAAATAATTAGGGAGGTTTTTGATGAACTATATTCCAGGAATATTTATTACTGCTATTTTATCAGTAATCGCAATGTTTATATCTAACTTAGAAATTGTAAAATCTACCGTTAATTTTAGTCCATTGATTGTTGCGATTATTATCGGTTTAATTGTGGGCAATTCAATTAAAATTCCGGAAGTTTTAAAACCGGGAATTAACTTTTCTTTAAAGAAAATTTTAAGAATTGCTATTATCTTCTTAGGATTTAGGTTAACGTTCCAAAACGTTATCAATGTCGGTCTTGAAGGAATTATAATCGATGCGATCATGCTTATAACAACGTTTTTACTTGGAGTTTATGTATCTAAGAGAGTTTTTGGTCTTGATGAGCAAACAAGTTATATGCTTGCGTCTGGTTCTTCAATATGTGGTGCATCTGCAGTATTAGCAACCGCTCCAATAGTAAAGGGACAAATGCATCAAGCAGCTATGGCAGTAGCTACTGTTACAATCTTTGGAACGATTTCTATGTTTTTATATCCTGCTGTTTATAAAGCTGGTTTACTGTTAGGAATGGATGATGCTTTATATGGTATTTATGCCGGTGCAACGATTCATGAAGTAGCTCAGGCTGTTGCTGCAGGCTTTGCTGTATCTGATGTTGCAGCAAACACGGCGACAATTTCAAAACTAACAAGAGTAATAATGCTTGCTCCACTGCTTATAGTTTTAAGCTTTTTCTTTGCAAAAAAACATGCTACACACGGAGTAAATTTAAGGGAAATTCCAATTCCTTGGTTTGTATTTGGTTTTATTGCAATGATAGGAATAAATTCCATGTCAGTTTTAGACAAAACTTATGTTAATATAATTAACCAAGTAGATACGTTTTTATTAACTATGTCTATGGCAGCACTTGGAATTGAGACTAATATTGAAAAAATGAAAAAAGCCGGCATGAAGCCAATCTATGCAGCATCAGTTCTATTTTTATACCTATTTTTCGGCGGATACATAGTTACAAAAGTTATTCATGCAGTATTTAACGGAGGTTGATTTTATGTTTAAAAAAATTGTAGTTGCTTATGATGGGTCTGAAAATTCTTTGAAGGCGTTAGATAAAGCTATAGAATTAGCTAAATGCAATAATGCTGAGTTGCACGTAGTAGGCGTTGTAAGAATGTTCGAATTTGCTACTATAGATTATGTTTCTCCTGAAGAGATTGAAGAGTATGAAAAACAAGAGATTTCTAAGGAAGAGAAATATTTGAAAGAGGCAATCCAAAAAGTAAGCCAAGCAGGACTAAATGGAACTTACAAAGTTATGGAAGGCGATCCGGCGGAAGAGATAATGACCTATGCTGACGAGGTTGGAAGTGATTTGATAGTAGTTGGAAGAAGAGGTGTCGGTGGGTTTAAAAGGTTATTGATAGGAAGCACATCTTCAAACATAGTTAAATATGCCAATCAATCGGTTTTAGTTGTTAAGTGAATAGGTGAGTGTGTTCTAAGATTCCTGTAAGCTAATCTTTACTTGTCATCTTGAAGCTGTAAGTTTTAGGATCTACTTTTTGATTTTTTGACTTGAAAAGAAAAATAGGAGACTCTTCGGTATCGCTCAGAATAACAACGTTGATTTTTGCAAGCTGTCTCAGTAAATAGGCGAGTATTTGTTAGTAAACATTAAAATAAACGAATTTATGATTGACCTACACAATCTCTTGAAATTATTTTAAATTTAAATATATTATTATCAGTTGAATATGGGGGCGATACGGGTTCGACGGCAAACGGTGAGCGAAGGGAAGCATGCCGTAGAAGGTCACTACGTAAAAAACCAAAACAAAACAATTCCCGAACGCGAAATCGCTCTCGCTGCTTAATTAACGCAGCGACGTCCTACCTGGCTTGCCCGTAGGCTGGGATAGGGCGTAAGACATACGGGATAGAGCCTTTCCAACCTCCCCTGAGGGAAGGCTCGAAACCTAACGGGGATAGCTTTAAGCTCCTCTGCCTGTGGAGGAGCTTAGGGCGAAACCTTAACACAGGCTAAGCATGTAGAAGCCCTTTGGGCTTGGCCTTTGCCGGACGGGGGTTCGATTCCCCCCGCCTCCACTAACTATTAGTCTTAATGACCTCCTGTTTTATTATATTCGAAAAAAAGAGAAGTAAGAAAATAAGATTTTTAGCTTGGCTCACAATGACGAGTTGATTTTTGCAAGCAATTTCATTTGAAAGGGTTAATCTGAGTAAAGATTTGACTTCTTTAAAAACAATCCCGATTGGGTCATAGATTATTTAAACATTTTTTAATTATGCCTTAAGAGTGTTCCAAAATTCTCATGAGATTAACTTTCTGTGCCAGTCTGAGGACTTTAGTTCGAAAGAACTCCTTTTTCAGTTTTTTTACTTGAAAATAAAAAATGAGATTCTTCGCACAGCTGCAATATGATAACGTTGATTTTTGCAAGCAGTCTTAATTATGCCTTAGACAAGAATTGGATTTTAATAAGTTTATACAAAGAGACTCTTTTGACTTGAGTCCTCGGGGATGAAAAGGAGAGTAAAAGTAGAGGCAATTCATGAATTGCCCCTAACATTCGTTAATCTTTTCAAAATTTTATTTTCAGCATTCTAAAACCGTACAAAGAATCTCCTGCTTGTTTTACTTTATAATTTAACTACCATACAAGTTGTAGCTTTTTTCACGCCCGGAATTGGGTTAATATCTTTTATAACGATTCTTCCTATTTCGTTTTGGTCTTCGCCTACAACATAGACAATTATGTCGTATATGCCGGTTACTACATCTGCAGATTTTACATTTTCTATTGTAGACAATGCTTTTAAAATATTTGGTATTTCTGGTGGATTTGCTTCAATTAAAACATAGGCAGATGCAGCATTTTTTATTTCTATATCTTTTAAAAGCTCTTCAAAAGTTATTGGCATTTCCATTTCTTTCATAATTTCTCTCCTTGTTATAATATATATCTTGTTAAATCCTCGTTTGTAATCACATTACCAAGTTTTTCTCTAACCAATTTGCTATCTATCACAATCTTCTGCCCTTTTAAATCTGGTGCGTTAAATGAAAAGTCTTCCATTATTTTTTCTAATATTGTATGAAGTCTTCTTGCTCCAATGTTTTCTGTTCTTTCGTTTACTTCCTCAGCTATTTGTGCTATTTCTTGAATTGCGTCTTCTGTAAATTCAAGTTCAACGCCTTCTGTAGACATTAAAGCTATATACTGTTTTATCAGTGCATTTTTTGGTTCTGTTAAAATTTTGACAAAATCATCTTTTGTAAGTGCTTTAAGTTCTACTCTTATTGGAAATCTTCCTTGCAATTCTGGAATTAAATCTGAAGGTTTTGCTAAATGAAATGCTCCTGCTGCTATGAATAAAATATGGTCTGTTTTTACCGGTCCGTATTTTGTTGAAACCACCGTTCCCTCTACAATTGGAAGTAAATCTCTTTGCACTCCTTCTCTTGATACATCAGGACCACTTTTTGACGACCCTCTTGCTGCTACTTTATCGATTTCATCAATAAATACTATTCCTAAGTTTTCTGCTCTTTTTACTGCTAAGGTTTGGACTTCATCCATATCTATAAGCTTTTCTGCTTCTTCGTTTTCTATAATTTTTAGCGCCTCCTTGACCGTCAATCTTCTTTTCTTTCTTTTTGAAGGTCCTAAATTTGAAAATAATTCTTTTAACTGACTTTCAATATCTTCAAGACCAGGAACAACTACACCTCCAACAACCGCTGAGACTTTCTCTTCCACATCTATTTCTACAACTTTATCATCCAATTGACCATTTTTTAGCATTTCTCTAAATTTTTCTCTTGCCGGAGATTCTTCCTCTTCCTCGATAAGTGTTCCATACCTTTTTGTTTTTTTTGGGACTAAATAATCTAATACCTTTTCTTCTGCTATAGCTTTTGCTTTTTCTCTTACTTCTTCCATTTTTTCAGCTTTTACCATCTTAAAAGATACATCAACAAGCTCTCTTATGATAGATTCAACGTCTCTTCCAACGTATCCAACTTCTGTAAACTTTGTTGCTTCTACTTTTATAAATGGTGCTTTTACTAAGTTTGCCAGTCTCCTTGCAATTTCAGTTTTACCCACTCCTGTAGGTCCTATCATAAGTATATTTTTTGGAATTACTTCATCTCTTAGGTCTTCCGGTAATTTTTGCCTTCTCCATCTATTTCTAAGTGCTATTGCAACTGCCTTTTTGGCTTCATACTGACCAACTATGTATTTATTTAGCTCCTCAACTATCTGTTTGGGTGTAAGCTCTCTATCTAATTCCAATCTGACCTCCTAATCTTCAAGTGTTGATATGTCTCCAAGCTCTTGACCTAATTCTTTGGCTCTTAAAACTCTTCTCATTATTTTACCACTTCTTGTTTTTGGTAGTTTATCGACAAATTCTACCTCGTCCGGAACAGCGATAGCACCAAGAACCTCTTTTACTGTTTCTTTGATTTCGATGATTAATTCTTGTGATGGCAAATATCCTTCCTTTAATATAACAAATGCTTTAATTGATTCACCTTTAATTTCGTTAGGCTTTCCAATTACAGCTGCTTCTGCAACTGCAGGATGTTCAACGATTGCAGATTCAACCTCTGCATTGCCTATTCTGTGTCCTGCAACGCTTAAAACGTCATCAGCACGTCCAAGTATCATAATATATCCATCTTCATCTACGGAAGCAAGGTCTCCTGCTGAATAAACCTCGCCAGGAATTTCTTTCCAGTATTTTTCATATCTCTCCGGCTCTCCCCAACATGTTCTAAGCATAGATGGCCATGGTTTCTTTATCACTAAATGTCCTACTGTGTTAGGTGGAAGCTCATTACCTTCTTTATCAACAACTGCCGGTACCACACCAAACAATGGCTTTCCTGCTTTACCCGGCTTTGAAGGATAACATGGAAGTGTTGTTATCATATGTGCTCCTGTTTCTGTCTGCCACCATGTATCAACTACAACAGCTTTTTCTCTTCCGATGTTTTTATAATACCAAATCCAAGCTTCCGGATTGATTGGCTCACCAACAGAACCAAGTATTTTTAATGACGATAAATCGTATTTTGCCGGAATTTCATCTCCAAATCTCATAAGCATTCTAATGGCTGTAGGTGCTGTATAGAATACGTTTACTCTGTATTTTTCAACATACTCCCACCAAATACCAGGATGTGGATATACAGGAACGCCTTCCATTATTACTGACGTTGTACCGTTCGCAAGTGGTCCATAGACAATATAGCTATGACCAGTAATCCATCCAATGTCTGCTGTACACCAATAAATTGTATCTTCTTTTATATTAAATACTGTTTTTGTTGTTAGATACGTGTTTACCATATAACCGCCAGTTGTATGAAGAACCCCCTTTGGCTTTCCTGTTGTTCCTGATGTATAAAGAATAAACAATGGGTCTTCCGCATCCATAATTTCTGGCTCACAGACCGGACT
>Ga0080004_1105454_pt1 | contig 22275 bp, 35 predicted proteins | sample WasSprMetagenome_FD_69207 | JGI IMG/M metagenome (GOLD analysis project Ga0080004, IMG submission 69207) | Sulfidic aquatic microbial communities from Washburn Spring, Yellowstone National Park, USA - WS (SPADES assembly) (version 2) | ecosystem: Environmental > Aquatic > Thermal springs > Hot...
GACCTCTATAACAACATATCTCCTCTTAATCCTTCTAACCTCGCTCTTCAATCTTCTTTTTGCTACCGCCGACATCCCCCCTCTAAAATAATAATATGCTACAAAACCTATATGCAAAACGTAATACCTTTTCAGTTTTCAAATGAGACCACAGCTGTGCCCTCATCAGGTCTCTGATTTATTAGCTCTCATCATCAATAGAAAAGATGGATGAGATCTTGACTGTTGAGATAGAGACATTAGATCCTTTTGACATAGTCTTGGCATTTCTCTATGCATGTGGAGATGTGGATATAACGAGGATCCATGTTCAGAAAGGTCTTTATATAGCCTCTAAACATATAGAGAAGTTCAATGAATCGCTGGAGTTCAAGATGTATAGAACAGGTCCTTGGAGCGAGGAGATTCACGACGTGATCATGCAGTTGATATATAACGGGGATCTGACCAGAGACAAAATCCTTAGACTGACAGAGAGAGGACTTGAAAAAGCATCTAATTCATGGAACAAACTTGATGAGAACATCAAAAAGATCTTGACTAAGATCGCTGATTTCATCAACAAAATGAATGAGGACGAGTTATTATTATATCTATATACAGCATACGGCGATCACGAGAAGTGGGACGTCCCAAAAAAGATTTTGAGAAAAAGAAAAACACTTGCGATAAACATTTATCTCAAAGGTTTAGTGTCACTCGGATTAGCATCAGAAATGGCTGGCATGACACTACCTGAATTTATTGATTATATGAAAAAGAGAGGTATAAAACCCTACGAAGCCGAGGAAAAAGAATTTATGAGGTAACAGCTGTGGTCTCACGGACACTCTCTATCCGCATAGAGATTCGGCATCGCCTGAAAGATCCTGTGGAGATCTACATATCTAGTGCTGAAGATGCACGGCGTTATGCTTCTAACTTCTACCACAACTCTCGTGTCTTGAGAAGCGGTTATAGACACGTTTCCCATATTTATACATCCATATGTTATGTTTCTCCCCTCGAAAACCTTGGATCCTATGATGGCTCTCACAGGATTGTCAGAGGAGATGTTCATCCATATAAGCCAGCTCGCTCCAGTCTTCAACGGACATGAAGAATTGAAGAAACTATCGTCATACGCAAGAAAAGAAATGCTCTCGCCAGATCTGAGAAAGATCTCTCTCATGCCATAGCATCTCGTGGCGATCCTCCTGTAGACATCATCAGAACAGTCTCTACATAAATATAACGGCTCGAAAGATCCGTATCTGATGAAGTTGCCAATGTTATCAATAACATTGTTTATGAAGAACGCAATAATTGGCATAAAAACTATCAGAAACGTGGCTAAAGCGATCAGAAGAATATTTCTCACATCTTTCTTATCGATCCTCTCCAATTTTTATGCTCCTCACAGAAAAATAGTTATAATGAAAAAGATAAAAAGACCTGATATATCACAGCTGTGAGCTTCATCACTATTTTCTACAGACAATGATATACTCATGATTTATTCTAGGCACGTCTGGATGTTTCTTGTAGTATAATATTCTCCAGAAGCTTTGTGTCTCAAGCCTCAACTTATAGATCTTTTCAAGTCTGAATCCTGCTTTCTTCATCATAAGCCATGTGTAATACGGGAGATCTATAACTTGTTTATTTCTTATGAAAGGCTTTATGATCACGATGGCGTATCCGTTAGGCTTGAGAACTTTATACATCTCGTTATATACTTTCATCATTGCCTCAACATATGTCTCTCCTCTTCCTCTGTCAAGTCTTTTTCTACCTTGGATTTCCGTCACGTTCTCAGGCGTGACCAAAACCTCTTTAGTATATTCCCATAGAGTCCCTTTTCTCTCAGGTCTGTTATCAACATGATCAGCCTCCTCAGGTGAGGCAGGCACTCTGACGAACATCTTCAGCTTACCAATGTTTCCGCCGAAACGTTTATCCCAGCTTCTATAATCATCATCTGTATAAGAAACCTCTTTTGAATGACCCATCTTAAACTTGCCTTCTAACTCAAGTTTTGTAGGCTCAGAAGCTGTTGATTCATGAGCATAAGGAGGTGAAGTAATAATAACATCCACCTCTGGATTTATATAATTCTCTTTTTCATGCTCAAGCATCTTATATTCCTCATCTTTGCTCTTCAGATTACCGATGTTGTCAGGATTTGGAGAATACATCACTGGGACGCCTTGTTTCACAGACAGAACTGTAGAGTATGTTTCCGTTTGGGCGAGAGCAGGATCTCTCGAAGCGATCCCTCCTCTAGTATGACGGGACGTGCCCTCTAAAGCAGACTCGTAAGGAGGCGATGTAATTATGACATCTATATCTCCTAAAGGCATGTTACCTATGTTATCAGGGTTATCAGAATACCCTTGGAAGTCTCTCTGAATCCTCCTCATCCTGCCTTGTGTGTGGTGATCTCCACTTCTAATGCTCAACATGTCAGCATGTTTCTTAATTGCCTCGGGGTTTTCAGCTCTTTTATCATGCTTATATGTATCAGCATACGGCGGACTTGTAATTATGATGTCTATCTGTTTCAAAAGATCCGACAGCTTTCTTGCATCTCCCAAGATGTTTATCATTCTTCCTTTTCTGCCTAGCATAGGTGTTTTCTCAACAATCTCTCTCGCCTTCTCCATCCATTGATAGAACAAAGGCTCAATATCCACACATATAGCATCTCTACCTTTCAAAGTTGCTAAGACACATGTGCTCCCAGTCCCAGCCATAGGATCTAGAATCAGATCTCCCTCTTTAGTGTATTTGTCAATGAGAAAATCAATTAGATTAAGATTAGCTTTGGCAGGATGCTTGATGGCGTCCTCAGGAAAAAATCTTCTCCACCTGCCGAAGCCAGGAGTAGGATCGAAAACAAGCTCCTCAGCATACATCAGATCCTCAAGTTTAGAACGAAACTCAGACATCTCCACATCAGACCCCGATAAAAATCATTAATTAAAAAGAAGATTAAAACATTCATGCACCACAGCTGTGAACTCAGCTCTTTTCAGTCTTTTCATCTCCTAAAACTAATAATACTTTATCGATCATTTCTTTCATTTCATTTATAACTTTTCTTATACTTTTTATTCTTCTTTTTATCACAGGCTTATTGTAACTTTCATTTGATGACAAGACGTCGTTTAACATATATTTAAGCTCTGGCACGAGCTCATCAGCTATTGTCTCAAGTTTTCTCTTCACAGATATTCTGTTTTTAGCTTCTGTCAGGATTCTTTTGATTTTTTCTCTAACCTCGGGATCTTTCGTCTCAATATTTATAAGAATGTTTACAAGAGTATATGGCAGAATATAGTCTTCATCAAAAAGTGAGATAGATATTGAAGCAATCTTTTCGTCATCTTTTTTAATCAAAACATCATATGAAAGCTCCACATCGCTCTCAGGCTCAATAACATACGAGAAGCCGTGATCTCTAAAAGTATTTGCAATAAGCTCAGCAATCTCTCTAAAAGGAGTTTTAAATCTCACATGAGGCTCAGAGCTCATATTCATCCCCCCGAGACCACAGCTGTGGACTTTCTTTTTCTTTTTCCTTCAGAGATTCTGTAGATTTTTGGCATAAACTCTTCACCTAACGCCAGTCTCACAAGTTTATTGAGAATCATGTATCTCCCATATGATGTTTTTCTCAGAAAACCTTTTTCAGCCAACTGACTTAACACTACTGAGCCTGTTCTCTTGTCGAGACCTAGAGGCTTCCATATCTCAACGTTTTTAAATACTCTCTTCTCTGGAAGGATTTTTTCAATGATATATTTCAGAAACATATGTTCTACATCTCCTATTCTTATTTTCTCTCTTTTTTCTGTCTCTCTTATCTTCAGCTCATAAACATCTAAAACATGTTTTATCACATTGTTCATGTCTTTAGCCTCTAGATTTTTGATTCTCATCTCTCTTCTGATCTCAAGAAGCTTTTTATAGACATCTTCAGAGACACGAATTTTTATATATCTTCTTTTCTCTCTCATATCTATCTCACCCATCTCGTGAGAGTCATATTCTCTTTAACAGCATAAGAGAGAGAACGTGGATAAAGATAGATCTTGACGAAAGGTCTCCCACCCAAAACCTTCACAATTCTCAAAGCAAGATCCATAGGAACCTCAATATCAAAACCCTTCTCATAACCACCCCCCTGACACATAGAAATAGGAACAAGACGATCACGAGAACCAACTCTCACAGACCTACCAAACCTCCCATGACAACCAAGAACAACAGAACCAGAAGAAACAACAGACCTAACCAAAAAAGAAACCTCCCTCCTAACCCTCCTAACAACAGACCTAGAAACACCATAAAAACCAACCAAAAACCTCTCCAAACGAGAAACCTCAACCCCCAACAACCTAGAAACAAACAAAACAAAACGATAAAAATCAAAAACACCAACAGCATTAGAATGAACCCTCAAAACACCAAAACGATCAATGCGATCAACAAAACAATGCGAGTCCCACGATTTGTCCTTGGGATCATTCTTCATCTTTTTCTCAGGCTTCTTCACAATGTCTCTCAGCTTGTCTATGAAAAATGATATGTCAAGCTCTCTTATGTCTATCAAAACTTTATACCATCCTCTTATCTTCTCTCTGACTATAAGTCCTCTTCTCACAAGTCTTTGAAACGCATCCCAAAGTCTTCTTCTATCAATCTTTATGCTGAACTCTTCCTCAATAGTCTTCTGAATGTTAGAAATTGTAAATCTGATCAGCTGATATTTTGTTATCACATACATAATCATGTTTTGAAGATGACCCTGTCTAGATAGTTTAGACGATGATGCTAATGTTGTCCTTGGGATCGTATGAGAGTTAGCATTATAAGCTTCCGAACCATATATATTCATGGATGAAGTCACCTCTGGAACCCTCTGATTTGATGATGTAGGGGGTATCTGCGACATATATTTTTTCTCTCATAATTATCAGCACTATATAATAGTATTCTCTCATTTTTATTTCAGACAGACTCTGATCCTGAGCCTATGTATATATAAGCTTTCTAAGCCTCTTCAGACTCTCATCTGGCGAATATATAAAAACGGTAATACTTTTTCATCACAGCTGTGGACTCTCCTCAGAATCTTCACGCCTACGTATATATATAATATTCTATATATATTTATAAGGTATTACTTTTCCCCGCCTATACCCCTCAAAAAACGGGGGTATGTTTATAAAGCTTTTAAGAAAAGTAATACGATCCGATTGTCTCACAGCTGTGGTTTTTCTTCAAAAAGTTTCTTCATATTTTCAAGACTTTCTTTCTTTATCTCTTCTGCTTTTTTCTTAAGTTCTTCTTCTTTTGTTTTTGTTATCTTCTCATAGGCTTCTCTGTCGAAGTATCTCTCTATTGTTTCTCTAAGGATTTTTTTGAACTCGTCTGGCTTCAATGCGACTAATGCGTCAAGTTCTACTCTTATCTCTGGCGACCCGTATTCTTCTACTAGTTTTTTCACTCTCTCATCTGTCTCCGCCATGTTTTTTATCTTTTCTACGTATGATTTATATCTTGAGTCTCTTCTCATTTTTGTTATCTCTTCAAGGCTCTCTGGCTTTGCTGGAAGTTTAAGATCTATTATCTGATCTATTGTCACAGCTATCTTCTCAAAGATTATGTCGTCTCTCTTTGACAACATTTTTAATCTCTCTCTGAAGTCTCTCACGATGTCTTCTCCGCTGGGGTCGAAGTCTCCTAGTTGTAGAACGACAGGCTTCTGTCTGCTGGGCATCTGAGAGATATCTTCAGCAAGAAGATTCACATCTGTGGCACTGTCATATCCACGTATGACACGGATCTCTCTTACTCCATGCTCCCACACTTCTGAGATGAATTTAGCCACAAGATCTCCCAGAGCCTCTTTCTCAACGACGACGAATATTCTATAAGGCTGATCCTCCCAAGGATTCACTTGAACATTAACATAGCTGTTTATATAACTCTCAATGATCATCTTGATCTCATCGGGAGACAGAGGCTTAGTGGGATACCAAGTCGTCTTCTCCATAGGAATTACTCTACGTGTAGAGTCTCTGAGGAGATGCCAAGGAAACTCTCCTCTGTATCTAGCCTTCGCAAGAACATCTGAGAGCCTCTTGTAAGCTGAGACTGTGTTGGGAATGATGTTTTTGCTGACGAGAATATAGAAGAGTCCTCGAAGAGTTAGACTAGTCCCATACTGATTGTAATACGCCTCAGCCTCTTTAAGAGCGATCTCAACAAGACTCATGTTAATCCAAAAAGTCTTATAAGAAAAAAGTTTTTAAAACACAGGCTACTCCACAGCTGTGATTATAAGACATTCTTCAGTTCATTCTTCATGAAATATTCAGCAACTCTCTTAAGAGCATCATAATAAACTTTTACATATTTATTGATTTTTTCGAGAAGTTTGCTTGATAAAGCAAGAGTCGTAAAGATTTCTTCTCTATATAAATCATATTTTTCTTCTGGGACATTCAACGTATTTTTTCCATAATATCTTATCACGATACCCAGTTGTCTTTCAATAACCTTAAGATCTAATACAATTTCTATCATTTTGCTGTGAAGATCTTTATCCATTCTATAGAGGTAGGGGAGCAGTTTCATCTCTGTCACATATATAAGTCTTGATAAATCTTCTTTTAATGCTATAAGAAAATCCATATGGTCTGTCAATGGATCCTCTACGAAGTTAGGACGTTCCATCAAGATCTCTATGATTTCATTGTCAAACGTCTTTAATCTCTCAATCACTTTATCTCTATCCTTAGGATCCAGATATAAATATGTGTTCGGAAAGAGAAGAGTATAAATATATATATAGGCTGTATAGCCAATTATTTCCTGTATTATATAAGAGATCTCAAAGGTGCCATATTTTTCATCTATCTCTTTACATCTTTCTGATTTTATGCCAAATTTTGTGCATACATTAAGTAATGATGGAAGAGAGATCTTATTTGATACTAGCACTCTATTGATATCTTTATAAACTTTTGCCTGTCGATCTAAGACGTCTTTAAGTAAAGTTCCTCTGAAGCCTTCGACCTTCTCTGGCTTCATATTAACTGCGATCTCAAGGATCTTTTCTTTCGTATTTATTAAGAGGTCTGTAAGCTCTTTCAATGTGTCATAGTAAGCTGAAAGCTTTTCTTTTATCGAACCACCTTTATTGACAGCTGTAGTGAATATAGTCTCATTTCTCTCAAGTCTTTTTATAAGGTCTCTTCTGAAGCTTCTCAGCTCATTTATGTTCATTTTCTCACCTCTTCTTTAAATATCTCTGGGAATAGCTCTCTTATTCTATTGTTCACGAAGTCAGGTCTCTCGCCCAGATTCAGATCCATTGATGTGACAAGCGATATCGCCTTGGCGAGAACATCTATATCTTCTATAGTGAAGTTATCTTTGACACATTCTACGCCGTCTTCAAATCTTCTTCCTGTAATCATTTTACATTTGAATTTCTTCTCTGTAAGCAAGTCGTGAAGTGCCTCATTAACTTTTGCATCTATGTCGAAATATCTCATGTATAGACTTCCATCTCTTATTTCTATTCTCGTCTTATGTCCTGGTGAGGATCCTACTATCATTTCAACTCTATCTTTCATTCCTACGGCACTAAGCATTGGATAATCCTCGCTGTAATAATATCCTATTCTGTAGTTCTCTTCTACATATTTCTCCCATCTTTTGACAAACTCTTTTATCATAGGATCCACATCTTCAATCAACAGACTGTGTCTCCCCACCTCAATTGTTTTATGTTCTTTAAGAGATGCAAAAGGTGGAAGCAAAAATTTCATTACGGCTGTGGTTATGCTGTGAGCACAATTTGCGATATCATTAAGCAGAAGTCTAAGATCTTCTTTATTAGGAGATGTATAAATATCTTCTTTATTAGGAGATGTATAAGTGGATGTTATTAATGTCATTATCCATCCACATTTCTCTCCAAACGGCTCTAAAGCCTCATTTATATTCGTTATTTTATCGACATATCTAGACATGATTCTATCTGACGACACCAACATGTTTGTTTTTTCAAGCAGTTTCTCTCGATCCTCTTTTAATTTATTTATTCTGTTCTCAAGGATTCTTAATGTTCTCAGCTCATCTGGTGGTGCCATGTCGAGTGTTTTATATTTTTTCACAAGCTCTTCTTTATAGCTCTCAAACATTTCTCTGTTTTTTCTAAGCTCATCTTCAATATTTTTAAGCTTCTCTTCAGCCTCTTCAGGAGCCATCTTGTATATCAACATATATTCATCTGGAGAAGCCCCACTATGGTCAATTTCTATCACGTCTTTAGTCTTTTGAAGATTTTTCTTTATCATAATTTTTACAATGTCTATGAGAGCGGAAAGTTCTTCATATGCATCTCTTAATCTTGCTATGACTTCATTAACATTTATTCCTGATATCACGCTGAGATGACTTGGAAGTCTTTCTGATTCTTCTTCAATAAATTCAAGTCTGTCAATCATGAAGCGAGTGAGCATGGAAAGAGCATTTAAATAATTCATTGTTTCTGTCATAAGCTTTGGATCTATTGCGTAGCCGACAGTCTTGTTCTTCTCAAACAGATTTTTCACATCTTTGTATGTGTCTCTGAAAGAGCTTACATAATGATCTAATATTTTAGTTACGCTCTCTCTAGATGAATCGATAAGCTCATAAATCTCTCTCAAAGATTTTTGTTCTAAAATCTGTTCTTGATGCAAATCTTCTCATCTATGATGATATTTTTAACCGAGTTTTTAAATAGAAAGTTGGTTGAGCCTTGGAATATAAATCTTTTTTTAAATATTCTTTCGGGGAGAAATATGGTTTGTGAGAAAAATTTCTTCAAGATGTATGACGAGTACAGGAGAAGACTTGATGAGATGAGAACTTCTGTGGTTAATGAGGCTATGAGAAGAATCAAAGGTCTTTTTGAGAGATATCCATTTCTCTCTGAAGATGTTGATGCTCAGGATCTTTTGAGAAAAATTGATTCTGCTGAGAAAGCTTTTGAGAAAGAGCTTCTTATGTTAAAACTAATCTATGTTCTTCAGAGCAGATATAAAGATGTTGCTTCTGAGCTGAAAGAGATCTTCAGTTGGTATCTTGATGAAGAAGAGAAGATTAATGATTTCATGGATAGAGAGCTTAAGAGAATAAGCAGAGAAGCTGACGAGTGTATTGAGCTGAAAGATCCTAGGTCTAATCTCTAGGAATTCTTATAAAAGTCATCTTCCCACGATCTGTAATAAGATCTATTTTATAAATTGTTATGACGAGAGGATATTTCAATATTATCTCTCTGACGGTCTTCTCTCCAGGCTTCAAAACAATCTTCTCGTCGAGATAAATATCCATGTAGGTGATGTTGTGAAAGTTCACTCTATACATTACTATGTTTGCTGAAGAGATCTCTCCGTAGTAGATCTCTATTTTTCTTATGTATATCTCTTCTGAGATGTCTCTGTTGTTTATTATCTCAAGTATTATTCTGTCTCTTTTCAAGTTTAGATTTATCTCAAGATTTTTCTTCTCTTCTTTAGGTATCACAGCTGTGTATAAAAGCCCTATCGCCACTCCCAGCCCCGCAATGATCAATATTATTATCGCTAGAGTCTTCATTTAACTCTCTATTTTTAACCTGACTAGAAAAGATTTAAATTGTGAGCTGATATGCCAGTTTTCGAGAGAGACGAGATGTCTATTTTAGGCGTTCTTCTAGCTATTCAAGAGCTTGAGAGAGAGAAAGAGGAGCTGATGAGAAGAGAGGCTTCTGAAGAATATGTGAACATAAATATGAGAGAGCTTGCCCCTATGATTCTTAACAAAAGATTTATTGAGGATCTTAGGAACGAGATCGGCTATATAAAACCTCAGAAAGTTGAAGAATATTTGAGACGTTTCGTAAGGTCTCTGAGAGATCTCGGCGTTGTGAGACTTGAGAAAAGAAAAATCCCTAGGCTGTTCATTAAATATGTTGATGTAATGGAGAGACTTAGAAGAAGAGCAATAGCATCTCTTCAGATTCATTAAACCCTTCTCTAACTCTCTATTTATTAATTTTCATATGTTTTTCATCACGGGTTTAAAAATTGGGAGAGATAGATTATGAGCTGTTAGATAAAATCCTCACGCCGACTCCAGGAAGCATTATAGAGATTGACGGAGCAGTATGTCTCGACATGCCTTTTGTAAACAGAAGCTATCCTGAGGCTGAGGCTTCTGCGAGAAAAGTGTGGGCTCCTTGGTGGAAGGTTGAGCTTGGAAAAGATGAGGCTCCTTTCCCAGGGTATCAGAAGGTGTATCCTCTGGTTTTCAATCCTGTGAAGGGCGAGGTGTATCTTCCAGTTGTGATGTATTCTAGATATGCTATTGGAAGACTTGCTGAGAAGCCTCTTGAGGAGTTTGAAGAGAGAGAGCTCAGATATCTTCTCGACATGCCTTCTTCATTAACTGAATATGTGAACGCTACTGGAAGTAGATTTGCTGTCTTCTGTGTTTCAAAAGATGAGTTTAAAAAAGGAGATGTATACTTCTTTTTATTAACTGAACATGTAAGCGGTAGACGAGGCGTAGGAGTTTTCTACGGACGGGCTTATCCATTGTTTCCAGTAGTGTTATCTCTATGGGTTGATAAAAAACTTGATTTCATTCAGCTTGCTGAAGAGCTTATCGAGAGATATGGAAGAGAGAGATATCTAGAGCTTTTCGCCTGAAAAACATTTATCTTTTTTATTTTTTCTATTCTTCTGGGATAGTCTTTGTCTGATTTTGTAGAGTGTAATGTAGTTGTTTTGACATGTGGAGACGTCAGAAAGATCCCTGTTGGAGAAGCTGTTGAGAGAGGATATTCAAACGGCTTCTGCACTGTTCTCTTCGCTTCTCCTCCTAAATGTATCATCACTAACGCAACAAAAATTAGATACGGCTCTAAATGTGAATATTCTGAGGAGAGTTTGACTAACAACATTCTTATAACTGAGAAATGCAACGGATCTAGAAAAGTATATGCTTATCCTAAGAAAGTTTATGAGCTTCTTAAAAAGCTTTATATTCTTCCTGTTGCTGAGGGAAGATCTCCATATTCTAATGGTCTTCTTCTTGCTGGTGCACCAGGGACTGGCAAGACTGCTATGGCGAAGATAATGGCTCGAATGTTAGGCATTGAGCCTACGATGGTTCGTCCTGACAACGTCTTGTCTAAATATGTTGGTGAGAGCGAGAAGAGGATTAGAAACATTTTTGCTGAGGCTAAAAAGAATCTTCCTTCAGTAATTATTTTTGATGACTCAGATGTTTTTCTCTCTGCAAGAACTCTCGCATCTACACATACTTCTGAGCAGTATCTGAGGAATATTCAACAGATTATTTTTGATGAGATGCAGTCTATATCTGACTCTAAGCTTCCTCTTCTGATTATTGCCACAACAAATGTCAAGACGAGCGAGATAGATCAGGCTTTTCTCAGAGGAGGAAGATTTGGAGACCCTATATATATTCCTCTTCCAGATGAAGAGGCCATGTTTTATGTGTTAAAAGAGATTCTTTCTGAGAGCGAAGCTAGAGAGCTGTCTAGAAAGCTTGTGAACGCAGGTCTCTCAATGGCTGACGCAATTGATTATGCTGTGAAGAAAAAAACTTTAGGCATTGAAGAGATCCCTTCGAGATCTGGAAGAGGATACAGCAGAGTGTCTGTTGATATAGTTCCTGATTTTGAGAGAGCAATACCAGACTATATAAAAAAGATCCTTAGGTCGGGGACTTTATGGAGAATACACATCCCAGAGATCCCTGAGATAGGCGTCGCCATAGGAGTTCAGATAGCATATTGGCTTAGAAGACCTCCTATATGGGTTACTGATGAGAGGTATCTTGATGAGGCTGTTCATATAACCAACATGCTTGAAGGTCTTCTCATAGCATCAACAACTATGAGCCCCTTCTCTATAAGCTACATATTGTTTAATGCGAAGACTCCTGTGATTTTTGCTGGAGAGACTCCTGTGTCATCAGCATATACAGTTCCTCTTGGAAGCCTCATGTATTCTCTTGAAAGCAAGATTCTTCTTATAAAAGCTGTGGCAAACTTTAAAAACGTGAAGATCCCTATGTCTCTTGAGAGAAAACTTAGAGGAATGATGCTTAATGAGAAGCTTGTCGAATCTATTCTTCACTACATAATATCAACTGGATATATAGATGAACATGTGATTGATAATCTGAATGTTTTATATAGATGAACCGAATTCTTTTAATACAGATGTTTTTATGATTATTCTAAGGTCTCTAATAGTTGGATGTCTTTTACACACTATAAATCCTTTTCTCTCATATTTAGCGAAACAGTCTACATCAAGATCTTTGAATGAGATGACTATAGACGGCTCATAAATTCTAATGATCTTTTTTACAAGCTCAGAGTCTTCTCTCCCGACTATGATTAAGATGTTGTATCCTAGAAATATTCTGAGTAATCCTGTCGCAACTTCTCCTGTCTTCAAATCATATGCTAAAAAGCTTCTGTCGAGCACAGCTTTCGCAATAGATAGTCTTTTTGTTTTTCTTTCTTCAACGCCTCTTAAAATCTCTATGAATTTTTTTATTGTCCACGTCATGTATGAGAAGCTCGGGCCTGCTCTTCCTCTTCTCTTCACGCCTAGATATCTTCCATATTTTCCTCTTCTATGTTCTTCAAGACTTTTCTCTGGATACTCTTCGAATAATATCACGTCTTCACATCTTCTTATCTTATAAAGATCTTTTCTAACTCTATGTCTGCTCTCGACAATAGTCTCGCAGATCATTGGTATCTCCTTCTCGCTGGCGACACAGTTAATAATCCAGCTCTGAATAAAAATGCTTGTTGTGCAGATCTTACTATCCAAAGCGTTATGTTTTTCTCGATGGTGAGAATGTCTCCTGAGCTTCTTGAGTATGCTTCTGCGGAGAGAATGTTGTTTATATTTGTGGCTACCCACGTGAATATTCTGTCGAAAACTCTACATCCTTTTATCTCTGGTCTTGGTATCTCTGGAAACTCTTTCTCTAATATCTCCATTATTATTTCTCTGTATAAATCTCCAAGCTCTGGAAATGAGAATATCAATCCGCAGATCTCTTCTTCAAGTCTTAAAGCAATGTTTATCAGAGCATCAACATCTCTAGTTCTGATCTCTAGAAATCTTATTGTTAATATAAGTGTCTCAATATATGTTCTTCCGAAGACTATTCTCTCCTCAGGAGGCTGAGCTCTCATCATTTTCATCAGCCTCCTCCTCTTTTCTCTTCTTCTTTTTCTCAACAATTTTCTCAAGTTTTTCTTCAAGCATCTCCTCTCTGATCTCCATCTCTTCTGAGAAATGTTCAAGTCTCTTTTTGCTGAGCTCTCTTCTAGCTTTCAACATTCTCTTCCACATGCCGTCTGGCATTCTCACGCAGGGGACTAACACATCTATATAAAGAAGATTCTCTTCTTTTCTTCTTTTTGATGAGTAGTCGTCCAGTCTATAATATCTGAAAAGATCTATAACACGGTCTCCAACTAAAATCTCTTCGGCATCTACAACAAGGTCTGAGAGCTCTCTCATTCTGGCTGGTATTGATGAGAAAGATCTTGCTGTAAGAATCAATGTTCCTATGAACTCTTTCACTTGGTCTAATAATGAGAAGAAATATGTCCAATATTTTTCTCCAAGCGTTATCCAATATTTAGATATCTGTGCACCAACGTCATCAAATATCACAGCTGGGATCCATCTTCTCTCTTCGATAACCTCTTTGATTGTTGTTGTGAAGTCTCTCGCATCAAAAAATGTCAGCGAGTCAGCTATTTTCACAGCCTCCTCAGGACTTATCCCGACCATTATTAATGCTCCTATCAGAGACATTATTGCGTATGTAGTCTTTCCGCTTCCAGCCATGCCGACTATTGATATTGTGAGATGTTTGAATCTTCTCTTCTCTCTCACGAGAACAATTCTCTCAGCGATGAGATTCGCAAGAAGATTGTTTTTAAACTTCTCAATATTCACGTTGCAGTCTTCATATGCGTATGTAGGTATCTCATCAAACAAGTCTCCAGCAAGCTTCAAAACATAAATTCTAGGCTCATCTGTTTTGAAAAGATCTGTTATGATCTCATAGTAACGTCTTCTAGTATATATTTTTCTCAACAATGTGTCTGTCTCAACGTTATACAGCTGACGCAAAAATCAGCCACCCTCTAATTTTTTTCTCAGAGGCATATATCTCTAGAAAAGTATGTAAAAACCATCTGTTAGGACAGATCTTATATATAGTCTTCTCTTCTGTTCTTCTCCCATCAACTATTGAGAGATATATATCGAAAATCTCTCTGTTCTCTTCATTTCTCTCTAAACTCTCTTTAGAAAGGATCTCCTCAATCTCTTTATAATATTGTGATTTATTTTCAAAAGCTTTTTTCAAAGAGATCTTTCTGAGAGAGTTTATGTTCAGATCATGTATCACAGCTGTGAGAACATAATGTCTTCTCCAAAGCTCTGAACACCTAAGGATCCTTTGTATCATCATTATAGAGCTTATGTCCAGCTCGTCTTTCATACAGATTTTCGTCTCTGTCTCTGTCTTCACATAAATTCTATATCCGTTTCCTTCTCCATATACACATCCTGAGGCTAAATCTCTTCTCTTTTTTGTTATGAGAAGATTTGTCAGAAGGTCTGTCAGCGTTCTCTCTATCTTCTCTTCTCTCTTTTTAAACAGAAACATTTTAGATCACGTGGAACATTTTTAACATTACTAACACTATGCCCATGACAAGCATCAATGTTATGAGAGTCCCCATCCATCCATATCTTGTTCTTGCATATTCTGTCAATGCTTTTATATATTCTGTCATTCTCTCCCATTCGGCTAGATTTGAGAACAAGACTTTAAGAGTTTTAGATGCTCTAAGAAGGATCTCTTCTGAGAACTTCATCACAAGCTTCGGCTGATCTATTGTGAAGCCTAGTTTTATTGTAGGTGCTATTGTGAACTTTCCTTTTTTTCCTTGTTCAAGTTTTAAAAGCTGAATGATCAGACTGTTGAGATCTTCTCTGTCAAGCTCTATCAATCCTCCTTTCTCAAGTGCTGTAAGTGCTGACGAAAGCTCCATGTCCATAGGTTGAAGAATTATGTCTCTACCCACAGCTATGTATAAAGGTTTGAACGGATCTATACAGTATCTCGCCACTCTAGATCTTGGGATCTCTTTAGGTCTGAAGCTTGGAGATATAGCTATCACAAATCTCGGGACGTCTTCGCCAGACATATATATGTTCTCTGACAGCTTGTAGAGGCTCACCACGTCATATGTGTAGTTGTTGAAATCTAGAACGAGAGCCTCGGCATCTCCCTTAAGAGAGATTTTTCCTCCTCCCGCACCTGTTTTAGCTTGTGCTGTTGCGACTGCTCTTCTTCTGAAGAAAAGCATTGACATGTAATAAACCATGACGCCCACTAAGATCAGCGGGAGAAACTGCATCATGAGTGAGACAATTAGATTAGCAATATCTCCTATCCCATCCATATTCTCAGCCGTGAATATATTTAGGATGAAAAAGATTTATTCTTGAAATGTTTTTATTTTTTATAGAGATGTTATTTTTAGAGAGCATGAGAGAGTCTGAAGAGATGTTAAAGACTGTTCTCATGATTATGTTCACAGTCTCTCTATTCTATATACTATCGTCAGATCTTTTATATGTCTATTCTCAGACCACTACAACAACTACTACTAATTACACTACCATCTTCATTCCTGCCCCGAGACCTTTCATTATTAATCAGACGAGCATCTCTTTCAGAGTTCTCAATCAATCTTTTGTCTACGGGCTCTACTCATGCTACTATATATACAACTACACGTCTGACTGTGTGACTGCGAATGTGACTCTTATAAACAATGATACTAACGAAGTGATAAGCGTGTGGAACATAACTTTTAACGAGACTTATCTAGGTGAAGGTCTTGAATATGTAGGCTCTCTTCAGCTTCTCAGAGGCATAAAGCTTTTCAATGTGTCTAACGCTTCAACAATTCAGATTGTGGTGGATGCTCTCAATCAGACTATGATAACATATCTCTATATACCTACTATTCAGCTCGCCACTGTCAGCATAGGAGGTCAGGCTGTAGATCTTACTTTTATAATAATGTTCTCTCTTATAGTAGGTCTCTCTCTAAAAGGAAGACTTCGAGAGGCGGGCGTGGGCATGCTTGTCGCAGGCTTTTTATCTCTCTACATACCTTTCATAGGCATATATTTTCCTCTCTACATTTCTGCTCTTCTCATAGTGATAGGACTGATACTGATCTATATAAGCGGTAGATAAAGGTTTAATTTAAATTCTTTTTTCAACAATGTTATTATTGAAAGGTGAATGTTTGAAGAGAGATGTCTATCTCATGGGTCTAATGTCTATGGTAAGCAAAAGAGAGAAGTTTACTGAGACCCTCAAGAAGAGATATCCAAATGTATATTCTTTTCTTAAAGAGAAGATTGAGAGAAACGAATGTCCTTTCTGTGGAGAGAGGTTTTCTGCGAAGTGGAGTCTTGCTAGACATCTCTTCACGAGACATGTAGAAGATCTTAAGATGTTGAGCAAGATGTTGAGAGAGAAGGCTGATGAGAGAGAGATTTTTGAGAGAATATTTCTTCCTCTCATGGTCGAGGAGAGTTGAATGGCTGAGGATGAGTTCTACAGGCTCTCATATTCTCAATACAGAAAGGCTTTTTTTATCCTTCTGATCTTTATTACAGCAATGATTTATATATCTCTCTATATGTTTCTCTTTGTGGACAGACTTGTCTCAATGACGATTCTAAATCTCTCTTTTCTATTTTTCATCTTCTTTCTCTTCGTCTTAAGCCTCATGTTGAGAGATGAAGATAGAAAGAGAATTGTAGAGAGGTCGAAAATATATCTTTTGTTGAAAGATTATTTAGATGAGGATGAGATTGTGAGCGAACAAGAGCAGATTCAGATTAAAAAGAAGAAAAAGAAAGAAGAGAAAGAGGCTGAAGAGACTGAGGAGCTGAAAGAAGAAGAGGAGAAAAAGAAAGAGAGCTTCTGGAGCTTCAAATCTCCTAGATAGTTATATCTCTATCTCTTTTTTTAGCTTCTCAAAATCTATTTTTACTCCTCTCAGACTTATAGGTATTATAGTGTCTGCAATCATTCTAGCGTGTTCTGTAAGTATTTTAGCTAATTCTCTAAACTTCTCGTCGTCCCACGAGAAACAGTCTTTAAGTCTTGTGTCTTGCATATAGAGACACCATGATGTCGCTCTGGCTTTTCTCTCTAAAAAAGGTCTGCTTTGATCTAATATATACGGCACAACTTTATCAATTATGAAAAGCATATATCTATATGCTGTGTATCTTCCTCTCTCTCCTCTCAAAGATCTTGTGCTCATATATCTCTCCAACAAAATATTATATATAGAAAAGATATATCTAAGTCCTTCTCTAACTTTCTATTTATAACCTCTCTAAAGCTTTTTATTCATGAGAGTGATAAGATGCCAATAAGCCCTGAGATCATTAATGTGTTGAGAACGGCCTTCATAGTGGCAGTAATAATAGCTATAATGAGCGGAGTAGCATTTATAGTCTATCAACAGGCATCAAGTCTTCCTGGAGCATCTGCCCTTCAGACGCCTCTCAACAATCTCGCTAACAACGCAACACAAGCTATAAGCACATACTATCAGATGTTAGGATTGTTGATAATCGTTGGCGTCATCGGAGCAGTGACGGCGATAGCCCAAGAAAAATTCGGTGGTGGAGGTGGGTGATAAAAGATGGCGGCCGCACCTACTGTCTCTAGATCAGATGTTGATGTTACGAGAGAAATAGCTGTCGCAGTAGTGACGTTCTTCATAATAGCCGCATTAGCATTTGTGTTCGCAGGAAACTTCTTAGGATTCCTGCCATCAGGCTCAACTGCTAGCGATCTGTATGAACGGGTTCTAGGAAACTTCTCATTGTTCACAGGCACAGCATTTCAGCTGACAATTCTCTACTTGATGATAGCGATCGTCGCAATAATTGCTGGAGCAGTTGCGACGATGAGAAGATAGTCAGCCAAATAATCAACATCTTTTAAATAAAAAATTTTATTTTTTATCTCTTCTCGATTTCTAAAACAATCTTTTTATTTCTCTCTCTTATGATTATCTCTACGTCTCCACATAAGATTTTTCTCTCTCCTCCCAATGTGACCACATGGTCAATTTTATCAAAAAGCTCGTCGAAAAATTTTTTGTCTAAGTCGCAGTCGTCTTCTATCTCTATGAAGAAATCTATAAGGCTCTCCACAATCTTCTCTATAGACCCTTTATGATTGATCTCAAATGCGATTCTCTCTATATGTCTCACCAAAAATGTTTATGTCTATGAAAAGATTTATTTTCTAATTCTTATATCTTTTCACATCATTATTTAAATGGTGTATATCGTGTCTGAGAAAGAAGAGTCTAGAGAGAGTAGCTCTTTATCTCTTCTCCCACGAGCAGTCTATGATCTTCTGCTTAGATGGATGAACGTGTCTGGAGATGAGAAGCTTTCAGAGGTTTTGACCAGGCTGTGCTCTTCGGGAGATACTGCTGTTGTAGACCTTATCTTCACAACATTATTCACAGAGTCGCCGTTAGCACATATGAGATTTGGCGAGAAGATTGAGAGCTGTATCACAAGCACTATACATTCTAACGAGATGTTGATATCTTACAGAACAAACTTCTCAGGCTCTATATACTGTCTTATTTTTAATGAAGAGAGACAGTTCTTCAGGCTGTGCGACAACGAGGAGATGAGAAAAGCAGAAGAGATCATAGGATACTCACAGAGCAGAAAGACTGAGAGAAAAACTGAGAAGATCTCGGTGAGAATTGATCTATAGACTTCGATAGTTCTCAACCATCCTCAACTCATTAAGTCCTTCTCTAACTTTCTATTTATAACCTCTCTAAAACTTTTTATTCATGAGAGTGATAAGATGGCCAGAAAACATAAATATGGGAGAAGCCTATTCAAAGGAATTGCCAGAAAATTAAACGTGCCAGTAGCCAGCGTGAAACATGAGTTCATGAGGAACGTTACGGAAGCCGCAAAATTAATAATCGGGCCTGAAGGAGACTACACTGGACAGTGGCTTTCAACACTTAAAGAGCTTCTTCCAAAAGCCTATGAGCTTCTAAGCAAACTCGGCAGAGTTCCTACAGCATATGAGATTCTTCAACACGCTGGAAAAAGAGTTGCTGTAACTACAACAGCATAACCATTTTGAGTGAAAATATCTTCAAAAAAATTATTTTTTTATTCTTTTTCTCTTATTTATTATATAGGGACGACATATGGATCTTGATTTATACAGTATTGGTCAGAAGGTCTTCAGCTTCTACATAGCTTATGTTCTCATGACGACTATCATAGGAGGCACTCTGGCCGCCTCAGGTGCTCCTTATGATATGATCAGCATACCTATATTCACTCCTGCCAATCAGTTTTATCGGATGATCATTAATGTCATGGCTAACAATCCTATACCTATTGTGAACGACTCGTGGGCCATAACAGATCCTAGTCAGATATCTAATGCTCTTCCTCTGGCAGTAGGAATATTTATTGTGGTTCAGCTTCTCGCAGGAGTCTTCTCAGGCTTCGCCAATCTCGCCATGACGCTGGTGATAATGTTCAGAGCCTACATGCCAGATCTTCTCTTTCTCGCTGTTCCTATGGCGATAACATTCGGCTTTCTACAGGTCGCTGTATACTACTATATGGTTATAAAACTGAAAGAGATCCTCTCGCCATATATAGCATACAGATAATAATTATTCTCTCCATCTAGTTTCCATTGCGTCTTTAACCATTCCTATTATAAGGATCATTAGTGCTCCTGTTGTTGATGTGAGAACTTGAAAAGACCAGTCTCTCAAAGCGTTCACAACTGCTGACGTGGTGTTGAATGGATAAGGATGTGAGGCTGGGGTAGTCACGTTGAACATGTTCGGGATTGGTGCAAGAACGTAATTTACAAACATGTTGAGTATCTGAAAAAACGTCATTGAGGCTATGAAAAATGCTATCGCAACAACTATATACTGTCCTAAAACTGATGATGAGGACATATTCTCCTCTAAAAATATATTTTTGACAACCAATATAAAAATAGTATGAAGCTGATTGAAGTATTAGGAGTAGTGGCTTTTGTCCTCTTCATGATATTGTTTTTCGACATTGCAGTATCAATATTTACTATCCTAGGCGGTCTGGCCTCTCAGAAGGGGATCACTATTCCTATAGACTTCAGAGGAGGGATAAGACTTGTTCTTATAACTCTGATAATAACTATCTCTCTGGCAATCTTTATTGTCGCCATTCCACGTGTAATAGTCTCTGAGGAGGAGAGCGGTTATGCTTAGATTCGTCAGAGAATTTATTTTGTTTGTATTGATTATCACAGCTATATCAGTTTTTCTTCCTCTCTTATGGTATTACTTCTCGCTTGCTGAAAATCAGATAATAAATTCTTCTCAATATGTGGCTAATCAGATGAAGATTAATGTGAATATGAGCACAGTAGCTTTATATCCAGAGGTCGCTCCTTATATGAATATTTTTGATGTGGCTCTGGCGGTATTTATAATAGCTTCTGCCGCTGGACTGTTCATATATACAAGAAGAAGATAGTTTATTTATATCTTTTTTAATAACTATTTTCTTAGGGAGCTCTTTTGGCTGAGGAGAGAAGAGAGATCCCTACGAGAAGAGGTGAGGGGCTGAGGCTCTCTCCTGATGTGGTTATTCTCAAGATAGATCCTTTTTCATCTGAGAACTTCTTTAAAAACATAAAGTCTCAGACCACCACAGATGTCACCAGACAGATTTATCCTATGATTAAAGAGGAGGCTGTGATATCATCTATAGAGAAATATGCTAATGAGTTCTCATATATTCTCCACAAGATCATGGTTCCATATACTGACACAGGACTGGGAACAATAATAAGCCCTAGATTCGGCAAGCCTGTTCTCATATCAAGGATCTCATCTACAGCCTCAATGCTTTTTGACAACATTGATTCTGCTATTGAGAAAGTTTTTGAAGAGATAAGATCTCAGATAGAGACAGGCACTGTCGATGTGAGAACAATCTCTGAGAAGATCTCTTCGGCTATCGAGAAGATAAGACTTTCTCTATATGTCGTCGAGGAGTTTTCAAACAGAATGATGGCTCTAGGATTCATAAATCTTCCTCCATACGTGAGGCCTTCTCTAGCTAACGTCCTTCTAGGTTTCGACATGATCGAGAGGAGGTTCGTAGGGAGATGAGCGAGAGAAAAGCCTCTCTGAAAGATCTTTTGGAGAAGTTTCTCGGGAAGAAGAGAGCTAAAAAAGAGTTTGAAGTAGAGATCTTAGATCTCTCTGGAGACAGAAGATATATAAAGATAAGAGACAAGACGATCCCTAGGGAGAACATTCTTCAGATAGATCCTGAGAAAGGCATTGTAGTGTATATAGATGTTGATAACAGAGTGAAAAAGATAGAGCTGGAAGAGAGCGAGTCTGAGAAGCTTAAGAGACAGCTTGACGTCATGTTGGCCTAGGTATCACAGCTGTGATACCTATGGACATCTATCTCTCATACGACAGAGTGATCCTTCCAGACGTTCTTTTTCTCATAGCGATTCTCACGTTTATATCTCTCATAATTGCTTTCTACAGAAGAATATCTTTCACATGGATCTCTATATCATTGATCATCGCCTTCTCTCTGACGCTTGCAATGGCTTTCATAAGATCAGCTGTTGTGATCGGATACACGTTCGACGGTTTTACAATGACGCCTATATACAGAGAGAACCCGTTCTCATATATATATCTGATAATAAGCATTACAATGATCATGATATACGTCCTCATAATGACAGACTTAGGATTCTTTGAGCTTGCGTTTCCAAAGAGAAGAAGAAGATAACACACATTAGATTGTTATTCCTCTAATGATCTTTTTGAGCTTCTCCATATCTGTTATTCTGTCTCTAAGCTGTATTATTCTTAATTTTTTCAATGTTTTTCCTCTCTTCTCGGGAGGAAGGTGGAGAACTAGCTCTCCTCTCGGCCTCGGGATCTTTTTGAACTCTTCTATCATCTGTCTCACATCATCATATCTCTCTCCTTTATCCGCCTCAGCGATCTCTATTGCTATCTCCCTTACCTCA
>Ga0080004_1231500_pt1 | contig 22271 bp, 19 predicted proteins | sample WasSprMetagenome_FD_69207 | JGI IMG/M metagenome (GOLD analysis project Ga0080004, IMG submission 69207) | Sulfidic aquatic microbial communities from Washburn Spring, Yellowstone National Park, USA - WS (SPADES assembly) (version 2) | ecosystem: Environmental > Aquatic > Thermal springs > Hot...
TTCTGCTAGCAGAGCCCACTCTAGTATACCAAGAAGTATGCGGTACTCTCGCTAGGAGGGCTGGGTTAGAGATCGCTGAAGCCGCAAAGAAGGAGCTTGACCTGATCATACATCCAATGCTTCTCTTCAACTGTAGCAAAGCTTTCTGTACTGCAGCCTATCCCCTATGCTCCACATATAACATTTATGCGGTGGACGCTATCTATCTTAAGGTCGCGTTAGAAAATAATGCAGTTCTGGTTTCCTTAGACAAGGAAGATTTTATAGACAAGGTCAAGTCTGGAAAGCCGAAAATTGAAGCATATCACGTAAGCGAATTTCCATATTAACCAAAGTTTATATAAGCTTTGAAATCGCTTCAGCTAACATTTCTAGCATGATAGAAGAGGCCTTTGGCGGTATAGCTTCCAGCTATCTCTTGATCTTATTGCGCTCACAGGTGAAACAACATTCGCATAAAAGTGCAGCTTAAAGGAAGATCCGTTCTTCTTCTCCAACTTACCTTTTTATGATCAAATAAGGCAATTTTTTAATTAGATAAGTGGTCAGAATATGTTTAACCGTAAAACATTCAGTTGCCTGTAGAAGGGGCAGGAAGGAACCTTATACGATATGAAGCAAGAATTTTTTAGCTAATAATCATCTACCAGCGTACGCTTTTTAACGTTTCTTCCATTTTGCTCGGCATCTGGAACTGAACTTCCACCACGCTCAAATTTATAATAAAGACTTGAAAGTTCAACAACTTCTTTTAATTCTTGAAAGTGCTCCTATCTTTTCTCGTTCGCCCTTCTTTTGTTCTCTATCTGAAAAGCCGATTATTTCACTAACTAAACCTCCGAGGATGGCTTCAATGGATTGTCGAAGAACTGAAGTGGTTTCCGGTGACATTTTAAACTATTGTAAAAGTGATTGGCATAAATATTTTAACATGCTTGTATTAAATGTTGTCAGCCATGGAAGTGAAACTTGGTAGGGCTATATCGGTTCAAGCTGCTGGCGTAATAGGTACTGGTGTGGGTAAAAGTTTAACCGTTTCCATACTATGCAGGCTTTTTCACGAGGACGGCTACAGGGTTGCTCCCTTTAAGGCGCTGAACTTGACGAACGTAACCTACATGGATGATGAGGGGAGGGAGTTCGGATATTCTCAGGCCCTGCAGGCTGTTGCTGCAGGGATGCAGCCGGACTATAGGACAAACCCGTTCACACCCAAGCCTTTAGGGGGTGGAAGATTTGACCTGATCCTGGAAGGGAAGGTTGTTGGAAGATATACTCCTGCAGCCGGCGTTTTAAAGGAGGTGTTGAGGGAGGCGGTTGGCGTTGAAACCCTCTACGATAAGGTGGTAGAGTCCGTTAAAAGGTGCTTAGACTACCTTCTCAGAAACTATGAGGTAGTGTGTATAGAGGGCTCAGGCCCTTCAAAGCTTCCCGGCCTAGGGTATTTGAGCAAAATTTTAGACGTGCCGAACATGAGGACCGCTGAACTCGCTTCAGCCCCAGTAATTTTACTCTCAAGCAGCCTAGATTCCACATTAGCATGTATGCTGAGTTTGTCGGCTAAAGAAAGGGAAATGGTTAAGGGGGTGATCTTGAACAGGTTTTCGTACAAGGATGTTGAGGAAGAATTTGTTAAAGAAGTCGGAGTCCCACGGAAGCTCTTTGAAGTCGGCTTGAACAGGGTCGAGGAAGAGTATGCCAAAAGATTGGGTGAAATCGGTTTTCAAATAGAACTGTTAGGCCAAATTCCCTACCTGGAGGAACTTTCAGGGCTCCCCCCTCTTGATCCCATATTTTCCGATAAAAGAGTGGACATGGGAACTTGGAAAGAAATTGTTCCCAAGCTTGCTGAAAAGGTTAGGAACAGAATAAACCTTAAAAAGATCTACAAGACGATCAATTTAATTTAACAGCAGGCACTTCAACCATAAGACTCCACTAGAGTCCCCCTAATGCATAATCTACGCTATGCATTATTCCCATATTGGTTTAATCACTTTACATATAATAGCATTTTTAACGTTATGTGGTTCCGGAATCTGTTTTAATGGTAGGCAAACTTTTCCTATTAAAATCAATTAAAACTTTTTCTATCCCACTGTGTTACTGGTCTCGTTCTTTGATTTTCTAAGTACATTTTATCGCATCCTTTCTGTAACAATTGAAGAGAAAGGAGACACCTTGCCATCTTCAACCTTTTCCATTCAAAGTCCTGGAGCTGTTTTTAGAGAAGAACTCTTCTCCGGTTTTGTGCACGTGGTATGCATGATTCACACACTTTAAGCCACTCTATTAAAGCCTCTTTCGCTTCTGTGGTTAGGAAGGTGTAGTATTGTACACCTGTTTTAGTGTACTGCTGTCTTACTAGTATTGTTGGCGGATCAGAGTGAAGATTTATGCCCTCTAAAGTTATTTGTAATGCTTCACCAATCCTCATTTCCTTGTCAGTTTACACCGCTTCACGTAGAAATCTATGTTCAAAGTGTATTCGGGGATGCTTTTTACAGCTTTGGATCAAAAAAATAGAGTTGATTAACTACCTTTAGAGCTATAGATCCTTCCAGTATTTTGTTTGGAAATCTACATCAACTTTTGTAATTATTTCAACGAGAGCTGGTTTCCCATTCTTTGTTTCCTTTATTGCTCTTTTAAGTGCAGGAGAAATTTCATCAGGTTTCTCGATTCTTTCACTGTATCCTCCAAGGGCTTCAGCTACCTTCGCATAGTTTCCAGAGAGTTTGGAGGTTGAGGGGGTCCATTCAAAGTATGTGCCCATCCCTGAATTGTTGACCAGAATCGTTAGTATGGGAATCTTTTCTCGTACAGCTGTTTCGAAATCCATTCCAACCATTCCGAATCCAGCATCGCCTATGAAGTTTATGACCGTCTTATCTGGGCATGCGAGTTTAGCGCCCATCGCCCCTCCAAGAGAGTAGCCTAAAGTACTGTGGTGGCCCCAGCCTAGGTACCCACGTGGTATGATTGCTTCATAGAATGGTGCGAGGTGGTCTCTTGGACAGCCTGCATCATGGGTTATGATAGTATTCTTTCTGTCTACGGTTTGGATGATTTCCCATACGACACGATATGGGTTTATTGGTACTTCATTTGAAGTTAGTTTAGGCATCCACTCTTTCAACCATTCCTCCTTCAACCTTCTAATTTCATCCTCTAACCCCTCTCTTCCCGGAAGCCTCACATTCTGCCTTTTAACTTCTTCAATAAGCTGTCTGAGTACAAGCTTAGCGTCGCCGACTATCACATAGTCTGCATAATAGTCCTTGTTAATATCCCATTCATCAACGGTTGATTGTACAATTATTTTACCCTTAGGCATTGGTGCACCAATTATTGAAGTAGTTAAGCTTCTAGTTAAACTTGCACCAATCGCTAGAACAAGGTCAGCCTTTTTCAGGAAATGTGTTGCAACCTTGCTTCCTGTTCTACCGCCAACGCCAACGGAAAGGGGGTGGTCTTCTGGAAAGATACTTTTGGCCTTTAATGTCGTCATAACAGGCAATTTTAGGAGTTCAGCGAACTCCCTAACTTCATCCCAGGCTTTCGCGTAGAAGGCGCCTTCGCCAACATAAAGTAGTGGGTTTCTAGCATTGGACAAGGCTTTAACTACAGCTTTAACGTCTTCGGGATCACCTGCACACTTCCATCCCTTAACAGGCTTATACGATAATACTGTATCCATGTTTTCTTCAGCCAAATCTTCTGGAACCTCTAATACGACGGGGCCAGTTTTACCAGAACGCAAGTATGTAAAAGCCCTTCTCAGAAACTCTTCTGTCTGCCTTTTAGAATTTATTCTTTCAACCCATTTGGTTACCTTATGTAAGGTGAAGAGGGCGTCAAAGTCTTGAATAGGTCGCGTTCCAATCCTGTCCAAGGACGATTGGTCAACAAAAACTAGAATAGGAACCATGTCCGAGTAAGCTTGAGATATTCCTGAAAAAGCATTTTCTATACCTACACCGCCTGCAACAAGGGCTACACTAGGCTTAAAGCTAACCCGTGCAAAGCCGTCAGCAATATTAATTGCAACCCTCTCCTGTCGAACCAATATTGTTCTAATACCATATTCTGCGCAAGGGTTTATCAGCTTGTTAGGGGGAAAGCATGTGACAAAATTCACACCTTCCATCTTCAAAATGTTAACGATAGCTTCCTTAACCTTCAAAAACGGCACCTCATACCACTATGGCATAACATCAGTTTTTTATACTTTCTGAACATAAAATTAGTATAAAATTGGACTACTTTTAGAAAACTATTATAAGAGGTAGATAATCATCGACCTATAGGTAGGGACATTAATTGAAAAAATTTTACATAATATTATTTTTAACAATAATCATTATTATCTTCTGTTATTATGCCTCATGTCAACGTTTATTCTATGGATGAACCTAAAGAACTTATCATCGATGGCTTGGTAGAAAATCCAATGAAAATTTCTTAAAATGAACTAAATGATTTTCCGCAGGTTTGGGAAGTAGTTGAGCTTTGGTGTGTTGAAGGTTACAAAGTTGTCAAATATAATTGGACAGGTGTACCATTAATTTGTTTGCTTTCAAAAGCGAAATTTAAGGATGGTGCAAAGGAAGTCATATTTTATGCTTCCGATGGCTTCACGTCTAGTATAACTTTAGGGTGAGGCTTTAGAACCCACATCAATTTTAGCCTTAGAAGCTAATGGAACAAATATGTCTGAAGTGAAAGAAAGAGGGGAAGGTTATCGTATAATTTTACCCTGCAGGTGGGGATGTGAGCTACTCCGCGACTAAAGTCGGGAGCTTCCAGCGTTCGCCTGAAGCTTTACGCTTTCAGTCACATCTGCTGGTTCGAGGGGCTCACAGCTCCTCCATCCCATAGAACTCATTATTCTATGGGCTATTGTCGCCTGTCTCACCTCGCCCAACACAGGCTTTAGGGCTCATAGGTCACTGGAACATCCTCAAAATATCTTTTATCCCCTCATCTATTTAAGCTTTGCCCATTCATCCCAGAGCTAAAGCTCTAGGCTTTCTGGGCACCTCCTTATAAAAAATGGAAGTAGCAGGGTTAGAACTTTATATAACGCCACTCGATGACATCATCATTTAGTACTGTAGTTTTTAAGGCTCCGGTTTGAGATAGTTCCCCATTAACATAGAATACCCAGTACTTTGACGCGTTAACATCATTTTCTACACCCAAAATTTCTGTTATAAACACGTCCCCAAACTTTTCAGAAAACGTATACTTTATTCTACCACCAACAGCAATTAAAGTAGCGTTTAGAACTGAAAAATGCTGGTTAAGGTTAAAGTGCACAGGTTTAACGAAAACGGTTCCATTTCCAAAGTTTACTACAACTATTGCAGTAGCATTTTTTAGGGAAGATTCTCTAAAGGATTTTAAGGATACAACCTCCTTTTCGAGCACGTCAGCACGATTAAAATATGATGCTGCGGAAACAGAGGCTAAGGTAGCCCATATGATAAGTATGATGACAAGAAGATTCAATTTATTCAACATAAACACCTCTTATGCGAGAAAAGATTTCAGGAATAACTATGGAGGCTAGCATAGCGTTCACGAACTCATGAACAGGACCAAAGGGATATGGTGAAGGGAAGAAGAGCATTATTATTGCAACTATGATAGAATAATTGAAAATATACGCAAGAGCCGCTGAAGTAAACAGATCATAGAAGAGTGTAACGAAGAAGCCTAGAGTAAACAAATTAAACCTCGAAGTTTCACCACCAAACTTTACGAAAAACGATCCTAACAAGCCGACAACACCCATTGCAGGAGCAGTAACCATCGTCCACACACCAGACCCAAAGTAAAGCATGTCAGTTATGGCCATAGACAGAAAACCGACAAGAAAACCGACAACCGGGCCAGCAAAAATGCCTGAAAACAGTGTAAAGAAGACAACAGGTTTTATGTTTGGAAGTGGAGCGAGAATTAGTCTTGACACTATTGTTGTTGATGTTAGTATTGCTGTAAGTGCAAGTTTTTTACTTTGCATCTTGGATGGATAATCCAACCAAATTAATAAACTTTATCTAAAGATAATGAAAAGAGGACAACTTAATTATATTTGCAATGTTTTGTTGTAAAGAAAATCTATATTGGTTCAGGGTGGATCGTGATAATGTAGTCGCCTATAGTTGTTTTGAGCACATCTTCAATAAAATTTATTTCTCTATGGACGTCCTCAATTTTCAAGTCACTTGGAAATGAGCATATAATGTCTATGTAACGGTTTTTATCACTTTTATAGACTTTTATTGATGAAATCTTTTTTACCTTTTTGCTCGAATTAAGTACTTTCAGTATCTGATTAATTAAGTTTTCATCTTGTATAATTTCTCCTTCTTCAGTTTTTGGATAGCCTTCTATGTGGATTATTGTTTTCTGTAGTATTGGAAAGGATGCTTTAATGTCTTCTTCAATTTTCTCTGAAATAGAATGAGCTTTTGAAAGCTCCATTTTTGGGTCAACTTCGATATGTAGTGTTAGCATGTAGCCTTCTCTGGTCTTTGTTATCGTAATCTGGTGGACACTTTTTACTTCAGGATTTTTCAGTATCAATTTTTCAATTCTTTCTGTCAATGTTAACTCTTCTTCTACTGGTTCACAATGTATTGTTGCAGTTACATTTTTTATTGAATTATTAATTTTTGCCTCAATTTCAGATGCTATTTCGTGGGCTCTTTCAATACCAATTTTTGCCGGAAGCAATATTGTCATTTCAACAAAATATTGATCACTAACCTTTCTCATTCTGAGCGACTTAACCCCTTTAACAGCTTCTACGCCTTCTAAAATTGATTTAATTTTTTGATATTCTTCCTTGGGAGCGATATCACTAAGTTCAAGGGCGTTGCTGTATATTAATCTTAAACTTAAGAAGCCTAAAAAGATGGATAAGATTATGGATGCGAAGGAATCAGCATAGTAGAAGCCTATGTAACTTGTTAAGATTCCTAGTAAAGCAATTATTGTTGAAGAGAAATCGGCGACCGCATGCAATCGGTTTGCTTTAACTATACTAGAACTACTTTTTGAGAGTACGAAAATTCTGAAAACATCTACACACATCGTATAGAATACTGAAAGTAATGCTATGGGTACAAATTTCAATAATATTTTTGCACCTGATAAAAGTCTCAATATGGCTTCGTAGAAGATAAGCACACTTATACCTAAAAGGGATAGCCCTCCAAACATGCTACCTAATGTTTCAATTTTGGAATGGCCATATGTATGTTCCTCGTCAGGAGGGTTAAGCGAAATCTTTGTAGCGTACATTAGCCAGAAGGTTGTTAGTGCATCAAAAAGTGCGTGAGCCGCATCACTTAATATGGCCATGCTATTTGCCAAGAAGCCTCCAAAAAACTCCACTAATATGACTGAGAGTATTGCATAGAATGACAGTTTTAGAGCTCTTACTTTAGGATTTTCCATCGAATGACTCTTTGGTGGAGAACGATTTAGGTGTTAAGATTCTAGTTAATTGCAAAGGGTTAATGCTGCGGCAAAACATCCTAAGTAAGCCTTCTGCTGTTCTTCAGCAAAACATATTATTAGCACATCTCCATCTTCAGGTTTACCTAAGGACTTTATTTTACTCCAAAACATGCTTGGATATAGTTCTTCCGCAGCCTCCTTGGTACCTGGAAATATGAAACGGCCTTTTTCATACAGTAAGGTTATGGCACCCTTGGCGCCATATTTTATGGCCTGGTCTCTTTGCTCTATCCCCTGGAGAACTTTGCCACTCATATCTTTTGCCAAAATTGCTACATTGTATTTAGCTGGTGCCAGAGGGTAAATGATGTCTTCCACAATTATTGGGAACGTTTTCTTGAAAGCTTTAAAAAAATTTGTTCCTTTCTCACTTAAGGAGACACCTTTTCTTGTCACGTTTATCATGGAGCTTTCGCTAAGTCTCTTTAGAATTGTTCTTATGGAGCCTTCACCGATGCCTAGGAGTTTTGAAAGTTCAAGCCTACTTTTTGGAGCCTCTTCTCCAAGGAAGTATATTAGGAGTGCTACGTGAATGTGGTCAAAGTATTCTGGTGGACCTGCGTACTTTCTTGAAGTTAGGTCCTTTAACTCACTTAGCAAGGACATACTGTTGATTTCATCGTCTTCACCTTTATAAATATTTATATATGTGGAGTTGACATGACTGTCCTGAGATAATATGGAAATTGTTGAAAATTTCGATGAAGCTGGAAAATTTACGGGAAAACTTTTCTCAAAGGTGGGGAACCTGATAATCTTGATCATTTTAAGTATTATTCCAATTGTAAACTTTATGGTGGTAGGATATTTGGGGAGGATAATTAGGGAGGGAAAGAAGATTACGGAGCCGCCTGTTATTTCCGATTACGGGAAACTCTTTTTTGAAGGGTTAAAGATTGTCGTCGCGACGATAGTTTATGCTATAGTCCCAATTATCATACTTGTCGTATTGCTTTTGGCAACGGTTCCCATTACATACTGGACTTCAGGCCAAATTCTTGCTCCTGGAGCGTTTATGGGATTGATGAGCGGAGTTGGTGTTATCGCACTTATAGTTTTGTTTGCGTTCTTGATCATTGGTGTCATTGCAATAGGGAACATGATAAGGACAGACAATTTTATGAAGATTTTTGCATTCAGCGAAAATTGGAAGATTATAACCAAGATCGGTTTTACGAAATATATTATTTGGCTGATTCTAGTGTTCGTTATTGGATTAATATGTGCTGCTATAAGTGGAGCACTCTGGATTGTTGGGGCTGTAGTTGACCTGATCGCAGGAGTATTTATTGCAAGATCCTTTGGAACAATGTTGGATGAAGTGTTTGGCGCTCAAGAGGGTGTTCAGCAGCCGTCAGTTCTTCCTCCACCGCCACCGTTTTAGACTGCCCTATTTTTACTCATCTACAATGTAATCGTTTACTGGTGTAGTTGAATAGGATAGCATTTTTAATGCCTCTGTCGCGATGATCTTATGCTTTTGCCCCCGGTGTATGTGGACAACGTCGTCCTTTGACAGCTTCACCTTTTCATCTCCGATGTAAAGGTATCCTTCCCCAGAGAGAACATGTAATGTTTCATCTTTTTTTACATGATGGTGTGTCGGAACACTTGTTTCCTTCATAACATAATATTGGATGGTGACATAGTTTTCTGTTTCAGCTATTATTTTCTCATATCCCCATGGCTTATCCGTTCTGTTAGTGAACTCTCTTCTTACAAGCTCAAGGTCTTTTTGCGAGTCTATAGACTGCCAGAACACATCCTCTTCCATATAATAGTTTAGAAGACCTTTTTTAGCGAGGTATGGGAAGACCGTCTTTTCGACGTCACCCTCTTCGTATGAGAAAAAGTGTTCCTTAAGCTTTGCATCGATAAAATATATTCCAGCGTTTATGTAATATGGTAAAACTGGCTTTTCCTTGAAGCCTACAATCTTGCCGTTGGAGAGTTCCACAATACCGTAGGGTGATACAAGTTTTGTAACCGCTATTGTTACAGCGTTTTCAAAGGACTGGTTTATTAGAAGCTTAAGGTTCATGTCTGTGACGACATCTCCATTCATTACCAAATAGTAGTCTGAATCCGATACTTTAAGTAGGCTGTTGATGGCGAAAAGTGTGCCTCTCGGCTTATCCTCCACATAATACTCTATTTGTAGGCCGTTCCAACTGACACCATACCTTTCACTTATTTTTTCATGCAAGTATCCTGCGAGGAGATAGACCCTATTTATGCCCGCGTACTTCATTTGAAAAAGTTGACGGTCTAAGATGGTGTAACCCTCTTTTATCTCTATCAGTGATTTGGGTATAGAGTCTGTTATTGGCCTTAACCTTTTCCCCATTCCTCCGCATAATATTCCACCCACCACATTTCTGGGCAAAGGGTGAATCGCCTCAGAACTATCTTTTGAGCAGCTCTTTTACAGCATCGTTTATCCTTTTAATTCCTTCTTCTATAGCTTCAAAGCTTGAGGCAAATGAGAGTCGAATGTAATTTGATCCAGCCTTATCTGGGAACACTGCTCCTGGCAACGTTATAACTTGATGATTATTTATTAAATATTCTACGAATTCTTCAGTTGAAAGCTTAGCCTGCTCTAAAAATTTTGATATGTTCGGAAACATATAGAAGGCACCCTTACTCGGCCATACTTCGAATCCTGGAATCTTTGAAAGCAGGTTCGCCATCATGTCCCTTCTTTTTTGGAATAGGCTTATCATTTCCTTAACAGGGGCCCAGGAACCTGTTAAGGCTTTAACAGCAGCCCTTTGAGCAAAACTTGTTGGACACGAGTAAATGTTTACAGCGAATCTTGTAAGCTTTTGAGCCAGTTCCTCTTTTACGACAAGGTATCCGAGACGCCATCCTGTCATAGAGAAGGTTTTACTGAACCCGTTTACGTAAAGAACATAGTCTCTCCAGTCGCCTTGTGTAAGCAACCCTCTGAAGCCAAGATTGTCGTATACGAAGTTGTCATAGATTTCATCGTCCAGCACAAGCAGCCCATGCTCTTTAGCGATCTCATATATTTTTAAAACTTCACGTTCAGGGAATAGTGCACCTGTAGGATTGTGAGGATTGTTTAGAACAATCATCTTTGTTTTCTCTGTAATAGCGGACTCTATGGCTTCCACGTCCAGCGAAAAGCCTTTACTAGAACCCATCCACTTTATTGGAACAAAAACAGGTTTCCCGCCTAAAAACTTTGTTACCTCTGGATATGCTGGATATGAGGGCTCAGGCACTATAACTTCGTCACCTGGATTTATGTAGGATGCTATTGCAAGGAATATTGCACCTTTTGCGCCGGGGGTTACTATGACTTCTGATGGTTTAACATTGGTGGAGTATCTTGAGTTCAAGTATTCGGCTATTGCTGCTCTAAGCTCAGGTATTCCAGCGGTTTCAGTGTATCCTGTGAAACGGTCGTCTAAAGCTTTTTTCGCTGCTTCAATAATATGAGGGAACGTTGGTATATCGGGCTGGCCTACACCGAAGGAAATAACTTTATAGCCTTTCTTAGCCAATTCATTTGCTTTTGCAACATAAACGAAAGCTGCTTCACCCAAAAGTTCTGGAATTATTGGCTTCAGATTGTCAGTTGGAGAGCCCAAAACAATTGCACCACCCTAATGGTAAACTTTGAAATTAATAAATTTATTTTTATGATACAGTGTATTTTTTGGCTAAATCTAAAACAAGCTTTACCGTTTCATCTATTGACGTCCCAAACACATATGTTATTGGTTCAAGACCAAATCCTCCTTCATCAAATATTACTTGTGGAACCTTGCCAATCTTCGTAACAGCCTTTCTCATACAATTTATTACGTCGTCCTCATTATATATTACGTCATGCTCTGTCTTAAAAAAGGAAATATTTGAGTTGGATACGATGTGAGCAAGCTTTTTATCATATTTAATATTAATAACTACATTTGTTGCTGGACTGATCTTTTTGATTTCTAAGAGAAGTTTTGTGAGATGGCTTATTATCCCGAATTCTGGGGGCATGAGAGCCTTAGCCCTGTTTTTTACTCTTACAATCCGACCAGGTATTGTTGCAATATCTTCAAAGGAGCGACAGTTTTCTAGGGAGGCAGCAATGTTAACATATACTTCAGGCATTATTGACACAAAATATGGTGAGTCTTCAATATCCTTTATAGCCTTCTCCAATTTCTTTAGAAGCAACTCTTTTTCTCTACTTAATGTTGGTTGAGAAAAAACTTCAACACATATGGTACAATCTTTAAGTGATGGAATCTTTTGTTTATGAATTTGACAAATTTTACCATTTTTTAGAAGGTCCTTCAATATTAAGTTGAAAGTTTTTATCGCAGCTTTAGGTTCAGAAATTATATCTCTTGATAGAGTTTCCACACAACTCTCTATTACCTCTTGTTCTATGCCAAATGATTTGAGCTTACTTGCCCAATATTCCGTGCTATTGCTCAGGTAGTAGCTTATTAGAGGCTGAGTCTTTCCAAGAAAATTTGAAATCTGTGTTTGAGAATATCCTTTTTCCCTAAGCCTATGAGCTAATAACGCTCTTATAGGAGGTAGAAGGTCTTCGATGACTACTTCACAGAAGGTATGCATCTTTATCTTCTAGAAAAAAGCATATTAAAAAAGTTTAATAAGGATTCAGGATTCAAATGGAAAATGAAAGAGGATGATTTTACTTGGAAAGGGTTGTGAGAGTTAGTGTTACAATTCCTAGTGACGTTTTAGATAAGCTGGAAAAGGTAATGAAGGATATGGGAATAAGGAAGAGATCGCATGCGATTTCTAAAGCAGTCGAGCTATTTATAGATGAAAATATGATGATGACAAAAAGTGGGGAAGAAGATGGTGTTGGAACCATAAACTACATTTACGAGCACGAGAAGGAGCTCGTCGATAAGCTACTAGATGTACAGCATGAGCACTCTGATATAATAGTTTCAACATTACATGTACACTTAGATGTTGAACGATGTTTTGAAACATTAGTTGTAAGAGGGAAAATGGAAAAAATTAGAAAGCTTATCAACAACCTTGTAGGCATGAAATTAAAGGATGTTAGCTACAAAATTCTTTAGACCATTCACTTTGAAACTAAAGATTAAAATAAAATCGATCTAATGGTATAAAGATACTTCCTATTTAAATTCGGGAGTCCTCTTGCGTGGTTTGATGAACAATGCTCTATATAATATATACAACTGGACAATGTAATTTATATTGTAAATATTGTGGAGGAAGCTTTAGAAAAGATAAAATGCCATGGGAGATAAAATATAAACTTGATGATTTAAAAAATTTAATAGAGAGAGATGAGGAAAGTTGTATCTGCTTTTATGGTGGAGAACCTCTTTTAAACCTTAGTTTTATAAAAGCAGTTTTAAAAGAGGTGCCGGCAAAGAAATTTATTCTTCAAACGAATGGGCTTTTGATTAAAGATGCTAGTATTGAACTCTTAAACAAGTTTGACACAATTCTATTGTCTATAGATGGTGTTAAAGAGGTTACAGACATGTATAGAGGAAATGGAGTTTATGATCAAGTTTTAGAAAATGCGATATGGTTGAAAAAGAGGGGGTTTAAAGGAGACCTAGTTGCACGTATGACGTTAACAGAGGATGGTGACATTTATAGGGATGTCAAACATCTACTTTCTTTAAAAATTTTTGATCATGTGCACTGGCAACTTAATGTTGTATGGAGTGAAGGATGGAAGGATTTTAAAGGCTGGATGAAAAGTAACTATCTTCCAAACCTTGGTAAGCTTCTTAATTTTTGGTTAGAAAATATAGAAAATGGAAGAGTTTATGGAATAGTTCCATTTCAAGGAATATTGAAAAGGAGTATTTATGGAGGGACTGTACCTCCCTGTGGTTCAGGTACAGATTCTGTGACCATAGCAACTGATGGAAGGGTGTTAGCTTGCCCGATCGCTGTTGAAGAAAAGTGGGCGTTATTAGCTGAAGACTTAAGAAACTTTAGGGGAGTTAAAAGAACGTTTATTGGAGAACCATGCACCTCCTGCAATTTTTTAAAAGAGTGTGGTGGAAGATGCTTGTACGCTTACATGGAAAAACTTTGGGGTGAAGAAGGTTTTCACGAAATATGTAAGATAACGATGTGGTTGGTTCAGAGGATAAGGAAGGTAAGGCCTAAATTGCTTAAAATGGTTGAAAATGATATTATAGAGTTAAATGACCTAATATATCCCGCTTACAATAATTCTGTTGAAATAATACCCTAGCAAAAATTTTGGCGCCGGGAGGGGGATTTGAACCCCCAAGACTCTTTCGAGTCAATGGCTCTCAGTCTATTAGACTCCAGGCCATCGCCCTACCAGGCTAGGCGATCCCGGCTTACAATGCCTTTTTTGATATAGTTAGTTTGCTTAAAAATTTTATCTTAAAAATTTTTGATTATGTTATAGAGGGATTTTCCTATTTCGTCAGTCCTTTTGTCTCCTCCTATGTCTGGAGTTTTATAGCCCATGCTGAGGGCTTTTACTACAGCGGATTCTAGTACTAGTGAAGCTTCTTTAAGCCTTCGATCGCTTTTCTTGTCAGCCAACCATTCCATTAGCATTTTAAATGATAGGATCATCGCGTATGGGTTGGCTATGTTTTTTCCAGCTATATCGGGTGCTGCACCATGTATTGGCTCAAAAAGGGCTTTAGAATCTCCTATGTTGCCTGATGGGCCTATTCCTAGGCTTCCAGCTATCTGTGCAGCTTCATCACTTAATATGTCCCCGAACATGTTTGTGGTTAAGATTACATCAAACCTTTCAGGATACTTGAGCAACATTGCCGATGCAGCATCAACATACATTTCATTTACTTTAACATGATAGTTTGAAAGCTCTTCTTTTGCAACCCTTGAGAAGAGACCACAAGTTTTCCTTAGAACATTAGATTTGTGCACTATCGTGACTAGGCCTGTTCTTTTGGACGCTAGCTCACCCGATACTCTTGCAATCCTCCTACTGGCATATTCTGAAATCACTCTTAAGGCTATTGCTGTGCTGTCGATCTCGAATTCTATGCCCTTATAAAGGTCTTCAGTGTTTTCCCTTACGATGATGACGTCTATGTCTTTGATGCATTCAATGGTTGGATAGTTTTTGACTGGCCTGATGTTAGCATATAAGTCGAACAGTTGTCTCAACTTAACAGTTACGTCCATGGATGTTTCCCCTACTGGACCCTTTATCGCAGCATCAGCGTTCCCAAAACCTTTAATAGTTTCAGGTGGAAGAGCGGTACCCCTTTTGATGAGACAGACGTCACCAGCATCATAGAATATTATATCAAAGTTTAAATTATGCTTTGATTCAAGCGCTTCAATAGCGTTCAATGTGGCATCAGAAATTTCTGGACCGATGCCATCGCCTTTTATCCATGCAATTTTGTAGCCCATATTTCGAGCGGATGGTATTTAGGTTGAGCTATATAATCATTTTATAGTAGTCCACCTCCATCTACTAAATAGAAGTGTTTGTAGCTTTTTGTTGTGAACGATATGATAATGTTAAAACAAGGTTAGTGTAAACTTTTGAATACCAATCAAGACCCATATTTTTAAGAATATTTTGGAAAACTGTTTTGGCTACTTTCTAACAAAATTTTATCATCTTATTAAAAAATAAAAAAGGGAGAGAAGATAAATTTTTTACCAGCCCCACTTCTTGTAAAGTGGGAACAATGCGTTCAAGTACTCTTTTGCAGCATCCGTTGGAGTTAGTACGCCGATCATGGCTTTCTGTTCTGAAATTTGCACTAGGGCTCTGTTATAGCTGTCAGCAAATGTCATACTCTTGAATCTTGACCAGAGGTAGACCTTTGCACCTGGCTTGAATGATTCTGCTACACCCTTCCACACGGGGTCGGTTAGATATTGTCCCCTGTTCAACAGGCTCTTGTATATTGGAACGTCCGTGTATTCGAAGCCACCCTGTTCACCGTACCAGGTTGCGTAGTTGGTCTTGTTCAGTATAAACTTTATCCACAACTTTGCAGCCTGCTTGTATTCAGCTGGCCTGTTTGCTGGTATAAAGATTGTTCTCGGCATCAGTATTGTGAACACGCTTGGATGCTTGTCCGAAGATGGCAGTGGGACTACTGCAAAGTTCCAGTCAGGGTGAGCTCTTCTTGCGGCACCAATCATTGTGCCAACGTTATTGAAGGTCATGGCTGTTATACCGTTCTGGAAGTTTACGTTGTTGACCATGTCACTTTCTGTTAGAGCACCCTTTGGTAGGATACCGTCCTCATACCATTTTTTGAATACTTCAAAGACTTTGACGAAAGCGTTAAAGTTTTCTTGGGTAGCGTTTATTGTAATCTTACCGTTCTCGATCACTTCGTGACCGCTGAATACTGTGTAGAATAGATCGACGTCCTCGTGAGCGTCACCGAGGCTGCTTGGCGAAAGCTGGATGTCTAATGGTATAACGTTCATTCCCTTGGACTTATAGTAATCCTTTAGCTTGTATAGTGAGCGGTTAAGGCTGTCAAAGGATTTTAGGTCGTCTAATGTTACACCAGAACCTTCTAGAAAGTCTGTGTGAATGTTAAGGTACCAGCCGGATGCACCCCATGGAAGTAGGTAAATATGTTTTTGCCCGTCTGGGCCAGTCCAAAAGAGGTTTTCAAATAATTCTGTGTTTAAATCGTCACCCCAGTTGTCCTTTAACCATTGGTATATGTCGTCAAGGGGCTCTGCACTTCCTCTGCTTAAATATGTTTGTGTGGCAAGTTCTCCTATCATGTTGCTAACATCAGGTAATAGGTCAGGGCTTCCAGCCTCATATGCTACAACCATCTTGTTGTTTCCATCCGAGGGCTCCCATGTTGTAGCCTTAATTGATATACCATATTTTGCTTCAAAATCCTTGTAAAGCTTTTCCCAAACCTGTTGGGAATACTGGTCCGCGTAAACCTGCTTCCATAATGTTATCTGCTTAGGTAAGCCGCCCGCGGTGGTAGTAGTTGAAGTGGAAGTGGAAGTGGTAGTTGTAGTTGAAGTGGTAGTGGTAGCGCCTGGCATCGCAAAGTATGCTATGAGTGCTGCGACAACGATTATTACAACGACTACGCCGATCATTAAACTTTTAGAAACTGCTTTTAAGGCTTTTCTTGACATAATTGCACCCAGTATTCGTTAAAAAAAAGGTTATATAAATATTATTAATTTAATTTTCATCAGATGGATTCAATTTTTTCTGTTTGTTATGTTTTTATCGTCTTGTTTATCTTATCTTGTATACATTTTTGGTGATATTGCGTCTGTTAATAAGATTAGAATTTCTTTGGGAACCTCTTCTGCTCTACTTTTCAGGCCTATCATGAAGGGGAAAGCTGTTAGGTTCTGGTGTAACGTCCTAAAATGGTGCTCGGCCCAAGCCTAGGAGAAGGTGTTATAGGTATACAGCTGTTAATGGATCCAAACTAAGCTAGTTGACATTATCCACGACTGAAGTTGGGAGAGCCTTGCACAAAGTCCCTTCAAAGTTCTGGATAAATGCGTTTTAGCGTTCACCTCCATCAGTGCTTATGGACTGTCTGAAATGAGTGTGCCACCAGCCAATTATCTCTATCCCTTAACAACGGGATTATTTTTCAGCCCGAACCCTCTCTCCACCCAATTCGGTCCAGAGCCTTACGCGAGCCTTCGGACATCCGGACCACATTCACGAGCAACCCGCTTAACACAAAATCAGCCCCAGACTAATTCAAATTTATCGACAATTTAGCTCGAGGTGGAAACCGTAGACTTTCTTATCAAGTTTCAATGTAAGGAGCGGATGTACGTTTGGGCTGCTACAGGTGATGCGTATGATGTTTAATCGATCAGGACAAGTTCCAAAAGGCCAAGCATAAATGCTGAGATATTTTTGAGACAATTCTGGAACACTGTGAGAAATGTCTATGTTTCTTCATAGACAATGCATGATATGGGGATACACTAGAGAGATTTAGGATTAGAGTGAGTGTAAAATGTAAGTATAAAACTTCAAGATTAAGGCATAGAAATATGGTTCGGGACACCAAAGCACCTTACAACAGTACGTGAACACATCCATAAAATCGATAACAGGCTTCGTCCTGTCTAGATAGAAGTTGATACAATCTTTTTTATAATATAAAGCTAATTTTAATCACAAAAATGGATTAAAAAAGGAAGGAGGGGATATAAAATTTTAAGCGGCTTTGATAGCACCTTTCATGAGTCCTGTTACATAGTATTTTCTTAGTGCGTAGAAGATTAGCATTGGAGGGATTGTGTATAGGAGTGATAAGGCGAACACTTGACCCCATGGACTTATTTCTCCCCCTTGTAGGGTGTTTAATCCGACGGGCATTGTTAAAAGTTCTTTTTGGTTTACAATCACTAGAGCGTAGAGAAGCTCGTTCCAGGTCCACATGAAGGTCCAAAGTATTCCAGTAATTATTATTGGGAAACTTAATGGTATTACAATTTTTAGAAGGATGTCAAGTCTTGAATAACCGTCTATTAGCATGGCTTCATCTAGGTCTGTGGGTATAGCGAACATGTAGGAGAGTACAAGATATGTTACATATGGGACGTTCAATGGCACATATACCATTATTAAACCAGCGTATGAGTTAAGGAGGCCTAATGCGGCCAAAATTTTAGCGAATCCTACTAGAAGAAATGTTGATGGGAAAGTGTAGGTGAATACGAGAATTTTTGATGTTGAGCTAAAGAATATTCCTCTTGCTCGGGACAGTGCGTATCCAGCTGGAACTGCTATGAGTGTCACCACAAGCGTGGACAAGGTTGAGACTATGAAACTGTTTCCTATCCACCTCCAATATATGGGATCAAAAGTTGGTGGCAGGAAATATTTGAAGGTTATCTTTGTGGGAATTATCACTGCAGGGTTAAATATGTCTATGTCCTCCTTGAAAGCGCCTGTGAACATCCAGTATATTGGGAAGAGCATGAGAAACATGTAGAAGATTATGTAGGCGTAAAGTATTATACGTGCGGCTGTCTCAGGTTTTAGAAGTTTTCTTTCTTTATCTTGCGCCATTTTACCTTCTACCTCCAACTAAACGCATGAATATTAGCATTAGCACGATAATTATTGGCAGTGCCACAACTAATGCGGCTGCAGCAACATTCGAGTTCCCTATGAAGAGCAGGTACCAGTATGCGTAGGTTCCAACAATTTGTGTTGAATTACCGGGTCCGCCTCTGGTCATAACCCATACGCTAGCGAATTCGCCTGAAGTCCATATTAGTGACAACACGGCATTCATTAGGAGGAACCTTTTAAGCATGGGTATTGTGATTTTAATGAAAGTTCTAAATGGTGTAGCACCATCTATCTTAGCACTTTCATAGTATTCTTCTGGTATCGCGTACAGGCCGGAAAGCAGCATGGTGGTCCACATGGGCGTATACCTCCACGCGTGCGCCCATATGATCCAATAGAGGGCAGTATTTGGGTCATTTAGGAACATAACCGGTGCCTTTACGAGTCCCAAACTTTGTAAAGCATAGTTTATTACACCGAAGTCTGGATTGTATAGCATGTACCATGCAAATAGTGCTGGAATGAGAGGTACAGCCCATGGTGCCAAGGCTAACGCGGTAACAACGCCTCTTCCAAAGAATTCTTGCTTGAAGGCTGCGGCGGTTATTAGGCCTAAGCCGAATTTTATTGAAATGTCTATCACAATGTATATTATCATTCGAATAAGTGACCATGTGTATAGTGGGTCTTTTATCACGGTGAGTATGTTTTCTATAGTGAAAGTACCTTCCCTGGTTACAAACGCCGCATAAATTTCGTAGGCGAGGGGGAAGAGTAAAAGTACTGTGAAAACAAGTACTGCTGGTAGAACACTTGCATAGAAGAAGAAGGGGGTTCTTGCTTTTTCAAATTTTTCTTCGCTCAAACGATTGCACCTCCAAGGTTAAAACTGTATTTCATATTATCAGCTCTCCAGCCTTGTTGAATATATGAACCTTTTCTTTTGGGAACTGCACGTAGACTTCGTCTCCTTCTTTGACGTCCGTTATTCTGAGTTTTGCTTTGAACTCCTTATCTCCTGCTTTTAGGTCAAGTAGTGTTGATGTTCCAAGGTGTTCTGAGACAATGCATTTTGCTTTGAATGCTCCTTTGAAAGGTTTTTTGCTCACTTTTATGTATTCTGCTCTTATCCCTATTTTGAATTCGGTGCCATACTCTTTCAGTTTTTCAACTACGTCTGAGACATCGTACTTGAATTCTCCAAAGTTTATGGCGTTGTCTTCTAGCGTGCCTTGAATAAAGTTCATTCCAGGATTGCCCAGGAAGAAGCCTACGAACTCATTTTTTGGATGCTCGTAGAGTTTTGTCGGCTCGTCATACTGGACTACTACGCCGAAGTCCATTACCGCTATCTTGTCAGCCAATGTTAGTGCTTCAGCCTGATCGTGTGTTACATAGATCATTGTTGTCTTTATGTTTCTCTGCAGCTCCTTTATCTTGCTCCTCATCTCCAACCGTCCTAGAGGATCTAGGTTTGTTAGCGGCTCGTCGAAGAGGAAGACGTTTGGTTCTCTTACCAAGGCTCTGGCGAGCACAACTTTCTGCTTGCTTCCCATGTCCAAGGTTGACGGGTGAACGTTGAGAATGTGCGTTACCCCAACGAGTTCAGCCACCTCCTTAACCTTTCTTTTGACTTCACTTTCAGGCACCTTAACGCTTCTTAGTGGGAAGGCTATGTTTTCGTAGACGTTCATTTCATATAGTACTGGGAACTGGAAGACCATGGCCACGTTTCTTTCTCTTGGGGTTAGTGGTGTGACCTCCTGCTGGTCGAAGTATACGTGCCCACTTGTTTGAATGTTTAGGCCAGCGATTATTCTCATTAATGTTGTTTTGCCGCAGCCTGATGGGCCTAGGAGGGCGCAGAATGAGGCGTGCGGGAATGTTAGGTTTATGTCTTTTACTGCAAGGGTCTGGGTCTTTCTTCCCGTAACATATATGTGTGTTATGTTTTCTAGTCTTACTTCCACCATCTTCACGCCACCTCCGGCGCGTAGACCAGTTCGCCTGTCGCCTTGCTGAATATGAAGACTTCTTTCTGGTTGAACGCTATTTTAAGCCTTTCTCCTGGTTCGAATCTTCTTATTGATGGTATGTGTATCACCATCTTCCCATCTCCTAGTTTTAGGTGCACGAGCGATTCAGAGCCTATGATTTCTGTTACAATTGTTTCTAGCTCGAGCTCCAGCGGGTTTTCAACAGGTTCTGTGGCGAGCTTTATCTGGTTCGGCCTTATTCCCAATATAAACTCTTTCTCGTTTACCTTTTCCAGCACATCCATTGCATGTGTTACTTCAACCTTCATTGAGCCTGTATCGATGAACGTTTTTTCTCCAACCTTGACAAGCTCTCCTGGATACTGGTTCATCGGAGGAAAACTGAAGTAGAACCCTACCTTCACGTTCCTCGGCCTATTATAGACTTCCTCCATGCTACCGTACTGTTCCACTACACCATTTAATATTACAGCGGTGTAGTCACTTAAAGACATAGCCTCCTGCGGGTCTGGCGTTGCATAAGCTATTGTTCCACCTCGTTCCCTAAGAAGCTTTTTAAGCTCGATACGCATGCTTTCTCGAATCTTGTAGTCAACGTTGGTCAGGGGCTCGTCTAGCATGTAGATGTTCGCATCTCTCACGAGGGCTCTTGCGATTGCAACCCTCTGCCTTTGGCCTCCGCTCATTTCTTTGGGAAGCTTGTTAAGCACCTGGCTTATGCCGAGCTTTTCCGCAATAGAATGAACTCTTTCATCAATTTCAGCCTTGGACATTTTGGCAGCCTTAAGGGGGGAGGCGATGTTATCGTATGCTGTCATGTGAGGATAGAGAGCGTAGCTTTGGAAAACGAAGCCGACCTGCCTCTCCTTCGGCGGCAACTTTGTTACATCCTTATCTCCAAAAAATATTCTGCCTGTTTCAGGATGTTCCACGCCAGCTATAATTCTAAAAATGGTGGTTTTACCAGCGCCAGGGGGGCCCAAGAGCACGGTGAAACTCTGGTCCTTTATCTCCAAGTCAACATTGTTCAGAACCTTTTTTCCATTGTATACTTTAGACACTCTTTCAAGCCGAACATTAACCAAAAATAGTCCACCATGGAACATTCAAAACGCATTTTTATAAAGCTTTCCATTATAATGATTAAAAATAAGATTTTTTTAAGAAAATGTGAGAATTAAATATAAAATAATATAATTTTTAAGGCGTGGCTTTGGTTTAAGGTAAAAAAATTCTATAATTTTTTACTTTAAACTTAATTTATGTATAGTAGTGCAAATTTCTCTTATTTTTTCAACATTTTCTCTATGTGAACTCTTTCTTCGTCTATCTATTGGAATCTTAAGCTTCTTTGCAGTAGCAATAGATATACCGGCTTCTTTAAGTTCTCCCAATGAAAATCCTCGGCCTTCCCTTGGTTTATTATAGATTGGTGAAAATACGATTGGCCTCAATCTTTGTTCCAAGGGCAGCTCACCAACTGAGGATAAAAAATTTTAATTAAAAAAATTTAGTTCAATTAAGCTAGTAATCTGAAATTTAATCTTAATTATTTCCACATTTTAGGATAGGTACCTTTATCCATTATTACTCTTTCTATTTTTACAGCAAATCCTTTTGCAAGTTCTTCTATTTCATTAGCTGATAGTAGAGCTTTACCTAAGGCG
>Ga0080004_1139635_pt1 | contig 22265 bp, 29 predicted proteins | sample WasSprMetagenome_FD_69207 | JGI IMG/M metagenome (GOLD analysis project Ga0080004, IMG submission 69207) | Sulfidic aquatic microbial communities from Washburn Spring, Yellowstone National Park, USA - WS (SPADES assembly) (version 2) | ecosystem: Environmental > Aquatic > Thermal springs > Hot...
GTAGTGGAGTTTAAGTCATCAATCATTACAGGACTGCTTTTTTCTTAAGTGGTATTATTGCCCACTCATTCTTTAGAGGTGTACACTTCATCCCTATAACCCTTAATTAAGTTGTTCCCATCTACCAGTTTCATCATCATAATAATATTTTGGATGTTTATTACGTCTTCTTTTCAATATCCTTCTACACTTCATAGAACAATACCAAAACCTACCATCATAAACAGGTTTACCACAAACTACACATTTTCTTTTAAAAATCAATATATTATACCCCACTTATTATAGACCATTCATGTCCACATTTTTGACATAGAAAACTCGTTTTAAACTGTCTAGCTGAAATCATACCGTCTTTACCTATTTCTTTTTTAATAACTGTAAACGTTTTATTTTCACTATCCCATACAATTAAATTTTGTACTCCTACTCTTAAAACACATGAACTATTACATCGCGGACATCTTAAATCTTCAAAACTTCTAGTTTCTGGTCTTAACACTTTAGGTTTTCTCAAAACAACTTAAACCTCTTTTTATTATTGTTGTTTTGACTAAGTTTTCTTTCCTGTACTTGTTTCATTATTGTAAGTAAGTCTCTACCGCAATTTCTACAAAAAACAAATCTTAAAGCATCATCTAATTTAGCTCCACAAACACAAACATTAGGAATTTCTATTTCTTTAGGAATATACTTGATTACTTCTTTCTCTTTAACAACTTCTCTAGGCTCTATGTGTATCTTATTATTATATATAACGTAATCTATGTTTAATGGTACTTCAACGTTACATAATAAACCATGTGCATAAGGGTCTGGAACAGTAAATTTAAGTTTTATAGGTTTACCATCACTACTATATTCTATTTGTATAGGTTTTCCTTCTTTACTATATTTAGATGTTTCTCCATGTTTAAATTCCACTTCATCATTTAGAAAATCTATTTTATAGTTTAACGATACTTGACCTGTTCCATCAACTACGTATGGTGTTTTACTGTATTCCTCTAAAACTTGTTGATATTCTTGTTGTGCTTTCTCTTTTATTTGTAAGTTCTCATAGTTGTCAGCTATCATGTTTGCAGTACTGTGTAAACTTTGCAACTTTTGGAACAATTCTAATTTCTTTCCACTATACTTTACTTCCATCATTTCACTACCTGTCTAACTTCCACTTTAGCTGGAGTCTGTTTAACTTTACCCAATTCTCTATTTTTACATTCTACACAAATGAATTGTTGATTAAAACTGTCCCATTCAAACCTAGTAAATTTACCACATATACCACAATAATCTTCTTTAACCTTATGTTCCACTTCAACTGGATGTTGCTGTACTAACTGTTTAGAATTATTAATTAACTCTTTAACTTCTTCTGATTGATGTTCTATAAAATATTGATGCAGTTTATCTTCACTTATTAATTCTGGATGTTCTAAATGAAACTTCATAAAGAAACGCAAGTACAAGCCTATGTTCTCTTTAAATTTATTTTGATAATCTATTTTTAATCCTTTAGGTAATCTAAAACATAAAGTTACCATAGGTTCTTTAGTAAACATTAATTCGGAAAGCCTTTCCGAATTGCTATAACTTCTCTTTAACTCTTTAGGCAGGTAATTTCTAATAGTTCGTTCAGTTAATCTTCCTTTAAGTTTTTCATGTAACGTTTTAACCATGTTTTCCGGTTTTATTCCTTGTCCTTCTAAATATTTTGCATATTGTAAAATTTCATTTCTAACTGGATTTCTAATCAATCCCAATTCTATACGTAACCTATAATAATCTTCCTTGTTAGGTATGTCTAACCATTTCCATCCGTATTTTTTACATGTTTCTGGGCTTAGTAGTTCATTAACGTCTATTGGTTTATCTTTCACTAGTTTTAACCTACTTTCTCCACTTATTATTCCCCATTGACATAAAACTGGAACTTCAATTATTCCCCATTCATTAACAGAATCTTGTAATTGTTTCATAAAATTGTCAATTATTATTTGTTGTCTTGTCCTTCGTTTATGTTCTCTTAATTCCTTATTCAGTAACTTTTTATAATTCATATTCTCATTATAAGTCATTCTATCCATCCCTTCAATTGTTCTTTTATTGGATGTTGATGTTCCCAATAAATTAAGAAAATTTTATTTTTAGCAAGTTCTCTTTCTGCCCATTCTATGTTTTCTTCTGGAGACTTATTATAATCTAACATTCTAAAATTACTTGGACTAGTTACAACTAAAAATCTATTACAATTTCTTAAAGTTAAATTATCAACATATCTTCTAAATTTATACATTAACATAAAACTGTCTTTAGCATAATTGCATAATTCCCAAACACTATGTAACTGTCCATTCTTGTAAACCATAATGTCTAATGGTGCTTTTTTATATTTTCTATTAACAATAGTTATTCCTTCTCTATAAACGTAAAACCTATCTCCAGTTGGTCTTTTCTTTATTCTGTCAAGTAAGCTATATTTAGGAGCTATTACATTAACTATGTCTCCTTTCTTTTCATAAACACTTTTCAATAGTTCAACAATTGCATCATGTCTACTTTCACTCAACTTATCCCTTTCCCATTGACTAGACATTTGTCCACCTCTAAACATTAAATATTAAACAAACAAACACTACACAACAACACTATACTATATACTAATACATTAGTGAAACGGATAGTGGAAATAGACAACTGTTTACTCATTTAATAGACTCTTCAAATAATCACGTATCATGTTATCCAACTTACGTGGAAACTTCTGTTTACATTTATTCCAAACATTAAGGTTTACTCTTAAATGGCGAACTACTAACGGATTATCCTTTTTATGTCTACCCATAGTTTTACCTTCTCTACCTTATATAATATAATTACGACTATTTAAACATAGTTACTAAAAAAAGAGTAATTGAAAGTTTAACTATTTGAGTTTTCTAAACAGTTTTACACCATCAACATCACATACATATTCAAAACCAGATTCTATAAGTTTTCTAGCTTCATCAATTGTATTAGCGGTAGCACTTACGTATTCATTACTAGGAAAGTTTACAAGTTGCGTATACACCAACGTGGTTTCAAGTTTCTTATGACCTAACTGTTTCATAACGTAGAGAATATCTTTGGTTTTAGAATACAACATAGTAGCATAATAATGTCTAAGGTCATAAAGTCTCACATTCCTATATTTAACATCATGTAGTTTATCAGCTAGTAATTCCCTCAATCTACACCATGCTTTCAACATAGCTTTACTATTCGGGAACAAAGGTTCTTTATTTCCATACAAATCAACGTAAGTTTTAAGCATAGCTAAGGTTTCCTGTTTAAGTTTAAAACATCTAGAACTATGTCCTTTAAATCCTCTAACAGACAGTACACCCTTATCGAAATCTATATCCTTTAACGTTACATTATGAAGTTCTTTAGGCATACATCCAGTTTCAGCTAGTAATTTGAAAACAGTAGCATATCTTCTAGATGCTCTAGCAATAAACTCTTTGATAACTTCAGTAGTTGGAACATTAGGTAATCTACGTTCAATCTTATAATGTGGTTTATTCCAGTTAATCTTATAAAATCTAGCATAATGAGTGTAAGCCTTAACAAACGATTCTTTATATTGATTAGACCCTTTCAAATTAGCTACGAAACTTAACACTTGTTCGGAACTATCTAGATTAACATTTTTACATAGAACCTTCAATCTATAAGAGTAGTTTCTAAGAGTATCATCTGCTAATCCTCTATTCTTCAAAAACAACAAAACACTTAATATTTTACCTTCAAATATCCTTTGACCAGACGAGGCGGGGGTGTCCGAGTCTGGTCAAAGGAGTCAGGCTTAGGACCTGATGCCGCAGGGCTGCGTGGGTTCAAACCCCACCCCCCGCACCATCTTCGCAACTTTAAATTCGCTCGGTTTCCTCTCTTTTTGAGCGTAGGAAGCGCCAAAAACAGCTTCAAATTCTGGGCTGATTTTAATTTCACTTTAACGTTTAAAACTGTTAAGTTCGGAATAAATTGGTAAGACGAGACGAGAGACTTCCACGTGATTTATTTTGGTTCGGTTTTTAATCAATACGGGTAGAGACTCTATCGTTTTCCAGCGCTTGCTTTTATTGACAATAATGCCTTTACTTGTTTTTCTTTGTCTGATAAACGCACAACCTTTATTTTCATCTTTTTTATAGCTTCTTTAGCTGCTTTTCTCGCCTCATTCTTTGTCTCGTATGTGCCTTCGATTTCAATCCATGGCAGAGTTTCGTTAATTTTCACCCATGCCGCATACAATCTCTTTCACCAGTACTATGCCTTAGCGAGAAGGTTAGATTTTGGGTAATTAAAACGGTTATGAATTCGAAATATTGATTCCCGCTAAACCTTTCTGAGAAGGGTTTTGGAAACTTATTTAAGCAATAACACTTCCTCTCTATGGTTTAAGGAGCGAAAAAAGAGTGGTGTTTAAGGCCCCGCACGTCAAGGCTCTGCCGAAGGGGTGCCTATGGATGGACGAGGAAAGCCTAGAGGGTGCACAAGATGAAGCTAGCCAACATTGTACAAAAAGACAGCATGAGCCAAGTTGCCCCTTCAGCCATGTCTCTATTCCAAATTCGCCTTCTTCACTCCATATCCTTTTCGGGCTTTAAACAAAAGTTTTTTAACGCTTTACGGCAATCATTAATGGCTTACGTTTTCAACATCGTTGGAATCGTGGCTGGCGCAACTGTCGCCTATCAGATTGGAGTTTTCCGATTATTTCCATGGGCTTTTGCTGTTTACCCCCCGATTTTAAGTGCAAGAGGAGTCATAGGAGGTTTATTCTGCGGCCGTCTAAGCACGGCGCTACATCTTGGAACTGTGCAACCTCGCTTTTTTGGAAATACCAAGAGTTTTTATTTGCTATTTCGTGCAATTGTTATTTTGACTTTAGAAGCTAGCGTTTTTATGGGTTTAATCGCTGTTCTGTTCAGAGGGTTTTACGAAGGACCCACGTTGGAGGTTTTGAGCATTTTTGTGGTAATGATGGCAACAATGGCTTTGTCCTTGGTTATTATTTCACCTCTCACTTTGACAGTCTCGTTTCTCTCCTTCAAGCATGGTTTAGACCCGGATATTGTTTTGTACCCGATAGAATCTACTGTAGCTGATCTTCTAATCACGGTAACTTATATTGGGGTACTCAACACTTTCGCTTTCGCTGGTTTCGCTGGACAATGCATGCTCGCCTTCACAGACTTGGCGCTGTTACTTTGCGCAATGTACTTTCTAATTAGAAATTTCAGAGAAAATGAATTTCTGAAGACGATAAAGGAGTCTTTTCTCACAATAATTTTTGTTTCCTTTATTATTAATATAGCTGGTTCCACTCTGGGCAAGATAGCAGAAAACGTCGGAGAAAGACGGGAGATATACACCGTTTACCCAGCCCTAATCGATACAATCGGCGATGTTGGAGCCGTAGTCGGTTCAACAGCCACCACAAAACTTGCTTTAGGCACTCTCAAACCTTCTCTTTCCTCAATCAAAAATCATAACGTGGAGATTTCCGGCGCTTGGACAGCATCCTTAATAATGTATTGTATTTACGCAGTTTTGGCTTTAACCATCCAAGGAGTTTTCACCTTTCCAAACCTTCTCCATTTCACCACTTTACTGCTTATTGCCAACGTGATGGCTGCATCATGCATCATACTGATTTCATATGCGGTTGCAATCCTAACCTACCAGAAGGGGCTTGACCCAGATAACTTTGAAATACCAATTGAAAGCTCCCTAGCCGACAGCATAACCTCAATAGCGTTACTTACCGCAATACTTCTGGTAGGCTAGACCTTAAGGAGTAGACTTAAAATATTCCTTAACCATAATTTCACTCGGAGCGACTCCAACAACATGCCCCACTTTGAGAAGATAGAGTACAAGCCCATACCAGTTCGAGAACTGCTTCTAGAGATGAAAAACCTCTCAGAATTGATGATAGACCTAGCGTATTCCGCCGCACTCTTTAACGACAAAGACCTTGCAGAAGACGTGTTGGAGCTTGAAAAACGAGTTGACACGCTGGCTTACCTCTTAGACATGGAAATAATGATAGCAGCAAGAGACGCCAAAGACGCAGAAGCCTTAACAGGAGTATCCACAGTGGCTGCCGCGACGGACAAAATATCTGATGCAGCCGCAGACATTGCAGCAATAGTTACGCGGGACATAGGGGTGCATCCAATCGTAACAGAGATTTTCGAAAGAGTTGAAGAGCGCCTAACAAGAGCCAAAATTGAAGAAAAATCGGTAATCGCCGGTAAGCAAGTCTGCGAACTTGATTTAGCCGCGAGAATGGGTATAGACATTATTGCCATTCGCCGAGGTAAAGAATGGATATTAAACCCGAAAGAAACCGAAAAAATTCTGCAAGGCGACATTTTAATCACGCGAGGAACCTCGTCAGGAATCAAGAAATTCAAAGAATTAGCTGAGGGAAAAAATGTGGAAAGCGGAGAATTGAAAATACGGCAACAGCAACGTGGTCAAAAAAGGTTTAAGGAGATTGTGGAAAAGTTTGTTGAGCTTAAAAACACGTCTGAATTAATGATGGATTTGGCTTATTCTTCGCTGTTGCTGGACAACAAGGAGTTAGCTGAAGAAGTGCAGAGGCTAGAGGAATACGTTGACAAGTTGCATACTGAATTTGAGTTGACAGTTCTGTTAAGCCAGTTTAAGAAGGAAGAAGCGAAAGGCTTCCTTGGACTTATACGATTAGGCGTAGTCACAGAAAAAATAGCGGATGCTGCGGCTGAAATAGCCGAAGTTGTTTTGAGAGGCATAGAAACCCATCCAGTATTGAAACTCGCCATAAAAGAGGCAGATGAAACCGTAACTCATGTGCGTGTTACTGAAGACTCCCCGTTGGCAAACAAAACCCTAAAAGAAGCGCGGATTCCAGAGGAAACTGGCATGTGGGTTCTTGCCATAAAAAGAGGAGAAAAGTGCATAAGACCTAAACCAGACTCAAAAATTGAAGTTGGCGACATTCTGATAGCCTCCGGGTACGCTGAGGGAAAAGAGGACCTTAAAAAATTGGCATCACCACTAAGTAGTTAGGATACTTATTCTGGGTTCGTTAACACTATAAGCTCGGAATCCGATTCTAACATAAAGGAGGACTAACTATTACACAAAAGAAGAAGCAGATAGCCAAAGACAGCGACATCACATGTCCAAACCCGCTATGCGGAAAAACCTTCTCAAACCCGATAAAAGCCGAAGTGCTAGGCTCAAAGAAGTCGGAAACGTATGACGCTTGCCCATACTGCTTGACAGAAATAACAATAGGCGAAAACGCAGAAACTATTGAGGTCCAGAAGGAAAAAGAGGAAATTGAAGTAGAGCAACCAAAAATACGGAAAATAGAGAAGACACCGGCTCCAAAAATTCAGAAGACGGAAGGGTGCTCTCACTATATGGGATATTTAAGTCAACGTTCTAGAAAGGAAAAGATACCAGAGGAATGCATGGTCTGCGAAAACATTGTCAAATGTATGCTTAAGAACGTGACTGGTTAGGGTTGGTTACCAATGATACACACACGCCCTTTTAAACCAGTCAAGGCTTTCCTAAAAATTGGTTAGGAGACAGTATAATTGTCAACCGCCCTACAGAGAAGAACACCGGGCGCGCTTACGTCAGCTACTCCACAGCCTAAAGAATTAAACGCGGAAACCGTTACAGCCATAGCCACAGGCTTTCTGAAAAGGATTGGACATAAGGGAGGCTTGAAACCGAAGCGGGTTTCCCTTGAGGAAGAAGTTTACACAGTTGAGGTTGAGATGAAAAAGTTCACAGCGGTCGTTCGCATAAACAGGGAAACTCATGAGATTAAGGAGTACGAAATACAGCCTAAAGGCGAAGAAACCTCTTATTTGTCTGTTTCCCTGAAAACTGTCATAATCATACTGGGCATTTCTGCAGCTGTTCATTTCGCTCTGTATTTTGCATTCAAAATTCTAGGCTTGTAACAAAGTTAGAAAAGTATTTAAACACAAAAAGATTGTTGTATTTTCCAAGTTCAGTTGTTCTTAGATGAAGATGAAACTGGTGGAAGCCTTCACTTTTCGCTCTTCTTTCTCTTTTTCTTTTCTTCTTCCTCTGAAGGCTCTTCTGCCGCTTTCGCCTCTTCCACTGGTTCTTCTGCTTTTTCAGGCTTTTCTTCCTCTTTCTTTTCCTCCATTTCCGCCGTAATTTCTTCTATTGGTTTTGGCGGTGGCGTTGTTGCCATTGTCCAACCTATCCATGCGCCTATACCCATTACTGCAACAAAGGCTATGAACACGGGGATGGCTATGATCCAAAATTGAATGGCGCTTTTGTCGCTTGCCCAGCCTAGGTCTACGAGCCACTGAGGATAGAATAGTGTTACTATGTAGAAGATGGCGATAACAACACATACAAGCAGTATAACTCCACCTATTGATTGATCTTTACTAACCATTTACATCACCACTGCAAAGCCATGTTTATCATTTTTAAGCTTTTAAAGTTTACCATATCTTTAGGGCTCATAATCATGTAGTTCCCATTTCCCACGTTGCCAAATACTTCTTCTGCTCCTCTGTAAGCTCGTCTATCTTTATCCGCATGGCTTCAAGTTTCAGCCTTGCAACTGCTTCGTCTATTTCCTTTGGCACAGAGTAAACTTTAGGAGGCATCTTTTCGCTTTTAGCTAGGTATTCCACGCAGAGCGCTTGGTTTGCAAATGACATATCCATTACTTCGGATGGGTGTCCCTCAGCCGCCGCAAGGTTTACGAGACGTCCTTCCGCCAGCAAGTACAGCTTTCGCCCATCTTTTAGCGTGTATTCGTCTAGGTTTTGTCTTATGTTCCTCCTTGAAACTGCCAGTTCTTCCAAGTCCTTAATGCTTATTTCTACATTAAAGTGCCCACTGTTGGCGAGTATTGCACCGTCCTTCATTTTTTGCATATGCTCTTTTCTTATCACACTCACATCGCCAGTGGAAGTTACAAATATGTCGCCTATAGGGGCTGCTTCGGTTATGGGCATCACGCGGAAACCGTCAATTGCGGCTTCAAGCGCTCTCAGAGGGTTAACTTCGGTTACTATGACGTTCGCACCCATTCCACGAGCTCTCTGAGCTATTCCCCGAGCGCACCATCCGTAACCGCAGACAACGAAGTTTTTCCCCGCCAAAAGGATATTTGTAGCCCTTAGGATTCCGTCTATTGTGCTTTGCCCTGTTCCATAACGGTTGTCAAACAAGTATTTCGTATAGGCATCGTTAACGGCTATTATAGCGTATTTTAATGCGCCGGATTTTTCCATAGCGCGGAGCCGCAAAACGCCCGTCGTCGTCTCTTCCGTTCCTCCCTTAATCCTTGACAGCGCCTCAGTTCTTTTGCTGTGGATTGTGCCGACGAGATCCGCGCCGTCATCAAGGGTTATTACAGGATTTTGGTCAACAACCCTCTCCACACACCAATAGTATTCCTCTGTTGTTTGTCCTCGCCAAGCAAAAACCTTAACACCTTTTTCAGCTAAAGCCGCGGCAACATCATCCTGTGTGGAAAGCGGGTTCGAACCGCATAACGCGACTTTGGCGCCGCCAGCAAGAAAAGCATCCACGAGAACTGCTGTTTCCTTTGTCACATGGAGACATGCGCCCAAAGTTAAGCCTTTAAGCGGCTTTTCCTTCTCAAATCTTTTTCTGATTTGGTTGAGGACTGGCATGTGTTTTGATGCCCACTCAATTTGCATGTGACCCTTAGCCGCTAGGGCTGTATCTTTCACTTTGAATTTTTCCATACCCTTTAACCTTCGCCCTTATGCTCAACCACTTTGGGTTATTTAACGTTGCGCAATTTTGTTTAGGAGGTCGTTTTTGGCTTTTTCAGCCAACTCCATGACTTTATCAACTTTCAATGTTGTTATTTTCCTGTTTTCCATGACTATTTTGCCGTTTATTATCACAGTTTCGACGTCAGAGGCCTTAACTGCGTAAACAATGTGGCTTGCCTCGTTGTAGAGGGGGCACAAGTGTGGTTTCTTGAGGTTGATTATGGCTAGGTCTGCTTTTTTACCCACCTCTATCGAGCCTATCTCGTTTTCCCAAGACAATGCTTTTGCACCTTCTATTGTCGCCATTTCTAAAACTTGTTCTGCTGGTAGAACAGTTGGGTTTCCCACAACTCCCTTGTGCAGTATGGCTGCTGTTTTCATGACTTCAAACATGTCCGCGGAGTTATTCGAGCATGGGCTGTCAGTGCCGAGGGAAACAACCACGCCTTCCTTAACCATTTCGGGAACAGGGCTTATTCCAGATGCAAGTTTAAGATTTGAAACTGGATTGTGGGAAACCTTCACTTTTCTGCGCTTTATGACTTTGATGTCGCCGTCTGTTAGAGCCACGCAGTGAGCCGTAATCACATATTCGCCCAAGACGCCTAGTGAATCCAAATACTCCATTACCCCCTTCCCACTCAATCGTACGTTGAAGGCTTGCTCTATCTTTCTAGGCTCATCAGCTGTTTCAGCCACATGAATATGCCAAATTATAGGCGCATTTTCATATCCGCATTTTTGATTTAGCTCTTCTCTGATTAGCTTTAGTTCTTTCATGTATTCCGGGTCCACGGTGTAAGGCGCATGGGGGTCCACGCTTACACGGATTAGGCCTCCCGCCTTATTATGCCAGTTTTTGGTTAGATGCTCCAGTGCCCGTTTATCCTCTTCTTTTCTCCACGAAAAACAGACGTGACCTACAACCCCCCTTAGGCCAACGTCCTGGAAGGCCTTTGCCTCATTTTCCTCTGGCACATAGTGGTACATGGTGTTGACTGTTGTTGTTCCGCCCATTATGGACTCTATTGCCGTTAACAAAGCCCCAACGTAAATGTCGTGGGCGGTCATGTGTTTTTCTATTGGCCATATCCATTTTTCAAGCCATTCTTGTAGTGGCAAGTCGTCGGCGTATCCTCTTAGTAGGCTCATCGCAGCATGTTGGTGTGTGTTGATGAGTCCCGGGATAATGAGTTTGCCTTTTGCGTTTATTTTTTCGTAGCCTCTTCCATATTTTCGTTTTAGTTGGTGTGTTTTCCCAATGTCGTTTATTGTTCCGTTTTCTATAGCTATGGCTCCTTCTCTGATTATCTTGCGGTTGTGCACTGTGAGAATTGTTCCGTTATGTATGAGAATGGCGTTCATGGCAAACCGCTTAACTATACTGTTTTATGAAATGTTAAGGGTTTGTTGTTCTTAAAACTTTAAAGCTTCCACTTGCTCATTGTACACGGTTGAGGTTAGTTTATGAAACTCTCTCAAGAAGCTCTTCGAAAGTATCTCTCATCCATATATGGCAAAGATGTGGAAATTCTTGGAGTTTGGATGTTGGGAGGCGAAAAACTTGAGGATTTGAAGGGTTTCGGTTACGGTTATCCATACGTGATAGAGTTTAGGGTTGGCGGTGGCGAGGTTAAAAGGGTTGTTTTAGAAACCATGCGCCCCGAGGGTTTTGGACACGACTATTTTTCAGATAGAGCCCAAATACTCCTTTGGCAACATTCCGCCTTCAATAAGCTGCCTAGGCATGTACGCTCCATAGACGTCGGCGCCTTCGCTGAAGATGGCAAATGCCTAAAATCTCTGGGCAAATGCAGCGAATTCTTCATTCTAACAGAGTTTGTGGAAGGAAGCCTTTACCACTTTGATTTGGACCGCATAAAAGAGACTGGTCGGTTAAATAATCTGGACGAGAAGCGATGTTTGGCGCTGTCCGATTACCTTGTAGAAATTCACAAAGTCAAAAGGGAAGCCCCTTGGCTTTATGTTAGACGTGCAAGAGAGCTTGTTGGTCATGGCGAGTGCATCATGGGGCTGCTGGACAGTTATCCGCCAAACCTTGATTTTGCAAATGAAAACTACCTAATTGATGTTGAAAGAGATTGTGTAGTTTGGCGTTGGCGCCTTAAACGCATGGCGCATAGGCTGAGTCAAGTGCACGGCGATTTTCACCCATGGAATGTGATGTTCCACAAAGGCACAGACTTCACAGTGTTAGACCGCAGCAGGGGAGAGTGGGGCGAACCAGCCGATGACGTCACGGCAATGACCATCAACTACATATTCTATTCACTCCAAAAATACGGGAAGTTGGCGGGAGTTTTTGAGCGATTGTTTAGGGTTTTCTGGGAAAACTACCTAAAGAAAACCGGCGACTGGGAGATTCTGAAAGTTGTCCAACCCTTCTATGCTTGGCGCGGTTTGGTTGTGGCTTCGCCAATATGGTACCCTAACCTTGCTAGGGAAGTGCGTATTAAGCTCTTGAACTTTGTGAAAAATGTTCTGCAACATGAGAAGTTTGATTTGGATGCAGTGAACTCCTACATTGAGAAGGCTTAAACGTGCAGTTTGCAGAGAAGCGGAAGGGGCTTTGCTTTGACATATTCCGATATGGGAATTAAAAAGATAAATAGTGATTCAAAATAATAATCGTGTCTGTGGTGTAACTGTTTGGACACTGAACCCGTTAATGAGTTGAGAAAACTCCTTAAGGAAATGGGCTGCTCGGGCAAGGCTATAAAAGAAATTTTGAAGTGGTATAAACCGAACAAATCATAATAGGACTGCTGATGAAAGGCGTATACGTTCTAATAATCTCAGTGAATGAAAATGTCACGGTGAAAGTTGGCGCATTAGGAAAAATAAACTTTGAAAAGGGCTTGTATGCGTATGTTGGGTCTGCCCAGACCAACTTAGAAAAAAGAGTGGAGAGACATTTTAGAAAGGATAAAAGGAAGTTTTGGCACATAGACTATCTGCTTTGCAATAGCGCCGCAAAAATTGAGAAAATTTTCTATAAAAAAGCGGGAAAAGCCAAGGAATGCAAAATAGCAGAGAAAATAAGCAGAAGAGGCGTTGCGATTGAAAGTTTCGGGTCTTCAGATTGCAAATGCAAAAGCCACCTTTTTAGACTTGACGATTATCAATTTCTAGGAGAATTTATGCAAGAAACATAAAATATAGATGCTTTAATCATAAGGGAAAAGAGGGATGGTCTCGCTTGAAAGATGGTTGGTGTGTTTGGGTTACTGGTTTGCCAGGCAGTGGCAAATCAGTTGTTTCTGAAGCTTTGCTTAAACTTATGGAGAGAAGTGGAATTCATGCTCAATTATTGTCTTCAGACGCTCTACGCAAGGTTTTAACTCCAAAGCCTACTTATTCGCTTGAAGAGCGCGATATGGTTTACACTATGCTTGTTTACATAGCCAAACTGTTAACACAAAATGGAGTAAACGTGATAATTGACGCTACTGGAAATTTGAGACGTTACCGCGAAAACGCCAGAAAGCAAATCGCTAACTTTTTGGAAGCCTACCTTGAATGTCCCATAGAAGTTTGTATGAAGCGAGAAGCTGGAAGGAAGGAAACGCGCCAAGCGCCAAAACAAATCTACGCTAAAGCTCTGGAAGGCAAAGCCCCAACGGTTCCAGGCGTAGGACAGCCATACGAAGCTCCAATCAACCCCGAAATAACCTTGGACACAACTAAAGACAATCCAGAAGAATGTGCCCAGAAAATATTTGAAGTAATACTTCAACGCTTCCATCAGGGTTTACTTTGATGACTTTTAGCATAATTCAGAACAGTTGCCGCTTGCTCCTTTGATATTTGTCCACTTTGGAGTAGACAGCTAACAAGAGTGGAGATGTTCGTTAAGGCGTGTATTTTGTAGCCGAGTTTTTCAATGTTTTCTTTTCCACCTTGCTCCCTGTCTACCACAACCACCAGATTTTTGACTTTGGCTCCAAGCTCTTCTAGAGGTCTTATGCCCTCCAGTTTTGACGAGCCTTCGCTTATGACGTCGTCAAAAAATAGTATTTGGTCGTCTTTTACAACATCTGCGCCGACAACCCTTCCAATTACACCGTATTTCTTCTCCTCCTTCCTCACCACAACACATGGAAGGTTCAATTTGCATGCTATGCTAGGCAAAATTAATGCGCCCTTCAACTCGATGGAAGCCAACTTGTTCACTCTGTCAGAAGCCATAATCTCCATAATCTTTTTGGCTGCACACTCTGCAATAGTATCCAACTCTTTTGGTGCTGAAAGCAGACGCCCAAGGTCGATGTAATAAGGGCTTAAAGCCCCGGATTTTATCTTGAAACTTCCAAATTTCAAACACCCAGAATTATAAAGCGCATCTGCAATCAAAGATGCAACATCCAACTGTAAACCCCCAAAAAGAGTGAATCCTTCGAAATTTAACACTTACTGGAATTCTAGCATTAACAGTTGCCTTGAAAACTGAAGGTGTAATGGTAACGTTTATAACTTAATTTCCTCATTCCTAAAAGACGCGAAGCGGAAGAAGAATGGGTCACAGAAAAAAGCACGCGCCTAAGCATGGCTCACTTGCTTACTTGCCTAGGAAACGCGCCAAACGTTTATTGGCTAGAGTACGTTATTGGCCGGAAATAAAGGCGGACACGCCTAGACTTTTAGGCTTTGTCGGTTACAAAGCCGGAATGACCCACGTGTTTGCAATAGAAGATAGAAAACGCTCACCAGATTATGGCAAAGAAGTTATGCGCCCAGCAACAGTTCTTGAAACACCACCCATGCTCATATGCGCCATAAGAGCCTACACAAAAACACCATATGGCTTAAACAGCCTAACAGAAGCTTGGATGAAAGACCCGCCGGACGAGCTTGACAGAGTGTTAACACTTCCAGAAAACCTAAACACCGAAGAAAACCTAAAGAAAATCGAGGAAAACCTAAGCAAAATAGCAAAAATACGCGTTATCGCTGCAACCATGCCCAAACAGGCCGGCTTACCAAAAAAGAAGCCAGACGTAGCCGAAATAGAAATAGGCGGAGGCACAATCCAACAACAGTTTGAATACGCAAAAAGCCTACTAGGAAAAACAGTAACACCAATGGAAATATTCAAAGAAGGACAATTTATAGATGTGATAGCCGTGTCAACAGGGAAAGGCTTTCAGGGTCCGGTGAAACGCTGGGGAGTAGCAGTACTCCAGCACAAAGGAAGAAAAACAAAAAGAGGAATCGCTACCCTAGGCCCATGGAACCCCCATCACGTCATGTACTCGATTCCCAGAGCGGGACAGATGGGTTTCCACCAAAGAACAGAATACAACAAACGCATTCTAAAAATAGGCAAGGATGGAAAAGAAGTAACACCTAAAGGCGGCTTCTTAAGATATGGCATAGTTAAAGGTCCCTACATACTAGTGGAAGGAAGCATACCTGGAACAGAGAAACGTCCAATAAAAATGCGCTATCCAACACGCCAGCCAAAGCAAATATCTGAAGAGCCACCCCAAATCACGTACATATCTCTGGAATCTCCTCAAGGAAAATAGACGGTGAAAAGTGATGGCGAGAAAGACAGCGAAAGTCTTTGACCTAACCGGAAAACCAATGAAGAAGATAACTCTACCTCCAATTTTTGAAACTCCGTTAAGGCCGGACGTCATAAAACGCGCTGTAATCGCGATACAATCAAACAGATTTCAACCTCAAGGCAGAGACCCTATGGCTGGCAAGAGGACGTCAGCAGAGTCTAGAGGTGTAGGCTTAGGCATGGCAAGAGTCCCGAGAATTAAGGGAACCACGGCGAGAGCAGCTTTTGCTCCCGGAACAGTTGGTGGAAGAGCGGCTCATCCGCCAACTTCTGAAAAGAAAATTAACAAAAAAATTCCCAGAAAAGAGAAGCGTCTTGCTTTATTATCGGCAATAGCAGCGACGGCGTCCAAGGAAATTGTTGCTTCAAGAGGACATTCAATTGAGGATGTACCGCAAATCCCGTTGATAGTCACGGATGACATTGAAAAACTAAAGAAAACAAAAGAAGTTGAGGAGGCACTAATTCAATTAGGAGTTTTGTCAGACGTTTATCGCGTAAGAGAAAGCAGAAAAATCAGAGCTGGCAAGGGCAAACGCCGAGGCAGAAGATTGAAGCAGGCTGTAGGCCCCCTCATAGTTGTGACGGAAAACAAGGGCGTCATCGAAGCTGCAAGAAACATACCAGGAGTGGACATTGTGACGGTTAAAGACTTGAACGCTGAAATTTTAGCCCCAGGCGCCCATCCGGGAAGATTAACCATATGGACTGAAGGCGCGATTGAGAAACTGGCTGAACTCTATAGCCCAGGAGGGAAAGCCTAGTGGACCCGTACGATGTTATTCTTTACCCTTTAATGACGGAAGCCGCCAGTTTAATGGTTGAGAAAGAAAACAAGCTTGTTTTCATAATCAACAAGAAGGCCAGCAAGGCCGACGTGAAAAGGGCTGTGGAAGAACTTTATGAGGTAAAGGTTGAGAAGGTTAACCTTCTAACTACTCCTCAAGGAGAAAAGAAGGCCTTTGTTAAACTCGCTCCCGAATATAAGGCGGTGGATGTTGCAATTAAGCTTGGAATACTCTAAGCCTATGTGAGGAGTAAGCTATGGGAAAAAGAATTCGTGTTCAAAGGCGTGGACATGGTGGACCAACGTTTAGGGCTTCAACTCATAAAAGGGTAGCCCCTGCACAATACCCTTTAGCAATGAAGCCGAAAGAATATTATGAAGCAACCATCAAAGGCGTGGTAGAAGAAATAATCCATGACCCCGGACGCGGAGCCCCCCTCGCACTCATACGGTTTGAGAACGGTGAAACATGCTACACCGTAATCCCAGAAGGAGTCTATGAAGGACAAATAATTTACATGGGAGGAAACGCGCCCCCAGAGGTTGGCAACATCCTTCCTGTGGGAAAAATTCCGGAAGGAACCATGGCGTGTAATATAGAGCTTAATCCAGGAGACGGTGGCAAAATCGCGAAATCTTCGGGAACATACGGAATAGTTGTAGCTCATACAGCTCAAGGAACAATGATTAGGCTTCCATCCGGAAATACGAGATACGTTAATGACTATTGTTTGGCAACGATTGGTGTTGTTTCCGGGGCGGGCAGAACTGAGAAGCCTTTCTTGAAATCTGGCAAAAAATTTCATTTGATGAAAGCGAAAGGACACAAATACCCCAGAACACGCGGAAGAGCCATGGTTGCGGCAGTACACCCGTATGGGAGCAGTAAAAGAAGCGCACGTAAAGTTACAACAACCTCGCATGGCGCGCCACCAGGACAGAAAGTTGGGTTGATTGCAGCTAGGGGTGCGGGAAGGAGAAGGAAACGAGCAACCTAGAATGGAAATGAGCAGAAAGCTTATAGCACCCTCAATGTATCAGTTTGGTTGATTGAAAATGCCAAGGGAATTTACATACCGCGGTTACACGCTCAATCAACTGCAGAGCATGTCGATGGACGAGTTCATCAACTTGCTTCCTTCAAGACAGAGAAGAAGCCTTCAGAGAGGTCTAAACCCGGAACAGAGAAAACTGCTTGAAACAATAAGGAAGGCAAAGGAGGCTATGAGAAGCGGAAAAAACATGACTGTTAAAACGCACGCACGCGACATGATTATTTTGCCCGAAATGGTTGGGTTAACGATTCTTGTTCATAATGGCAAAGATTTTGTCCAGGTGGAAATAAAGCCTGAAATGATTGGACATTACCTAGGAGAGTTTGTAATAACAAACAAGCCGGTGAAACACGGGACTCCCGGAATCGGCGCCTCCCGCTCTTCAATGTATGTCCCACTGAAGTAGCTTGTGGAAACCTTTTGTTCTCGGTTTAAGCTTAGGGCGGCGCAGTTTGCCTTTGTTGTAGGCTTTCGTAACTTTTGACAAGGGTTTCATTAGATATCAATCCAATAAGTATCAAGACTGCACCAAAAATTAACGCCAGAATCCCAATCAACAAAGGTATGAAAAATGCAATTAAGAACACAGCAATCCCTATGCCTATCAACCCTAGTTTTCTCTCCTCTTGTAACGCCACGCTGTAAAGGTCTACAAAGTTTTCCGATTTCCAATTGAAAGGTTTTATCCACCTCTTCCCGTCAAAATCCGGGAGTACATCGCTCTTTGGGATGGGTACAGTTGCCAATTGTGCATATCCATCTTCCACATCTTGCATTTTGGATATTTCCTTAGTCTTCAAATAAATTCTTTCGTTGCAGGATACTATTTCTGCCCTAACGTTAACAATAGCACCAACAAAGATTGTCTGCGAAGCTTCGTTTTGAGCCTTGGCTAACACCATTCCTGAATCATCAGCAAGTGTTAAATAAGCGTGCATGTAAGCCTTGTCATAGAACAGCCAAACGACGCGCCCACGAACCGAGACATAATTCCCAGGGTACATTTCTTCTAAATCTCTAATCTTTCTATATGTATACAAAATTGACATAATAACCAAACTAAATCATACAAAAATTCTTATTAAATTTTTGGTTTATACAAAATCCAAACGGAAAAGTTTGGCATACCCTTAAGTTTGAAGACGCTGCCAGAAAATTTTCTATGCCTGCAATTTTCCCGCGTAATTATTTAAGCGCTGTATTCCATTCCGGAAGGCTTTTTGCCAGGCGGCTTAACTTCCGGTATTTGCGGTAACGGAATTGGTGGTGGGATGTTCAGCGTCCTGGACACCATGATGGATTCTATGAAAACAACGTTGGAAATTGACTGCACTATTACTGGTGGTGGCGGCTTCTTCTGCTCGTACTCCTTGTAAACTTTTTCAATTTCGCTCTTGTCGCCGACCACGTATGCCTTTCCTTTTAGGTTTATTTGCGCTATGGAAGGGTTGTAGTTTATTGTTAAAACGAAGGGTACCTCAAGCGAATCTTCCGATTTCTTTTCCACACCTACCAAGTTGAGGTTAGTGCTGATCTGAATTGGCGGGATAGGCTTGCTTATATCCCAGAAGCGGTCAGCCGACACATGGGTTATGGAGACATTCACTCTGATCATTTCTAATCCAACGGAAGTGTTATGCAGCCGCGAAATTTAAAGGTGTTTATTTTCCGGATGGTTTGTACCGTGTAAAACCGCAGTGTCCGCAAGTGTATCTGTCGCCGTGGTCAGCCATGAAGTATCCTGTTCCGCAACGTTCGCAGGTTGGGCGTAGCCTCAGGATTTTATCGCCTTCAATTTTGTATAGGGAGAAAACGCCTTTTTCCTTCTTCTTTTTCTTCGCAGTTTTTTCTGTTTCTTTTGCGGCTTCTTCAGACATTTGCTATTCCTCCTTTCCCTCCTCTTTGGGTTTTTCAGGTGGGCTGTTCCGTTTGATGATGTATTCTGGTTCAACAAGTTTGGCTTGTTCGATTGAGTCGTAAACGTTTGCTATTCCATCAGCGACTTGTGTTCCCGTCTTTGTTTCTAACTTTTTAACGAAAACTAAGTTTACATCTACTTTTAACGCGTCGGCAACGGCGTTTCTAACTTCAAGCCTTGGTGGTGTGCTACCTGTCTGGTTGTGTTCCACGTTGAAATAGACTTCTCTCCGTTTTAGTAGAGGATTCTTTTTCTCTGATGTTATCTTAAGTTTCATGGTTTTTCCTCGTTAGATGATGTTGACTGGTGTGCCATCCTCCCTATTTAGTTTTTCGAAAATTTTCCATAGCCTTAAGAATTCTAGCTACTTCTGCCTTCTTCTCGGGTGTCACTTTAACTATAACTACGCCTTCCCGCGGCTGGCCATACGCAACAAAAGCGTTTTCTTCTGCGTGCAAGATAGCTATGAGCGTGAGCAAGTCCTCTTCTCCATTTACGGTTATTTTGACTCTACAATTGTTTTTCAATGCCTCTTGAATTGCCACTATGGCTTCGTTTGTTATTGCTCCGGGAGGATTCTGGACATTGACGAGTTTGTCGGCTGCCAGCGGGATTGGCTTTATGCTTTTCCGCATTACTTTGTTGTCTACAATCATGAGCCGAGGAAATATGTGGTTTCCAACCAGGTTCTTTGAAACTCTGTCTCCAACAGAGATTACGTAAGGCGGCTTCTCTTTCTCCAGAATGCTCTTAAGGATTTTAATTGTTTCAGCGTATGAACCACGTATTAGTTCTCCGAGCGGTTCCTTGAGTTTTCTACGTAATTCTGGCGTGAGAGTGTATGCAATGCTCATGTTTATCTGACCTTTAAAGCGTAGCGCCCTTTTTCTTTAACGTTCATTGCTTTTGCTATTGTTGAGTTTTCAGGGTCAAAAATTATGGCTAGTCCGCTGAAGTCGTCGCTTAGGGTTGCTGTTTTACATTTTGGGCATATGCTTCCCTTGGTTATGGAGTGGCAGTTTGTGCAAGCCTTTTCGCTCATTCTAGTCACCTTTCTCTTCTTCGTTGCCGTTTTCTTTCTTTTCTTTGGTTACAGCTTCCTTTGTCTTCTTATATTCCTGTTCAATCCACTCTAACTTGCCAAGGAAGGGCTGTCTGGCTGTTACACCTATTTTTCCAGAACTTCCAGCTCTGCCTAGGGAAACTGCTGTTATTCGAACACGAACTTGGTCGCCGCTTGACAGTTTCCTTTTTGTTTCTTTTCCGAATAGAACTCCCTGTTTTTCGTCGTAAGAAATGAAGTCGTCCATAAGCTGAGAAACATGAAGCAGGGCGTCCACAGGGCCTATGCGCACGAAGGCGCCGAAGTCAGCTATTTCCACAACATCTCCCTCAACTATCTCCTGGATTTTGGGATAGAACGTCAAAAGTGAAAAAGTTACTTTATGGTATGTAGCTCCGTCTCCGGGAATTATTTTTCCAATGGGGCTCACTTTCACGTCTGTTACGGCAATGACGTATCCTAGCTCCTCATCAACAGCCCCCTCATACTTTGCCTTAACCTGCTGAAGACCTACACTCCCTAGAGGGTTGCCAAATGTTTCCGGCGGAATGCGAATAGTATCCTCAAGAGTTATAAGCTTAAACATGGGTTTATATCGCCCCGTCAATTTCTAGGCGAGACTTTTGCCTCACATAAATAACTGGCACATTTATATCTCTTAGCCTCTTTCTCAATCTTCTATCATTCGTGAAAACGGGGCAGTTCCATTCCATAGCTGTTTTTACAATGACATCGTCCGGCGAAAACATGCCTCCTTCCTTTACATCGACAAGTTTGCACTTCCCAGCGAGTTTCAAAGCGTAAGAAGCCTTTTTCTGCATTTTCGGTGAATCTTTACCTGCAAGCTTTTCAAGTTCCAGCTTAACTGGCGAAAGCAAAACAAGTTCAAAATTCCTTTTTAAAAGCGTTTTCAACTCTTCGAAAATGTCGATTTTAAATTGAAGCGGAACAAATAACGCGTTTGAATCCAAAATTATCTTTAATATTTTTCCCCTTCTGAATTGTTGCGTCATTCGCCACATCATTCCATGTGTTCTGAGAAACATATATTTTCGTTCGTATTTTTAGTTTCCCATAGTGCCCCACCATAGTTTTTCCTATGGCGATGTTGCAGTTAAATTCCACAAAATTTTTAGCATACACAAGTTAGTTATTGTTCCAAGGTGATCGTTTATGGATTCTCGGAGTGAGTATGCGCTTATCCCGTTTTTGCTGATTGAGGGAGTTCTGGTTTTCGGAATCATTATCCTTTTACAAGTAGACTGGGTTGTCAATCACACCCTTTACAATTACAATCTCACCTTTAGTCTTGATTGGGCTGTCCCGTACTGGACCTTTCTGAGAATAGTTTTTGGCGCTTTTCTTTTAGCAATCATTGCAATAGCTGTTTTAGGTTACGGTGCTTATAGGCGAAGTAAGGAAAAAAACATGATGCCGATTTACGTCTGCAGAGCATGTGGGAGCATGTGGACCAGCACTTTCGTTGGGGCTAAAGTTGAAGGAGGAAAGGGTTCTTCGAAATTTAGATTCCTTAAAAGCTGCCCTCAATGTAACCGGAATCTGCTCACCGAATAGCACCACACTTTTCTTACAAGTTCTATAATATTATTCCGTATCCTATTAGTCTCCATCTTCCCGTGATTTTCCTGCTTATCGCAACCCTAGACCCCGCCTGTACACAGACAGGTCTAGTGAGTTTAACAGTTATCATTTCCTTTTTAACAGAATCAACTTTTCCAACGGTTATGGCTGCGCCTACGTGAAGAAGCAAGGCTTCGCCGACATTGATTCTTTCAACTTTAAGAAGTTCCTTTGTTCCAACAGCATGTTCCAAAATGTGCGTTTCCAACGTCAACTCTGAAAGCGTAGGGGGAAGCATTCCAGAGTTTCCGACGATGTTCCCTGTTAAACCATCAGCCTTAGAAAAAGAAGGATCCAAAAGAGTCCCAACGCCTACAAGTCCACCGCAATGCGCCTCTTTAACGCTTTTTCCGC
>Ga0080004_1138982_pt1 | contig 22264 bp, 22 predicted proteins | sample WasSprMetagenome_FD_69207 | JGI IMG/M metagenome (GOLD analysis project Ga0080004, IMG submission 69207) | Sulfidic aquatic microbial communities from Washburn Spring, Yellowstone National Park, USA - WS (SPADES assembly) (version 2) | ecosystem: Environmental > Aquatic > Thermal springs > Hot...
CTGCCGTTTTATCTGGTTCTAAGACCCTACACCTGGTATTTAAGGAATACCTCCCCTTTGTTATACCTATAATATTTTCAACGATTATAAATAATATGTCCTGGGCTATAGGAATGGAGATAACACTGGCAATTCTTGGTCTTTCTAACCTTGAGATTCCAACATTGGGGACCATGCTCCATTGGGCTATTAGCTATCAGGCTATGCTTTTGGGATTATGGTGGTGGCTTTTAACCCCTGTAGTAATTTCAGTTTTCTTATTCGTAAGTTTATATCTTCTTTCAGTTAGCATTAGTGAATACCTAGACCCTAGGACCAGAATACAGAGAATTGGAATTGTAAAGGAGTAAAAAGATGACCATCCTTAAGACCGAGAATCTAAAATCTTTCTATATATTAGATATCCTAGGGATAAAGCAGTCAGTTATGGCTGTAAATGATATCAGTATAGAGATCAAAGAAAATGAGATCTATGGAATTGCAGGAGAATCTGGATGCGGAAAGACCACCCTAATAAAGACTATCTATGGAATGATAGAACCACCTTTAAACGTTATGGATGGAAGGGTGCTATATAGTATAGATGGTAAGCTAGTAGATATCTTTTCCCTGGATGAAGAGGAGCTAAGGAGATTAAGGTGGGAATATGTATCATATATTCCTCAAGGTTCTATGAGTGTCTTGAATCCTGTCACAAAGATCTCAGATTCCTTCTGGGATTTTATAAAGGCTCATAGCAACTATAAAGATAAACTAGAGATAGAAGACTCTATCAAGGAACATCTTAATGCCGTTGGACTTCCACTAGAGGTTTTGAATGCCTATCCGCATCAACTCTCTGGTGGGATGCGTCAAAGGGTTACGATTGCCCTGGCTACAATATTAAAGCCAAAGATTATTATTGCTGATGAACCATCTACTGCATTAGATGTTGTAGCTCAGAGAGCTGTCATTCAACTCCTCAAAAATATACAGCAGACTCAGAAAAATACAATCATTATTGTAACCCATGATATGGGTGTCCATGCCAATATCTCTGATAGAATAGCAATGATGTATGCAGGAAAGATAATAGAAGAGGCAAAGACAGAAGAGATATTTGAAAACCCACTCCATCCTTATACCAAATATCTTATCAGGTCACTCCCCAAGATAGGAGATAAGTCTTATAAGGTTAGTGTTCCAGGGTCACCGCCATCTTTAATAAATCCGCCAACAGGATGTAAGTTCCATCCTAGGTGTGATAGCTTTAAACCAGAATGTAAAAAGATAGAACCGCAGTTAATAGAGATTTCAAAAGATCATAAGGTTGCCTGCCTTTTATACTCAAAGGAGATGGGACAATGAAAGAGAACAATGAACTTTTAAGGATAGAGGGATTAACGAAGGTATTTTCATTGGGAAGTGTATTCTCAAGGATAAGGATAGTTGCTGTAAATAATGTTTCCTTTGGTATAAACTCTCCAGAGATATTTACCCTGGCCGGAGAGAGTGGAAGTGGAAAGACTACTGTAGCTAGAATAATTCTTGGGTTTATAGAGCCTACGAGGGGGAGTATCTTTTATAGAGGAAATAAAATCACTAATCTAAAGGATATAGAGGCGAGGAGCCTTTTTAGAAAAGAGGTCCAAGCAATCTTCCAGAACCCATTTGAAACATTTAATCCTTTAAGAAAAGTTAATGAATATCTCTACGAAACCTGCTGGAATTTCAATGTGAGTAGAAATAGAAATGAGATAGATGGAATAATTGATGAAGCTTTAAAAGCGGTAGGACTTTCATTGGAGGAAGTAAGAGATAAATATCCGGGAGAATTTTCAGGTGGCCAGCTGCAGAGGATATCGGTAGCAAGGGCTTTAATAACAAAACCTCAGTTATTAATAGCAGATGAACCTGTATCTATGGTAGATGCATCTTTACGAATGTCTATTATAAACCTCTTTAAAGAATTGAAGGAGAAGAATAATGTAAGTGTAATCTATATTACTCATGACCTCGCGACTGCCTATTATGTAAGTGAGAGGATAGCAATTATGTTCCGTGGGGAAATAGTGGAGACAGGTCCTGTGGAAAAGGTTTTGATGGAGCCTAAACATCCCTATACTATGCTTCTAAAGGAATCCATCCCAGAACCAGATCCAAAGATGAAATGGCAAGAGTCTATTAGACTTACGGCTTCCGAAGAAGAGGAATATCTAAGGAAGGGATGTAAATTTGCAGGAAGATGTCCATATGTAATGGATATCTGTAGAAAGGAAGCTCCTGGTGATACTGTAGTAGACGGGGTGGTAGTAAAATGCTATCTTTATGCTTCAAAATCAGAGAAAACAATCGCCTAACAGGAAGGAGATGATTCTATTATGGGATTTTTACAGGTTAAAGGACCTTACATTATAGATGATACTGGTAAGAAGGTATTCTTGCGAGGTGTATGTTTTGGTGGATGGCTAAATATGGAGAATTTCATCACTGGATATACTGGGGCTGAAAGTAGTGTTAGACAGGCTATAAGGAATGAACTTGGAGAAGAGCGTTATCAGGCATTCTTTACTAGTCTATTAGACTCATTTATAACTGAAGGTGATTTTAAATTTCTATCAGAAATAGGAGCAACTGTTGTAAGGATTCCATTTAACTATAGACACTTTGAAGATGATATGAATCCTGGACACTACAACTCTGTTGGTTTTCACTATCTAGATTATGCCATTGAATGGGGTAAAAAACATAATATTTATATTATCCTAGACCTTCATGCAGCTCCAGGGTGGCAAAATCAGGGGTGGCATTCGGATAATCCATATGGAATATCACTTCTCTGGGGAAATAGAGACTACCAAGAGAGGATAAAAAATTTATGGGTTTACATAGCGGACCACTATAAAGATGAGTCTCAGGTTGCAGGTTATGACCTTCTTAATGAACCTAATGCCCCAAATATGGAGATCTTGAACAGGGTCTATAGAGAATGGACTTCTGCTATAAGAACAGTAGATAAAAGACATATAATCTTTATTGAGGGTAATAGATATGCACAAATCTTTGAAGGTTTAGATGAACCATTTGACGATAATTTAGCATACAGCTCACATAATTATATAACAGCTGCTTATATGGGAAGAAGATATCCTGGTTATTCCAGCGATGTATATGTAGACAAAGGCTGGATAGAAAAAAGCTTCCTTGAAAGAAATAAGTGGATTCTAGAACATAAGAGACCATCTTGGGTAGGTGAATTTGGAGCTCTATTCGATGGACCTATTGATTCTCCAACAGATGCGGATAAGGCTAGACTTATGATATTAAGAGATCAGCTAGAAGTATTCAATAAATACGAACAGCACTGGACTATATGGCCTTATAAAGACATAGGTTTAGAAGGAATTATGGCACCGGTGTCTTCTTGTGAATATATGAAAAGAATAAAACCCATTGTCAGAGTTAAGAAAAAATTGGGGTGTGACCTTGCAGTATCAAGAGGATATGGACTACTATCTGTTGAGGGAGACAGGATTATGAAACTTATAGCTCAGGCTATAATAGAGGAAACAGGTGAATATAGTTTAGACTATGAATCTTTGCTTAAACAGCGAGAGCACACTATTTTAGAAATATTAGGAAACGGACTGGCACCTCTCTATGCGTTACAGTTCGCAGATATGACAGAAAAAGAGATAGTAAAGATGCATTATGAAGCCTTTGAATTTTCAAACTGTGTAAAAAGATCTGAATTAGTAGAGGTTCTAAAGAATGCTATGAAGAAATAAAAGGTGGTGTTCTACTGGAAGGAGGATAGTATCTAGTGGATAGCTTTTGAAGATATGACTAAGGAGTTAAAAGTCCTCTGTGATTATTATGGTATTGAATATATCTTAGCAGATTAATAAAAAGGAGATAAAGTCTATGGAAATAGGAAAAGCTTTAAGGATAAGGAGATTTTTTAGAAGAAAGAAAACAGTTATAATTCCTCTAGATCATGCTTTATACTCAGGTCCTGTCAAGGGGATAGAGGATCCTAGAAAACTAGTAGAAGTAATTTCTCAATCAGAAGCAGATGGTATTCTTATTACACCAGGATCTTTAATAAGGATAAAAGATGTTATTGGGAATTTGTCTGTAGTTCTAAGAATAGATGGAACTCATACTCGACTAGGCTCACATTTAGAAAGAATTGAATTAATCTCTACTGTGGAGACAGCATTGAAACTCGGAGTTGATATGGTCGCTATAAATGTCTTTGTAGGCACAGAAAATGAAGATATTCTCTTAAAAAAATTAGGAATAGTCTCAACAGTCTGCTTAGATTGGGGAATGCCCTTAATGGCAGAAATGATTCCAGCTTCTATCTTATATCATCACTTCGGTAAAAAAAGATAGTAATAATACAGATATTACCGAAGATATCAAACTAGTCGCCCGCCTAGGGGCAGAGATTGGAGCAGATGTAATAAAGACGCATTACACTGGAAGTATAGAAAGTTTTAAAGAAGTAATAGATACAGCCACTGTACCAATAGTAATAGCTGGAGGTCCTAAAGTATCGAGTGACGAGGAATTTATTAAACTAGTAGAAGAAATCTCTATATCTGGTGCAAGTGGTATATGTATAGGAAGAAACATATGGGAAGCCAAAGATCTTAAGAAGATGTTAGATACAGTTTGTACACTAATTCATAGGGAAACAATTGGTAGGAGGTGTTTTCAATGAGAAAACCTTTAGTAGCCCTTACAGTATATACTGTAAGGGATGAGGCGGAGAAGGACTTTATTGGTACTATAAAAAGGATTGCTGAAATAGGTTATGAAGGAATAGAGTTAGGAGATGTCTATGGAACTAAAGCTTCAGAGCTTAAAAGTCTCTTGGATTCTTTAGGTCTGAAGGTGGCTGGAAGGCATATAGGGATAGATATATTAGAAAAAGATCTTGAAACTGCTATAGAATATGATTTAGAGATAGGTAATAAAAATATAGTCTGTCCATTTCTCCCTAAAGAAAGAAGAAGTGATACTTCTAGTTGGAAAAAGGTAGCTGAAGAACTAAATTCTATTGGGGAAAAGTTGAAAAAGTATAACTTGATATTCTCCTATCATAATCATAATTTTGAGTTTGAGAAGTTTGACGGAAAGTACGGTCTTGATATACTTATGGAATCAACAAACCCAGAAAATCTAAAGTGGGAGATCGATGTATTCTGGGCAAAGTACGGAGGAGTAGACCCAGTAGATTTTATAAATAGGTATAGGAACCGTATTCACTTGATCCATCTAAAAGATATGGAATCTGATGGGAAGACTTTTGCTGAAGTGGGAGAAGGGATTATTGATTTCAACTCAGTATTTGAAGTAAGTGAGAGAGGAAAAGTAGAGTGGTATATTGTAGAGCAAGACATCTGTAAAAGGCCTTCATTAGAGAGTGCAAGGATAAGTTTTGAAAATCTAAAGAAGTGGGGAAAAGTTTAAATAACCGTAAAAGGAGGAAGATAGAATGTTTGACCTAAGGTATCAGAAACAGAGAAGAACCAAGGAGGAACTTATTAAGTATCTATATGAGTTTAATCTTGATCTTAAATTTAGTGTAGGCATCTGGTATTTTTCACCAAGTGGAAGTAGATTCCATGAACCATATGGATCTCCAAAAAGTATTGAAGAGCGTTTAGAAATGATTGCTAAAGCTGCTAAATATGGAGTGAAAGGGGTAGAAGCTCATTACCCAAGTGAAGTAAATGAAGAGAACCTTCATCTTTATAAACAGTTAGAGAAGGAAACTGGGATTAAACTTATTAATTCTGGGCCATATACTTTTCACAGTAAAGACTTTGAATTTGGGACTCTCTCTAATCCGATAGAAAGATATCGGAAGAAAGCTAAAGAAGAGCTTATTGGCTGTCTAAAATTGGTAAAAGAGTCTGGTGCTACCCATTGTGGTATATGGCCAGGAATTGATGGATATACTTACTCTTTTGGTACAATCTTCTATCAGATGTGGGATTATTTTGAGGAAACACTAGCTGAAGCTATGGATGAAGTTCCTGGAGTTACAGTAGCTATTGAACCTAAACCTTATGAACCAATACCAAATAACATCTACAGAACTACCTCAGACGGAATCTTAGCAGCTAGAGATGTTGAAGCTCGACTGAAGTCAGAGACTAACAGAAGACTTCTTAAAGAAGGCTATACTTTAGTGGGACTCCAGCCTGAGATAGGTCACATTCTTATGGGATTTGAAGATCCTGCCTATGCTCTTAGTCGTATAGCTAGAGAAGGAAGGCTTGTCCATACTCACTGGAACAGTCAGCCTTTAGGTAACTATGACCAAGATTTAAATGTAGGAGTTTTGGGATGGGAACAAGCTGAAGCTGCTCTGTATGCCTTAAAGATGATAGGCTATCAGGGATATTTTGGGATAGATATCAATCCGGAAAGGATCTCTCCTCTGAAAGCTATTGAAATCAATACGAAAGTATTAAATATAATGAACGAAAGGATAAATAGCCTTCCTCATGAAGAAATAGTAGAGTGTTACTATAATCCAGAAGAACATAGAGGAGACCTCGAGCTAATACTAGCCCAGGCAAGAGGAAAGTAAAGGAGGAGATAATTATGCATATTGGATTTGTTACTCCTTATTTTGAAGAGAGGGTGAAGTTTGCAAAAGAGACGGGCTTTGATTGTTTAGAAATCTTTGTAGATGAGGGAATGCTAGAAGAGAAAAGAATAAAAGAAATTAAAAGAGCTTTTGATAAATACGATGCTAAGGTAAGCACAATAGTGTATTCTGTTAATCGTCTGGATTCTGAGCTTAAGAAAAGAGAAGAAACTAATGATATATTTTGCTGTTTAAGGAGGGCAAAATGAAAGTAAAAGTTGGAGTGATAGGGCTAAATATGGGAAAATCCCATCTAGTTAATTATGCTAAGTGTAAAGACGCAGAGATTATAGCAATCTGTGACATAAATAGAGAGAGGCTAATACATACAAAAGAAGAATTTAATGTTCCTTATGCTTTTGAGGATTATAAAGAGCTATTATCAATGGAAGAGCTTGATGCGGTAAGTATAGCTACCCCTAACTATTTGCACAAACCTATGACTATAGATGCATTAAGAGCAGGAAAGCACGTTCTCTGTGAAAAGCCTATGGCATTAAACGCCCAGGAAGCTAGAGAAATGACAGAAGAGGCAAAGAAATCAAATAAGAAGCTTATGATCCATTTCAATCAGAGATTTTTTCCAGAATGCCGCTTCCTAAAAGAGCGGATTGAGAAGGGGGAACTAGGAGAGATTTATCATGTCAAGACAGGATGGATAAGAAGGGGTTCTTCTGCATTGGGATGGATACCAACTAAATATCCGCTAGGATGGATTCATGAAAAATCTCTCTCAGGAGGAGGAAGTCTTATTGATATAGGTGTTCATGTATTAGACCTAGCTCTGTGGTTTTTAGGGCATCCTAAACCTAAATTGGTATTAGGAAGTACTTATACTAAGTTTGGAGATAAAATAGTTGAAAAACTAAGGTTGACTTTCGATGTTGATGATTTAGCTTCCGCTTATATAAAGTTTGATAATAGCACCAGTCTATTTATAGAAGCAAGCTGGGCATCATACATCCCTGAAGAAATAATCTATACCTTTTTGGTTGGTACAGAAGGGGGAGCAGAAAGGATGTTAAAAGGAGGAAAGTCCTCATTATCCTTCTTTAAGGAGATTAACGGGGTAGATATCGATTTAACTCCTAACCCGAAAACTAAGTATTATGAAAATCCTCAAGAGCATTTTATAAATTGTATCCTCCAAGATAAAGAACCTTTAGCTACAGGAGAGGATGGAGTAAGAGTTATGGAAGTCTTAGATGCCATTTATAAATCGGCAAGCATAGGGAAAGAGGTATACTTATGATTAGTGAGAGAGAAAATTTCTTAAGAACCTTAGAGTTTCGTTATCTGTTAAAAGGTAAAAATTACAGAAGAGAAAATGTAGACTTTGATCACTTTTTCTCTGTCTATAGATAGGAGAGAATACTCCAGTGATATCTGGCATGATGCCCAAAAAAGATTGGAGAGATAGGTAGTAATGCATCTTTTGGCGGTTCTTTCAGGAGTAGCATTTATGCAGTTACCAGCTTTTAGAGGATATATTAGACTTACAGATGTAGAGAAACTTCCTATAATAGAAAGGTTAAGAGAGGAAGGACTGGAAGGAGAAGAAGAAATGACTTTGGTAATTGCTGGAGATTTAAGCGCTCGTAACATAAGGTACAATATAAAGGTTTTAGGAGCAAAAGGGAAGATGTTTTTAACTGGGACATCTGTTTATCATCATCCAGATGGAATTAAATCAGGGATAGATGCTCTTAAACTTGCCATTGAGGCTGTCTATAAGGACATCGTTGAGATTGAGGAGTTAAAAGAATATGCAAAGTCTTTGGAGGAAAGAGGGCTTCCATTATTAAGAGCCCTAGAGGAAAGATGAGTAAAAGATTCGATGTCATTGGAATCGGAGTCTATTCAATCGACTTTTTAGGTATTCTCCCTTCCTTTCCAAAGCCTGACTCAAAGAATAGGATGGTAAGATTTACTCAACAGGGAGGAGGCCTAGTAGCTACCGCTTTAGTAACATTAGCTAGACTTGGAGCAGAGGTTAGCTTTATAGGGAAATTCGGAGATAATGTGTTTTCTCATCTTGCAATCAATGAGTTTATCAAGGAGAAAGTTGATATAAGCGGAATGATTAGAGAAGAAAATGCCGGACCCTATATCGCTTTTATTATAGTAGATGAGGGAAAAGGAGATCGTACAATTTGTTGGACAGATCAACTATTCTCTCCAATTAAAAAAGAAGAGTTATCGAGAGATTTTATTACTTCCTGTCATATCTTACATCTCGATGAACATGTATTATTAGAAACAGCACTCTTAGCAGCAAGCTGGGCTAAAGAGAAAGGGATAAAGACAATGCTTGATGCCGAAGACCCTACAAAGAAAGAACTCCTTCCCCTAATAAAATTGATTGATTTTCTAATTATACCAGAAGATTTCGCCCTTGGTTTTAGTAATGCCGACAATGTAGAAAATGCTATCAATTTTTTCCTTAAGCAAGGTCCCCAAGTAGTAGTTATTACTGAAGGAGAAAGAGGATCTATAACAGCAACAGAGGATAAAAGATTCTTCCAACCTGCTTTTAAAGTAAATGTTATAGATACTACAGGTTGTGGAGATGTTTTCCACGGAGCTTTTATCTATGGACTTCTTAGAAATTGGCCCATAGAGGTAGTGAGTGAATTTGCTAGCGCAGTTGCTGCGATTAAGTGCACCAAGTTGGGGGGAAGGGCAGGATGTCCAAGTTTTGAGAAGGTAAGAGGTTTTCTTCTCTCTTTCGGTTCAGAGAAAATGAAGTTTTTTCTAAAGAGTGAATAGGAGGCTAGTTGGAATGGGGAATCCAAAGCCAGATAAAGAAGAATTTAAACAAGTTATTTTAAGGAAGAAGGTTCCTTCTAGGGTTCATTTTATTGAGCTTCATATTGACACAGAAGTTATTAAATATTTTACAGAAAAATTCAACCGGAACTGGGTAGAACCTTCTCTAGCGAAGGATAGAAGGTCTCAAGAAGAAGCCCTTAAAAATTATATTGAATGTTGGTATCGACTTGGCTATGACTGTCTTCGAGTGACTAGTGATTTTCGGTTTTTGGCAGGATTATCTTTCACTTCCAAAAAAAGGGTAGGAGAAGATACTGCAATACTTTCTAGGGAGAGGAGACATTGGGCAGAGGAAAAAGAAGGTATAATAAGTTCCTGGAAAGATTTCGAAAAGTATAACTGGCCTTCCCCTGAGGGAATGGACCTATGGAGTTACGAATTTATATCTAAGAACTTACCTGAGGGGATGGGAATTCTTGTTTCCCTCTCTCCTGGAGTTTTCGAGGTTCTTTCCAATGAACTATTTGGGATTGAAACCCTTAGTTATCTCTTATACGATGAACCAGATTTAGTTGAAGCAGTGGCAAATAGGGTAGGAGAATTGATCTATGGAGCTTATAAGAAGATTATTGGGTTGGATAATCTAGTTGGATTTTTCCAGGGGGATGATATGGGATTTAAAGGAAGTACACTTATTTCCCCAGAGGCATTAAGGAGATATATTCTGCCCTGGCATAAAAAATTTGCTAAGCTTGCCCATGATAATGGATTAATTTATCTTCTACACAATTGTGGCTACTGTGAATCAATAATGAAAGACCTAATTGAGGATGTAAAGATAGATGGTAAACACTCTTTTGAAGATGAGATAATGCCTGTTACACTATTTAAGGAAAAGTATGGAGATAAAATTGCAGTACTAGGGGGGGTGGATGTAGATAAGCTCTGTCGGTTAGGAGAAGATCAGCTACGACAATATATAAGGGGTATTCTTGATAAATGTATGATAGGTGGTGGTTATGCCTTGGGCTCGGGGAATTCTATTACAAATTATATCCCAATAGAGAACTATCTTGTCATGCTAGATGAGGGGGCTAAATGGAAAGCATAGAAAAGGGTGATATTTAGAAAAGGATCACTTAGCTAAAAACTGAGAAGTTTGTCTAATTAGGAATTTATAACTTTTGGAGGTATACTAGATGGTAAATTTACATGAGATTTCTGAGGCTTTGATTGTAGGGAATGCCAAAAAGGTAAGAAAGCTTGTAGACCAGGCTCTAAAGGAAGGAGTTTCTCCTAAAGAGATCCTAGACAATGCTCTTGTACCAGGAATGAATGTTGTAGGTAAGAAATTTAAGAATAATGAATACTATGTTCCAGAGGTTTTAATAGCTGCCAGGGCTATGCATGCAGGAATGGATCTCATAAAGCCATTACTTACTCAAACGGGAGCATCATATGTAGGTAAAGTAGCTATAGGGACAGTAAGGGGAGACCTGCATGATATTGGTAAGAACCTGGTAGCTATGATGTTAGAAGGTGCAGGTTTTCAGATAGTAGACTTAGGGGTAGATGTACCTCCAGAGAAGTTTGTAGAGGCAGCAAAGAATGAAGGGGTTAATATTGTAGCTATGTCTGCGCTTCTTACTACCACTATGCTTGTTATGAAGGATACGATAAATGCATTGAAGGAAGCAGGGATAAGAGAGAAAGTCAAGGTGATGATTGGAGGAGCACCAGTCACTCAGAGATACGCAGATGAGATTGGTGCAGATGGTTATGCTCCAGATGCAGCAACTGCAGTAGAGAAGGCAAAAGAACTTTTAGATATACATTAGTAACAGTATAAGTTTTGGAATACCTAACAGATATAGAGACACTAAGTAGTATGAGAAGAAAGACCTCAAGGAAAGGACAAAAATAAAAAAGATGTTTAGAGATAAGAAGGATAGATTACAGTTGGATTCACTAATTCTTTTATTTAGTGAGATATTTCATAACAAGGTTGACTTGGATGCAAATGTTACAAGACTCTTACTCTTTCTAAGTACTTTTACATTAAGGATTTCACATATAAAGCTTATATTGCGCAATTTCTATCTACCTAAATAGAGACTATGATACTAATCTTATTTATAGGTATCTATTCTAAGACTAGGAGGTTTATGCTGACAAGAATATTGGCAAGTTCAATGCACATATTAGAGAGGCAAAAAATATGTCGCTAGAAACTTTAATAATCAACCTCAATCCAGCGCTCGATAGGACTGCCATTGTTGAGAAATATAATCCTTATGGCCCCAATAAAGCAAAGAGGATAATAACCCTCCCTGGTGGTAAAGGACAGAATGTTGGCAGAGCATTAAAGAATTTAGGCTATACGAATTTTATTTGTACCGGATTCCTAGGAGGAAATATTGGGGAAAAAATTAAAGAAATGCTAGATCAAGAGGGGATACCCAACGATTTCTTCTGGATAAATGGGGAAACAAGAATAGCATATGCTACCTATGAAGAAACAACTGGAATAGGAATAATTACAAATGAGCCGGGGCCTGAAATAACCATTGAAGAAATTAATAAATTTATAAACTTTATAAAGGCTAAATATCTAACAGTAAAAACTGTTGTCCTTTCAGGTGGAGTTCCCCCTGTCTTCCATTTAGAAAAAATTAATGAATTAATGTGGACCTTTAAAAATAATAATAAGGAATTATTCATAGATACGAGTAACGAACTTCTTAAATCCTGCGTTGAAATAAGTCCCTTTTGTTTAAAAATTAACGAAAATGAACTTGAGGATGCTTTCAAAATAGACATAAATAGACAAGAATCTCTAATAAGCTTTTATCTTTCACTTCATAAACTTGGGACTGAGTGGTTAATTATTACTAGAGGAGAAAAAGGTGCTCTCTTTATATCGGAGGAGGGTATACTCGTAGGAAAGCATAAAAGAATTCACTCCCACTATGCTATCGGCTCAGGCGATGCATTTATGGCAGGAATAATATATGGTAGGGCTAAAAATCTTAATTTTAAAGATATATTAAAACTCGCTATGGCTTGCGGAGGTGCTAATACATTAAAATTTGGGGCATGTATATTTAATATAGACGATGTAGAAAAAATAAAAGATGAAATAATAATCGAGACTGTTAAAATATTTTAGGAGTTATCGGGTCTGTTAAGAACCTCTTGTAACTGATCTGTAATCATTTTTGAATACCCCTAATCATAAGTACTAATCTTCCTGTCTTGCTTACTTTTAACCTCATACTATAAACCTACATTCCGCAGGTATAGTATAATGTATAAAAATTTTTTCTTTCGAGAAAGGATGGAGGATTAGAATTGAAAGTTACTAATAAAAGTATAGAAGATATAGAGATAATTACCAGAAATATAGATCATCTTGGCATAGTTGCTGGAGTCTTTGATGAGCTAAGTATCTCTGAAGTCCTGGATGAGAAGTTACCTAAAAATAGACAGCATAAAGTTTCACATTCCACCATAGTTAAGGCTATGGTCCTGAATGGTCTTGGCTACACAGAAAGAAGGCTCTATCTTTTTCCTTTTATTCAGGGGTATAAGTGAAGTAAGGATGGAGCTAATGGGAGAAGAAATAGTAAAGGGGACAAATTTAAGGGAAGTGCCCAAGAAGATCCTTTCACTGATGGGGAAGGAGTGTGAAAAATATTATAATTGAGAGTGACACGTGCGGAATGTGGGCTGGGAAGGATGAAAAATGAGGTGTTAATATGTGCGGAATCTTAGGATATGTAGGTAATGATTATAATCGGGAGCAGTTTGAAAGGGCTCTCGAGAGTATGTCTCATAGAGGCCCAGATGGGGCAGGTACATTCGTAAAACATTTTGGAGAAAAAATTGTTGCCTTAGGGCATAGACGTCTGGCAATAATAGACCTTTCAAGTATGGCTAATCAGCCGATGTCTACTCCTGATAATCGTTATATTATTGTCTTTAACGGAGAGATTTATAATTATAAGGATTTACGTGCCGAATTGGAATCTATTGGGATAACGTTTAGAACAAACTCAGATACGGAAGTTCTACTCTGGGCTTTAGTGAAGTGGGGTAAAGATTGTTTAACACGATTGGATGGGATTTTTGCCTTTGCTTTTTTGAATAATGACACTGGAGATTTAATTTTGGCAAGGGATCAGCTCGGAGTCAAGCCTTTATATTATTCAGAATATCATGGAAACTTCGTATTTGCCTCTGAAGTTAAAGCTCTGCTTCACTTAGGAGTCAAACCATGTCTGAGGAGAGAGATGGCTGGAGAATATTTGGCAAACTTATGGGTTATGGAACCAGATACTCTTTTCAAAGATATTTATATTCTTCCTGCTGGTTCCTTCATAGAATTTTCGATTTCAGGGAATATTAAGAAGGGTGTCTTCTGGGAACCTACTTTAGAAACGAGGAGTTATAGGAATGAATCAGAAGCTTTAGAGGAGTTGATATTTAGATTAAAAAGAGCTATAAAATCACAGATGGTAGCAGATGTTCCCGTTGGAAGTTATATTAGTGGGGGAGTTGATTCGAGTATTGTATCAATATTGGCATCTAAACTCACAGATAGAGACTTAATTACTGTTGGGGCACGTTTTGATAAGAAAGACAAGGCTTACGAAGCAATTCCAGATGACGGGAAATATATAGATTTAATAGTCAAGAAAAATCCTAGGTTTAAACATACTGATGTTATTTTATTCTCAGAGATGTACGAAGAATATAAAAAATTAATATATTTTATGGATGTACCGATTGCAGATCCTGCTATGGTCCCTGCTTTTTTATTGGCTAAAGAAGCACGTAAGCATGGAGCAATTGTTATGCTTTCAGGTATGGGAGGGGATGAGCTATTTGGAGGTTATAAGAGGTATGAGGTTTTAAATTTAGTAAACTCTTTGTCTCAAATACCTGAAACATTAAAGTTATTTTTATTGACCTTAAGTATATTAGCTCAGAAAGTGAATAATGGTACCATTCGGAAATATGCAAAAGATTTGGAAAGATTGTTTAATTTGTCGCGCGGAAAATGGCCATTAAGTTACATTAATATCTCTGGTCATTTTTCAGCAATTGAAATAAATAATTTGTTGTCCAATAATGTTTGGCAAGAAAGTTTCTCTTTTAAACTGAATAATCTTATTAAAGAGAGAGATTCATTATCATTGTTAAAGCAAGCTCAATTAATAGATTTAAAAGGTTTCTTAGCAAGTCATAACTTAATCTATGTAGATAAAGCTTCTATGGCAGCATCAGTTGAAGTTAGAGTCCCATTGATGAATGTAGAACTTACAGAATTCGCATTTTCATTACCTGATCAATATAAAGTACGTGGTTTAGAAACTAAAAGGCTATTAAAGAGAGCATGTGCTAAAATAGCTGGGCCAGAATTTGCGTATCGTCCTAAAGCTGGTTTTGCTATGCCAATTCGTTCATGGTTGAATGGACCACTGAGAGAAGAATTAAAATCTATTATTTTGTCACCAGAAATGAAAGATATATTTAATGAAAATTACTTGAATCTCTTGATTTCTGAACATTTAAATGGTAAAAGAGAAAATACTTGGAAATTATGGTCTTTGATGACTTTAAGCTTATGGATAAAAACCTTTAATGTCAGCCTTTGACATTGGGGTAGTATGCTTGAATTCGTGCACGATGCAAAAGGTGAGAAGAAAGATAAATAGTAATGAAAAGTGACTTAGCATTAAGGAGGAAGAAATGAAGCAACTTGTACAGAACTTTAAGACAGGGCAGTTAGAGATTTTAGACATTCCAGTTCCTAAAGTATCACAAAATACAGTTTTGATAGAAAGTGAGAAGTCAGTCTGAGAGAGTCAAGGAAGTTTTGCAAAAGCTTAATAATGACGATATAATAAGCCTAAGAGGATAAAATGAAACAGTTCAGAGACATAGAGGAGGATTAAGATGAGTACTTTAAAGGTAGTCATTATGGGGCTTGGTTATATAGGTCTTCCTACTGCAGCTTTTATTGCAAGTAAAAAGATAATGGTTTATGGGGTAGATATTAATCCTAAAGTAGCTGAGACTATAAATCAAGGGAAGATACATATTATTGAGCCAGATTTAGAGGGTCTTGTAAAATATGTTGTAGAGAAAGGATATTTAGTAGCAGATATAAAACCAAAAGAAGCTGATGTTTTTCTTATAGCGGTCCCGACTCCTTTTAAGGATAACTATGAGCCAGATATATCTTATGTAGAATCAGCCATTAGAATGATAATACCTTACCTAAGTGAAAATAATCTTGTTATTTTAGAATCAACAAGTCCTGTGGGAACTACAGAAAAGATGGCAGAGATAATATTTAGTGAGAGACCAGAGTTGAAGGATAAGTTATACATAGCTTATTGCCCAGAAAGAGTATTGCCTGGAAAGATTCTATATGAACTTGAACATAATGATAGGGTTATAGGAGGAATTGATGAAAGGTCGACGGAGAAGGCTATAGAGTTTTATTCTCTCTTTGTTAAAGGGAATTTACACAAAACCAACGCTAAGACTGCAGAGATGTGTAAATTAGTTGAGAATGCCTATAGAGATGTAAATATAGCCTTTGCTAATGAACTTTCTTTAATATGTGATAAGATAGGAATAGATGTATGGGAATTGATAGAACTTGCTAATAAACATCCGAGAGTAGATATCCTCAAACCGGGGGTAGGGGTAGGGGGGCACTGTATAGCGGTTGATCCCTGGTTTATTGTCTCTCAATTTCCAGAAGAGGCGAGGCTTATAAAGACTGCAAGAGAGGTAAATGATTATAAGCCTTTATGGGTAGTAGAGAAGATAGAGGAGAAAGTCAAAGGATTTAAGGCCAAACATAATAGAGAGCCTGTTATAGGATGTTTAGGCTTATCATATAAACCAGACATAGATGATTTAAGGGAGAGTCCTGCCCTAAAAGTAGTAGAAATGTTGATAGAAAAAGGTTATAAGGTTATGGCTAATGAACCTAACGTTCATAGCGAAATGATAAAGAATTCAATCAGGAACTATCCAATTGAAGAGGTTATAAGTTCTTCTGACTTTGTATTTTTATTAGTTCCTCATAAAATTTATAAGACCTTTTTGGGAAGGTTGGAGAATTTATATTATTTTTCAATATGATAAGAGGTTAATATTATGAGACAATTAGTGCAGAATTTAAAAACAGGAGAAATAGAGTTAATAGAAGTTCCAACACCTGTAGTTTCCTCAAGCACAGTTCTTATAAAAAGTAGATGTAGTCTTATCTCTGTAGGGACAGAAAGAATGCTTGTAGAGTTTGGGAAGGCATCTTTATTAGAAAAGGCAAGAAGTCAGCCAGAAAGAGTAAAAGAAGTATTACAGAAGATAAAAACAGATGGACTTCTAACTACTATTGATGCTGTAATGGCAAGGCTTGATGAACCTCTACCTTTGGGTTATTCAAATGTAGGGATTGTAGTTGATATAGGGAAAAATGTCGAAGGATTTTCAATAGGAGATAGGGTTGTATCAAATGGAAGCCATTCTGAGGTGGTTAATGTCTCTAAAAATCTTGTTGCTAAGATTCCAGATAATGTTGACGATGAGAATGCTGTTTTTACGGTCTTAGGTTCTATAGCATTGGAGGGAATAAGACTTCTAAGTCCAACTTTAGGAGAGTATATAGCTGTTATAGGGTTAGGTTTAATTGGGCAATTAGCAGTTCAACTTTTAATTGCTTCAGGATGTAAAGTTTTAGGAATTGATATTGATGAGGGTAGAGTTAAGTTAGCGGAATCTTTTGGGGCTGAAGGTCTTACAATAAAACCTGGAGTTTCTCCTGTGGAAGGGGCATTAGCTTTTTCAAGAGGAAGAGGGGTAGATGGAGTAATTATTACTGCTTCTACGAAGAGTAATGAGCCTATAGAATATTCTGCAGATATGTGTAGAAAAAGAGGAAGGATTGTGCTTATAGGGGTTACGAAGATTGATATTCCAAGAGATAAATTTTATAAAAAGGAGCTAAGTTTTCAAGTATCCTGTTCTTATGGTCCGGGAAGATATGATAGATTGTATGAAGAAAAAGGAATAGACTATCCTTTTGAATATGTAAGATGGACGGCTAAGAGAAATTTTGAAGCTGTCCTTGATATGATGTCTATGGGGAAGATAGATGTAAAACCCTTAATAACCCATAGATTCTCTTTTAATGACGCCGTAGAAGCGTATAATGTTCTTTTGAAAGAGAAACCCTTAGGAGTTATTCTTCAATATGAAGATAAAGATTTTAAAGCTGTTAGACTGATTGAGTTAAATAAAAGGCCTTTGACTCTTACTCCAAGTAAGCCTTGTATAGGACTTTTAGGTGTTGGCAACTTTGCCAAGATGGTTTTATTGCCAGCCATTAAAAAAACAAAAGCGAGACTTAAATTTATCGCAAGCTCTGGAGGAGTTAGTGGGGCATATGCGGGAAGAAAATTTGGCTTTGAGTTTGTGACCTCGGATTATAATAGGGTCTTAGAAGATGAAGAGATTAACACTATCTTCATAGCAACAAGACATAGCTCCCACGCATCTTTAGTTATCGAAGCGTTAAAAAAAGGTAAAAATGTTTATGTGGAGAAACCTCTAGCATTAAATGTAGGAGAATTAAAAGATATAATCTCAGCGTATAAAGACTCTGATAGGGTCCTTATGGCTGGATTTAATAGAAGATTTTCACCATTCGTTAGAAGACTAAAAGAAGTTATCTCCAGTAGAAAAGATCCTTTATGCATAAACATTATGGTAAATGCAGGGATGATCCCCTTCGATAATTGGGTTTATGATCCAGAGATTGGTGGAGGAAGAATAGTTGGAGAGGCATGTCATTTTATAGACCTTTCAAGATTTATCGTGGGCTCAAGGATCGTTGAGGTATATGCTATTACTACAAAAGGACATAGCGGTTCTGATGAAGACAAAATGGTAATAAATCTTAAATTTGAGGATGGTTCTATAGGAACTATCAATTATTTTGCAAATGGGAGTAAAACTTACCCCAAAGAAAGGGTTGAAGTATTCAATGAGGGGAAGATACTGGTTATTGATAACTTTAAATCTTTAATTGGTTATGGAGTAAACTGTAGATTGAAATCTTTGAGGCAGAATAAAGGGCACGAGAAGGAAGTGGAAGAATTTATAAAGGCTGTTTCTGACGGCAGAGAATCTCCTATACCTTTTGAGGAATTAGTAGAAGTTACTTTAGCATCTTTTTCTGCTGTGAAATCTGCCACTTTAGGAATGCCTATAAAATTAGTAGATTTTTATAAAGAGCTTTTAGGATGAAGTTAGAGACTTTAAAGAATTTACTCGAAGAGCTAAGATTACTTGGCTTTAGAGGATCACTATTTAGGATTTATTATGAATTTATCTTAAGAACGGGACTTAAAGAGATCCTATCTTCTAAAAAACCTAAAGTAGAGTTCAATATTACTTTAGATGAGTGGCGTAGGAATAAACCTAAATGTTTCTTTCCTTGTATTGAAGATGCAAATAGAGTTCTCCATAAAATATTGAGAGATGAAGATAAGAGGAGAATTATAGAAATAGCTGATAATTCAATAAGAGGTGATATCCTCTGTTTTTCAAAATGGATAGGTAGTTACAGAGACCCTGTAGATTGGCATTATAATCCTAAAAGAAAAGTTTCCTGGCCTAAGAATATACATTGGTCAAAAATTGTAAGATTTGAGAAAACTTGTGGAGATATAAAATTATCCTGGGAAATCAATAGATTTCCTCATCTTTATTATCTTGTTAGAGCGTATGTATTAACTGGGAATAGTGACTATGTTAAAGTATTCTCTCAACAGCTGAAATCTTGGGAGGAATCCAATCCGTATGATTTTGGTATCAACTGGAATAGCAGTCAAGAACTTGCAATAAGAGTTCTTTCATGGATATACGCTCTCTATATGATGGGAGAAGATGAAAATTTTAAAGAGGATGATTTTCAAAGACTTTTGAAACTTATATATCTTCATACAAGGCATATAGAAGAAAATATAAGTTATGCGTATTATGCAGTTCATAACAATCATTTGATAGGAGAAGCTTTAGGACTTTATGCAATAGGAAGTCTTTTCCCATTTTTTAGAGAATCTAAAAGGTGGAGAGATAAAGGAAAAAGGATTCTTGAGGGTAGCCGGTGCTTAAATCAGTTCTATAAAGATGGTGGATACTGCCAACTGTCTTTTAATTATCAAAGATTAGCCCTTCACTATTATTTGTGGGCATTGAGAATTGCAGAAGTAAATGGGGATAATTTTGAAGAAGAAATATTATATATATTAGATAAATCAGCAAGATTCTTATATTCTTTTATGAATTTAGAAAACGGAAGACTTCCCAATTGGGGGGCTAACGATGGTGCATTATTAAATCCCTGGACATCCTGTGATTATAGTGACTATAGACCTTTAGTAAATGCCTTAAGCTATATTACAAGAAAGAAAAGAGTCTTCAACTCTGGCTTATGGGATGAAGAATTATTTTGGTTCTTTGGAGAAAGGGCTCTTGAATCGGGGGTCGAATCTTATGAGTTAAAATCTTGTAGTTTTCCTGTTACAGGACTTCACGTATTAAGAAAAGATGAGACTACTTTTGTGACCTTCAGATGCGGGAGTATCATAGATAGGTTCGGACAGGCAGACCAATTACATATAGATATATGGTGGAAGGGGATAGAAATTGCAATAGATGGTGGTTCGTATCTGTATAATGATGAGCTTCAGTACCACAGATATTTTGTGGGAACGAGATCCCATAACACTGTAATTGTAGATAACAAAGATCAAATGCTGTTATATAGGAGATTTAAGTGGCTATATTGGACAAAAGCAAGGCTTTTAGATTTTTCAGAGAATTATATAGAAGGAGAACATTATGGATATAAAAGACTAAATGGAAAAGTTACTCATAGAAGAAGGGTAGAGATTTTAAAAGATGGGAGTTATTTGATAGAGGATAAGTTATTTCAAGAAGAACAAATTTTTCATACCTATGACTTACATTGGCTAGTGAATAATTTCCCTTATGAAGTTAGAAAGCTTGAAAAGAATATCTTTGAAGTAGTATTGACCACTCCTATAGGGGAATATTATATCTTCTTAAAAAGTAATAAAGAAGGAGAACTTTTTATAAATAGAGCTAAAGAGGATGATAATGAGCCAGATGGATGGCAGTCAAGATATTACGGAGAAAAGACCCCTGCTTTAAGCATACATTTAAAATGTAGTTCTAATGATGAGTGCGAGTTTATAACAATCTTCACAGATAGAGAAGACTATTGGGAAAAGATAAGAGGGTGATAGAATGCATATACTGCTAATTCATGAAATTTTTGTAACACCTGACGAAGGTGGAGGGACAAGACACTATGAGTTAGCAAGATATCTTACCCAAATGGGACACAGAGTAACAGTTATAGCAAGTAATGTTGACTATCTTTCAGGACAGAAAAAGTTAAAGAGAAGAGAAATTAAAGAGGGGATAGAGATAATCTATTCTCGAACATTATCTTCTGTTCATAAAAACTTTATCTATAGAGCATTAGCTTTTGTATCTTTTTCAATCTCGTCATTTTTTGATGCCTTAAGGATTAAAAATGTAGATATAATCTGGGGAACATCTCCCCCTCTATTTCAGGCTTTGACTTCTATGATGGTAGCAAGCCTTAAAAGAAAGCCATTTGTATTTGAGGTGAGAGATTTATGGCTTGATTTTGCTAAAGAGCTAAAGGTTGTTAATAATCACTTCATACTTTCTTTTTTAAAAAGATTAGAAACTATCCTTTATAAAAAAGCAAATAAGATAATTGTAAATTCTCCAGGTTTTATTCCCTTTATTGAGAAGAAAATAAATAAGGATAAGGTAAGTCTAATCCCTAATGGTGTCATAACTAGAGAATTTGAGGTAGAAGGGAAGAGAGTGGAAAATTTTAGGAAGAATTTAGACTTGGAAGATAAATTTATTGTGATGTATGTAGGGAATGTAGGAGTAGCAAATGATATTGATTGTATTATTGAATCTGCTGAAATTCTAAGAGATTATGACGACATAATTTTTCTGATAGTAGGCGGTGGCATTAAAAAGAAAGAGCTTATCGAATATGCTAAACAAAAAGGACTAAATAATGTAATCTTTTTGAATCCTTTTCCTAAGAGAGAAATTCCTACAGTTATCTCTTCAGCAGATGTGTGCTTAGCGACATTAAAAAACACTCCACTATTTAAAACTGTTTATCCTAATAAGGTTTTTGACTATATGGCATCTGGTAAACCTACAATCCTGGCAATTGATGGCGTTATAAGAGAAGTTATAGAAGATGCTGAGGGGGGAATCTTTGTTCCACCAGGGGATAGTAAGGGATTGGCAGAGGCTATATTAACTTATTATAATAATAGAGAATTGATTAGTATACATGGAAGGAATGCAAGAGATTATGTTAAAAAGTATTTTGAAAGAGAAAATATTGCAAGAGAATTAGAAAAATGTCTGAAAGAAGTTATTTTGAAGTGAACAATATAAAACTTAAGCGTCTCATAGATATAGTTGGTTCTCTTATAGGACTGGCATTAAGCAGTCCTCTTATAATTGTTATTTCTATTATAATTTACTTTACTATGGGAAGACCTATATTTTTTAAACAAGTTCGTCCGGGGTTAAAGGGTAAGCCTTTTGTAATATATAAATTTAGAACTATGCTGGATTTAAGAGATGAAAAGGGGAATCTTTTGCCTGATGAAAAGAGGCTTACAACAATTGGTAAGTTTCTGAGAAGTACTACTTTAGATGAAC
>Ga0080004_1095764_pt1 | contig 22257 bp, 32 predicted proteins | sample WasSprMetagenome_FD_69207 | JGI IMG/M metagenome (GOLD analysis project Ga0080004, IMG submission 69207) | Sulfidic aquatic microbial communities from Washburn Spring, Yellowstone National Park, USA - WS (SPADES assembly) (version 2) | ecosystem: Environmental > Aquatic > Thermal springs > Hot...
AACAGTAAACGTTGGCTACGACACAACTGTTTTCGTCACCTACCAGTTTGCAATATCTCCAAAATCAACCTACACCTACGGACCCGTCAGGCTTCCATTCGCGACTGGTCACTGGTTCCTTGAAATTGTAGGCTACCAGAAAATCGACTTTTACCTCAGCCCATCATACTTCATAGTCTTCAGCAACCCGCAGATGGTGAAAAAGTTCACCATAGAAAGCTCTGTCCCATGGAGCTTCCAAGGACTGCCATACTGGATTGCCTATCCAAGCAGGCCAGTTCAAACGCCAACCATAACATGCAAACTAGGCTGGTTTGGCGGAGCGAAAGGGTGGGGTGGAGCATGGTTTATAGACGGAGTTTTCAAACCCAACCCAGTAACAATAACAATGGACAGAAACCGCACAGCAGAAGTACACCCAGGAGCTTTCTCGCCGTTCCTACCGCTTGAAGACGTAAACTTAGACGGAGCGATAGACATGAAAGATATTTCTCTGATTTGTCTTGCTTGGAATTCCAGCGTAGGAGACCCAAGGTATAACCCTCTGCTTGATTTTAATGGAGATGGAATAATAAACAATAGAGATTTAACTATGGCATGCTTAGCCTTTAGAGCCGTGAACAAAGCGCCGGAACGCACCATTACACTATATGAGGCTAGAGCTGCGGTTAGCGCTATGGCTTCGCAGGCTATGGCTGGCGCAGCCGCCACGGGAGTAGCCGCGATATTAGCTGAAACTGCTAGGAAAATTATGCGTGAGGTGAAGAAGTGATGGTTTGGATTCCGCCTCGAGAAGTAACTGTTGAAGGCACTTTGCCGCCTGAATATCCAACCGTGCAGCCTGCTGATGGAACCCAGCCTGCGTCAATTGTTGATTCTATGCCGGACCCAACAACTGTTGAAGTTAAGGCTCAAAACGTTATGCTTCTAGAGCTGAACTTGCCAGCTTACCTTGAAAACCGCGGCTTATCCAAGACACAAGTTGCAACTTACGTTTCAGGGGTTTCAATGAGTATAAGACAGTTTAAGGTTCATTTAGACGTTCAACCGCCATTCTTTCTAACGTTGCATTTGCCTAAACAGTGGAAGGTTAGGGGTGCAACTGTTGACGGGAGAACCCCGGAGCTTTACGCCTACGACCCAGACGCAAACACCATTTTCATTGGAATAACCGAAACTTCTTCTCCAGTTGACGTCGTTCTCCAGCTTGAGCCAGCGATGGAGTCGATTACAAACGCTGTTGTAGGCGTCTTTGCCATAATAATCATTGTCCCATTCATTAAAGCCGTAATCAAAGAAGCTATCGAAGCCTTCAGGAAGCGCTAAAATAGAATGACTGCTGAAACAAGGTTTCTAAGGGCGGACGCCCACACGGTTAACGGTTTAACTGCATATGTGTTAGGTAAAGAGCCAAGCGTTGTCGCTGACTCTCTAGGAATAAGCATCTATTTAGCTGAAACTTATGCAGACCAGTATTTGGCGATGGAAGTTTGCAGGAGAAGCAAGGATGGGAAAGAAACATCGATAAGCGGAGGTTTAATTGGCGAAGTTAAAGGAAACGATACTGGGCTTTTAACGTCTAAATGGAAATGTCCAAAAGTTGATTTAGCCACTACAGACGCAATAGTTCTACACGTTTACAGCGGCACATCCTCACCGCCCAGCAATCTTTTAGCATCCTTCGTAACCGAGCCTTTAGGCGCTAAAAGCCTTGACGAGGCTGAATGGACAATAAACCTTATGCTTGAAAGGAAATACGAGGTTGTGGACTCCCAGCCAATAACAACTTACAGCCTACTGATAGGCTCAACATCTTTCATCGAAAACTTCACGTGGACGCCGTACGTTTTAATAGCCGAGCTTATGCCCCAAGTTGTGCAAATAATAAGCGCAACGCTTATCGTCATATTCATCATTTCATTGTTGAGGCAAGTTGTTAGAGCCTTGAGGAGATAGACTTGCAGTATGAGTTCACAGTTCCTGCCTACCATGTTTTTCTTGTTAAAACTGGAACCTACATGTATGATGTTTATTATCCTAAGCAGTTAAACAACGGGGTAACCAATTACATTTGTAGGGAATTTGCAAAACGCACGGTAGACTTCAAAACCGACCCGCCGGAATGGAAAGAAGAAAAAACAATTGATGTGGCTTCTCCAAGCGGTTTTGCAAACCCCGTTCTGCCATACAAGAACATTCTAGGCTATGACTTTTACAGGAAGCGAATCCTTTTTGTTCTAGGGGAATGGGATGGAGCATCATGGCTTTTTCAAGGGACGAAAGCTAAACTTTTAGCTGTAGACCTAGGCTTATCAAAGGTTGAGGTTCTAAACGACGACCTTTTCATGTTAGCACAAGAAGCTGTTCCAGAAGCTACGCATATTAAGGGGTATGCAAACTTCGGCGGCTACGGTGGTAAACTGGTTGGCATACTTGCCGTATATTCTAATGCTGAGGAAAGGTCTGTTGTTCTGGTTTTTGACGGTTCAAGCTGGTACGCTGTTAGAGCCAACACTAGGCGAGATACGGTGCAGGAAGGAGTTGTTCCAATATGGGATGTGAAAGACAGATTCATAGGCTGGCTAACTGAGGGACACAGCGACAACAGTCACTTCATAAGGATAAGTGACCTACAAGTTATACCATGCTACCCGCCATTCTCAACAACAAGCGAGCCAGTCTACGACATGATAAACCACAAAATAGTTTGGACGGAGTGGGGGGCAGGAGAGGCAATATCCCAGAGAATATACGTTTCAGACCCAGACCCGACAAACGGATGCATAAACTTCAGAAATGCAACTCCATACGGGACTGTAAAGGATAATGAAGGAAACACCATAAACTTGACGATAATGAGCAAATACGCTCCATGCATATTCCAAAATGGAGCTAACAAATGGCTTGTTATAGGAGCATTCAGAGGCGGCATCCCAGAAGGGTTCCACAGAGTGCTCAAAGTCGATTTGGGAAGCTATTCAGATGCAAGCAAGTGGGACTTAATTAAAGACCCGTCTGGAAACGATAAGCTTGTTAAGGGAATGGTCACATGCATAAGCACTGATGGAAAACCTTTACCAGCTCCAATGTTCCCAGTTACTTTGTCTAGAGGGTGAGAGTACGTCTGAAAAGCCTATTGAAGCCAAAGTGCTTTACAACACGTTGAAAACTCCGCTACAAATAGCCATAGAAGAAATCGTAATATTTGCAGGCGGCGTGATTGCCATAATCTCGCTTTCTCCATTGCTGAAAAGCTTAATTAAAAGCTTGGTTGAAAAGGTTCATGGCGAATAAGCATGGCTGAAACACCCTACTATTATCCGATTCCATCCCCATTAATAGAATCGATTACAGCTCTAGCCTTGCTTATGATACTTTTAAGTCTAACGTCAAGTATTGTGAGGACACTTAAACATGGAGGCTGACAGCCCAGAATTATCGCTTATGCTTTCAGCAGTTAACCTCATAATGTTTGCCTATATGATGCAGTGGCTCCAGCAGAACCTATCATCCCTTCATACTAAGGCAACACAGATTGAAGAGCTTCAGAAAGACCTTAAGCTTAAGCCTTTAAAAAGTGGAGTCTTAACGGCAACGGGTGGAGAAGACGTCGTTCTAGAATACGCGGACAGCGAGCCTTTCAAAATTCAGGGGTGGATAAACCTTAAAAACATGGCAGCCGGAGATATTGTGGTAATCACGCAAAGCTTCACCCTGCAAAGCGATACGGAACCATCAATCTTCGCAAGGAGAACATACAAAGACGCGCAATCCCAACCTCTAATCCACATAACTCCAAGGGAAATTTTGAAAAGTGCAAAAATAACACTTCAGCAAACAGGAGGAACCCTTAAACAGTATCCATTTGAATTTTATATTGGAAGAACAAGTTAAAGGAGGCTGGTTAAACTGCCCGAATTTCCCGGTATTCCATGGGAGGCACTAGAGGAAGACATTCACGTTGCAAAAAACAACCCAACAGTAACCATTGAAGAGCTTGCTCCAAACACGTTTTATCCAAGGCTTGACCTGATAAACCCGGCTAGGAAATGGCGTTTTCAACTCTCAGATATTGGTGAACTGCGGTTAACCGACGCTTTGGCTGTTAAGACAAGAGAGCGGATAATATATGACTTAGCATCGGACGCCAGTCAGTATCAAATTTTCAACTCAGATGGCGTGGTTATCTTCGACATCGACTATGAAGGCTGCCTTAAAACAGACTTGAAAGTTAGAAAAACAAACCCGTCTCTCATTATAACGGAAACAGCTTCAGCAACATATTATCCGAGAATCGACATTATAAACCCTCAGAGAAGCTGGAGGCTTCAGCTTGACAGCACGGGCAGACTAAGGCTTAGAGACTTAACAGCGGCAGCGGACAGGCTAATGATTGACGGAGACGGCAAAGTTTCAAGCATAGCTATGTTTGCCCAAGACCTTCTTCCAGACGGAGACCTAACCCGCTCCCTTGGAAGCTCAACTTCAAGGTGGCTTCTAAACGGATGGAACCCAGATGCTCACGCGTCTAGACACGAGTATGGCGGAGCAGACTTAATCCGCAACCTAGACTACTTAGCGATTAGAGGCTACACAATAATAGACACGGCTAGGCAACTGCAAAACATAGCAGCAATAATACAAGACGTCTTCCAAACAAAAGCATCTCCAGTCTTTAGGATGACTGAAACAGCTTCTGGGACCAGCTACCCACGCCTAGAACTATACAATCCCCAGAGAAACTGGCGAATATTCAACTCTTCAGATGGAAGCCTAAACATATACGACGTTTCAGCAGCAGTCTACAGGCTAAGATTCTTCTACTCAACAACAGCCAACTCAGAACAGCTAAGAGTGGTAAACTCTGCCGGAACAACGATAATGAGCATAGACTACGAAGGAGACGTAACAATACCGGGTAAGCTAACCCAAGGAGCATGCCCCGAATTCTCAAAAATGAGCCTAAACGAAATCAAAAGCTTCCTACAAAAATGTGTAAGCAAGCCTGAGCCTCGTAAAGATGGAAACGGAAGAGACATATGCGACATATGCAACAAACCCTTCAGCGAAGACGGATGCACAAACCCGGAACACTGGAACAACCACGTTGAAACGCACTATCACAGAACACAAGAAGAAGTAATGGCATTAATGCACTTAGTGCTAAACCTCATTGAAAGAGTTGAACAACTCGAACATAAACTAGGAGTTGCTTAGCCCCACTCACAAACCTTATTATATTGACTTCGTAAAATAAAATTGGGTAAACATAGAGGGCAAAAATCGTGTTACGTACAGAACACTACCATGCCGATGAGGTTGAGGTTAGCGTAGCTTCTCGCGAGTGGAAGCCAGCTAAATACCTTGAGTTTGAGAAGGACGGCTTCAACTATAACATTATTAAGATGCTGGTTTTCGCTGATTTGAAGGTTCCTCCTGAAGAGACTAAGGGCTACTTGGGAATTTTCGTTAACGATGAGGTTAACCCAAGAGCGGTTATAGAGTCCGACTTAACCTTCAGCAACATTTTCAAGCGCGAAATAGACGTCCTCAATCTGCCTTTTGGAAGGCATAAGCTAATATTGAAAATGAAAAGCGAGCAAGGCTACCCGGTAACAAACACTTTCTGGGAAGTTCACATAACAAGATTCTACAACCTTTACGAAATGGCGGGCTTCATAGTGCCGTTAGCATTATTGGCGGGACCATAAGATGGCTGAGCGTGTGCTTGAAAGAACTATCGCCTTAACCTTCGCCTTGGTTTTAATAGGAGTTTTCATAGCAGTTTTATTCTGGTTCCTCGAAAGGCAAAAGCTAACTTTAACCCATCTTGGTAGTGGAACCTTTAAGACAAGCCCAACAGAAGAGCCAATATTCGAATACACGAGAAACGAGCCTTTCACCTTCAGCGGGTATGTGAACCTTAAAAACATGGAGGATGGAGACGAGATAATCATTAGACAATATGTTAAACTTGCGGTGGATGAAGATTACACGCTATACTTTGAAGAGCCCATCCACAACAAACAAAAAGAACCATTATACCACATAGAAAAGCTTCCAGCCTTAAAAGCCATAAAAGTGACAATACAGCAAACCAAAGGAACTCCAAAATACGTTCCATGGGAGTTTTTCGGGAGCGTGGTAGCCTAAATGCCCAAACTGCCAAGACCAAGAATAATACTAAAACAAGTTGAAGAGCTTAAACCAGAAAACCAAAAAGGAGAAATAGTCTATTTAACAACCGATAAACACGCCTACCTCTACCAACATGAGGGTTAAATTATGGCTGAAGCAGAGAAACAACCCGTTAAGGTGCGTGGCGGCGAGGCTCGAAAGGTTGTAGAGCTAGACCCAAACAAGCCCAAAAGCGGACAAATAAAATACGACCCAAACACAAAGCATATTTACGTGTTCATAGAAGAGTGATAATTGGAGGGATTACGGAAAATACTGGAATAGAATAGGTGAAAGTTATGCCATGGAAGAAAATCCTCCTGGAAACTAGGTGAAAATTTTCACCTAGCCAGAGGGGGATGCGGCAGTTTTAACTTCAACGGTTACTCCGGTTGCTGTTGACTTTGCCGCTGCAGCTATTGGCACAAGCACTGAGGCTGCGCGTGCAGACCATAAACACTCTGCGACTGCGGGTTCGCCAGTTGCGTTGGATGGTGTTGCCGCTGACGGGACAAGCACAGCTTTTGTGCGTGCGGACCATAAGCATGCGCTTGGTCCTTTAGCTGTTGATTTGAACTTTAACGAGCATGAAGCTGACAAGCTTGCCCTGGACAATTTAAGCGCGGCTGCAAACTACACTACAACAAAGCTTGGCGTAATATACTTTGACACGGTTGCTAGACATCCCTTCGTATACATAGGCTGACTTTAAAACCATAAATTTTTAAGCTTATTCGAACATTATTCTATGTGAAAGTTTAGAGGTGAGAAGTGTGGAGCCGGCTAAGGTTGCCCCGAAACCAGTTGAAGTTGAACCTCCGAAGACTGAGGTTGTAGAAGAGGAGAAAGAGACGGTTGCTCCGGAGAAGTTTAAGCCTTTGGAGAAGCCTAAAATCCGCTTTGAAGAGCTGAAAGCCAAATATGAGGAGCTTTTCAAGGACATTTTCGGCAAGCTTGAAGTCGAGTTTTTGCAACGTAAAGCTCAGCAGATGGAGGACTTGCACAACGACCTTGTTGAAATGATTGCATGGCACATAAACAACGGCGTAAACGTCGATACAGTATGCTTTGTCCTAGACATAATAAAACATGAGCTTACAACGGAAAAGCTTAAGCAAATATATTCGGGTGTAAGCATAAGAAAAGTAATGGAAACGCCGATAGAGCTGAAAAGGTAGCTGACTCGTGGGCTGGAAACGGATACTCCTTGAAGGCGACCCGGTTACTGGAACCGTTACAGTAGAGGACATCACCAAAACCGTTCCCGCACTTTCTGGAGCTACAACGGCAGCAGGAAACACAATTGTGAGAACTCCAGCGTCTGGGAAAGCTGTTAGGCTTAAAGACATTTTCATATGGAACTGCAGCGCCGCTGACCGTTGGGTCGGCTTAAGGTTTGGTTGGACAGGCTCGCTTCATTTTCCGGCTCTTTTAGCCAGCAAGACAGGCTTCGCTAAAAACATTGTTGGAGGAAACATTCAAGGAGCTGCGAATGAAACCTTATACTTGTATGCTAGTGGCGATTTAGTTTACTTCACAGCTTTAGCTGAGGACGTCTAAAACATGCGCATTTTATGGATTAGCGTTTCGCCTCTTAGAGGCAGCAGCTTCAGCGTCGTAACAGATAACATTTTGAAAAGGCTTGGCTTAAAACATGAGGTTTACTGTTTAGGCTTAGACTATTATGGAACACCTTTACAGATGGAGAACTACACGCTGGCTCAGTTCACGGACTTCAGACAGCTTGAAGACTACGTTCAAACCCTAAAACCAGACGTGACAGTCGTCTACCACGCTCCCCTTTTTCTTTCACGCATAAACCCCCACCTAGACAAGGTTAAAGCATCATCAAAGCTTGTATTATACGTGCCAATTGAAGGATACCCGCTAACCGTCGACACGTCTTTCTTTGAAAAGGCAGACCTCATACTTGTCCCATCAAAGTTCTCCCAAGAATGCTTAGCTAAAGAAGGCTTCAAAGGCGAAATACTGCCCCATGGCGTAGATACGGAAGTTTTTAAGCCCCTAAAGCCTTTAGAGGAGAAGTATGCTGAGGCTAACCCCTTCAAGTTTGGAACGGTTGCAAGCATAGTTTTGAGGAAAATGATAACGTGTATAGTTGACGCCTACGCCACAGCACTTTCAAGGGGAATGAAAAACACAGAATACTACCTGACAGCTTCAACTTATGACGCAACGCCTTGGGACCCAGACGTAAACGTCTACGCAAGAAAAATGGGTGTTCCAATAAAAATTTCGAGGACAGCCTTCCTAAACCTTCCAGTAACCCACCAGACAATAGCATCATTCTACAACCAGCTTCACGTACACGTTTTAACAGCGTCAGAATCGTTTGGACTAATACATTTAGAATCCATGGCTTGTGGAACCGTTCCACTAACCATTAAGTATGGGGGAGCATTAGAAACGGTCGGAGACTGCGGGTTATACGTCAGCCCCAAAGCTTTCATAGCAACAAGCATGGGAAGATTCGCCATACCAGACACGGAAGAATTGGCTGAGAAAATGGTTTGGACAAGCCAAAACCCAGAAGCCCTACTAAGACTAGCTGTTAAAGGAGTGGAAAAGGCAAAAATGTTTAGCTGGAAAAACGTTGCAGGAAAATTAGAGAGCACTTTAAAAGGCTGGACTTAAAAACGTCCGTGAAGCATGGCTGAAGCGGTTGTTTAAAGGGGGCGGTGCAGGCTAAATGCCAACTGAAACTCGTTACATGCGTAGTGACCAGCAGACGGTTAACGGTTTGACTGCTTATAAGTTGGGTTCAACGCAGACAACAGCATATGCGTATGTTGAAGTGTATTATCCCGGTTCAGCTGGTGCTTATTACGATATTGAGATTGCTGTTCGCCATGCTGATGGGACTGAAACGGAACTTTTGCCTTGGACACAGTTTGCTTCCAGAACCACTAGTGGCGAGGGTTTTCAGACTTATAATTTTAACTGTCCGCAAACACCGCTTTCAGCTACGGATGCTATTGTTGTTAGGCTGAGGGCTAGGAATGCTGGCGGCTCCGCTGTCGCCGAGTTTATCACGGAGCGACTGGGAGCTTCTGGTCTTCCAGCGGCAACATGGACATTCTATGTCTATACTTATTGTTATAGGAGTGCGACTGAGAGTTATGCGAGCATCTATTTTGGAAGTTCAACTTTCAACACTCGGGTTGAAAACTTCCAATGGTCACCTTATGGCGTTCCACGTTTTATAGGCGACGGTTTAGCAGGAGCAGTCGTTTTTGTGCCTGAAGTTGCAGCCCCCCCCACTCCAGCTCTTCTTGGGAGGGTTTTGAAGAGGAAATAGCTTAAAAGGGTTAACGTGGATATGTGTTTGTTGGACGGAGGAATTTAAATGAGTGAAGGATTCATTCAACTTCCGCCCGATTCAACGGGCAAAAAGGTTAGGACGATTAGTAGGACTGTTGGTGGTCAAGAGGTTCACGAACGTGCTGTTGTTATTGTTGACCCGTCAACTGGCAACATTATGAAGGTGGCAAGCGAGGACACCTTAGCCGCCATAAAAGCCGCCTTGGCAAGCATAGGAACTGATAAACTTAGAGTAAGCCTAATTGACCCAACTGACTACGCCAAAGACACAACCCTAAGCCAGATTCTAAACGCCATACAACCTCAATCTCCAGTCTACGCTGTTGCTGTTAATGCAAGCGCAGTAGCAGCAAGCAAACACCACCTAAGCATCTGGAACGGCTCATCAAGCTACATCAAAATACGCAAGGTTATAGTTTCAATGCACTCCACAGCTACAGTTACTGGCTATATCATGCAGTATATTTTGCAGAGGGCAAGCGCTGTCAGCGGTGGAACAGCCTTAACAATAGTTAAGCTTGACAACAGAGACCCAGCCCCGCCAAGCGGAATTTCAGCCGTAACTGGTGCAACCGTAACATTGTCAGAGGCTCCAATAGCCATATTCGCCCTAAACCCAGAAGAAACTGGAGCCTTCGCCACCATTCAGTTTGACCCGCCTAAACCTATTGTTGTCGCTCCAAACGAAGGCATAACCATCCAGCAATACGCCACTGCTGGTGTAGGCTTGTTCAACGCCGTAATATACTTCACGGTGGAGGCGAGTTAGCCATGATAAAAGCTAAAGTATTAGACTTGCCAAAAGAAGGGTTAACAGCAGAAAAACTAGAAAAAATAATCAACAACTTCATCCAAACAGAAAACCCAAACGAAATAATACAAATAGACTTCAACTCAGAATACAGCTACCTAGTAATCATCTACAAAACCACCTAAAACCAAACCACACCCAGCATTCGAAAATTTTAATTCCCCAGACAGAATAATCTTCTAGGCTGATAAACTTGAAAATACTGGTAACCGGCGCATCAGGCTTCATCGGCAGCCACCTAGCGAAGAAGCTAATCGGCAACGGACATGAAGTTGTTGTTCTGGTTAGGGACGTTCTACCCTCTCCATGGGTAAACTGGCTAAATGAAGCGTTGAAAGGAACAGTGCAAATAAGAGGCGATATCATAGATTTTAACCTTTTAAGGCGAGCAGTTTCAGACTACGAGTGTGAGGCAATCTTTCATTTAGCGGCTCAAGCTGTTGTCCGTAAAGCGCAGGCTGACCCTTCAACAACAATTCAAACAAACGTTTTGGGAACGCTTAACGTTCTTGAAGTTTCAAGGCAACTGGACGTTCCATTCACTTACATAATGAGTACGGATAAAGTGTACTTTGAAGGAATGGACAAAAAGGAAGAAGACGCTCTGCAAGCTGGAGAAATATATGGCACGTCAAAAGCCATGGCAGACCTGCTCGCCCAATCCTACGCCAAAACATATGGACTGAAAATCGCTATTGGTAGAGCGTGCAACTGCTACGGGTACGACCTATCACCAAGAATAATTCCAAACACGATAAGAAGCTGCCTAAAAGGAGAAAACCCAATAATCTACCGGGGAGAAGAAACCCTCCGCCAATACATATACGTAAACGATTTAGTCTTGGCAATCATACACCTAGCAGAAAACAAGCTTACAGGCATATACAACATAGCAACAGACGACATCCTAACACAAGAACAAGTAGTCCTAAAAATCCTCGAAAACTTCCCAACAATAAAACCAAAATACGTTCAACGGGAAAAGCCAATAAAAGAAATCCAAAAACAAAGCATGGACTGGAGCAAGATAAAAAACACGGGATGGAAACCCAAATATTCATTTGAAGCCGGAATCAAAGAGACAATACAGAAATTCCAGAAATACGGGTTCTAGTATGAGCATGGCTGTGCTTGCGTTATACTTAAACGTTGCAAACGTATTAGACCTTCAAACAACAATAGACGGGCTTAAAAGAGGATTGAAGGAGGCTAATCCGATAGCAAACTATGTCCTGCAGACAAGCGGAACCCAAGGCTTAGCAGAATTCAAAATAGTCCCAGTAATAGCCCTAACAACAATCGCATTAATAGCCGGCGACAAACACTTCGCAAAACTTATGACAGCTATGACAATAATATTCTGTATAGCTGCAATGAACAATGTATTCCTAATAGCCTTAAAAGGAAGGTGAAAACGTGAGCGACTTCCTAATAATATACGGGCAGATAACATATGACGAGCAATTTGAAGGTACGAAACGTTGCGTTGAGGAAATGGCTTCATGCGTTGATTACTGCATCATAGTCTGTGAAAAGCAAAGACCCTTTACAGAAGAACAGAAAAAAACGTTGCTAAAATATCCAAATGTAATTCTGATGGAGGAAGAGTACCGCGACAGCCTTCCGGAGTTCAGAAATATTTACCTTAATAAGGCAAGGGAAATAATGAAACAGCAGGGAAAACCAGCATGGCTATGCGTGAGTGATAGTGACGAGTTCTATTCGGAGGAATTGAGGGAGAACCTGCGCCAACTAATTGCTGAATACGACGCCAAAGGTTATAACCAATTAGGTATACGCTGTAAGGAACGCTTCGTTGTTCACGAATGGATGGACGAAATCGACATTCTTAAGGAAATTCCAAACACAAGCCGAGAAAGCAACTACTACAAACTACTAATTTTCAAAATATGCTGTGACCAGCTAAGATACGAAGGAATAGGAATTGCCAAACGCACCCACGAAACTTGGTACTGCCCAGTCCATCCTTGGCGTGCAATCTACTTACCTCCACAATACACGTATGAACATGCCAAAAGCGTCATGCAAATCTGGAGAAACGCAGCGCGCAATGTATACCAGTCGGGAGGAGGTAACGATTTAGGCGACAGGGTGCCCGAATGGGTTGAGCTTCACAGTATTTGTAATGCTTTGGGTATATCTTGTTGGCGTGAGTTTGAGGCTTATTTGAAGAAGGGCAATGTTGACCCTTTGTTGAAAAAGTTTCTGATTAAATGTCTTGAAATGCCTAGAACCGATTTTGGCGTTGAGTATAGGCAAATGTCGCTAATGTATTGGGCGCTTCATCCGGATGAGCTTACGCCTGAAATATTGTATAAGATTAAGAATCCGCCTAAAATGACACCGGAACAAGAAGTAGAATGGTATGTGATTTCCCAGTTCAGATTCGTGCTTGGGCGTGAGCCGGATGATGCTGGTAGGCGGCATTATGTTCAGGCTATTTTGGAGGGTAGGATTAGGCGGGAGGATTTGCCTAAAATTTTGATGATGAGTGATGAGTATCGGCAGAAGTTTAACATTGATGAGGCTGTTCAATGGGTTATAAACTGTTACCGTCAAGTTTTGAAGCGAGACCCGGATGAGGAAGGCTTACGAGTCTACGTGGACCATATTGTTAAGGGAAGAATAAACAAGGAGGACTTACCCAGAATATTGATGGAAAGCGACGAATACCGCTCAAGGTTTGGAGGCAGATAGTTGGCGAAATCCGACGATAATATTGATTGGGATTATCATTGGTTGCTCCATGAAAGCGACGCTGATTTTACGGATGTTTCTTTCTTCAGCTTTTTTGCGGACTTGCTTCCTAAAGGCTTTAGGGTGCTAGATGTCGGCTGTGGAAGTTGCAGATTTTATCCGGTTTTCAAGGCTTTAGGCTGTAGCCAATATGTTGGCGTGGATTTCAGTCCAAAGGCTGTGAGCCTCGCAAGACAGAAGTTTCCAGAAATAACAGTTCACCAGATGAAGGTTCAAGACATGGACTTTGACTCAATCTTTGATTTAGTTTTTTCGAATGCTTTCCTTCAACATACCAGCTTGGAGTCGAAAAAGAGGATAATTCCTAAGCTTTGGAAAGCCTTGAAAAACGGAGGCTTACTTGCCATAATTGAAAAAAGCGACGTCGACACTCCTACAACATTCACCCGTGAAAACTGGATAAAATTCATCGAGCAATACGGCTTCAAATACGTTAGAGGCAAAGACCCAGATGGTTTCGTGTTCAAAGCTTTAAAGCCGACCACTCTTCAAAGCGATTTAATTGACAATCGCAATTACGACCAATACCGTTATCTGATGTTCATCTTGCCCATAATTAAGAAAGCGAAAATAATAGTTGAAACGGGTTTAGGTCAAGGAAACTCGACAATCATTTTTTTGGAAGCTTGCCGTTTTCTCGGAGACTGTAAACTGTATACTTTTGAGATAAACATAAACAAGGAAGACGCTCTGTCAGCTAGGAAAAGAATAAGCGAGCTGGGGCTTGAACCATGGTGGACCCTGATAGAAAAGGATTCAGTTCAAGCTGGAAGAGAATGGAATCATGAGAAAATAGATGTTCTCTTCTTGGACAGCCACCACAGCTACGAGCACGTTAAAGCGGAGCTTGAAGCCTTCAAACCGCACTTGTCAGAAAAAGCTGTAATCCTATGCCACGATACAAACCCTAAAGAAGAACATGAAATGTATAAGACTGGCGGTCCGTTAAAAGCCTTAAAAGAGTTTCAAACTGAAAACCCAAACTGGAAACTGATAAACCTAAAAGCCAACAATGGTATGGGAGTGCTCGTACGCTTTGAACGTTCAAATCATAATTCCTCCTGAACGGGAAGGCGTAAGCTTCCGCGAAGTAGGCTTCACAATAGCCCAAGCCCTAAAAAAGATTCGCCCAACAATAAACGTTTCAGTTGACCCGTGGACAAGGGTCTTCGTTCCAAACGTCAAACTCACAAACCCACTCGAATTCAACACATGGGACCTATTCATATTCCCAATGACAGTAGCCCCAAACGCAACAACACTCTTCGCCACGTATGCTAGTCCTCTGTATAGCAAACGAGCATGGTATTATGGAGTCGTGGAGGGAAGAATTCTAGGATTTAACGATTTGATGAAGGCTTACCTGCGCAGACGCGTTGTCACTCCTTCAAATTTTTCTAAGCAGATGCTTGAGGAGTGCGGTATAGAAGTTAAAGACGTGATACCCCACGGCTTCATCCCTGAACAGTACGGCTTCAGAGGAGATTTAGTGCGTACAATAATTGAGCGTTTCAAGGGGAGAATACTGCTCTACTACCTTTCAAGCGGCATAAGAAGGAAAGGCATAACGCCCCTGATAGAGGCAATGAGCATAGTTGTCAAAAAACATCCAGAAGCCATCCTATACCTAGACGTGCTACCCCAATTCGTGGAAGAACACTGGAGAACAGTCCAAAAACACAAACTGGAAGGAAACGTAGTCATAGAGGGAAACTTTGGAAGCATGCCAAAAGAACTAGTAGTAGCAAAATACCACGCAGCAGACCTAATAGTCCACGCCGCCTTCTCCGAGGGGTTTGGCTGCCCAATAGTTGAGGGGATGCTATGTGGAAAACCAGTAGTATGCGTCAACGCGCCGCCTATGAACGAGCATGTGGATGAGAGTTGCGGTTGGCTGGTGGATTTCGACCACATTGAATGGAACAACTACCTAAACTTGGTTAACATCAAAGAACACGTCTTTAAACCCAAAGCCTTCGCTGAAGCAATAATAGACGCCTTAGACCATCCGGAAGAAATAAAAGAGAAAGGCGTAAAAGCCTACGAAAAAGCAGTACACAAATACAATTATCTGGTGACGTATAAGAGGTTTTTGGAACTCGAATAACCTAAACTTCTAGGTATTTTTCCCATTCTCTTTTTCCAGTTATTAAAAGCCAATTTTGAATAGAAGCATAAGTAAACATTGTAGCCCCTATTCCTAAAGTTGCTGTCCAGATGTAGTTTGGGTCTTCTGATGTTAAGGCTTGATATGCGAATAATGCTGGTCCGATAAGTTTGACTGCTTGGTACTTTTTCCACCCCCACTTCATAATTGTTCTTGCAAAAATGTTTCCCTCTTTCAAGCCAGCTTCCAGCCCCTTCTTTGTCGTGTAGTAGTCCATGGCGTTTGCGAATAGGAAAACAGCTACAAGCACAACTTTGAAAATGTTCAATTGCCAGTTGAAAGCGAAGTTTGCAGCCTGAACACCCAAAGCCTTAGCTTCTTCAACAGTTAAACTGCTTTTAGAAGGATTCGTAGAAGCCCTCGCATTTGTAGTTGCAACCTGAGACTTTGCAGTTGTAGCTTGAGGCTTCAAACGAACATGCTTTTTAGCCCATTCACAGTAGTAACAGGGCAAGCTTGCACCCAAAAATACGATTGTTCTTTGAAAATATTTAGGTTTTGCATGCTGCCGTTAGCTCGTTCGGTCCAAACAGCCCTATAACCACGAACGTTTTCGCCCTTGAAAGCAGTTTTAGAAACGGCTTCTTGTATGGGGTGACCCTTACAGACGGGTAGACCTTCACTTCCTTGAAGGCTTGTTTTAGGAAGGTTTCAAGTGTTTTCTTGTTCCAACTGTATAGGTGTTCATATGCAAAGTCGCATTTGGCGTTTGGAACCTTGATGATGACGGTTCCACGGCAAACTCTTTCAAATTCCTTTACGGCGTCCAATGGATACTTTAAATGTTCAATAACGTGGCTTGCGTGGACTAAGCTGAAACATTTGTCCTTAAAAGGCAGATGATGGGCATCGCAGACAACCTCAACATCCTCGGCACGTAAAACGTCAACGTGCACAACCTCCCCACCTTTAAACCTAAAAGGCTTGCCGCCGCTGCCAACATCTAAAATCAAGGAACCACCCAAATAAAAACTAGCCCTTCTCTTCCTCCTCTTTAATAACGCCCTGCCTTTTCAGAAGCTCATACGTTTCAATCAGACTTCTCTCAACAGCCTTAGGAAACATTATGCTCCAATACTTCTGCCAGTCCTCAGCAGCTTTCTCCGGAGATGGATAACGGGGCTTTTTCCCCAACCTTGCACCCAAAAACTACTATGCCCTTTTGCCGTTATTAGGCTTTCTCGCCGGCAATTTTGAGCACCAAGGCTTCCAGAGCATTGTCCAAAGTCTCGTCCTATACCTTGGCTTTCCGTCCTCAATATGTACTCTCCTGCAAAACGTAACTTGCTCTGGCTTGCTATGGAGACGTTCGTCAAGCCAAACCCTTATTTCATCGTCTCCCATAGCTCTGCGAAACTCGTAAAACTCTTCATCCGTCATATCTGGGAATCCATAGCCGATAATGTGGTAGCCGTTTGTTGTCTCAAAAACTTCTGTATATTCACAGAACCTCGCCATGTTAAAATAGGCTTTCAAAAGTAAGAACTGATTCTTACAATCAATATCAACGTTAATTCTCCTACTCATTCTCCTTCCTCCTTGTATGCTCGCCATTCGTCTAGTGAGCGTTGTTTTCCAACTTGCATGAACCTTGACGGCGAAAGAATCTTTCCTCTTCTGTAAGCTTCGGATACTAGGCGCCTGTACTCTCTAAACCAGCTTTCAACCCCCAAGCCCGGAACAGTTGCAACCCTCCTGCCAGCTTCAACGTCGTATCGGTTTTTATTGTCGTATTCAACAGCTTTTCTAGGCTCCTCAATCCGCACATAATACTGTTTAACGTCTAAAGGAGCTTTAACCTCACTTTTGTCAATGGGAACCGCCTCAAAATCGGGAATTCTGCCAGTTGGTCCGGGAATTTCAACAACAGCCCTTAACCACTCGTAGTGGCGTCTTCCAGCCAAAATGCTTGCAATAAACAGAAGTTCTCTAAGTTCGGCTTCAAGTTCTGGCTGTGGGTCTTTATACATCATTTCTTTCGGGTCCCATTTCGCCCATCTGTCTGGGTTGCGAGTGTAAACTGTGATGCGGAATTCAGCGTAAAAGTAGTATGGCGGCTTTGGAACCCTTTCGCGGAACATGTAGGCTATTCCAACCCGCCAATATGGAGCCACAACCTTCTTTGCTAAGGTAGCCCTTTCAGCCCTCTCATCCCTAATGTTAGCCCAAATCTCCCGCATTATAGCTCTAACTCTCTCCAAATCCTCTGGACGCCGATACCAACGCCAACGACTGGCATAACGTCCCCACTCAACGTAAAGCTTCTCCCTAGCGCGAACCTTATCCTCTACCCTTGCAACTTCTAACCGCCACTCTCTTTCCGGAACCACAAGCTTAGGCTCTGCTGCCAAAACATGCACCCAACTATGCCGCTAGAAGGGTTAGTAGCTCACTAAACTTTTTAATGTATTCCTTCCCCTTCTCAGTCGTTACAAATTTTCTATCCTCAACCTTAAGCAGGTTAAGACTTGTCGCTATATCAGTCAACTCTTTAAGGATTCCATACGTGAAAGCGTTTGGACGAGACCAGTAAATCTCAGCCAAACTCCTAGGCTTCCTACACAATTTAAGAATGTAGAAAAGCAGAGAATAGCGCGAAAGCTTCTTAGTCCTAAGCAGTCTTCTCTCCCGTTCCATAATAGAAAATGATTCTATAAAACCTTTTAAACCTTATGCTAGAGAATCACGTATCTAGCTTCAAGCTCACCTTTACTGTTTTCTTTGAAAAACGCTTTAACCACGCCCATTTTCACAAGCTTCCACATTAGCTCTCCAACTTCGCCCCGATTCATTTTAAGCTTTTCCGCTATCTCGTCTAGGGATAAAGGCTCATTGAAACCTCTAAGTTTCTCAGCAAACTTTAAAACATCGGGTTCAGCGGACAACTAGCTTCTCCTTAAAAGCGGCATTATCGCCCTTACACTCTGGAGAATGCCGTAAAGGACGATGAAAGCTAAAATGAAAATGTCCGTCATGCCCATAAACACGTAGGTGCTTAAGGCTACTTTGCTTTCGCCCGTTCCAAACATCATGAAAGCGTCTCTGTCAGCCCTTAAAACGTCAGCGGTTGTCGGGTCCTCTTTATCCCAGAAATCAATCCACTTGTTGTATTCGGCTATAGTTGCGTCATAAGCCTCTTTAGCCTTAACACCATCATACAGAACCTTAGGCTTAGTTAAACACTCCTTAAAGCCCGGTAAAGGCTCATACGTGTTAGCGTCAACACGCAAAGTCAACAAATCCACAAATGCAAATACAGCCTTGGCACCGCTCTCAACCATAGCCGGGGCAAGCTTACGACCAGTCAAACACGCGTTGATAACCACTATTTTTCCGTAAAACCACACAGTATTCGCCAAGTCAGCAATCGTCTGCCCCTCCTCCGGACCAATAACCGCATCCTCAAATCCATGGCTTGCAAGCCAAACAACCAGAGGATAACGCCGTAAAAAGTTGCCTAAAAGCTCAGTTTTATTAGCCCTCTCCTTATACAAATCCTCAACTAAATAAGCCCGTTTCCTAGCGTAATCAATAACGTCAGGCATAATCTTAGTGCTCAAAATCATGGTAACCAAGTCAAAATTCGCACGTACAATCGTAGTGTCGTTGTCTGTGATGGCAACCGCCCCCTACTTTTTAAGGGAGTAGCGCTCCAGGGTTCCGCGTATTGCCCATTCGATTATCTTGTTTCCTACTTCTGTTCCCGCTTCAACTTCTTTTGCGAGTTCTTCAGCAGTGTAGGCTTTGTTGCCTAGAACGGTCATGTAGCCTTTTCTGCGGATTGCGTCTGCAACAACTTTTCTAAGCTCTTCTAAGCTCATCATTACACCTAAAAAAGAATGGGATGTTGAAAATATTAAAGTTTCTGTATTGACTCACTTTCAACTTCAAAAGCTTTGCTGTATCTGCATGACTTGTTTTGGCATGCAACCTTGCTGCAGCCCCAGCTAATCATCAACGTGTCATTCTTCCACTTCAACCTAATAGGCGCAATGATGGCGCTAACACGATGCTTCTCGCCTTTCTCATCAATGTAATCATAGCATGGAACACTGTAGACACGGGGAACGAACAGCTCCCGCTCAACTGCCTCGTTCATTTTCACTTTGCCTTCTCAATCACTATTTCTGCTTTTATGACCACTTTCGTTTTTCCAGCTAGAATCTGGTTTACAGCCCACTCGTGCGCATCGTGCAAGTCCTTAAATTTGGCACGGAGAACGTTGCCAGCCTCGTCCTCCACTCGGTAGTTGCTTTTCTCTGTTATTTTTTCAACCATTCTTTTCTCACCTCCTTTAATCCATTCTTCAATTCTATCGTAAGCTACAACAACTAAATACAGTAGCCAAGGTATGCCGAGGATAATGCAGAAGCCTACGGCAACTCCAATCCAGAAGCTAGCCCAATCCACTTTCAACACCCATCTTTTTACTTTCAGCCAAGAGCTTTTCAACAAGCCATGAGCTTGACTGAACTTTCCCTCCGCCAACACCAAAGCGTATCTCTATTCCAAGCTTTTTACATGCTTCCTTTTCAGCATATGGCAGGTTTTCAGGCGTGTATTCTCCACCCTTTGCATATATCAGCTTGTGTTTCGGATATTTTTCTCTAAGCTTGTAGAGCTCGGCAACCTGTGTTAAGTCGCAGTTTTCACTGCACACCCAAACCTCGTCAATATAGCGTATAGCCTCCAAAACAGTCTTTCTATCGTTTAAAGGTAGGACAACGTATCCGCGCTTTTTTAGGATGCACTCGTCGCGGTGGACGCAGACAATTAAGTAATCGCCTAACCGTTTAGCTTCCCTGAAAAGGTTTATGTGACCGACATGAATCAGATTGAAAAAACCGCCAGTAAAAACTATAGTCTTCGACACGTCAAGCTCACCAGCATCCAAAAAATAAATAGGATTAAAATAAGTTTTCACTTTGCCACGCCAGTCGCTTCTAATTCTAAAATGTTGTTTAGTCGCCAAACATTTAACAGCAACAGCTCTGCCATCACCACTAATCCATATTACAACGCCCTTATGACCACAAGGAGCCTTAACTTTGCTTCCCACCTTGAACAACGAAAGCCACTTCCTTAGGCAACCTGTAACCTTTCTCAGTCTTAATCAGCAATCCATCATTTGTTAGAAGTGAAAGTTTCGTCGAAAGTGTTGAAGGTTTAACGTTCCAGCCGTGTTCAAGTAGCTTCTCGTTTAGTTCGCCGGTTGTAAACTCTCTATCTTTAAAGTAGTTTACTGCGCAGAACAATACTTGTCCCATTACGGAGTCTGTGCTTAGCCTCACGGTTCTGTTTCCAACGTGCTTAACATTGACAACAAGCCCTCTATGTTCAAGCTCAAGTTTTCCAGGCGCAGCTTCGCCGAAAGCCTTCGCAAAAGCTTCTTGAAAAGCTTTTAGGGGTTCAAGCTTTTTTAGTTCAGCTTCAAGGTTTGCCTTTTCATTTTTAAGCTTAGCTGTTGTTTGCTCAAGCTCCCTTCTTAAGCTTTCAACTTGTTTTTCAAGCTCTTCCCTTCTACGCTTCTCCTCTTCATAAAGTTGCCTATACATTTCATCTTCCCCCTCTAGAGCTTTAACCTTCAAATAGTTTTCCCTAACATATTCGGGAGTTAACTCTCCCCTCGCAACTTTCATGCCAACCTCTTCTGGAACGCCTAAAGGCAGAGAGTAAACCACGCCTACGAAGGGTGGGTTTTTCCGGACCAGCACCCAATGCCCAAGCTTAAGCTTCATAATGTCGTCAGCCGAAAACTTCCCCCTAGCCTCTGGTATGAGGTCAAGCGTGTGCTTAACTTCAGTTATGTGGTCTTGCGTTCCGAGAAACTTTACGGCGCAAGCCTTTAATGGAGCCTTGTCAGTTATCGCAAGAAACTGTGTTGCAAGCCAAACGTACAAGCCTGTCTTTGCTCCTTGAGTCATGACTTCCATAATGGCTCTTGAAGCTGCACTGCTATACTTCTCTGGAACGTATTTGAAAGCTTCATCCAAAACGATTATTAGGTTTCGCTTGTAAACTCGCAAAGCATCTTCAAAAACGTTTTTAACAATCAACTGTTGAGCTTCATGGCTGAAATTGTTAATAGCCATACGGTTAACTCCATCGTAAAGCTTCAACTCTTGAACGCTTTCAATCCTAGAAGTTTCAGCCCTAAGCCTTTCAAGCAAATCATACAAAACGCGGCATGCATCCCTAAGCCAGCTACTCCTCGTCCTAGCCTCAAACTCCCTAGCCCTCCTAATAATGTCATCAAAACCTCTTGCACCCTCCGTTAGCCGACTAAGCGTAGCATAGTAAGGCGTAAGCCTCCGCTTAAACATGCTCTCCAACAAACCAATAAGAACAAAACTGTCAGTAGTCTCCCTCAGACAAACAGGAACATCCCTGCCAAAACCAAGATAATCTGGCTCCGTCTCTTTGCTATCTACGACCAAAACCTTAAAGCCTAAACCAGCAGCCCACTCTGACAAACGCTTAAGCAAAGTTGTTTTGCCTGAGAATTGAGTCTGCCCTACAACACAGAAATGAAACGGCTCAATCTCAACTGGCGCTCCATCCGGAACAGAAAAAAGAAAGGAAGCCATGTCCACGTCTCTTCTTGCTTATTTCTTCAGAGCTTCGTGATACGGAACTAGGAGGTTTCCAACTAACGCAAGTGCTGCACCGCAGATAGGACAGAGGTATTTTGTGGGAGCCTTTTTTTCCTCTGGTTTTTCTTTTTCCGCTTTTTCTTCTTTGTATAGAACTTTGTAGGTTGCTTTCGCCGCTTTCTCTCCAGTTTTAACCTTTGCGGGTTGTTTGAACTTTTTGGGGAGTAGGCTTAAGGTGTATTGTGGACTGTAGGGCGAGAGTTTAACCACTTCGTTTGCCACTTGCTCTTCAGGGACGCCTTCATTCTTGAGAGCCAACGCTAGTTCATAAAGCAATCCTTTTGTTTCCTCTTTCGAAACTGTCCTACTATAGTTTCTGTGAATCCTTA
>Ga0080004_1165264_pt1 | contig 22248 bp, 30 predicted proteins | sample WasSprMetagenome_FD_69207 | JGI IMG/M metagenome (GOLD analysis project Ga0080004, IMG submission 69207) | Sulfidic aquatic microbial communities from Washburn Spring, Yellowstone National Park, USA - WS (SPADES assembly) (version 2) | ecosystem: Environmental > Aquatic > Thermal springs > Hot...
TAGATATATCAGCATCTGAAGTACTTGCCTTAACCTCAACAAGTACATGTACTCCATCCCTAATCAGTAAGTCTACCTCAATAACTGATGGATGTCCTAAAACCTCACCTCCCTCATCATAGTAAACCCACCTCCTAACCTCACCAACACCGAATATCTCCTCAATAATACCCTCCATAGCATCTCTAAAAGCCTCCTCAGATTCAACACCCCACCTCCTACCTAAAGCAATTAACTTCCTCTCAAATGAATTCATCCTCCTCTCAATACGGGTAGAGAAGATATTGAAATCCTCCCTCAACCTCTTCAACTCATTCTCAATAGCTTCAAACCTCTTATAAGCTTCCTCCCATCTCTTATTATTTTCCTCCCATCTCTTGTTGTTCTCCTCCCAACGTTTTTCTTGTTCCTTAACGAATGTTAGGAAGTCTTGTCTAAGCCTCTCAATAGATTCCCAAACCTTCTTAAACTCTTCTTCATGTCTATCAAGTCTCTTATAAGTCTCTTCCCATCTCCTCTCCTGCTCCTTAATAAAGATTAGGAAGTCCTCCCTAAGCTTCTTAAGCTCCTCCTCATGCCTATCAAGCCTCTTAAGAATCTCACTATAGCCTAGAAGACCTGCAATAGCTAATCTAAACTCCTCATCCTCTCTAAGTAGGTCAAGTAACTTCTTCTTAAGCTCAATAACTTCCAAAGACATTACCATTACTAAACTCTAATTACGATATTTAAATATCTTAGCCTACCTACATTATTATATCCTTAGGTTAGAACCTTATAATACATGCCATTTAAATGTACTTACTCTTACTGTAGGTGGTATGTGAGGGGTTTAAATTATGGTCAACCACTAACTAAATACTAAAAGTATTGAGGTTGTGAGGATTGAGTGTGTTAGGAGGTTAGTTGAGGGGTATGTGCTTGAATTCGTTACTCAACTCCTAGAACAATCTTGAGCTCTTCAAGATTCCTCGCTGTTGTAATGACTTTATTCTCCTCCTTGTCCTTCTCAAGTATTAGCATGAATGTTAATGTATAGAGCTCTAACTCGTCAGCAAGCCTCTTGATCTCGCTGGCTAGGAGCTCTAGCTTCTCGTGGGACCTAACCTCGATACTCGCTATTAGTAGGACCATTAGTGCTACCAGTATGGTTACATACCTATATACATCTCCAGGGTTCTTCGTAGCGAAGTCTACACAAGTCGTGTTCGACCACAATCTCTATAGAGTCCTCAATATCTATGTCAAACTCCCTGAACTTAGTGCGAAATACTTTATAGGCATTCCTTAACTCATCCTCGGAGACCCTAAGCACCATGTCTTGAGAGAGCATGGTGAGGAGGTAGAGGAACTCTGTATTACCTAAAAGCTCTTGAGCAATCCCCTCAGCAACTCTAGGATCATTAACCACACGCTCAATCCACGGCCTGAGGAGCTCTAGAAAAGTAGTGTATAGAGGAGATCCTGTCAGCACACCGCTAAGTGCTTGCGAAGGTGATGGTGTAGGAGGAGGAGTTAAAACTACTTGAGTATTCATAGTCTCCAAACACCTCAGAGGTTTAGTCAGTTCCCGCAATGCTTTAGTAGTACCAGAATATATAAATGCATGTTGTATTTTGTAGTCTATGCTATACCTGGTGACGTTAGGCTCGACTAGATCTCATGAGGTGTGGGTGAAGCTAATGAACCCACACAGAGGTACAACCCAGCTAACGGAATTACAAATGTTAGCGGGGAAATGTTTGTTTGGATTCTATATATCAGATGATTGTAGGAAGTCCTCTAGATTATGTAGTGAGGAGTTAAGTAAGTATCCTAGACTAATTTTAAAACCTATGAGATATCATGAGGAGAGGTTATTAAGAGTACTTAAAACCTGAAGTAATTAGGTAGCACTAGATTTACTAGAGATTTAAATATCCTCTATAATCCCCTCCTCTCCCTCCTTCCTAACTCATCCCTAAAACACCATAATCCTTCAAACGGATCTATGATCACTATATGTAATCTACTTAATACAGCATCATTTAATAATACTAACCTACTCCTCATCACGTATGCGTAAGTCTTTATAGGTCCTTCAATTCTATCCTCAGTTATTAAGTATCTACTGGGTTGAGTAGTCTAGGTAGGAATACCTTACTACCATCAGCTAATACCCTCTCTACTAGGACTGTATTAACTCCTTGAGGGAATAACTTCTCAACTAGTTCTTGAGGTAACGTTATTTCAGGGTCTCTACCTACGAAACCACTATTAGCTATACCTACAGAATCCACACAGTTACTACCATAGCAGGTCCTAATACTTAATCTGAGTACCATTAACTAATTCCTCAGGTGGTAGTATTGTAGGTATCAAACCTTCTAACTCCTCATCATATCCTGGTATTAGTAGGGTTAGTATTGAACCTTCCTCACACATACTGTTACCGAGGAATGATTACTACCTTAAGTAATAAGGTTATGTGGTCATTAATCACTCCTCTATAGTTGCTTTTCTAAAACTCCATATAGCTATTACTATAGATATTGATGATAGTATTAGTAGTAGTGTTATGTCTATTATCGGGTTGAATGATGACCTCCCTGTTAACCAGTACCTTATACCGTCGACAGCATATGTTAGTGGGTTTACCTTAGCTATTAACTGCATCCACTCAGGCATCCTCTCTACTGGGAAGAATATACCGCTGACGAACTGTAACGGCATTACTATTAAGTTCATAAGCATTTGGAATCCTTCCATACTACTCATCTTACTAGCTATTGCTATACCTAATGATGAGAAACCTATTGAGAGTATGAATGCGTATAACATAGCTAGAGGTATCCCTTCAGGTCTTAACTCATTAGATATTAGGAATCCTAACCCTAGGACTATCATAGCGTTAATCATCAACACTAACGAATCACCTACAGCTCTCCCAAGCAGTATTAACTCCCTAGGTGCTGGAGATACTAGAGTCTCCTTAAGGAATCCGAACTGCTTATCAAATATTACTGAAACACCGCTGATGAAGGAACCGACGAATATACTCATAGCTACAACACCTGTTAGTAGGAATGTTATGTAGTCTAAACCGTTGAATTGTTGTTTGATGAAGTAGTCCACCATAGGGTTCTGGAAGTTGAAGACACTACCCATACCCATACCGAACAAGAATATCCACAGTATTGGCTGTACTACAGTCACCACGACTCTAGACCTAGCCCTTAAGAACCTCCTAACCTGTCTGTATATCATGACGTAGAACGCGTTTAAGGGTTTAAGGTCCACGATCACCACCTACGTGTATGTCTAGGACTCTCCTCAAGACTATCCCTTAACTCCCTACCAGTTAAGTATAGGAAGACCTCATTAAGTGTAGGCCTCCTATAACTAACCTCATCAATTACAACACCCCTCCTCTCAAACACCTCAAATATCTTAGGTAGTACCTTCACAGCATCAGTAACTACTAACTCGATACGGTTCCCTGAGATAGGCCTACATGAACGTATAACACCGTTTAAACTATCCTCTAGACATACAGCTCTTTGAGAGTCGTTAAACTTCATTATTATAATGTCTGAACCAACCATAGACTTCAACTCCTCAGGACTCCCCTCAGCAATTATCTTACCGTGGTCCATCACAGCAATCCTATCACAGAGGAATTCAGCTTCATCCATGTAGTGTGTAGTCATGAATATAGTCACACCCTTCTCCCTCCTCACACTACCTACGTATTCCCAAACCTTATTCCTACTCTGTGGGTCTAAACCTATGGTAGGTTCGTCTAAGAACAGTATCTCAGGTTCGTGGAGTAATGCCCTAGCAATCTCAAGCCTCCTCCTCATACCTCCTGAGAAATACCTAACGACCTTATTAGCATACTGTCTCAACTCAACGAATTCTAAAGCTTCTTTAATCCTCTCATCAAGTTCCCTACCACTTAAACCGTAGATCCTCCCGTGGATGTATAGGTTCTCATAAGCTGTTAAGAAGTTATCGAGTGTTGGGTCTTGAAAGACAACACCGATCTTCTTCCTAACCTTATCAGGTTCTTCAACAACGTCTATACCGTCTATGAATGCCTTACCTGATGTAGGTTTAAGTAACGTTATTAATATGTTTATAGTTGTTGTCTTACCAGCACCGTTAGGACCTAACAAACCGTATATCTCACCCCTCCTAACCTTGAATGAGATGTTATCAACAGCTACTACATCCTTAAAACGTTTGACTAACCCCTCAACACTTATGACGTAATCACCCACTACGAACACCTCCAGACCTACTCAATATCTCAAGTACCCTCACCTCAAAATCAGATACAGCCTTCCTAAGCTCAATTAAGTCCTCCTCCTTAAGCCTCCAAGCATTAACTACAACCTCCCTCACAACCCTGAATAACCTCTCACAACCTACAGACCTAAGCTTCTTAAAAGACTCAGCAAGTCTTAAAGCATCCCTAAGCTCATCCCTATGTAACTCTAAGTACTTAAGACCCTCCTCACTCAACCTATAAGTCTTAACAACCCTACCATCAACTACTGAAGACTCCATAACTACTAAACCATCACGTATAGAACTCCTTAAGATAGGGTATATAACACCAGTACTCGGCCTAACACCAACTAAATCCTCAATAGACTTAATCAAACCATAAACATGACTAGGCCTCCCCCTCAGTACGTACAGAGTCACTAACTTCATATAACCTCTAAACACACCCTTACTTGCTAACACAGTATCTACCTATACATCTACAGATATATCTACAGATATATAAACCTTTCCACAAACCCAACCAATCACTGAATAAGTGCTTTAGTTGGTCAGACCTTCTAATGAGTCCCTCAATACAGAACACTAAACAACTACCGGTATATTAGCCCTCCTCAGAAGCTCTCTAAAGTCTTCAATATCCATACCAGCAAGTACGGAAGCTCTCCTAATATCACCAGTCTCTATATAGTACTTCAGAGCTTCTCTAACCCTAGGCACCTGCTTCTCTATGAACTCCCAATTAGCCATTGCCTTCCTAATCCTACGTGCTTCCTCAGCTTCCTCCAACCACTTCCTTAACCTACCCTCATCTACATCTACTCTCAATTAAATTCCTCACCTCCGTAATATCCCTACGTGGGAAGATATGGAGTGTGTCTTCCTGATACTCCATGAAGTGTTTTAACAGATCACTACAGTCTATGTTTAACACTCCGGTTAGATGTGCTGTTAGTAATACTTCTAAAGCCCTCCAAACAACTACGTCCCTATACTCGTTAATAACTTCTGAGATCATTATAGCACCTTTATTCTCAGTCAGTACTACATAACCTCTCACCCTACCTACTACTAAGCATATGGCTTCAGGTAGGTCTATAGGTAGTGTATGCGGTATCCTCCTCGAAATCTCAACTAATCTCCTAGCTTCTTCAACCTCATCCTCAACCTCGGTATAGAGTGCTAACTTATTCTCAGTGAGTCTGGAAGCTATCCAAGTTATAGTACCTTCACTCTTAACCTCCCTAAGAACAGTTTCCGGGGTGAATACTACGTTAAATACTTTGAAGAGTATATCCCTATCCCTATACCGAGCCCAATCTATTAAGAAGCAAGTATCTGCGATAGCGAATTCACTACTAACCAACGTTAGGTATCCTCGCTTTAATCCTTAACTCATTAAATTCCTCAACCGTAAGTCCAGCAATTCTAGACGCAACATATAAGTCACCAGCCTCAACATAGTATTTCAACGCCTCCCTAATCTTAGGTACCTGCCTCTCTATAAATCCCCAATCAGCTAATTCCCTCCTAATCTTACGTGCTTCTTCAAAGTCTTCTAATGAGACCTTAGCCCTCAACTCCTTATAACTCATAGCCCCTATACATAGTACTCTACAGTAATTATTTACTTAACTCTAACTTAGGTAATAATCTTTAAGAATCTAACTATACCTTTAAATCCTAATACCCTCACACTCTCCTTAACGACTTCCTTAAGGATCTTTAGTAGGTCTGCCTTAGGTATTGAGTCTTTAAACCCACACTCACACTCCCTCCACTCTACACCTCTTACAATAGCTACTGGTACTCCCTCACTCGTCTGTTTAAAGACTAACGCAGCTGCTGAACATACCTCATGAACTACAATATCTACACCACCGTATTTAGGCTTGCCGTAGAGGTCTCTACATGCGAAACACCTATCTATAGGGTCTATACCGTAGGAACCTCTAGCGAAGTCTATAGAACCTCCTAAGAATACCTCAGTATCACATATTACGACAGCTACTTTCTTACCTGTGGTTTCATGGATACCGTCCCTAACGAGCTTAGCTATTAAGTCGTGATCCTCTACAGGTATGGCGTAATAACCTGGTGGGAGGTTTGAAGAGTCTATACCGCTATCACTCCATAACATACCCTCCCTTAAAGTTATGAAGAATACTGGGTACTCACTTAATATCTCCTCCATAGCTTTAAGATCATTAGTTAAAGACCCTAAATCAATGAATCCATAATCAACTAACTTCTTAATAGGTACTACAGCTACTAAATCATCAGAATTCCTCAACACTAACTCTACGAATTTAGGGTCTAAACCAGACCTCCTAGCCAACTTTAAAGCCTTCTTAGATACCTTAACATCCTCAATACTAACTACCTTACCTAAGCATTTAGACACTATCTTATCAGTTAATACTATGATGTCGTTGTCTAAGATGTTAACACCTGATTTAGTAGTTACCTCTAAAATCTGACTAACTAAATCACACCTACCCTCAATCACAGGTAGTTTCAGACCTATAATCTCAACTTTACCCGTTAGACCACCACCTAATTATAATACTATGTTTAAATTATGGTTATTTGTGTTTTGAGTTAAGGTTAAGTAATTAAATCACTATTTCTGAGGGTCTGATTATACGTACTTTAACACCGTTCTCAATACAGAATTTATATACTTCTGTAGGTAGTTTAGCGTTGTTTGTGTATAGTATTAGTATTGGTTTAGCTCTTACTGATTTAGCCTTCTCTACGAAGGTCTTCACATCTTCAATAGTTTCCTTACTAGGGTCTTCAACAACTTCAATAGCGAATACCCTCCCCCCACCCTTAGCAACTACATGTATAGGTCCGTACTTAGTAGGATGCATGAACTCAACACTAAACCCAGCAGCTAAGTACATACCACCAACCCTACCCACAACACCATACCTCCTCCTAAACACATCCATTAAATACCTAACCCTAGCAATACCCATGTTAAACCCCCTTAAGATGTTGTAAACACCTATAAAATATAAACCTAATCCTTAACCACCCACTAGGAGTGAGGGTTAAGAACTACTAGAAACTCATACCTAATTAGAGGAGCTAAAACATAAGTAGGTGATGATTGACTATGGGAACATACCTAAACATCGTAGAGCCTAGGAAGTTATCAACTACTGTAGCTAAGATTAAAATTGTTTTAGGTTCTATCGGTAGGGAGTGTGAAGGTTTGGAGATACTGCTTTTGAGATTTATAGTGATGTTCTTGAGGGCGGTATGTTTAGGGATTATCTAATATGGATTGGTTTGTTACTACTTCTTTAGGTGTTGAGGATATTACGGCTGGGGAGGTTGAGGAGTTAGTAGGTTCTCTAACTAGTGTTGATGTTGGTAAGGTCTTCTTTAAAGCTCCTTTAGAGGCTATGTACCTCATTAACTATAGTGCTAGGACTGTGAATAGGTTATACCTACTATTAATACGTGATTACTTTGAAGACCTTAACGATATTTACAGGATAGCTAAGAACGTTGACTACACTACAGTGATAACACCTGATAAGTCCTTCGCTGTTAGGTGTGAACGTATCGGTAATCACCTATTCACTAGTGTTGATGTTGCTAGAGTTGTTGGTCAAGCAGTTATTGATTCATTTATGGGGTCTAGAGGTGTTAGGTTAAGGGTTAATCTTGATGAACCTGATGTTGAGGTAGGAGTCTTCGTTAGGTTTAATGAGGTTTTAATAGGTGTTAACACTACTGGTGAGTCATTACATAGGAGGAGGTATAGGGTTTATAACCACCCAGCAGCTCTGAAGACTACATTAGCAGCTAGTATGTTGAGGTTAGGTAATTACTTCGGACAACCACTGCTAGACCCACTCTGTGGTGGTGGTACAATACCTATTGAGGCAGCCCATAAAGTTAGGAAGTACCCTATAATACTGTTCAGGAAGGATTACTACTTCGTTAAACTACCTATACATGACGTAGGTGTTGATAATGAGCGACAAACCCCGCCCCTAGAAGGGCTGTTTCCGTTAACAGGGTTGGTTAGGGTTGGTTGAGTCCTTTTAAGGCTATTAGTATGCTGAAGAAGATTCATAAACCCCTAACCATTCACATATTTTATGGTGGGTGCTGAGTCCCAAGACCCGTGGCTGAACCGCGGTGTGTGGCTCAGCACTGTGCCGTGAGGAACTCGGGGGTGGCACTAAACGTCCCTAAAACACCATAAACAACCACTCTCGGGTGAACGGCGGGGTAAAAGTTTTTAACTCAAACCTACTATCTTAGTTTGAGATGCCCTCCTCTGGTCAACTCTTAGGTCATGAGGAGCGGGAGCTGATTACTTCCGCAATACCAGAGGAGGGCATCTACGAAGTTGAATTCAAGAACATAAGAACAAATGTAGTCCGTCTCTTACCAAACGGTTTTCAGGAAAGGAAGCTCAGAAGATTAGCGAATATCTCAGCAAAACTCTTCAACGAGTTGAACTATGAGAGAAGGCAACAATTCTTCCAGCAACAACGTGTGGATTTCAAGGGTACGTGGGACAAATACTACGAGAAATACAAGAATGTACTTGGTGTTAATGCGCAAGCAGTACTTCAAAAGAACAATGAAGCATGGAACTCCTTCTTCTCCCTTCTAAGGTTGAAGAAGGAGAATAAACTACCACCCTTTATGAAACACGTTAGTCCACCACATTATTGGAAGGACAGAGAGACTAAGAAGAGGAAACTTATTCTAGTTGTTAGACAGGATAGGTATGTTGTGGACGAACAGAACCACAAGCTCGTCCTCAAGGACTTCAACCTCGAAATAGAGTTCGTAGGTAGGTTAAGATGGTACGGTAAACAAGGAAGGTTGGAAATATGCTACGATGAAACAAGGAATGCTTGGTACGCCTCCATACCAGTCGAAGTAGGCGTTGAAGAAACGAAGACTGGAAAGAGGAGTAAATATATCGTGAGAGGAGAGAGGAAGAGTATACAAGTTGAATCACCTAAAGGAAACAAGGTCGCATCCATCGACTTAGGCATTAACGTTCTAGCAAGCGTAGTGGTGAACGACGGTACTTGGTTGCTCTACAAAGGTGTTAGAACTAAGGAGGACTACTTCTACTTTCAGAAGAAGATAGCACAAGTTCAATCCTTGGCGGATAAGACGGAAAACATTGGGGAGTATGAAGCATACGCTGAATTATCAAGAGAGAAGAGGAGAGTTTTTAAGAAATTAACCAGAAGGCTCCTTCACTTGTACAGGAACCTCGCTTCCCATCTTTTGAGGGAGTTACACAAGTTAGGTGTTTCAACCATCTACTTAGGTTATCCTTTCAACATAGCACAAGATAAGGGTAATAAGTTCACGGTAAACATGTGGTCTTACCGTAAACTCATGGACATCATTGAACTCAAGGCACAGGAGTATGGTATTCGAGTGTTTGAGGTAGTGGAGTATAATACGTCAAAATATTGTGCGTATCATGGTATTGAGGTTATGCGTGAGGAAAGAGGCGTTGTTGTTTGTCCGTTTGGCCATAGGTTACATGCTGATTTGAATGGTGCTTTGAACATATTGAAGATTGGCACTGGTGTTGTGTTAAGTAACGTGAGTAAGCCATTGTCTTTTATTGTAGATCATAACCGAGTAGCCTCCGTAAAGGGAGGTAACCCTTAAGACCTCAGGGAACCCTCGCCCTTTAGGGCGGGGAGGAGGTCAGATAATGTGTTAGTTCTGTAGGTCTTCTAACTACTACTTTATAAGGAGTTAATAAGCAAGAACGGTAGTATGTTTTAGTCCTACCTAGGTAGGGTATCTAAACTTGATGAGGTATTACTTATGAGAGATAGGGTTTTAAGTTATTGTTTAAAATACTTAAGGTGTTTTTAACTTAACTTTGTTTTTTCCTCCATGACAACTATTGCGTCCGGGATCTTAACTCTTAAGGTGATGGTTGACCATAGTCTGAATGTGTGTAGTCCGTCTTCAGGTCCTATATAATCTACTTCTGCATTCCCTCCATAGACTACATCTAATACCTCAGGTACTGCAGATACTATAAGTACTTTATCTGTTGGGATTCCCTGGACTGAAACCACATCATCTATAAGTGTTTTAACCCTCTCAAGGTCTGTAATACCTACCCTCTCACTAACACTTAATAGTTTTACATAGCGTTCAGGACTTACTAACATTATGAATGGTTTCCTATAACCACGCTTAACTAGCTCTGCAACTGCTTTAGCTACGTCTATGACTGAGTTTCCAGGTGTATCCCAACTACTTAACGGTAACTTAATCCTACCTTCCTTAATTAACGTATCTATAATTAATCTCTCTTCTTCAGAAACTAACTTAAGAGTTGTTTTAACAGCTTCAGACATCTCAATAGGTTGTTTATACCTAACTGCATGGTCTATAGACTTCTGAGAGACCCTAAACTTATAACTGAGTTCGCAAAGTGGGAGTACAGTCCTCTCTAACTTCTCACCACTCTGTTCAACTACAACAGCTTCAACACCCCTACCTAACACAACAGTAGGTAACTTCTTAGTAAGTACTCTAGTAGATTCAACTAACTTCCTAACCTCACCAACTACAACACCTTCAAATGAGTTACTACTTAAGCTATCTGAGGTCTGAGGTCTTGGATCACTTACCTGCATACCTGTTAATCCCTTAACTTCTTCAGCACCCTTCTTCAACTCCTCCACCTGCTCAGGGTCGAGGGTCTTCAGGACTGTGAGGAACTCACCTACATGTGTTTTCTCTTCCTTAGCTATGTCCTCAAAGACCTTCTTAATACTTGAGTCATCTATAGCTCTAGCAAGTTGGAGGTAGAGGTTTATAGCGTCTAACTCAGCTATTATTGAGAGTCTAAGGGCTTCAGCGACCTCCTCCTTAGAAAGCTTCCTACCTGGAGGGAGGTCTAGAGGGTGTTTAGACATCAATTTAAATCACCTAACCCCACTTACTCCTCTTCATATGTGTCTCAAGCTCAGCCATAATCTTCTGAATAGTTGTTAAAGCGAACTCCTTCTCCTCCTTAGCAAGCTTAACACATGGAGGGTCTAAATTATCATTCTCAATCTCCTCAGCAACAACTAATAACTCCCTCAGTAGGGTGAGTACCTTCATATGTAGGTAATTAGTCTTCCTAGACCTCAGAACAAGCTGTACCTCCTGCTCAGACAACTGCTTAAACTGTTCCTTAGGAGCTCCACACTTAGGACACTTATCAGGTGCTTCTAAACCCTCAAACACAAACCCACATACCTGACACTTCCAAAGAGGCATATAAACCCCCATACTTACTCACAATTAAACATTATAAGCCTTACTACCCACGTAGCATTTCACACCCACAATACTTAATACCTACCAAGCTATATATGGAGAATGTTCAAGTAATTAACCCATGATAACCCTATAGTGTTGATTAACTTAAATTGCTCCTTACTAATTCTCTTGTAGTGGTTTACTAGTTATGAAAGCTGTTAAATTACCTCGTGAATGGGTTGAGAAGGCTGAGGTCTTTATGTTGGATGCTCGGAGACATCTTGAAGATGGTATTTACTGGTTGTCTTGTTTTAATGCTCATCAATCTGTTGAGTTCTACTTGAGGTCTTTAATAGTAGCTTTAACAGGTGTTCACCCATATACTCACGACTTAGTTGAGTTGTTAGATGCTCTTAAAGCTATTGGTTTAGAACCTCCTAAGGAATTATTAATTCCTTGTGAACCCTAACACCACACTATACATTAGCCAGGTAGGAGAGTATATAGTTATACCGTTGAGCGTGGTAGGCTCTGTATTGAGAATGCTGATAAGATAATTAGTTGGGTGAAAAATGTTGCAGACTCATAAAGACTTCTACAGTAGATTGGCTGAGAGGGTTAGGAGGTATAGTGAATTATTTGAAGAGTTTATTAAGGAGTTATGTAGTAGTGGTTTAGTTGAGGAGGTATATTTAGTTGGTTCTAGGGCTAGAGGTGATTATGTAGAGTCAAGTGATTTTGATGTGGTGGTAATTGTTGAGGACGGTAAAGACCCTCTAGACATAGCTATGAGGGTTAGACTTCTAAAGAAGTCAAGTATACCCTTAGACGTAATTGTGTTGAGGGTGGGTGAGTCTAAAGACCCTATATATGTGGAGATGTTGAGGTATGCTAGGAAGCTATGTTGAGGTAGTTGGTTGGTGGGTTACTAACTAGTTCATTCATCCTATGTTAGGACTTTCTCAACTACACCGTACTTAATCGCTAGTTTAAGTTCTCTAGCTAATCTCCTCCCAGTACTCATAGGTTCATCCCAGTATAGGTATGAGTATGGGCTACCGTTAATGTATAGGTTTGTACCTGCTACAATCCTCCCAGAGAATTCAAAGACTTTAACCTCCATACTATCATCTATTACACTCTCAAGGCAGAACGGCCCTATAACACCTGGTGGTAATTCCTTCTTAGTCACCTCAACGAATTTAATACCGTATTCTAAGACCTTAGTTAGTATGCTCTCCCTCAGTACTAAAGGTATGTTACCTACAACTACGAATGTTGGGTTGGGTTTGAACTCACTAACTACTTCGTAAGGTAGCCTCTTAAGACCGTCTATATTACTCTCATATCTGATATCAACACCTAAGACCTCCACCCTATTAAGGATTGGACTGTAGAAGTAGTGGAAGTATGCTGGAACACCGATTAAGTACTCCTGAATCATCACCTCATCAAAAGACTTTATAAGTCCTTCACTCAACCTCTTCTTAAGTCCTTCAACAACCTCCTCATTAGACCTAGCTATGAAGTAACCCCTACCACCCTTAGCACCCGGTAACTTAACAATGACTAACCCATCAATCAAGTCATTAACCCTATACAGCTTAGGTATGGGTATACCAGCCCTCTGTAGTAACCCCATCTTAGCCCACTGATCAGCCTCAACCCTAAACAACTTCCTCAACCCTAGAATAGGTACTTCAATACCTTCAGCACAGTCAAGCCCTACATACTCAACATAACTACCGTGAGGGATTAAGACAGCATTTAATGATTGGAGTTTCTTAACGACCTCCTCACTACATAACCTACCCCAACCATCTAATACTATGAAGTGGTCGATAAGGTGTTTAAAATTCTCGTAAAACCATAACCTATCCTTAGTAACTATAGCTACTGTCTTAAACCCCTCTAACTTAGCTCCATGGAATATCTGTAGGGCTGAGTGACTAGCTAATGTAGCTATCGATAAATTACTTAAGTCGTAACTCCTTAAGACCTCAGACACCCTCATCACAACCTACAACTAAAGTCTTAACATCAGTTATGAATTCATAACTCAAGCTTTGTAGAGAGTACTTCATCCCTCATAACCTTCATAAACTCCCTCAACCTCTCACTTATTTGAGGGTACTTAATGCTTAAGATCCTTAAAGCTAGTAAGGCAGCATTCCTAGCATTCCCAACCCCTACAGTAGCTACTGGTACTCCGTAAGGCATCTGAACTATTGAGAGTAGTGAGTCAAGACCGTTTAAATACTTAGAAGGTATTGGAACACCTATAACTGGTATATGTGTTAGAGCTGCAATCATACCTGGTAGAGCTGCAGCACCACCAGCACCAGCAATAATAACCTCAACACCCCCATCAACAACCCTCCTAACATACTCAAACATGAAGTCAGGAGTTCTATGAGCTGAAACAACCCTAACCTCAACATCAACACCAAACTGTTTTAAAACATCAACACACTCCCTCATAAACTCCCAATCAGACTTACTACCCATAACGACAGCAACCTTAGGAATACATACCACCACCTACATAATCATGCTAAACCATATAAGACTTACTACCTTCAAACAACTTAAGAATTTACATAAATATGAAAACAAAAGAATGTAGTACTCACGACTTCATAGAAGCTTTTAAACAACTTGATTTACTAACCAGTAGGTGGGTTAGTTGAGTACTTCAGGTTCGAGTAAGTATCAATTACTTCCTCACTGTGCTACACATGCTAAGGATTTAATTATTATCGCTACATGTGATGGTGCTTCTAGTACTGGTCAGATAGGTAATGAAGTTGCTAGGAGGTTAACCAAGACATTCCCAAACCTAGTTAGGATGTGTTGTTTATCAGCAGTTGCAGCAGGTAGTAAAACACATTTAGACATATTTAAGAATGCTAAGGCAGTCATAGCGGTCAACGGGTGTCAACTAATGTGTGCTTCAAACTATTGAAGGGGAAGGGAATATCAATCACTTATGAAGTAGTAGTAGCTAAGGAAGGTATTAATAAACTACCGTCGTTAGACTTCAGCGATGAGGAAGTATCTAAAATAGCTGATAAGGTAGTTAATGAATTCCTCTCTAAGTACCTTAAATGAGTAACTTAACTCAATGATACTCTTAAACTACAGTGATATCCAATTTAAAAATGTTTAAACTAACTTAATTGGGAGTTGGTAGTGAGTTTAAGAATCCTCAGTAAGTCAGTAGAGTTTAGGAAGTTCTGGGTTAGGAATTTCAAATCCTTAAGAGATGTAACGTTAGATATACCATCTAAACTCACAGTAGTTATAGGTGCTAACGGATCTGGAAAGACTGCCTTAGTCGAAGCATTCGAATTACTAATAGATATACTGGAATGGAGTAGGGGTAGGGTTATAAATCCATTCACTAAATGGTGGGGATACAACAAAGTAGTGTGGAGTCATAACGAAGACTTACCAATAACATTAGGCCTCGAATTAAAACTAGAGAAAATAGATAAGCATCAAGAATTAGGAGGGGAGGCTTTAAAGTACATTATTGAATCATTAAGTACTAAGACCCCCATGGAAATAATATATGAAATTGATATAACTGGGAAGGGAGGAGACCTCCACATACTAAGAGAGAAACTCTCAATCCATAGTAAAGAACTCAATATAAGTATTGATAACGTGAGGAAGACATTAGATGTAGTAGCAGATATCTCAATAGCACTTGATAGACTTACTAAAGTGTTAGAGTGGTACAGGGAGCGTTGGGAAAAAGCTAAAGATTCCGGGAAGTTATTGAATATTGATTCTCTCCTCCGCGGCATTATCTTTGACGCTGTTCCCTCAGCTCTTAGAAGATATGTTAGCGAAGACTTACTAGGAAGAGTAAAGAGTGAGTTACCATTATCTGCCTTGTTAAGAGTTCTCCACATTATTAACATACCATCTACTAATGTAGAATTTCAGATCAGAACTGTAGAGAGGTATTCAGTACTTGAAGCTTTTACTGAGGTTGAAGAAGATGTAAAGTCGGACGTTGTAGATCCTGGATACTCTGTATTCGATTATATATTGGGTGATGTTGTTGGTGAGTTAGGGTTTAAGAGTTTAGCTAGGTTTATCGGTGAAAGGATATCATTTAATACTGGTTCCCCTGAATATCAGGAAGTCGTTACAGAAGTGTTAAAGGGTGGTGGTGATGTTGATGAGGTCTTCAACACACTTAAGGATCTAGTGTCTTTACTTATTGCAGGACGTCTTTTAGAACGTATTGCTGATTATTTAGTAGATGCGTCTACTGTAGTTTTTAGTTTTGTTGATGGTGTTTGCGTGATTAGGGATATTGATTGGAGGGTTCTTAGGAGTGCTCAGGACCTTACTAGGCAGGAGAGATTGAGGTATGATGCATCTAACTTCGTATCTTTCTTATTTACAATAACTGGTGGTAATGTTGGTGAGGGTTTGGAGGAGGCTTTAAGGTATGCATTTCCTGGTTCTGAGAAGGTTAGAGTTGTTTTTGATGTTACAACTGATGGTAGGGTCTTCATTAAACTCATTAGTGATACTGCTCAAGTAACTCCTCCATCAATCCCTAGCGGTGTTCTTAAGACGTTAATTATTGAGTCGTTATTACTGTGGAGGCCTACCCTCATAGTTATAGATGAGTTTGAGAATAGTTTACACCCAGAACTACAGCAGTTCTTAATGGATGAATTTAGAGGTAGTGATGTCTACACAATCATAACAACACATTCAACAGTACCTCTAGACTATGTGAAGGATGTGAGGGAGGTAGTAGTGTTAAAGCTTGAGGGAGGGGAGACTAAGCTCTATAGGTTAGGAGAGGAGGAGGGGAGGAGGTTAAGAGAGAGTAGGTTAACATTAAGTGAACTCATACATTCGAAACTCCTAAGAATTTAAATTAGGTGTTACTTATTTGTAAGATATACTTCATAGTAGATAATAGGTATGCTAAAGAACTCCTGAAGATGTTAACGAAATTACTTAGGGATAAGGGTCTCATAAGTAATGATGTAGAGTTAGAGGTAAGCCACCCGCTCAATAAATGCGATAATAGGATTGAACGTTACGTTAGTGAAGCAATCAAGTACTACAGATGTGTAGTAGTTTTAGTTGATACTGAAGGTGGAGACCCTGAAGAAATATCTAACTCAATACGTGAAAACCACCTGAGAGGTCTGGGTAGGGAACTACCTAACGTAAGCATCATTACTGTACATCCATGTTTAGAGATATGGTTATGTGATGCCTTAGGACTGGAATCCTGTAACGCTCATACTGATTGTAAGGACTTAATAAGTCATATAAGAGATTACCTAGTACGTAAACGCCGTATTAAGTATGAGAAGAAACTCCTACCTAAACTCATAATAGAGTCCTTACAGGACCCACTAAGTAAAACAACTCAAACACCACCATACTTCGTCAAAGACCTAATTAACATCTTAGAAATTTGTTGTAGATTATGAAAGCTTACATTGTTAGTAATGATAGTAACCTACATAAATTCTTAAAGGAATATATGTTGTGTGTTGAGTTATACTGGTATCATTACTTTACACTTATTTTGATATTGTGTTATGTTCATCTTATCTGCGATATGTATCTCTACTGGTGCATCCCACGGGAGTTGGTATAGGTCTATAGCTCTTTCTAATATCTGGATTAGTAATTGTTTCTTCTCCTCAGTACTAAGTGCTTTAGCCGGTACAACCACCAATATGTCTATATCACTATATACTGTCGTATTACCCTCAGCTACACTACCGATAACGTATACCTGTGCATCCGGTAGTAAGTCCTTAACTGCCTTAGCTATTTTCTCAGCATACTCTCTCCACCTCCTTAAGTGTTGGAAGCGATATCTAACCCAACTTGACATTCCTAACTACCTCCTCTAAGAGGTTAATGAGTTTTGAGCAGTATCTACGACGAGTTTAGCTTCGTCAGCACTACAACTTAACTCACCATATCTGCTCATCGACTAAGTACCTCTAACTTCCGTTAAACTCCTTATAAAGTATCAATTCTTTTAGTATTCATGAGGAATTCAATCTAATCTTACTTAATGGTTAATTATTGCTTAACATGATGTTTAACTTAAGTATATCTCTACCTTTAATCCGTACCTCTCTAATACGTTGGAGAAATCCCTCATAACTTCATAGCTAACTTTCTCAACGTTCTCCACCCTCGGAGTTCTGTATGCTGTGTATAGGTGGACTTCATCAGGTTCTATAGTGGTTAATGCTTCAGCTAATGCTTTAGCGTCTTCGAAGGTGTAGTTGATGATGTTGTTGTACTTGATTAGTATTGTCTGGATTGTTAATACTCCATTAAATTCTTTCCTGAAGTTCCTTAAGTTATTAACTATCCTATCAATACTTAATGTTTTATGGGGTATGTTGATTAATTCGAACTTACTCTGTATTACGGTATCTAGTTTAGCTTCTACGTAGTCTAAGTTCTTAAGTGTTTTAACTATGTGGTTTGAATGTAGTGTTGTTGAGTTTGTGAACATACCTACGCTGACGTCTAAGCCGTATTCCTTAACGAATGACTTAACAGTACCTACTAGTTCTGGGAGTTTAGGGTGTAGTGTTGGTTCACCACTACCTGAGAAGTCTATAGCGTTGATAGTTCTGTAATCCTTCATAACCTCCTCATAAGCTATCCTTAAGGAGTCTTTAAGTAATGATTCGTTAATACCGGCACCATCATCTACAGGTTCTACACTTAATATCTTTGTAGGACCTCTAAAACAGTAGATACAGTTGAAGCTACATACCTTAGCTATCGGGAATAAGTTAATACCTATTGACACACCCCTCCTCCTAGATTTAAAAGGTCCGTAAGTTATTGACCTACCCCTGATAGGGCATTTAAGACATTCACCACTAGGTATACACTTAGCGTACATTAGGAATGACTTACTACTTACTACCATACCTTTCCCACATACTGATTAACTCATCCTTAACGTATAACTCATCAATTCTCTCAACCCTACCGTCCCCCCTATGAAGTACTACGTAATGTCCTGAGTACTCTCTAACCCTACCTATAACTGAAGCTTTAATCCCGTACTGACTCAGTAGCTTAACAGCTTCTTCAACCCTTCCCTGAGGTACTGTAGCTATGAGTACTCCAGAACTTATCAGTCTTAGAGGGTCTAACCCTAACGCCTTAGTCATTATTGAAGTCTCCTCAGCTATCGGTACCCTACCCTCCCATACCTCTAAGGTCTTACTCGATGCGTATGCGATCTCAACTAGACCACCTATTAAACCACCTTCTGTAGGGTCATGCATTGATGTGGGTAGGCCTGCATCACTAAGTATTAAGGCTTCCTTAAGAACACTAACCATCTTCAGGAACTCCTTACCACGCTCGATGACTGCCTCAGATACTCCAGCCCTTAATAAAGCATCTCTGAAGTCGGTTGAAAGTATTGCAGTACCTTCAACACCGACTGTCTTAGTCATTAACACCACATCACCTACACAAGCACCTGAAGTACTTACATACCTACCCTTCTCAGTAATACCTATAGCAGTCATAGATATTAGAGGTCTGGTAAGGCTTGGTGTGAATTCTGAATGTCCTCCAACAACCATAGCACCTACCTCCTTAGCAGCACTATCGACTTGAGCTGTTATCTTATCAATCAACCCTAAATCAGCGTTTTCTGGGAAGTAGAGGACTGGTAAGAGCCATCTAGGCCTAACACCCCTAACAGCAACGTCATTACATGCTATATGAACTGCTAACCATCCGAGGAACTCAACAGCACCTGTTATAGGGTCTACATGAGCTACTAATACCTTACCATCACCGATGTCTATTATAGCTGCATCCTCACCAATACTAGGACCTACAATAACTGCAGGGTCTACAACACCAACCCTACTAAACACTAACTTCTTAAGGATTTCAGGAGGTAGCTTACCGACCATGGAGACCCTACCAATACCTAAGACTTAAGGTAATTTAAGTATGTATGTCATTAACTACGTGTTTGAAATTCCTGATTAAGTACTTACTACCTAGGTAGTTAACCTCAACTATAAGTCCCTCTCTAATCAACTCATTAATAACTTCATCAACATCACTGTATGATCCCCTCAACACGTTAACAGCATGTTCATACCTTAGCGGGTGGACTGAGACAGTATTTAACAACCACGTTATTGGGTCTCCATAAGCTTTAGGTGGTGGTTCAGGAATGTTAAGTAGTCCGACCTTCTCAGGACTTAAAAACCTTATGAATGTTTCGTAAGCCTCAACAACTTCACCCTCCAACGGTGGTTTAACGTGAGCTTCTGCTGGAGGCCGTATAGGTATTGATATGTAAGCCTTATGAAGACTTAACCTACTTAGGAATTTAGCTACCTCCTCATAGTACCTAACGTTAGTGTTTACGTCATGTACGAGCATAGTCTCAGAAACTAAAAATCCTTTAAACACCTTAGAAAACTCTACAATACCGCTAAGTACATCCCCTAACTTAAGTGGTGGGTACGGCCTATTTAAAACCCTCCACACACCATCATCAACAACATCTACCTTAACAGAGACGTAATCTGCTTGAGTGAGGTCTGACCTCACATCATCGAGCCAGAGTAATGATGCGTTAGTCAGTACAGCAACCCTAACGTTGAATTCCTTCTTAATAGCCTCAATAACCTTACCAATACATAAGTCTAACGTAGGTTCACCATCAGGTACGAATGTGACGTAGTCAACACCATCTTTAAACTTACTCAGGAACTCAATTACATCCCTAACTACGTCAGTCCATGAGTAGAAACACCTCCTCACAACACCGTAATTAGTAGTCCTACCTAACTGACAGTAAATACAGCTATAAGAGCAAGTCTTATAAGGTACGTTATTAACCCCGAGACTCCTCCCTAACCTCCTCGAATACACAGGCCCGAACACAAACCTACTGATTAAGACCACCCACAACTACAAACTCTTCTAGAGCATTAAAACCACTACTTAATAACCCTTCAATATATTTAGTTAATGTCTTTAAATTACAATTACTAATTAACTTAGTGTGGGTTTGTGAAGAGGGTTAGGTTACCATTTGCTAAAGGTTTAGAGGTTGAGTTTTGTGATAGGGTTAGGGGTATTAAGCAGGTTTATGAGTTTGCTGAGAGGGGTACTGCATACCCTATAGTTGTTTACGGTCCTGAAGGTTGTGGTAAGACTTCGTGGTTACTCCAAGCTGTTGAAGTCCTTAAGGACCTTGGTTATGGTGTGATTTACTTCAACCCTTTGAGGAGGGAGTTTGATGTTGAGGTAGGTATTGAGAGTATTAGGAGGAGGGCTTTAGAACTCGTTAAGGAGGTAGCTTCAGAATACCTACTAGCTAAGTATGTTTGGAGTGTGATTGACTTCGTTAATGAAGTTCTTAGGCAGGGTAGGAGGAAACTAGCTGTAATTGTTGATGATGTTTTCCAATACCTCGAGCCTAGGTGGGTAGTTGCCTTCGTTAAAGGTATGCTTGAGCTAATTGAACATCCTGTAGAGAGTTATGAGGGGATTGTCGCTATCGCAGCTACTAGTGAAGGTTTATCAAGACATGAGATTGGTAGGCATTTATGGGCTTGGTCAATGCCTATGTGGAATATGGGTAAGGAAGGTTTTGAAGAACTCTATAGTAAGTTACCGAGTCCTAAACCACCATTCGAAGATGTTTGGAGGTTGACTGGAGGTAACCCTAGAATACTTTCAAGACTTTACCAGCTTGACTGGAATGTTAATACTATTATTAATGCACTTATTGAGGAGAAGGAAATAACACCTACCTTCATAGGTAGGTGGAGGTCTGGCTTGAACTAGCTGTTGAGGATCCAGACAACCTCTGGGACCCGAACACACCTGAGGAATTAGTTAATGAATTAATTAGGAAGAACTTAATACTCTATCATATCCGTGATAGGGCTGAGGGGTTATGGATTGATGAACCACCCCCTAAGAAGGATTTAGAATTAGGTATTGGTGAGTACGTTGCCTGGCAAACACAAATACATAGGGAGGCAGTTAGAAAGACTCTCGAGAGGTATAAATAGTTAATTTAGTAGGTATATACTTCAACACCTTCACCCTTAGCCAATACCTTAATATCCTCCCCTATGAGTGTACCTGCAAGGATAGGTATGACCTGCTTCCCATACCTCCTCCGAACAACTTCTACCTTCTTCATCAAATCCCTTAAATCATCTACAGTTGGTTTGACCTTCACCTCAACGACGTAGACGTTCTTATTAGTCTCTACAATCATATCAACTTCGAAACCATCTACAATAACACTCCTCAACCTAGTAATCACCTCCTCACCCTTAAATCTAATCTCCTCCTTAAGATCTTCCCATACATACCTAGTGAGTGTAACCTCAGTCAAAGCACCCAAACTAAGTTCAACCCTCGATAACCTCCTCTCAATAGCTTCAAACCTCTTATAAGCCTCCTCCCACCTCCTACTATTCTCCTCCCATCGTTTAACATTTTCCTCCCACCTACGCCAATTCTCCTCCCAACGCTTATTATTCTCCTCCCACCTTCTATTGTTTTCTTCCCATCTCCTAACATTCTCTTCCCATCTCCTGATGTTTTCTTCCCATCGTTTATTATTCTCTTCCCATCGTTTTTCTTGCTCCTTAACGAATGTTAGGAAGTCTT
>Ga0080004_1122883_pt1 | contig 22235 bp, 23 predicted proteins | sample WasSprMetagenome_FD_69207 | JGI IMG/M metagenome (GOLD analysis project Ga0080004, IMG submission 69207) | Sulfidic aquatic microbial communities from Washburn Spring, Yellowstone National Park, USA - WS (SPADES assembly) (version 2) | ecosystem: Environmental > Aquatic > Thermal springs > Hot...
CCGAAAGACCCACCCCCCCATATTTCCACTGGAACAAAGATATCGCCCCCAGAAAACAGTTCTAAAGCCTTTTTGAATAATTCTCGAGAAGATACTCAATATTTCTTAAGTATTCGATTGATTAGCTTTTACCCCCATTACATTAAGGGGCTACTTTGAATACAAAGTCATCAATAGGATCTCAATCAGGTGAGGGGCTCCTCCATAGGAAATCTAGGGGTGGAGGGGATCCCCTAGAGGAGGTTTTGAAGAAGGCTCTTCAGAGGCCGAGGATATTTGTGAACCGCGAGGTGATGAGATCTGATTATGTTCCGGAAAAGCTCCCGCATAGGGATGAGCATATCAGGCGGCTTGGCGAGATATTATCCCCCGCCCTAAGTCTCTCAAAGCCCAGTAATGTCTTCATCTATGGTAAGACGGGTACAGGTAAGACCGCGGTAGTACGCTACGTGTTCAAGAGGTTTCAGGAGGTTGTCGCCAAGGAAGATCTACCCGTTGCCTTCGCATATGTCAATTGCAGGATAGCTGGGACGGAGTATCGGGTGCTGGCGGAGCTCTGCGAGAGCATAGGCGTTAAGGTGCCCTTCACGGGTCTTGCAAAGGCCGAGGTCTTCGCGAGGCTCAGGAGGGGCTTGAAGGAGAAGGGGGTTCTACTTGTGGCCTGCTTCGATGAGATAGATGCGCTTGTAAAGAGCTATGGCGATAACCTCCTCTACGAGCTCTCACGGATAAATGAGGGCATGGAGGGATGCGGCCTCACTATGATCGGGACCTCTAACGATCTCCACTTCAAGGACTATTTGGATCCAAGGGTTCTCAGCAGCCTCAGTGAGGAGGAGCTTGTCTTCCACCCATACACGGCCATAGAGCTCGTTGATATCTTGAGCGAGAGGGCGAGGCTGGCCTTCAGAGAGGGAGCAGTACCCCAGGAGATCATAAACTTGTGCGCGGCGCTCGCCGCATCCGAGCATGGTGATGCGAGGAGGGCCATAGACCTGCTCAGGGTTGCCGCAGAGGTTGCCGAGAGGAATGGGGATGAGGTGGTTGAGGAGAGGCATGTGAGGATCGCCCAGAACATCATAGAGCGCGGCAGGATATTCGAGGCCATATCCACCCTCCCGCTCCACAGCAAGCTCATCCTCGTCAGCATGCTCCTCCTCACGAGGGGTAATGTATTGAGCCCGGTCTCGGGCATGATTTATCAGACATATAAGGAGGTCTGCAGGCAGATTGGTATAGAACCCCTGACAGATAGGCGGGTTAGCAGCCTTATATCAGAGCTCGACATGCTCGGCGTCGTGAAGAGCGAGCTTGTGAACATGGGCAGACATGGAAGGACGCGGAGAATAATACTCCTCACGCCGCCCGACGAGATTGAGGAGGCAATACGCGGAGATGAGCTTCTCTCACCCCTGCTCGACTACAAGCCATCAGCCGCGAGATAGCTGGATACTTGGCCGTGAGAGATGTTGAGGCGCGAGGCCCTAGCAAGAAAGATAGTCGAGAAGGCCACGTCCCGGGGCTATACGGTGACTAAGGGAGCTCTAGAGATCCTCGAGCAGGCTGAAGCACCCCTCGAGATACTGGAGGAGGCGATGCGCAGGCTGGAGAAAAGCGGGACGACAATAATCGATGAAAGCCTCTTGGTTGAGCTGGTTGGGGACGTGAAGGTGGCTGAAGAGCCGCCGGCTATGGCTGAGGAGGTTGAGATGGAGGAGGCCGAGGAGAAGCATGAGGATATCGTGATAGAAGTTGATGAGCGTTTTCTAGTGGAGTGGAGGATCCAAGGAACATTCGAGGAGTTTCAGAGGTATTTCTCGAGCAGGTATGAGAAGCTTTCAGGGCTTCTGCGGGAGAGGCTTAGGGGGGTGATCTCGCTGAGGGATGCCATGAGACTCCGGGAGTCACAGGAGGCAAACATCATCGTGATGCTCATCGAGAAGAAGGAATCCGAGAAGGCGTGGATCCTGAGGGTGGACGACCCGAGCGGGGAACATAGGATAATCGCGCCGAAGGATGGAGTCTCGGGAGATAGCCCGGAGCAGCTGCTACCCGATATGGTAATCGGGGCGAAGGTTGTGAAAAGCGGCGAAGCGCTCATCGCGAGGGAACTTATACTCCCGGATTTGGCCGCGGAGCGCTTAGAAAAGACTGCTCACGAAGCATTCATCTGCATGATCTCGGACATACATGTCGGAAGCAAGCACTTCAGGGAGGACCTCTTTGAGAACTTCCTAGACTGGATTAATCGCGAGGATGATCCCGAGGCCAGGAATGTCAAGCTCCTTATAATCGCCGGGGACGTGGTGGATGGGGCGGGCGTATACCCGAACCAGCATAAGGAGCTCGAGATATTCTCGGTCGAGGAGCAGTTTAAGAAGCTTGCGGGGCTGCTGTCCGAGATCCCGGAGCGCGTGAAGATAATAATTGGCCCGGGAAACCATGACCCGGTCCAACGAGCCCTCCCACAGCCCCCGCTCCCCGAGAAATATCGCGCGATACTCGAGAAATCCGGGAGAAGCCTCATCTTCGTCGGGAACCCCGCTTGGATCAGGATCTCTGGAAGGATTTTTCTAATCTATCATGGCCAGGGGCTGGATGATGTGATACAGCAGGCCCCCGGTTTCTCTCATAGCAGCTTGGAGAGGGATCTTGGGGAAGTTTTGAAGCTCGTTCTCAGGTGCAGGCACCTCTGCCCGATCTATGGCGAGACCACGCCCATAATCCCCACGCCCGAGGACATGCTCGTGATAGACCGGATCCCACATGTCTTCCACACGGGCCACGTCCACGTCGCATATGCGGGATCATATCGCGGCGTGAGGATCATAAACTCAGGCACATGGCAGGAGCAAACGAGCTATCAGAGGAGCGTGGGTCTCGAGCCGACAGTCGGGGCCATGGCCCTGATAAGCCTCGGAGATCTCTCGATAAAGCTCAGGAAATTCGTCTAGGCGTTCAAGGAAGCCAAACAGCATGTTCGTGGCCGTGTGATTATACGGACGCAGAGCACTAAATCTGGCATAAGGCTGAGCGGGAGAATTCTCGCGATAATCATCGTGATCGCCACCTCATATGTTATCGGAATAATGTTGGTTGGCTTAAAGGGATCCGAGTCTTTTCTAGAGCTTGTGTCGCTGGAGAAGGCTATGGGCTTTAAGGACATGGCTATTCAGACGGCCACCACGCACAGCAACGAGCACCGTTGACGCGTACATGGCCGGAACCGAATATCCATCGGTGAGAATGCTTGTGAGGAGTGAAATCTCAAGCTGGAGTCGGAGGACCCTGAGGCAGCTGCAGACAGGATCATTTTGATAGTTGAATCTTATGGCGGATATGTTGCCCGGCTGAGCCCCTCCGATGGTGAGAAGAAGTCGGTCTCGATCGTGGTCAAGGTTCCCGGGTCAGCCTTCTACAAGGTTCTAGTGGAGATCCGGAGGATAGGGAAGGTCGTCGACGAGGATGTGAGTGTCCAAGATGTAACCGAGCAGTATGTGGATCTTGAGGCGAGGCTGAGGAACCTTCGTGCCGAGGAGGAATGGCTACTCGCAGCGGTTGAGAAGGCTCAAAGCATCCAAGATCTGCTGATGATTGAGAAGGAGCTTTGGAGGATTAGGGGCGAGATCGAGAGGATCGAGGCGCAGCTGAAGAGCCTCGAGCGCATGGCCATATACTCGTCTATCTCGATCTGGATTAGGGTGCCGGAGGCCGAGCCATCCCCATACCCAAAGATAGACTTCACGCCAGTGCTGTCCACCACGGCCACAGCACTAATATACATAGCATATGACCTGATATTCCTGGTAATGGCCGGGTCCCCGTTAGGTCTGATAGCTTACGGCGGCTACATCATTTATCGCAGAGTCCTCGGGAAGCGGCCTCAATCCTCTCCCCAAAATATTTCTCTGAGGCAGCCCTAACCTGTTCGATGAAGGGTGGATCCGTGTAAACCCTAATGATAACATGCATCCTTGACGTGAACTCGAGCAGTGGCGATGAGTATTCCACGGTCCTCGGCTCGCCATGCCTCTCCTCGTAGAAAGAAATTTTCCCGCTATCCCTGAATGGTAGGGATGTTATGTATGGGGTGTCGAGCCAGATTCTATCCTCCGGCGCGCTTGAGAGGGAGGATATATCGCCCAAAACCTCCTCCGGGTTCCTCAGGACCTCCGCGGGGACCTCCTCCTCCCTCAGCCTAAGCTCGTAGGCGACCTTGGGTATAATCCTCCTCTCTATCCTGTCTATAATCCACCTCGTCTTATTATTGGACCTCATGAGGCACCAGATAGTGTAGTCGTCGTGGCCCAGATACTCCTCGACACTCATCCTCGGCAGGCTCGCGACCTCATCAAGCAGTTTAGCGCCTGATAGAAAGAGCATCTGAGCAGCCCTCGCGGTATGATGAAGGTAGATGTTCATGAAGTTCTGGTATCTCGCTAGGGCCATCTCCTCGACCGCGCCAACGGCGTTTATGTTGATCGCAAGCCTTCCATCCACAAGCCTGCTTCTGAGAACTATCCTCCTGACATCTATCAGGCCGTATGGGGCTCCGGTGAAGTAGGAGTCACGGACGAGGAAGTCGAGCTTATCGGCATCTATTGGCCCGCTGATAACCATGGACTCGGGCGCCCTCCCCTCCAGCACCTCCAAGACATCCTTGAGCATGATGCCGCACCTCTCTATGGCCTCGGCGAGCTCCGAATCTTCCCGGAGGATCCTGGCAGTTACGTCCTCGTGACTCAGCCCGGCTCTCTCCAGCATCGTCTCGAAGAGATGGGAATATGGTGTGTGGCCTATGTCGTGGAGCAGGCCCGCGACCCTCAGAACCCTAACCCTATACTCCTCCAGCCCAAGGCTCCTCGCGAACTCGCCCGCAAGATGCATGCATCCGAGCGAGTGGTCGAATCTACTATGCCGGGCACCCGGATATACGAGGTATACAAAGGGGAGCTGGCTTATCCTCCTAAGCCTCTGAACAGCCCTGGTATCAACCACTTGAAGCTCTTCGCTTGAGACCTCGATATACCCGTGGACTGGATCCTTGATCAGCTTGATGGGCAACTCGCCGGGATATGAGAGGCCGCCCGATAAAACGCTATCGCCTACCCCTCAAGACCTCCTCGACGATGGACGTGATATCAGAGAAGACGTCATCTACAGGCCTTCCAGCATCCACCTTCACAAGCTCGCCCCTCTCAACATATTCGAGATACTTCTCCCTAACCCGCTCTAGGAAGCCCTCATCCTCAAACCTGCTCCTCTTCCTCCGCCTCGCCAGCCTGTTAAGCCCCCCCGACGCACTGACATCAAGATATATCCCAAGATCCGGCCTCCTCGCGAACTTATTGATCTCCTCAACCCATTTCTGATCACCCGTTGTAACCGACTGGTATGCTAGCGAGGAGTGGAGATATCTATCCGAGACAATTATCAAACCCCTCTCCAAGAGCGGGTTTATCACGCGGATTAGATGGTGGAGCCTGTCGGCGGCGAAGAGAAGGGCCTCGAGCCTCGGATCAACATTCCTCGCATGGGCCATAGATCTCAGAATCCTGCCAAAGGGCCCGCGAGTCGGCTCATAAGTATAACGAGCATCAAACCCCCTCCCCCTAAGCCATTCAACGAGCAGCCTCGCCTGCGTCGTCTTCCCCGCCCCGTCTATACCCTCCAATGCGACCAGAAATCCAGCCGGCATTCAGCATAAAATCTCAGACCGGAACAAGATAAATCATTAGCAGCCCCTCTCACCCGCCAAGATATACTAAGACAAGCTCGCCAATGAAATGCATAATGACTATGACCGCGGCGACAATAGTCACGCGCTCGGCCGTAACAGGAGGTGTGTTTAATTCACTTCTATTAATGGCTTAACTTTTTTAATAGTTTCATCTGACAGCTAGAGGATGAAGGTTAAGCTTTATTAAGCAGTGATGAACTTACCCTCTTGTTAGTGACGAAATTATGTTATCAGATAAGGATATTAAAAAAAGGATTCAAAAGATGACACTGGAGGAGAAAATAGCTCAGTTGCAGTCTCTTTGGATTAATGAGTTGTTGGAAGAGGATGGAAGTTTTTCAAAAGAGAAAGCTAAACAGTTATTAAAGAATGGTATAGGGGAGATAACTCGCCCTGCTGGAGCAAGTTGTTTAACACCCGTTGAATTCGCTAAGCTGGGAAATGAGGTGCAAAGATTTTTAGTAGAAGAGACACGCTTACATATACCTGCGATTCTTCATGATGAATGTTTAAGCGGGCTTATGGCAAGAGGGGCCACGATCTTTCCTCAGATAATAGGTCTTGCAAGCAGCTGGGACCCTGATCTAGTAAAAGATGTGGCCTCAGAGATTAGAAGACAGATGCGGCTTGTGGGTATACATCAAGGTCTAGCACCCGTATTAGATGTTGCTAGGGATCCTAGATGGGGTCGTGTTGAGGAAACCTTTGGCGAAGACCCATACCTAATAGCGGTCATGGGAACACATTATATTAAAGGTCTCCAAGGAGATGATCTAAGCCAAGGGGTAGTAGCAACAGCTAAACATTTCGTCGCACATGGCTTTCCTGAGGGTGGAAGGAATACTGCACCCGTCCATGTCCCACTTAGAGAATTGAGGGAAATCTTTGCATATCCTTTTGAAGTAGCTGTAAAATATGCAAAAGTCCTTTCCATAATGCCTGCTTACCATGAAATAGATGGCATACCTTGCCATGCTTCCAAATGGTTGTTAAATGATTTGCTTCGCAATGAATGGGGCTTTGAAGGTATCATTGTTTCAGATTATTTTGGTATTAGTCAATTATTTGAAAGACATAAAGTTGCAAAAGACAAGAAGGAGGCGGCTAAATTGGCATTAGAAGCCGGCATTGATATAGAATTACCAAGTCGTGAATGCTACTCGAATTATTTAATTGAGCTCGTTAGGGAAAAGATCATTCCTGAGAAATTGATAGATCTCGCCGTGTTTAGAGTTTTGAAAGTTAAATCGTTATTAGGTTTATTTGATAATCCATTCATTGATGTTGAAAAGATACCTAGTAACCTAGAAACTCCACTAAGTCGTGAGTTAGCGTTAAGAGCTGCCAGGGAGTCTATTATCCTGTTAAAGAATAATGGTATCTTACCACTTCCTAAGGATATTGAATCGCTGGCCGTTATCGGGCCTAATGCGGATAATTGGAGAAACATGCTAGGTGATTATAGCTATCCAGCGCATATAGAGTCTTTCATCGATATGAATCAGAGAGGATTACTTAAGCTTACTATACCAAGAGGAGCTACAATAGAATCAGTCCCCATAGTAACGGTATTACAAGCTATAAAAAACAAAGTTTCCCCGGAAACCAAAGTTTATTATGCGAAGGGATGTGAATTAACTGAGAGATCAGAAAAACTTATACAAGAGGCTGTAGAGGCTGCAAAGAAATCAAAGGTCGTCGTATTAGTTCTTGGTGAAAGAGCAGGGCTCTCATTAACGGATATTAGCGGAGAATCTAGAGATCGGGCTGACATAGGTCTAACCAAGCCTCAGGAGGAATTATTTGAGGCAATTTATGAAACTGGCATACCCATAGTTTTAGTCTTGATAAATGGCAGGCCATTATCAATAGCATCGATCTCGGAGAAGGCTTCCGCGATAATCGAAGCATGGTATCCGGGGGAGGAAGGCGGTACAGCTATAGCAGATGTATTATTTGGAGACTATAATCCGGGAGGGAAACTTCCAATAACTGTTCCTAGGACTGTAGGTCAAATTCCAGTCTATTATAATCAGAAGCCTACTGGAAGATATTCACATTGGTGGAAGGATTATGTATCTGAAAAGGCGGAGCCGCTTTATCCCTTTGGATATGGCCTCAGTTATACCGAGTTTGAGTATAGCGATTTGAGGATAGAACCGTTAGAGGCGTTACGGGAGGAGGAGATAAAAATAAGCTTTAAGATAAAGAATATTGGTAAAATCCTTGGAGACGAAGTTGCCCAGCTCTATGTATGCGACGAGTATGCTAGCGTAACTCGGCCCGTGAAACAGCTTGTAGGATTTAAGAGAATATCACTAAAGCCGGATGAAGAAAAGACCATAACTTTTGTATTGCCTATTGATCTCTTGGCATTCTATGATAAGGACATGAAGCTAGTGATTGAGCCAGGTATATTCAAAGTTATGATAGGTTCGTCCTCGGAAGATATTCGGTTGTCAGGCGAATTCAAAATAATTGGCGATAAGAGAACATTGATGAAGCGGCGCTCATTTTTCTCACAAGCTATGGTATCAGAATCTAAATAGCTTTCAAATCTTGTATCAACTATTTTTATGTACTGATGCTTGCTAGTTTATGGAGAATCAATGTTGGGAGATACGATAAATGAGGATCAGGCCTTCATAGCTCCAGCTGTTAGTCCCCTTATAAACTGTCTTTGGAATAGTAAAAATACTATTTGCATTGGAAGTATTGCAAATACAAAACCGGCAGCTATGTATCCCCATGCGTTGAAGTATACTCCATAGAAATTGAGTATTGCTCGTGGAATTGTGAAATTCTTGGGGCTAAGAAGCATTGTCAGCGCATATAGGAAGTCCTGCCAGGTCATCAACGCGGTCCATATTCCTACAGCGGCTATTGCAGGTTTTGAGAGGGGAAAAATTATTCTCCAAAATATATACCACGGTGAGGCACCATCGATAACAGCGCTCTCATCAAGTTCTCTCGGAATCGTACTTATATACGATCTCATGATGAAGACGGGTATAGGTAGATTAAGGCCAATATATGCCAAAAATATACCAAATAATGTATCTATAAGATTTATTGATTTCAGCATAAAGTAGAGAGGAATCAAAATCGCGATTGGGGGTATCATATACCCAGATACTATAAAATAAAATAAAGCATTTCTAAGTCTAAACGTGAATCGTGACAATGGATACGCAACCATAGCGGAAAGAATTATTACAACAACAGTTGTTGAAAGAGTTAATATAATGCTATTAATGTAGGCTGTTGAGAAACCACCTAAAACCCATGCATCTATAAAATTCCGTAAAGTCGGATTGGAAGGAAGTCCCCAAGGATTAGTGAAGATCTCGCCTGATTCTTTTAATGCTGCGGTTATTGCCCAATAAAGTGGAAAGATAAACCATGTTGCGAACATTATTAGGATAAGATAGATGATCAGTAGCCTAATTCTCGCATTCATGTTAATTCACCTCCATCACGCGCGAGCCACCTGCCTTATCCAATAATATCCTACTAGGAAGGTGACAATGGTTAAGAATGCTGCCATTGCTTGCGAATATCCTACATTACTCCACATGAAAGTTTGCTTATATAACCATGTTGAAAGGACTTCGGCTGAATGCCCTGGCCCGCCGGCTTCAGCCATTATCCAGAATAGATCGAAATACATTAGTGAACCGGTAGTCGCTAATGTTATTTGAAGGAATAGATTACTTTTCATTATTGGAATTATTACATTTGTTAGTAATCGCCATCGAGATGCTCCATCAATTATCGCTGATTCTATTATCTCTGTAGGTATTGCTGACATGCCCGTTAAAGATAAGATGAAGTACCATCCAGTCCATTGCCAAACCACTACTAGAATAATAGACCACACGGTGATGGAGGGATCTCCAAGCCAGTCAACTGGCTGTATTCCAAGGCTTGATAATATTTCATTAAGCGGGCCGCCTACTGGGAAATATATCAATTTCCATAGTAGTGCGACAGCGGCCGGTATGAATATCATGGGATTAAAGAAGGCTGTTCGGAAAAATGTTTTCCCCTTAATACCAGCCTCAATAAAGATTATGTATGCAAGCAGCAGGCCTACCGTTATTTCAAAACCTACGGAGGCTATAGCTAGGTAGATATTGTTTCTGAAAGATATCCAGAACACCTTGTCTGAAAAAATGTTTATCCAGTTTTGAATTCCGACAAATGTCATTTTTCCAATACCATCCCACTTAAATAATGAGACGTAAAAAGCTGATAATGCAGGAATAAATCTAAAAATTAGGAAGAATATGAAAGCTGGTGCTAAGAATGGGAGAATAACTGTAATAAAAAAAGAGAGGTTTTTAGACCGCAATCTATATTCTACCTCCGTTATGCTATTCCAGCCTCTTCAAGCCATTTCTGTCGTGCACTCTCCAATTTATTAGCGAAATCTTCAGGGGTCATAGTTTTGCCAAATATCGCTACCACTGATTCTAGCACAGCTTCAGTTATCACCGGAGGAAGACCCTGATCCCAATAGTTACATATATATGTAGCTTTGGATGCTAATTCCATTTCATGTTTTGCCAAGTCAGGAATTTTAGCCTCCTCCTCCTCTGTTAATCCTAAGTATTCCGTCTTTAAAGTTGGAAGTATTTGACAATGCATTAACAGCATCTTTTGAGATTCTGGGGAAACGAATAATTGCAAAAACCGCACAGCATCTTCTGGATGTTTACATACTTTCGCTATAGCATATGCGTCGCCACCACCTACTAGATTATTGGAGTCTTTTTCTCCTTTGAAATGCGGCCAAGCTACAACATCAAAATATTTTGGATTCTCCTTATTATAAGCTAGGGCTTGTCCATAGATCCATGTTCCAATTGCCTCCATAAATGCTTGTCCGTTTGCAAATAGCATTGCTGCATCAGTATCTCTTAATCCATTAAAGCCGGGGTTAAATGCGCCTCTATCTACTAAGTCTTGGCATAATCTTGCGGCCTCAACAAATTCCTTTGTATCATATCTTAGCTTGGGATCCCACATAGCTCTCTCAACATAATCTGCTCCTAAAAGCCTTAGTACGAAGTACATGAGGTAGATCATTCCTGTCCATCCAACAGCATTACCTAAGGCAATCGGATATATTTTCTCACCCGCAGCTTTCCTTTTTATTTCTTCTATAATGTCTAAGAATTCATCCCAAGTCCAATCATTTGTTGGCATTGTTACATTATACTTCTCGAAGAGTTTTCTATTGAAAAACATAGATTCAAACAATAGCATCAGAGGCACGGCGTATATCCGTCCATCCGTGAAAGTTACTTGTGCTATCCTGCCTGGCAAAAGTGTATCTTTCCAAGGTACTCCAGGGATATAGGGGGATTCCTTTTCCATAAATGGAGTAATGTCATAGACTAGCCCTTCTTTAGCGAATCTGAATAGATACATCCATCCACCCCAATTATGGAATATGTCGGGGGGGTTGCCGGCAGACATCGCTGTGACTATCTGTCTCTTAAATACCTCGTTCTCGACGTATACGGGGTTTAGATACACTCTTGGATTCTCTGAATTAAATTTGTTGGCATAAGTTCTTAGCCAATCTAACTGAGCTGTACCTTCTGTCCAAAGATGCCAAAGAGTTAGTGGCTCCTTTCCAGTCGTTGGAACTGTAGTAACAACTGTTGTAGTAGGTGGCGGGGCTATAGTCGTTAAAGTTGTAGGAGCCGTTACTGTCTTAGTAACTGTTTGTGTTACAGTTTGTGTCACGGTTGCGGCAGCCGCTGTTACGGTCTTTGTTTCTGTAATGGTTTTTGCTGGAGCTGCCGCTGAGCCTGCGAGATATCCACCGACGCCGGCGACAACACCTGCAACTACCGCAGAGATAGCAATTTTACCTGCAGTTGATAATGCCTCTCTGCGCGAGATCTTCTTATTAAAACTTATCTTTTTATTCATATCATTCATACCATTTTTCACGCAATAAATTAATACAAATGATAAATATATAAACTTTACCTTATAAACCTATTTAGAAAAGAAAAAGAAATTGACTTGACAATCTTATTTTCAGTTAAGAAGTTTTGATCGCTAGATATTTAACATTCTTCTTCTCTTTTGATTAATATTACTGATATAAAAGCCGCCAAGCCCACGGTGGTGAGCATATAAAAGCTATAATTCCATGTCCTTTAACATCTTTCAAGACACCAAAGAGTATTGGACCTCATCTAATCTCATACCTGCATCTAAACTGATAATTCCTATTCCGGTTCTAGCCAATGGATCACCTATCATGTCGACTAGCAAAGCGTTGATGGATCCGTTCGGTAGTGCAGCAAGCAGCCTACGAGAATCATGTCTATTATGAGCAAGTGAAAGTTCTGAACGAGAAGAGGGAGCATATAAGCAAAAGCAGGTATTGAAGAGCTTATCCATAAAAATCAGCTTCCTTGACCCAAGCTTATCAGATATTTTTCCACCAACTAGGCCGAATGGAGTACCTGAAACAGCATTTATTGAAACTATCGATTCATCCTCCTGTAAGAACAGGAGGATGAGTGAAAATGCTTATCCGGACACTATCGCTGTACAAACCCTTTATCCATCACCACTGTTAATCGCATAAATCTTTAAGAGAAGGTCCTTTTTCACCGTGTTTTGAGGAATAGTGAAAAAGATTACAGTTGGTGTAATCGCTGTTTTAGGCGGCCTACTAGTCTTTAGTATGAAATTTATATCATTTCTCATCTCAAACTCGGTTGCCTTACTGTCTGATGCTCTAGAATCGGTGGTAAACATAGTTGCATCCAGTATAATGCTTTTTTCAGTATACATTTCGGAAAAGCCTCCTGATGAAAGCCACCAATACGGTCATCAGAAGATCGAAGAGATATCCAGATTAATCGAGGGCATACTAATAACGATAATCTCAATATTCCTCTTATACACTGCCTTTAATAGGCTCTTCAGCCCCGCTGAACTACATTCCCTAGATGCCGCAATCTCGGTATCCATCATAGCAACCATAATAAATCTTGGAATAGCATATATGCTTCTAAGAGAATCAAAGATAAAAGAATCGCCCGCTTTTGAGGGAGACGCTAAACACCTCTTCTCAGATGTTTTATCCACTGTTGCTGTTTGGATGGGCTTAGCAGCAATATACTTTACAGGATACTTATTCATTGACTCGCTTCTCGCAATAGGTATAGCAGTAATTATCGCGAGGATGGGGCTCGACCTAATCATAAAATCATCAAATCATCTAATGGATCTAGCATCAAGAGAAGCTGATAGAAAGATACGTGAGATACTTGAAAATCATAAAAATCTATTCTCAGAATACCATGAGCTCAAAACTCGTGTAAGCGGGAACACGATATTCTCAGAATTACATCTAGTAGTTAGCGATACACTAACCGTAAAAGAGGCACATGATATCGCGGATCATATAGAAGAAGAGATAAAACAAATACTCCCAAATGTAAACTTAACAATACATATTGAGCCCGAATTAAATCAGAGAGGAAAATTACCGAAGAATAATAAAACCAGTTAACTTAAATTAGCCATTGCTAACTGTGGAGCTTTCAACCATTGGAAAGTTGTTACAATATAGGGCTTAAAATCTTTCACCCTTAAACACGCGCATAAAAATGCAGTGGCCTCTCTTTTATCTTGATTAGTACTAGGATATTAGAATTTGGAATCTGTTAAGCCATGACGAAGTTAAATCCTGGAGCTCCATGGCAGTACCATTAATTTCGCTATAGACCTGTTCACGAATTTTCGTTTCTCAACAACGCCAGCTCAATAATGAGCAAACAGGGATCCTGAGGTACATTATTCCGGTAATCTCTTGATGATGATTTCTCTAGCCGCCTCAAGGAGCTTTAGAGTTTTCTCCCACCTCTCTTCAAAAGCCTTCTCACTAAGATCTCCCTCATAGAAATTTTCGTGGAGCGCTTCTGCATTATCAAGCAAGCTTCTAAATAGATCTTTATATCTCTCCTCAACGTTACTTGCAATGAAGTTGTCTATCTTTCCTCTGCCCCAATGTGGTATGAAAACATTCTTAATTGCCGCATAAAGCTTTATCAACGCTGTTACGGCTCCCCATAATTTCTCACCCGCTTGTCTAAGATCACCTTTCTCCTTAAGTTTTTTAGCCTCTTCAAAGTATTCCTTGTGAAGTTCTTTATACCTCTTGGCCCTCTCAGAAGGATCTACAACCATGTTCATCAACTCATCGAGAATGGCATCCCTATCCCATCCTGTTGCTTCTGCTAGCCCATTCACCCACATTTCATCCTTCTCGGTAAGCTTCTCACGCCGACTTAACTTCCCCGCAATTTTCACAATCTCTGGCCATTCATCAGCTAATTCACTTAGAGAATATAGAGGACGCGCACTGTATCCCTCAGGTCTCGCCTCTTCAACCGAACCAATATTCCATCCAGCAAGCCTCCTCCTGCTCCCCATGATCATAATAGCAGTATTATCACCAATTCTAGTTCTAGGCCTTTCCATTACACCATCTTCAAAATAATCAATGAAAATTAGTGTTGACTCCTCATTCATATTTTGCACCCCCTATGTCTCACTTCTCAACAGGCCTCCATGAGATTTTATAAACCCAAGACACCCAATATACGGGCTCATTATGGGGGGTTTTATAATTCATGTTGCGCGCCACCATAACTGCTTCACCAACTACACGTACCATGAATTTGCCCTTAGATGAGTCCACAATCTCCTCCACTACCGCGGGCTTCTGCTCCTTTATCTCGAGAATCTCCCAGCCATCCTGAGGCGGCTCTGGAGGAGCAATACGCTTGTCAGCTACAGCCTTCTTAAGCTCTTCAGGCACCCTATATACTGAAACACCACCCACAGCTTTCACATCAAAAACAACCCCACCGAATGGGGAGAACATCCCCTCAATCTCCCTAATATCAACAATCGAGACTTTAAACTTGAGGATCGTGCCGTCGGAAACCGTAATGAAACCCAGCCCAGAAGCTTCGGACATTTTTAACACCCAAGTCGTGGATATGACGTCGCGATATATAAGCCTCTTAGTTGATAATTGCCAAGATCAGATTCTTACAATATTATATGCAAATTGCTTTAGAATGCCCTGACGTGGTGTTCGGTAACAATGATTGCAAAGCCATGTCTCTTCTCATGATCCTTCTGAATATCAAAGTACGACGGTTACGGCCCGAGGCCGAGAAATAGAGGCTCATAATCATAATTTCTCATAAGCATTTGGCTAGCTTTAGTGTTGGGAAGGGTCAGAGTCTTTCCATTTGTCTTACTGTATTAATCTGAGCAGCATGCTTTAGAAATTATCGAAAAGCCGTTTATCCTAGGGAAGTTTGAGGCCCTGCTCCGCAATGTATTGTACTCGTTGAAAGTCTGTTTGCGTGATTTTTGGATGGACTATGGTGACAACTCCATCTACTTTGACCATGATTATCTCAAACCTTTTCCATCCTTTATTAGCGCCCACTCTAAAGGGTTCATTATATGAACTGCATAATCCCCTAGATCGAATGCTGTTTTATAATGATTTAGCAGCATGTCGACCTTTTCATCCTAATCCAAGAATCCTCCATCCAATCTCTTAATCGTCAACTCTATAAGGATTTCAAAATCCCACAGGCGCACCCCTAATAGGATATGCGTGACATTTTATTATGTAGTCTGTACCGGCCCAGCTCATTCAAGCGTAATAGTATCATCTATTATGAGGGTCATGCCGGTTGATTTTTCCAAGGGATCTATAGGTGGATTATTATTCACATTACCTAATCTGGCCTCGACTTGATTAGTGCAGCCGCTGACAATGTATTGGGCATATACCGCATTATCTCTAATAGTTCTTTCTTCTCCAGAGTTCATAAAACCCAAGTCCCCGCACTGGTTATCCAGCGATCATCGAAATATCGCGCATTTATTTGATAACGTATATTTATTTACGTATCCAGCCTCACCTACATTCTTAAAAACCATAATTAACCCTATATACTCTCCAGGCCTATATGACTGCCTCTCAGAGCTCAGCGACCCCATCCCAACATCCGGCCCTATAATGGTTATGGTGGTCGTCGTAGTCCTCATCATAGTTATAGTTAGTGTTCGAGTATGCTTGTATGTTCTAGTAACACCTGTAATCCGGTTTCCGTAGTATATCTCGTCGTGAAAGTCATCAGAGATGTAACCGCATTCGATATAACAGTTGTGTACCTGGTGGTCGTAGACGTTATGGTTGATGTAACTATTGTTGTTGCAGTTTGCTGGAAAATTCTACAAATGTAATGATGATCTTCGGATAGAATACGTGTTACATCCACCGCTCATCCACACCCATGAGCATGATAGTACTATGGATAATAGCTGGAATAATCTACCGGCTCTGAGCAAGATTTGTGTGAATGAAACTATTAAAAGAGATAAGGGGGAGCTGTCAAGCTCTTTTCCTCTAGGTAAGGGTTGAATAAGAATGCTCCGAATTAATTGGTAACACTAAATTTATGAACAGGTGTTACCAATCCTTGTTTATGATTCTAGATCATCATGCGCTTGGCCCTCTGGGTAAAAGGGTTAGGAGATTCTTCTCAGTGATTTTCAGGCGTGAGGATGATATCAAGTATAGAGAGCATATTCGTGAAACAATCTCGGGGAATTCTATCGGGATTTATATTCACTTTCCCTTTTGTAAGGGTTTGTGTCCGGGATGCCCTTATGTGAGGGAGACATGGGTTGATGGGGTTGTTAGAGAGTATCTCTCGGCCTTGAAGGATGAGATTAGAATGGTTGGCGAGATCCTGAGGGATCTAGGTTTGAAGGTTGTTGACATACACGCAGGTGGTGGGACACCAAGCTTACTGGGTAGGGAGTGGGCTGAGATAATACAGGCTATCAGGGAGCATTTTGATGTCCAGGAGGGCTGTAGGTTTGGGATAGAGGCTAACCCGGATGATTTAACCGAGGATAAAGTAATGTTGTTGAGGGATTCCGGTGTGGATGAGATAAGTATAGGTGTTCAATCCCTCTTTAAGCCTAATCTCAGGATGCTTGGGAGAAGGCATGATGTTGAGGATTCATTAGAGGCGGTGGAGAGGTGCAGGAATGCCGGCTTCAAGTTGATAAACATTGACATGATGTACATGCTTCCAAATCAGACTATTGATTCTTGGATTCATGACCTGAAGCTGGCGGCTGAACTTGCTCCTGACCAGATAACCTGCTATCCCCTATTGGTTCCGCATTACACACCCCTCTACAGGTTGATTAAGGATGGGCGGGTTCCAGAGCAGCCCGGCATTAAGGAGTTTAAGCGGATGTATTATGCTGCGATAGACACGTTAACGGACAATGGTTTCTCCCCCCTCAGATACTACTCATTCGGCAGGAAGGGCGAGGAGTATTCTACAGTGGAGCTTGAGATGGTTGGGCCGTTACTGGGCTTTGGCTGCGGGGCGATGGGCTTCACCGGGGGATACGAGTATGTGAACACATGCTCCATTCGGGAGTATATTAGGGCCGTGAAAGGCGGGAGGATTCCTATAGCCGGAGGGAGGATCGTAACGAAGGAGGAGAGGGCTGTGAGGTATGTTTCCGAGAGGTTAAGCGCCCTAAAACTGAATACCCGGGATTTCGAGAGGGAGTTCAAGGAGCCATTTGAGGCGCTTATGAAAAGGAGCGGATATAATACGGCCCTGCGGATGGGGCTCCTTTCTGGAAGCCTGAAGAAAGAAGGTGACGAGATCAAGGTTACTAGGAAGGGGATGTGGATGCGGAACCTGGCCGGCTGGGCCTTCGTCCTCTCAATCCCATGCAGGATAGTCGAGGAATTCACAAAAACTCCATGGCCCCTAGAAGTGAAGATCCCCTAACCTCTGGTAGCCGCCCCCTCCCTATACCTTGCTGCACGATTCGCGATTAATGAGGCTATAATCCCGGCTGGAACCCCTCCATCAACGTTTACGACGGCCAATCCAAGCGAGCATGATTGCAACATGGACATGAGGGCGCTTAACCCACCACCTCCAAGCCCATAGCCGCTTGATGTGGGGACAGCTATCACGGGTATATCAACCATGCTGGCCACGACTGATGGTAAGGCTCCCTCCCTCCCAGCAACCACTATCAAGACGTCGGCATCCCAGGCTATCATATCCCTCAGCGGCTTCAGCAGTCTATGGATGCCGGCGACGCCGACATCGTATGCTGTTAAAACCCGGCATCCCATCTCCTCAACTATCACCCTCGCCTCCTCAGCCACAGGCACATCGGCTGTCCCCGCTGCCAGGATGCCAACCCTCCCCCCAGTACTATGAACCCTAAAATCCCCTCTCTTGATCACGATTATCCGCGCCTTTTCATGCACCTGAATCTTCAAATCCTCGGGTATTAAGCCGGCTATTCTCCTCATATGTTCCTCCGAGGCCCTGCTGATTATCGCCCTCCCCGCCCCCTCAACCATCTTAATAGCTATCTTAGCGAGCTCCTCAACAGTTTTACCCTCGGCGAGTATGATCTCTGGCACTCCCCTCCTAATCTCCCTACCCACGTCAACTCTAGCTAAGTTATCCACCTCCTCTATTACAAACATCTTTAGAAGCTTCTCGGCATCATCGATCGAGATCTCGCCCCTTGCAACCCTCGCAAGGATCTCCCTCAACACTTGCAACCGCCTCCAATAGATGATACTATTAAGTAATGCCTGTAATTATTCCTCCTCGTGGAGATATGGCTGGAGGTATTAAGGGCCTGAGTAAGATACTGGTCATCGATTGCCAGGTGGCCGGGATATCTGGCGACATGTTCCTCGCCTCCCTTCTAGATCTTGGAGCGGATGTTAACAGAGTCATAGCGGCTATTAAGATGATTGAAGAGATCGGGGAATGTAAAAATGTAAGAATACATGTCAGAGATGTAACTCGAAGGGGGATAAGGGCCAAGAGGGTCGACGTTGAGGCGGATGGGTGGCCCGAGTTAACTGGAGCGGAGTTTATGAGACTGATTAAGAGCTGTGTTGATAATCTGGGGATCGGCCAGGATGCTAGAAAATTCGCATTAAACGTCGCGGAGACGCTGCTGAATGCCGAGGCTAAGCTCCATAGCGAAGATCCTAGCAACATTCATCTACATGAGCTGGGGCATATCGACGCCATAGCCGAGATCATTGGCTCAGCCGTGGCCCTTGAAGATCTCGGATTATTCAACGCTAAAATATACTCCACCCCCATAGCTGTAGGAGGGGGAATCATTGAATTTTCTCATGGGAGGGTTCCAAGCCCAGCTCCAGCCACGCTGGAGATCCTAATGTCGAGGGGGTTCCCGATTATAGGAGGCCCTATCGAGGCTGAGCTCACCACGCCAACTGGGGCCTCCATACTCGTCAACTTGGTGGATGAGGTTACAGGCCTCTATCCCGCGTTAAAACCCCTAAAAGTCGGCTACGGCGCTGGAGTGATGGATTTTGAGGAGATGCCAAACATTTTAAGAGTCATATTGGGCGAGCCCCTTCATTATAGTCTCTCAAGAGATGAGGTTATCGTCCTGGAGACAAACCTCGATGACGTGACGGGCGAGATCTTAGGGCATGCCTCGAGCAGATTATTGGCGGAGGGTGCGAGGGATGTAAGCATAATCCCCATGTTTACGAAGAAGAATAGGCCGGGCTACATATTAAAGATCATCGCCGATAGGGGGAACGCGGAGCGCCTAGCCCATATAATCATGGAAGAGACCGGGAGCCTGGGTGTGCGCCTTTATGCCTGTGAGAGGAGGATCCTCGTAAGGGACATCGTGCCCATCGAGGTGATGATAGATGGTGTGAGGGTGAGCGTGAGGATGAAGGTTTCAAGAGATGCGGGGGGCTCCATAATCCGGATAAAACCCGAGTATGATGACTTGGAGAGGATCGCGGGTATGGTCGGCAAGCCTCTAAGACATGTTTTAGAGGCTGTCGAGGCCCAAGCTAGGAGGCTGCTACTGGGGGAGGGATCATGATAAGCCTCGCCCAGAAATACGAGAAGCTGGAGAAGTTCATAAGAGATGAGGGGAAGCATGGCGTAGTAATAGCCTTCTCCGGGGGTGTTGATAGCTCGACATTGGCCGCGATCTGCTACAGGATCCTTGGGGATAAAGCTGTCGCCGTAACCGCCATCTCACCATTATACCCTAGGGAGGAGGTTGAGGAGGCGGGGGAAATTGCCGCCGAGATAGGCATCAGACACGTTTTTCTAGAGATGAATGATCTCCTAGACTATGAGGACTTTGTTAGAAATAGTGAGGATCGCTGCTATTATTGCAAGAAGAAACTGTTAAAGAGGCTTAAAAGATTGGCTGAGGGTTTGGGGCTCGAGGCCGTATTCGAGGGGACAAACTACTCGGATCTAGAAGGTCATAGGCCAGGCTTCAAGGCGGTCAGAGAGATGGAGGGCGTTTATAGCCCATGGGCTGAGAACGGCTTCACAAAGGAGGAGATTCGAGCTATAGCGAGAAAGATCGGGCTCTCAGTAAGCGATAAACCCTCATCAGCATGCTTAGCCACCCGTATACCCTTCGGGGAGAGAATAACGCTTGAAAAGCTTAACAGGATTGAGAAGGCCGAGAGCATAATTAGGAGGATGACGGGAGTTAAGCAGCTCAGGGTACGCGATCATAATGGTTTGGCGAGAATAGAGGTGGGAAAGAATGAAAGGCAGCTCTTCTTCAACACGGAAGTTATGGATACGCTAACTGAAGAGTTGAAAAAGCTCGGCTTCAAATTCGTCACGCTGGATCTAGAGGGATACAGAACGGGAAGCATGCTAATAACGGTGAAAACGGAGAAAGATAAAGTCTGAGCCCCTCCCCGCCCTGGGAAACGGGGCTATAATTTTATATTGAATAAAAATGGAGGAGAAGTTTAGGTTTTTGCTATCGGCGAGACCCTAGGCTTCTCGACTCTATGAAGTGCTATCGTTGACATGATTTTCGGAGTGAGAAGTATTAGCCCCCATATCGTGAATATTGATATCGTCATCAGTCCGCCGACCATTGTCATTTCATGAAGCATTATGGGGATGTCCGTGGGATTCGTCATCGCTGTTAGGAAAGGTGGCCAGGGCACCACCTCTCCATGCCAGACATGCTCTATCGCCAGTAGCGCTGCGCCTCCCCAAAGAAGCGTATTCAAAATACCTAGCTTCAGCCTCTCGATTCTCCGGCCAACCGTTTTCTGGATCAGCGTTGTTATTACCGCTATTATCGTGGGCGTTATGAAGCAGGCCATGCTTACGCCCCCTTCAGTGACACAATATGGTTAAATAGTTGTTACCAATTAAACCTTTCCGTCAGCATGTGGCTCATAGTGCTGCTCTTTTCCGCCGCCATCTCAACGGCATTATGGTACTCCAAGGCGGAAGATGATAAGTACATGCTGAAATTTCTCAGCCTGATATTATGGGGGGCGTCAATAATGGTTCTCGTAGATCATATAGTGGGATACCTTACTGAGGGGGGAGAATTCATAGAAATGACGGCGGAGGCGACGGTGCTGGGCTTCATTATGCTGCTCACAGCGATAATAATATGGGAGATAGCGCTGCTAATAAGAGACCCGAAAAGAGTATTACATAGAAGGCCATCACAGGAATGATTAATGCCTCCTATCCGCAAGATATGATTCTGGACATCATGAATGCTTAAACATTCTTCAAGAATTCCTGTTAGGTCCGATGCTCCATTAAGCTTCCTCATCATTCTTGGCCCTCATACCCCGCATAGGGTTAAGAGGGCTTGAGCAGACTCTATTGGAAAAGCTTATGAATATAGGAAGTTTGTTTGTATCCGATGCTGAAGGCTTTTCAGGTTAGGGTTTATGGTAGGGTTCAGAGGGTTGGTTATAGGAGGTTTGTTCTGGACTCTGCTCAGGAGCTCGGCCTATCAGGCCATGTCAAGAATGAGAGGGATGGATCCATAACAGTCTTCACTCAAGGAAACGAGGATGCTTTAGAGAAATTCATTGAGATGCTGAAGTCTCCCCCGCCACCAGCATATGTCAAGTCCATTGATGTTAAGGAGGCTAAGCCGAGGCCAGCAGTAAAATACTTCACAATCAAACCATCACCACTACACGAGGAACTCCAAGAAGGCTTCGGAGCAATGCAATCAATATTCATGGAATACTGGAGGGAATTCAGGGATTATCGTGAGGAATTTAGGGAGTTTGCGAGGAGGACTGATGAGAATTTCAAGATAATGATGGAGAAGTATGGCGAGATATCGGAAAAACTAACAACAATACTAGAAACATTGACAAGGGAGTCGAGGGAGACTAGGGAGATGCTGAACGAGACAATGAAACTATTAAAAGAAGCACTAGAAAAACTATCAAGATAATTTCGTGAATTAAAGACATGATATCTTGGAATGAAATGTTAAAAACCTTATTCTGAAGCATTGAGACTATCTCATGTTAAACTTTAGTGTATGCCTCCACCCC
>Ga0080004_1223410_pt1 | contig 22222 bp, 21 predicted proteins | sample WasSprMetagenome_FD_69207 | JGI IMG/M metagenome (GOLD analysis project Ga0080004, IMG submission 69207) | Sulfidic aquatic microbial communities from Washburn Spring, Yellowstone National Park, USA - WS (SPADES assembly) (version 2) | ecosystem: Environmental > Aquatic > Thermal springs > Hot...
CATGTGCCAGGAAGAGGGGAATAGGGACAAGGCTTCCCTTTGATGAGGAGTGGATAATAGAATCCCTCAGCGATTCCACGATATACATGGCTTTATACACTGTGATGCACAGGATAAGAGGCCTTGGGATAGAGGATATGGAGAACGATTTCTGGGACTACATATTCTTGGGAAATGGAGATCCGGAGAAAATAGCTGAAAAGCTTGGAATAAGGAAGGAGGACGTTGAGGGCATGAGAAGAGAGTTTCTTTACTGGTATCCAGTTGACATGAGGCACACAGCCATAGCTCATATAAGCAATCATCTCACTTTCTTCATATTCCACCATGTAGCCATATTTCCCGAGGGACTGTGGCCGAGAAAGATAACGCTGAACGATTTGGTGATAAGAGAGGGGGAGAAGATGGCGAAGAGCAAGGGAAATGTGATACCCCTTGCGAACATAGGCAGAAGCTACAGCGCTGACTGGTTCAGGCTTTATGTTGTCTCAGCAGCCGACCTCAAGACTGTTCTGGACTGGAGAGAGGAGGAGATGAGAACAGTTGGAGGAAGGCTGGAGAAGTTCTTCAGAATGGCTGAGGAGATAATGAGAATGGAGGGAGGAAAAGGAAAGGAGATAATGACAAAATGGTTCATAACAAGGGTGAACAAAGCGATAAAAGAGGTCGATAAATGCTACTCATCCCACATGTATAGAGAGGCTGTTGTAAGAGGGTTCTTCGATATGATGAGGGACTTCGAGACCTACATGAGATATGGAGGCGCTGACTCAGCTGTGCTCAGGGATATGCTGAACAAGTGGATAAGGATAATATCACCAGTGATACCGCACACAGCTGAGGAGCTCTGGCACATGATGGGAGAAAAGGGATATGTCTCGGCAGCTAGATGGCCTGAAGCAGAGGAAGTAGATGAGGATGCAGAGCTGGCATTTGAGATGGCTGAGTCAACAGTGGAGGATGTGAACAAGATAATCAGGACTTTAAAGGCGAAGCCGAGAAAGCTTTACATATATGTCGCTCCGGAGTGGAAATACAATCTTGCAAGCAAGTTATCCAAGCTAAAATCTCCAGTTAATCCAAAAGAGGCATTTGACATCGCAAAGGACTACATGAAAATGGGGGAAGAAGCCAGAAAGCTTGTGGAGGAGTTCATCAAGGGACAGGTCATCAAGTTCTCCAAGAGGGAATATGAGCTCAAGATTTTATCGGAGCTAAAGGACATGATAAAGGAGAGGACTGGAGTGGAGGAAGTGCATGTAGTAGAGGCTGAAAAAGCCGAATATGACCCGAAGAATAGGGCAAAGCTTGCAATTCCGGGAAGACCTGCCCTTTACATTGAATAACCGCAGCATTAACTTTAATAAAAATAATAAAGGATTTTATTGTTATACAGCTCTAGAACCCATGTTTGCAGAGAACTTCCTGAGCCCCTGCTACACCTTCTCCAAGCCTTATTTTGTGACCGAGTTTTGTCAAAGCCCTTTCTATGGCAGCTATTGTGGCAACTATGTCATTTGCATTGACAGTTCCCATATGACCAACTCTGAAATAGTTTATATCTTTAATTAGACCTTTCGCTATCAGAACCCCCATGCCTCTCACAAGATCGACAAGAGAACCTGATGGTATTCCATCTGGAAGCCTGACTGCAGTTATTGTATGTGCAGCGCTACTTTCATCTGCTAAAAGCTGTAGATTTAAAGCCTTCATTCCCTCTCTAAATGCCTCAGACAGTATTCTGTGCCTCAGATATCTTTTCTCCATACCTTCCTCTAGAATGATCTCCAAGCTCTTCCTCAGGGCAACTATCAGGTTCACTGCGGGCGTGCCGAAATATGCAGGCTTTCCCTCCTCGTAGGATCTCATTATGCTGATCCATCTGTTTAAGCTCATGTAATAGGGAGATATGCTTTTTCTGATGTCTTTTAATCTCTGGAGTGCTTTGGGAGAAAGCCATAAAAGGGACAGACCGGGAGGAACTCCCAATGCCTTCTGAGATCCAGTGAACAGGACATCTACACCATCCTTAACAATATCTATCTCCTCTCCACCAACACTGCAGACCCCATCCACAACAAGTATCGTCTCCTTATCCCTCAGCTCATTTCCAATTTCCGGCAGCGATTGCAGTACTGCTGTGCTGGTGTCCACATGAGTCAAGGTGACCAGATTGTAATCTTCCTTTGATACAGCTTCAACCACTCTTGACGCCTCAACGGAGCTTCCTATTTTATCAGGTCTAAGCAGGTCAACATGCACCTCATAGTTGGAGAGAAGCTCGACAAATCTGTCTCCGAAGTATCCATTCGAGACTACTAAAGCTCTCCCTCCTCTCTCGAGAAAGTTTGTAACGGAAACCTCCATGGCAAGCGTTCCCGATCCTGCTATTACAACAGGCTGGTATTCATTCTTGGCATTAACAATTCTTCTGAGCATGGATAAGGCTTCAGCAAATGACCTCACAAATTCTGTTGATATATGATCAAGACCTTCAACAGCCAGTTCCCTGAGAACCCTCGGATCAAAATTTATTGGGCCAGGAACCATGACCAGTTTTCTCTCGCTCAACAGGATCACCTAGTACTGCTTTTTTGACAAAGATTTAAAGTTTTCCAAAGGAGATGAGTCCTGATCTCGCTTGATGATAAGCAAAAAGGAGGTAATTTTGCTAGGCTAGCTGGAAAAGCTAGATTAAGTTTGCGAGCTCAAGAGCTTTTTTAACATCATTCCTCTCCTCCTCTGAAAGAGGCTGAGATGGCATTCTTGCAAATCCACCGGGAAGTCCTCTTAGCCTTAGTGCCTCCTTAGTTGCGCTCAGCTGATTGTACCTCTTCACCACAACCTCATTGAGCATTGTCAAAACTCTTTGTATATCAGCAGCTCCTTTCAGATCCCCTGCCTTGAAGAGATCATAGAGCTTTACGGTCAACTCAGGAGCAAAAATCGAGACAGCCACTATCCCACCATCTCCTCCTAAGGCCAGAGTGGGGAGCAGGACATCTCCAGTTCCAGCAAGAACAGACCATCTTCTCCCCAGAATCCTTATGAGCTCAGATATCCTCCAAACTGCTCCACTGGACTCCTTTATCCCGGAGAAATTCCCATGCTCCTCAGCTATTTTGCCGATCAACTCAATTGGTATATCATATCCGACGAACTTTGGCACATTGTAGAGCAGAATTGGGAGAGAAGATGATCTGAGCACAGTCCTGTAATGCTCTAAGAGCTCTCTTGTACTGGGCTTAAAGTAATAGGGAGGGGTCAGCAGTATCCCATCAACTTCCAGTTTTTCTGCCTGTTCGATCTGTCTTATAACTCTCTTAGTTGAGGGGCTGCTCACACCGGCTATCACTGGGATCTCTCCTCCTACTTTATCCACCACCGACTTTATGACGATTTTTCTCTCTTCCTCATCGAGAAGAGGCCCTTCTCCATTGCTCGCACAAGTAGCAAGACCGTGAACCCTAGAATTGAGCCAAAAATCAAGCAGTTTATCAAGAGAGGAAAGATCTACCCCTCCTTCCTCATCAAACGGTGTCACATGAGGTGGTATTATTCCTTGGAACCTCATAAGGGCAGCCTAGAAAGTCGGCTTATAAAAATGCCTGCTATAAATATAATCATATAAATTATCTATTATTATATGGATTTTGCTAAAGCAAATTAGATCTTATGCCCATGGAAAATCAGCCTATATCTGGACAGGGCCTCTTCCATGGATTTCCAGGATCATCCCCTCGACCTTGACTGGATCAAGCGATTGCGCCAACTTTATCGCCTCAGAAAGCCTGGCTGAACTGCTTGAGAAGATCTCCATTATTGGATCTCCGACCTCAACTCTATCTCCTCTTTTTGCATAGAGTTTCACTCCTGCTTTTTTATCCATGGGAGCTCCTGCTGCTCTTGCTATCATGGATATGGCTTTGTTTGAAACTCTGGTCACATATCCTGCTGATCTTGAGCTGATTATCTCATTATGCTCTCCCAGCTCCACATCCTCAGGCCTTATGTTCGGATCTCCTCCCTGAGCCTCGACTATCTCCCTGAACTTCTCATATGCCTTTCCTGATTCTAGTATTGAGAGAGCCATTTGGTACCCCTTTCCCTTGGCTGAAACACCTCCTATCTCTAGGAGCATCCCGGCTATGCTTAAGGACTTCTCAACTATGCTTCCACTTCCCTTCCCCTTGCTGGAGAGTATCTCAAGTGCCTCTCTTGCCTCCAATGCAGGGCCTATGCACCTTCCAACAGGCTGCCCTCCATATGATATGGCTGCCTCTGCTGTTATCCCAAGTCTTTCCGCGAGCTCAACCATGTTTTTGGCTATCCTCCTTGCATCCCTCATGTCCTCCACTTTTGCCTCCTCCCCAACTGGTATGTCCACAATGAGCTTCTTTATACCAGCTGCATATTTTTTGGAGAGAATTGATGCATATACCAACGGTTCAGGATCAATTCTGAGGGGATATTCAACTCTCTCTATCAGCATCGAATCAACTGGCGATATGTTGGCTGCATGAGCCCATGTTATGACCCCTCCTACTCTTCTTGTTATCTCAACTATCTCCTCAGCTTTTAGATCAACAGGAGCAAGAACCTCCATTGTATCAACTGTTCCAGATGGACTCATTATCGCTCTTGTGCTAGTTTTTGGCATTAAAAGTCCGGCAGATGCGACTATCGGCACTATTATCAGGGCATCCTTGCTGTTCCCGGGAACTCCTCCCATGCTGTGCTTGTCCACAACATTTCCACCTCCGAAGTCAAGCATTGTTCCTATCTCAGCCATGGCCTTTGTGAGATATTCTATCTCCTCCAGATCCATCCCCCTGAACTCAAGAGAGAGGATGAAAGCCGTCAGCTCAACATTGCTGAGGGATCCGGAGTGTATATCCGAGACTATCTCCTCTATCTCCCTTTTGCTCAGCTTTGCTCCCGCCATCTTCCTCCTTATCAGCTCAACAGATAGCTGAGAATCCGATCTAGTGATATCCACAAAATCCCCATCCTTTACCTCAAGCCTCTCGGCAAGATCAAGGAATATCACGATAGAGCCTTTCTCAGCGAAGTTGGATATGCTTACAGGCGCCGTTAAAGAGGATCCCCTGTAGTTTATCTTAACCCTGTCCCCTGCAATGAGCCCTAGCTTGTCAGCATCCTCTCTGTTTATGACAGCTCTTGGCTCGTCCAGCTTTATCCCCATTATCCTTGTTCTCAGCTCCACCTAACACTATGCAGGATAGACTTATAACCGTGTGGGAGTTGTTAATATTTTGAAATATTTATTACTTTTTATAAAATAAAGGTTATCTACTCTGCCCTCGGCTTTCTCTTGATGTGGAGAGAGGTTGACAAAATCGCGTCGAAAGCCCTGTCATCCCTTGACCTCGTGTCATCAAGAGCTGTAATATTGTACGGCAACCTGCCGGATGAGATAGCAGCAGCTGTCATGATATATGAGATTCTCAAGGCAAGAGGGGTTGAGGTATTTGCAATTCCCTCCCTCCCTGAGGAGTTCTTGGAGAACGTGGAGAGATCCGGAAGTTCTGATCTAATAGCTGTTGGTGTTTTGCCAACTGGTCCAGGACCACTGGATGTGGCTGAAAAGCTTCATGAAAATGTCTTTCTTTTCAGCGATTCGATTTCACATGGACACGGCATAAGCCTGATAGATGGAGGGCTTGGCATACCCCTCTCCTGCTTGAGTTACAGAATGGCAATACAGCTTGGGGATGAGGACCTCTCAGATCTGTGCTGGATAGCTGCCATTGGCTCGATGGACAGCTATCTCTTCTTGGACATAGCAAGGGAGGCAGCCCTCAAATGGCCTTATATATTTGCCTCTAGCGATGGGGAGAACTTCAGAAGAGGAAATGATATCCTGGTAAAGGCATCCCTTCTACATCCTGTTGGTCCTTCTCTGGCATTTATCTCATTGGATGAAAATATGGATGATCCCGCTTCCTTTTTAGATGGATCCAGCATACTCTCATCCTTCCTCAAGAATGAGGGAATGGAGGGATCTTTGAGGGATTTAATAAGCTCATCAGGGACTTTGAGGTTATCCAAGGAGGGACTGCGCATATGGGAGGCCAGCGAGACAAGAAAGAGGAGGGCAATAGCCTACTTTGAGTCCAGAGCATCAGATGATCTAGTTCTCTCCTATGCAACAGAGGGACCTGTGGCATTTGTATCTGCAAGAAGGAGTTCTTCTAAAGATCTTTTAAGCGAGATGAAGGAGAAATTATCCGGAATCGAGCATTCAATCTGTGGCGGAATCGATCATGCTGAGATAACAATGAGATCCAGCCAGATCGATAGGTTTATTGAGAGGCTGGGAGAGTGAAATTTTTTAGGCTGAAGGTAAGGGGATATGGTGAGGAGGGGAGATGAAGGATCTTGCCGATAAGAGTTGCTGTTGCCACAGAGGATGGAAAACACGTTAAGGAAGGGGAGTTTAACAAGGCGAAGTATTTTGCCATATACGATGTCTCAGGGAAAAGCCCAACTAAGGTTGAACTCAGGGTTAACACAAGAATTAGCTCAGAGGATCCTTCCTCAGCTCTCGAAATACTTAGAGATTGTGAAGTTGTGATATCGAAGGAGTTCAGCAGGGATGTGAAGGAGGCCATGGAATCAATGGGCCTTATAGCCCATGAGACAAGGAACACTGATGTAGTTGGGGCTATAATAGAGTTTGCTGAGAAGGTGGCTAGGTTGAAGGAGGGGTAACCTACTCCACGACTGAAGTCGGGAGCTTTGTAGGTTCATCCCGCAGTCCCCTACGGGCTGGGTTACTCAGCCCTGCTGGGAGGGACGTGGCCCTCCTAGCTATATTCTTGGGACAGATAGCTTCAGGGCAACCTGCCCCAGCTTTAGAAGGGAAAAATATTTAAAACTTGCTGCGATTCCTCTCCTCGACTAAAGGTCGGGAGTCTCCTCGCATTGATCTTGATGATTTTTATTTTCCCCAGCTCATGAATGAGTATGCTCATAGACTGGAAATCCAGAGAGATATTCTCAAGCCTGAGAGTTCCCGAGGACTCTATGGTGATCCTTAGGCTTGATGGATGGAGGTTTAGCGATCTAGCTTTATCTCTTGGGCTTGATAAGCCGTATGACAGGAGATTTGCTGAAACAATGGTTAGAGCTACCTCCAAACTCTTTGAGCTGGGCATGCCCATTAACCTTGCTTACACTTTTTCTGATGAAATATCACTGCTTCTCAACCCGCCTCTGCCCTGGAGGGGAAGGGTGGAGAAGATGAACTCTGTTATACCATCCCTTGTCTCCTCTTTCATTTCAAATGAGCTGAGAAGAAATGATATAGCATTCGACTCCAGAGTGGTTTTCATAACGGGTGCTTCCGATGCAATAGACTACCTTTCCTGGAGGCAGGAGGAGGCTTGGAGAAACCACATAAATTCCTACGCGCTCTATGCCCTAGAAAAGGAGGGAATAACAGGAAAAAAGGCTGATGAGATGCTCAGAGGGATGAAATCTCATGAAAAACATGAGCTTGTATTCAAGAAGCTTGGGATAAATCTTGCAGAAACTCCAGCATGGCAGAGAAGAGGCATTCTGATAAGATGGGAGGAGTTCGAGAAAAAAGGATTCGACCCGATAGAGGGAAAGGAAGTGATTGTAAAGAGGAGAAAAATAGTCCAAGACTGGGAACCTCCTATCTTCTCCTCAGAAGAGGGGAGAAGGTACTTGATAAAAGCTCTTGGAATCAATGAGAAAAAGTTTTAAAAGGACATCATATATGTGATGATGCCCCGGTAGCTCAGCGGTCAGAGCGGCCGCCTTGTAAGCGGCAGGTCGCGGGTTCAAATCCCGCCCGGGGCTTTTAAAGAAAAGGAGGAGGGATCAGGAGAATTTCTCCTTCACGAAATCCCTTATCCTTTTCATCCCCTTCTTTATATTCTCCCTTGAAGTGGCAAAGGAGATCCTTAAGTAGCCCTCCCCCTCAGCCCCGAAGGATGTCCCAGGAAGAAGGGCTACACCTGCCTCATTTAAAAGCATATCAGCGAGCTTTGATGATTTTACACCCAGTTTGCTCACGTTTGGAAATGCATAAAATGTTGCAGCTGGCTTTATCATGCTGAACCCGGGTATTGAGTTTACCTCCTCGTATATCAAATTCCTCCTAGCCTCATACTCCTTCACCATTTTCCACACATCGTCCCATGGACCTTTCAGCGCTGCAATTGCTGCATACTGAACAAAGCTTGCCGGGCATGATGCAGAGTTCAGCTGAACTTTTGCTACCTTGTCTGCCACTTTTTCAGGTGCAATAACCCATCCAAGCCTCCATCCTGTCATGGACCAAGACTTGCTGAAGCCTCCGAGGAGCACAGTATGCTCCTTATCCCCTATTGAAAGAGCGCTAACATGTTTTTTACCATCAAATATTATATGTTCGTATATTTCATCTGATATAACTACAATGTCCCTCTTCTTGGCTACCTCATATATTGCCTCTATATCTTCCCTCGAATAAACTCCTCCCGTGGGATTCCCAGGCGTGTTTATCACTATGGCCTTAGTTTTATCCGTCACAGCAGATGCTATTTCCTCTCCGCTTGGGGAGAATCCCCTCTCCTCCCTGAGCTTTACAGTTACAGGAACTCCGCCAACAAACTTGGTGACACCCTCGTATGCTGGATATGTGGGGCTGGGTATCACGACCTCATCTCCGGGATCCAAGAAAGCTATTAGGGAGGCGAATATCCCCATCTTCGCCCCAACTGTTATCACAACCTCCTTTGGCTTCACATCCACTCCTCTGCTCTCACTTATGTATTCGGCAACTGCCTCTCTAAGCTCATATATCCCGGCAGCTGGTGTATAACCAGTTTTTCCCTCATCAAGAGCCTTTTTTGCAGCTTCTATTATGTGTTTTGGTGTGGGAAAATCGGGCTGGCCTATCTCAAAGTGAACTATCTCTTTTCCCTGTCTCTCAAGCTCTCTGGCCTTGTCCAGAACTATAAATGCACTTTCCACCTCCAGCTTCTCCATCGATTTCGAGAGGCTGGGCATGAGATCACCTCTCCATCCAGAAAGGTTAAATTAAAAATTTTTTCTATTTGCCAAGTCTTTTTAAAGCAATAATGTAGCATATAAAGCCAAAGAGAAGTTCGTTCAGGAAAACTGTGATAGTTGATGAGATTATCGTGACAAATATAGCAGCATTTTTCTCCACCCCCATCGCCATTAGAAGGCTTGCCATTGCCCACTCCCTTACTCCAGTGTTTCCAGGTATACCCAAGGGGATCAGGACCATTAATATGGAGAAGGAGTATATGAAGGCCCCTGAGAAGAGATCTATCTCTATGCCGAGGGATCGAAGGTATATGAAGATTGGAGCCATGTCAAGGAGCCAGTTGGCGAAGGAGCAAGCAGTTGACTCAGCAAGCCTTCTTTTCTCGTTCATAAGGTTTTTGAATGCCCCTGCATACTCCTTTATCTCCTTTCTCATTTTCTCCATGTTTCTCCTTGTCACTCTCTCGATAAGGGAGAGAATTCTCATGAGATACTCCTCTGTAACACTTATCTTCACTATTAGCAAAGTCCCAATCGATATCAGTGTAATAGCCATTAACGATGGAAGGAAGAGATTTCCAGCTAGCTTTGAGAGACTGGACACTCCGAGAGCTATGCATACTAAGAATGGAATTGTCATCACTATTCTGTGAGCTATTACTGTTGATAAAGCCTCTGAATTCCCCATTTTTCCTGTTTTTCCGGCAAGATACACCCTCAATGCCTCTCCCGATGTGGAGCCAGTTGGTATGAGGAGGTTCATGAAGAGAGCTGAGTAGCTTATCAGAAAAGAGTCAATAAGGGGTATTTTCCTTCCGGAGATGAGATACCATCCCAAGGAGTAGAAGAAGACCCCTATGTTTATCAGAACAATAGATATAACCACCGGAAGAAGACCTACTCTGTTTACATAACTGGGTATCTTGCTCAGATCCAAGGCTGGAAATAGAAGTAGGAAGAGGATTATTCCCAGCAGTGTGAGGATCAAAGTCCCCTTATTCATTCAAATTCCTCCGTAAAATTTAGCAGCAACATCAAGAGCTTCTTCCCATGAGGGAAGACCGGATTGTGTCCCCTTTCTGGCTATTTTTATCGAGGCTGCTGCATTGGCCAATTTGAGGGATGAATTCACATCCATTCCCCTGAGCAATGCAATTGTATATGCAGCATCAAACACATCACCTGCTCCCGTTGTGTCCACGGCTTTTGCCTCGACAGCTTTTTGCTCATAAACCCTTCCCTCTACATATGCCCTTGCCCCTCTGCTCCCCATCTTGAGGACTACATCCACCTCTTCAGATATCTTTTTCACCTCATCCTCCCCTTTAAACACAAGCTCTGCCTCTTTTATGTTCATAAAAAGCCTTTTTACACCAGAAAGATAATCTATTATTCTTCTTCCCATTTTTCTCACTATCTTTATCCCCGGATCCCAAGATATCCCTCTGTACACCTTGAGAACACCCGATACAACATCCTCGTAAACGCTTGAAATATGAACCACATCGCTAGATCTGAGAAGAGGAAGAAACTCGGAGAAATCTAATGTACCAAGCCTTGAATTTGCCCCTCTCATCGTTATCATCCTTCTCTGCCTTCCTCTTTCCTGTATCACCACAACCGTCCCTGTCCTCTCCTCTTTTATCCTCTTTATCCACTCAGTTGAGACATTATGCATCTTCATTTCCTTCAGGAAAATCTCTCCAAATAGATCAGACCCAACACAGGCTATTAAAAAGCTTTCAGCTCCAAGATGACTTGATGCAGCAGCAAAATTCGATGCAGAACCACCAGGCCCGAATATTATGTCATCCGCGAGGATGTCCTCATCATAGCCAGGCATCTCCTCCAAGAAGAGAGTTATATCTATGTTGGCATTTCCTATTGCTGTTATCCTCATGTTCTCACCAGAGATGGGAAGAAATACCTCTTTCCTCTAGATTTCTTCATCTCATCCCACTCTTTTAGTATTTTTACAGCCTCATTTGCCACATCTATTGCCTCCTTCTCTCCCTTAACTCCAAACTCCCCAGTTACTCTTTGAGCATAGACTGCACATACAGCACCAGCTCTCAGCCCATAAACCCCAGCTACTGTGAATATGGAGGCAGCCTCCATCTCAAAGTTCACAACTCTGGCTTTCCTCAGATCGCTCACTATATCCTTCATCCAGCTCTGCCAATATCCCCCCATTCCAAGTCTTCCCTGTCCTGTGTAGAAGCTGTCTGTAGTTGCGGTTATCCCAACATGATATCTGTACCCAAGCTGTTCAGCTGCCTCTATGAGGGCAATGGTTACCTCATAGCTTGCGACAGCAGGATACTCTATCCTCACATACTGCCTGCTCGTCCCCTCCATTCTGACAGCTCCAGTGGATATTATGAGATCCCCTACCTCTATCCCCTCCTGTATTGCTCCAGAGCTCCCAACCCTTATGAACGTATCAGCTCCAGTTCTGGCAAGTTCCTCAACAGCTATGGCAGCAGCAGGCCCCCCTATCCCAGTTGAGACAGCCATGAGCTCAACACCTCTGTACCTGCCGGATATCACGTAATACTGCCTGTGTCTTGAGATCTCTCTGTACTCATCCCAGCTTTTCGCTATCTTCTCTATCCTCTCCGGATCACCTGGAAGAAGGACATATCTCTTCGTATCCTTGGGAGATACTCTCACATGATATTGAACTCCTCCCGGAAGCTCAGGCTCCTCAGCGCTCTTAAATTCCTGCCCACTTCCTGAATATGCTCCAGATCTCATCTGCAACCACCTCTATTGGCCTTCTTGAATCGACAACAAACATGTTAAACTCATCCTTGAGGGAGAGAAACCTCTCCCTTATCCTCTCAAGCTTATCTCTGTCCTCAAATATCTCCTTTCTCTCCCTGTTTTTTATCCTCTCAATTGCTGTGTCAGCATCTATGTCCAGAAGTATTGCCAGATCCGGCAGAGGAGCCCTTGAGTTTATCGATCTAACCCAGTTCTCTGGGAGAAATAAGCCCTGATATGCTATTGAGGAGAATAGATACCTGTCTGTGATAACAAAACGATCCTTTGTCATGCCGGATATTTCATGCACATGAAATAACCTATCAGCTGCAAACAAGAGAGCTAGGACATCGTGCTCAACCCTCAGCTTCCCTGAGAGAAAATCCCTTATTATCCTGCCTATTGGTCCATCTGTTGGCTCATAGGTCAGAAATGCTCTCATTCCCATCCTGCATATCCTCTCATAAAGAATTCTGGAGTGCGTTGTTGTCCCAGATCCATCTATCCCCTCAAGCGCTATAAGGCCACCTGACCTCATTGAGGCTAAGCTTTTTGAGTTGGTAATAAATGTATCTGAGGTGATCTCATGCATGTAGTTGGTCCTGCGGATGACTTTAACAGGTCTCTTTCCGAGATAATAGGGGCAAAAATCGCTGAAGTTGAGAGAAGAGTCTTTCCAGATGGGGAGATATGCCCGAGGATAGTGGAGACAAGCGGATTAAATGGATCGAATGTCATCCTGTCTATGAGGATGAAGAGCGGTGGGAATCCAAACACATACCTTTCTGAGGTGTTGTTCACGATAAGGAATTTAAGGGAAGAGCTGAAAGCCGGGAAAATAATAGCAGTAATCCCATATTTCCCATATGCAAGACAGGATGAAATATTCAGGCCTGGAGAGCCCTTGAGCTCGAGATATGTGGCTGAGATGCTGGAGGAAGCCGGAGCTGACGCTGTTATAAGCGTGACAGTGCACCTCCACAGGATAAAGTCGTTCTCAGACATATTCAGCAGGGCAAAAGCTGTCAATGTCTCCGGATTTTCCGGAATAGCAAGGGTTCTGAAAAACAGGGAGCTCAAAGACCCTGTTGTAATAGCACCTGATGGTGAAGGTATTGCCTGGGCAAAGGAGCTGGCTGATCTAATGGGAATAAAGGAGTATGGAGCTTTCAAGAAGGAGAGGGATCTCAACACAGGAGAGATAAGGACGCAGCTTGTCGAAATGGATCTAAGAGGAAGGGATGTTCTGATTGCGGATGATATCGTGTCAACAGGAGGGACAATGGTGAATGCCCTTGCTGGAGTGAGGAAAATGGGGGCCAGAAGGGCAATTGCCGCATTTGTCCATCCAGTGCTGGCTCCAGGAGCCATAGATAGGATATTGGCATTAGCTGATGAGGTTATATCCTCTGATACAATAGAATGGCCCGGATCAAAGGCCACAGCTGTTAGGGAGGTAGCAGATGCAGTGAAGGAGCTTCTCTAATTCTATTTTTTATGTTAAATATAATTTAAGTCAGAACTAGAATTTACTGCTAAAAATGATTTCGCTTGCCTTTTTTCTTTAGGCTCTCCATGAAGATTCCTTTAGCTAAAAAATTTAATTCATTAATTAAAAATAGTTATCCATCCGTCCTTATCGAATGCAAACTTTTTATTCCCATTTTGATGAACAGACCGAATCTGGAGGTGCTCCAATGAGACCTCTGAGCAAGGAGTTCAACCCCATGAAGTATGAGACTGAGGTATTGGAGTTCTGGAGAAAGAACCACACATACAGAAAGGTAAGGGAGATGCTAAAAGGTAGAGAGAAGTTCTACTTCTTGGACGGGCCCCCTTATCCAAGCAGCAAGGAGCCTCATCCAGGAACCTGCTGGAACAAGTTCATAAAGGACTCGGTGGTCAGATACTGGAGAAGCAGAGGTTATGATGTCAGGGATCAGCCTGGATGGGACACTCATGGCCTTCCAATAGAGGTCGCAACGGAAAAGGAGCTAGGATTCAGCACAAAAAAGGACATAGAGAGCTATGGGATAGACAAGTTCGTTGAGAAATGTAAAGAACTTGCGATGGAGAACTTGAGAGAGATGACAACAGCTTTTGAGACCCTCGGAGTATCCCTTGACTGGGATAATCCCTACATAACGTTCGAGAGAAGCTACATAAGCTCGGCATGGTGGGGATTAAAGAGGATATGGGAGAGTGGAAGGCTGAAAAAAGGACTTGTTGTTGTGCACTGGTGTCCAAGGTGTGAGACCGTTCTGGCTGATTATGAGGTCAGCGAGTACAAGGATCTTCAGGATCCCTCGATATATGTGAGGTTTCCGACGGATAAAGGGGATATAGTGATATGGACCACAACTCCATGGACTCTTCCTGCTAACGTCGCTGTCATGGTCCATCCGGATGAGGACTATGTGAGAGTTGAGGCAGGGGGAAATGTGCTCATAATGGCTGAGAAGAGGCTGGAGAAGGTGATGGACGAGATAGGAATAAAGGACTATAAAATCATAGAGAAGATGAAGGGAAGCCAGCTTGAAGGACTTAGATACAGGAATCCCCTCGAGAAGAGGGTCCCTGTCCAGCGAGAAGTGGATCACAAGGTGATATTGAGCAGGGAATATGTGACAATGGAGGAGGGAACTGGATGCGTCCACAGCGCCCCAGGACATGGAAAGGAGGACTTCGAGGCAGCCCATGTAAGATATGGTATGCCAGTTTTAAGCCCAGTCGATGAAAGAGGGATATTCACAGAGGAGGCAGGGGAGTACAAGGGGCTGAGCGTGAGGGAGGCAAACTCAAGGATAATAGAGGATCTCAGGGCTGATGGGTTCCTTCTTTACTCCGGAAGGATAGTACACAAGTATCCAGTTTGCTGGAGGTGCAAAACCCCCCTGATACTGAGGGCAACTGAGCAGTGGTATGTCAAGCTCTCAGATCTGAGGGATGAGCTGATAAGAGAGGTTGACAGAGTTAGATGGGTTCCTCAGTGGGGAGGGGAGAGAAGGTTCAAGAACTGGCTGATGAACTTGGAGGACTGGATAATATCCAGGCAGAGGTACTGGGGAACTCCTCTTCCTATATGGATATGCAATAAATGCGGGAAAACTGAGGTAATATCTGGGGAAAAGGAGCTTGTTGAAAAAGCTGGTGTGAAACCCAAAGATCTTCACAAGCCATGGGTTGATGAGATAAAGTGGAGGTGCAGCTGCGGAGGGGAGATGAGGAGGGTTCCTGATGTGGCAGATGTCTGGTACGACTCCGGGATATCCTTCTTCGCAAGCTTAAGTTACCCTGAGAAGGATGATTATGAAAGATTAAAGCCTGTTGACTTCGTTGTCGAGGGGCATGACCAGTTCAGGGGCTGGTTCTTCTCACTGCTGAGAGTTGGATACCTGATATTCGGCTCCGCTCCATACAAAACTGTGCTATCACATGGATTCATGCTGGATGAGAGGGGAAGGGAGATGCACAAAAGCCTTGGAAATTATGTCCCAGTTGATGAGATAAAGAACAGATTTGGGGCCGATGCATTCAGACTCTTCGTTTTATCAAAGGTGACATGGAGCGATCTTAGGTTCAACATGAGGGAGATGGAGAACACTCTAAAGAAGCTTCAGGTGATATGGAATGTCTTCGTCTTTATATCGGAGTACGCAGTGCTGGAAGGAGAGGGGGAGATGAGCCAGGAGGACAGGTGGATTCTCTCAAGGCTGAACAGCACGATAAAGGACATAAGGAATGCGATGGAGGAGTATAGAATACATGATGCGGTCAACTCCCTGCTCAACTTCCTTGTTGAGGATCTCAGCCATCTTTACCTGAGATATGCGAGGAAAAGGGTGAGAAGGAATCCGTCTGTATCCAGAATACTAAGGGAGATAGCCTCAAAGATCCTCCCAGTTCTCTCGATATTTGCCCCATTCACAGCTGAGAGGATATATCAGGAGTCCTTCAGGGAGGAGGGGATGCCAGAGAGCGTGAACATGCTCCCATGGCCAGAGCACGACGAGAAAGCAATAGACAAAAGGCTTGAGGATTTAATGAACTCTGCTAGGGCTGTGATAGCAGCTGCAAACTCAATAAGGGCTAGAAGGAAGATGAGGATAAGGCAGCCCCTTCCTGAACTAAGGGTTTCTGAGGAGCTCAGAGAGGTTGTAGCCACATTTCCAGATCTGATAATGGAGGAAGTGAATGTGAAGAGGATAAGCGTTGGAAGGGCTGAGTGGGATGAGGAGAATGTGCAGGGAGGAAAGGTCTACCTCAACACTGAGGTGGACACAGAGCTTGCAAGAGAGGGGATGAGAAGGGAGCTTATAAGGAGGATACAGCAGATGAGAAAGGAGATGGGGTTGAGAAGGGGGGTTGAGAAAGTTAAAGTGTACATAAAAGGGGTTGATAATCTGCTGGATGAGGAGGCAATGGAGGAGGTTGATGCAGTCTCCGTTGAGATTGGGGAGGGAAGAGGGTACAGAAAGGACTGGGAGATGTTTGGAAAGAAGGTGACAATATGGCTGGAGAGATCAGAGTAGCTGGCTGGGTGAGCGAGGTAAGGGATCTTGGGAAGCTGAGGTTCATAGTGCTTAGAGGGGAGAGAAAAGTGCAGATAACGATGAAGAGAGGAGAAGTCTCGGATGATCTCTTCTCTGCTACTGAAGATCTTCCTCAGGAGAGCGTGATAGAGGTAATAGGCTTTGAAACAGACAGAAAGATTGCAAGATCGGCTGATCTGGAGGTCATACCGAAGGAGATAAGGGTTATCAGCAGGGCTGAGAAGAAACTCCCCCTCGATCCAAACTGGAAGGTTCAAGCTCTTTTTCCAACAAGGATGAAATACAGGCCTCTTGATCTCAGAAGACCTGAGGTACAGGCTGTGTTTAAGATAGAGGCAAGCTTTATAAAAGGAGCTATGGACTGGCTTGATGAAAACGGATTTCTCATGGTCTTCACCCCATCTATAATAGGGGCTGCAAGCGAAAGCGGGGCTGAAGTTTTTGAGGTGAAATACTTCGATAAAAAAGCTTATTTGAGGCAGGATCCCCAGCTTCACAGGCAGCTCACAATTCTAGGGGGATTTACAAGGATATACGACATTGGACCAAACTGGAGGGCGGATCCAAGCCACACAACAAGGCATATGAGCGAGTTCAGATCAATTGCAGTTGAGATGGCATTCATATCTGATGAAGAGGATACGATGAGAGTTGAGGAGCAGGTGATAGTTGCTGGGATGAGGAGAGTGCAGGAGGAGAGGCAGAAGGAGCTTGAGCTGCTGGGAGTTCAGCTTGAGATACCGAGGACCCCATTTCCGGAGATAAGGTTTCCTCAAGTTTATGAGGTGCTTGAGGGCATGGGGAAGAGAATAGAGTATGGAGGAGATTATGATACAGAGTCCGAGGAGCTTCTGTGGAGGTATGCCAGGGAGAAGTATAACTCAGATTTCATATTCGTGAACAGATTCCCATTCGCTGTAAAGCCCTTTTACGTGATGAAAGCTGATGATACATGGGCTAGGAGCGTTGATCTCATATACAAAGGGGAGGAGGTGAGCTCAGGAGGTCAGAGAGAGCACAGATATGACGTTCTTATGAGACAGATAGAGGAGAAGAAGCTGGATAAGCAATCGCTGGAGTGGTTCACAAGCTTCTTCAGGTATGGGGCACCTCCTCACGGGGGCTTTGCCCTAGGTGTGGAGAGGTTTATCTACAGGATGCTTAACCTGCAGAACATAAGAGAGGCTGCTTTGTTCCCGAGGGATATTGAGAGAGTCCTCCCATAATCAGGCAAAATAGCTTTTTTAGATTTTACTTCATTTTCTTCTTCAGCTTAGCGATAAAAATCTAGAAGAGTCGAGATTTCTCTCGGACTTCAATTAGCATACGACAGTGAGCAATGTGGGGGAGTTTAAGGTTATGAATATCCTTGCGGATAAGCTCATATCTAAAAGAAGAGCACTTGCTGAATTTTTCGCCATGATTAGCATTTTATAATCTAGCGTCTTGGTCACGTGATGTCGGATATCTCCCGCATAGTTAGAACTCATGATGGGCTGGAGGTGATTCTTAGCAGGAGAACATGGAAGCACATCATGACCAGACATCCGGAGTTAAAGAGCAAGATTGAACTAGTTTTGGAGGCAATATCAAATCCCGATGAGGTTTACCTGGATAAAACTAATGCAAGACATGCTCTCAAAAGGGTGGATATTGTATCAGACTATCTAGTGGTCATATACAGGGTTGATAGAAAAGGATATATAATCACAGCCTACTTTATAAGCTCCAGAAGAAAGAGGAGGAGGTATAGATGGTTCAAAAAACTGATACATTACTGAAAATCGACGTCGAGGGTCTGCTCAGAACTATTGAGGAGAGATACAGGATAAACATCCCGAGAAAGGTCGTTATGATGGATTATGATGAGGAAACAGGAAGCCTTTTCATCAAGTTTATGCATGAGGATATTGCTGAGGGAGAGCCCACGGAGGACGGCTTGGTAATATTTCACTTCAGCAGAAACGGCGATATTGTAGCAGTTGAGATAACAGATATTTCACTTCTTTGAAAATAAGATTCACTAGGATGTGCGTGCATCAGTATTCCTATCTCCCAGCCGCTGGGCTTCTTTCCCGCTGATACTTTCTCCGTTATTCTCTTCATGTGCTTTAACAGGAGCTGCTTCATCATTCCACAGCTACAGTTTCAACTATTATGCTATCCTACAATATATTCCATAAAAAGCCATTCTATTTTCAAAATATAATAAATAGACTTTACTCCCATTGCCGCGAGAATAAAGAAAGCCGCTGATACAAACTGGAGCTTCACGTGCAGGCAAAGAGATGTTATAACAAAAGGAATAATGAAAAGAACTTTTGGGATCATAAGAAGTAGATTTCTGCAGTAGGATATTTGGATTGTGCTTGATAAGTCTCTAAATAAATGTTAAGCTTAACTCTGCTCCTCGCTAGAAAGCTCCTTTTTAAAGAAATTAGTTTTGATCCTTGATTAGTTGAACAGCTGAAAAATTCGACTCACTTTTGTAATAATTATAAAATAAAGAAACAGAGGATTAAATATCACTGGCTGCATTATACAGCAGAGAACATGAGAGCAGGTAGCGGTGCGGTATTGCTGGTGGGTTTTGCTCTAGTTGTTATGTTGCTCTCAGTAATAGAAGTTATAAACCAACCTTCAATAATAATGAAACAGGATCCATCCCAAGATTTTGTGGACATAGCAGGCTCAGTAAATGGGATGGCATTTTTGTGCAAAAGTCTCGCTAATAGTAATCCGCGCACGCGCACGGATGCTGAGGGCTATATTGATAAAGCATTTAATATTACACTAAATAAGAGTTTAGAAAATAAAGGATTAGTATTAGAGGATTATATTCAGGTTGATACTTGCCAGTTTATACTTCGGTTACGTACTATAGACAGTAGCTCCTACTTCGAGCTCTTAATACCCCCTTCATCAGGTGGAGGGAATAATCTAAATAATCTACCTAATCTAAATAATCTACCTAATCTAAATAATCTACCTATTGTCGTGTGCAACAAAGCGTCTGGAGGAGGAAGAAGCACATGCTTTATACGGAACCCATGTAGCAATACAGTAACAATAAAATTAGTAGCACCAAATGGAGAGAGAATTCACGTGATATTTCCGGGCCAAGGCCAAGGAGCTATAAATTCTAGAGGTACTGCGGAGTTTTATCTGGATCCAATGCAGACATCAGTATGCCAAGGTGTGTCTCTAGGAAAAAGGGTTTTAGCAATTGCCACTATATATACAAATGAAGGTTACCTCACCCTGACAGTAGAGAATGGTTGCTGTACTGGCCAGTGCAGTTTCCAAATACCTCTGTCCTGTGGCAATGATGTTACATGCTCCCTTAACTACGGTCAATTCCTTCAGACACTGAAGGGAATATCAGAGTGTAAACCGTGAAAAACGGGTAGCTGAAATGGTCACAGAACCCATAGAAGCAATAATTGCTATACTGCTGATAAGCATAGTACTTTACAGCGTCTTTGTGTATAACCAGAGGGGAACGGAGAATATAATGCTGATGAGGACTCTGAGCAAGAGCATTGCAGGAACAATAGCTGGGATGTATGCTAATTACATCAACAGTAGTATTGACTTTTATACCTTTAATAACACAGTCAACAGTTTCTTGGAATATACTGAAAGAAAAGAAAATGTAAGCATAGCTGCAAACATCACAGTGATATTAAAGAATGGAACCTTGAGAACAGCTAGACTGAGGCAGATGAGCAGGCCTGTTAAGAGGAGTATAATAGAGAACATAACGGTCTCCCTGGCAAATGAGAGCAGGAATTTGACTGTGTATGCACTTCCGAATAGAAGTTATGTATATTGTAATCTACCTCCTCTTATAGGATGTACATCTTGGAGATCTATCGGTATTTACGTTGTGGGCTATTACAGCGATGGAACTCCTGCTACATCCGGATCTGCAAGTGTTACGGACGTAAGCCCTCCATGTTTTTCTGTTTCTGGTCCTCAGGATATTCAGAATGGAATTGCCTTGTTGGAGCTTTCTCCTAAAACAGGATCCTGCTCTGGCACTGTAACTATAACTGTTAACTATAATATTAATGGAAAAAGTGGAAGTATAACCCTTCAACTACCGGTTCAACTCGGTTCAGGGAAAAATTTTCAGCTGGAATCCGAGCCGCAGTGCAACAATCAACCATGTTATTTCTACTTTCTTGGGGAGCAGATAAATCTCACACCTCAGGATTCTACCCTTAACTGGTTGGTTAATAATTCCGCTAGAGGCTATTACGAAGGATCAGGATGGCAAATAATTACGGGAAGTGGCTTATGTAGCGTAACCACAGAAAGCGGCCTACATAATCTTCCATGCTATATTTTCTTCACCCCAGGTCCGTACAACCTTTCGATGAATAGTTTTCCCGGATCGTATAATGGATGGGATACCAATCAGCCATTTTTCATCGAGCCCTATTTCACGATAATTACTGTTAGAGTTGGCTTCAACAGGTGATCCAATGGAGCATGTTTTTGCCTTCCTCGTCTGCATGTTCATCGTCGTTGTATTCGGCCTCTTCTCCATATTTGCTGTCAGGAGCATGTATGCATCTCAGAGCTCTTTTCTTCAGGAGGAGGCAGTTCTAGCATTCAGGCAGCTCCTTGAATCCCCATTGAATGAGACAAAAATTCCACCTACTATAGGAATTGCGATGTACAAGAGAGATGGGAGAACTATAGCGGTTCATCCCTACATGGTTAATATGACCGCTGTATGGCAGCTGAAGAAATCAGTTCTAAAAAATGAAGATTCCTATAGGGCAAATAAAATTGGGCTTGTCTCCAGGGAGGATGACTTCAGGATAATTTTGTACAATGGAACAACATATATCATTTTAGGAAAGAACATAACTAGAAGTAAAGTAGCCTCTGTAAGGGGATATGCGTTCTGCCCTCCCAAAAGTGATCCATTTTGCCCTTCCAATGGAAATATAACGGTTAAAGTAGTTGTCACGGGTGATTGATATGGAGCTTCTGTGGACCCTACTAATGATCTTCTGCTGTGTTGTCATGATAGAGCTAGCTTTTGTCCTATACTCCCTATCCAAAATGTTAAATGCGATTGCCGACTATTACAGGAGAAGAGCAGAGTCAGAGGGGAGGAAAGGATAAATGCCCCACAATGTTGTTGTGAACCTTGCTTACTTTGTGCTTGCCCTCATAATAGTTGCGACAGCATTCGCCTTCATGTACCCCTATGTCCAGAGTGCAGGTGCTAGGCAGAAGTTTGATGCAGTGCTTAAAGCTGCTATCGCAATATCCAATGCAATCGACAATGTTGTTCAGGCTGGAGTGAACTCATCTACAACTGTCAGCATAAACCTGCCTGATAACGCTGTGGTAAAGGTTGTGAACCCCTCAGGTGATTACAACGGCTCCGTCATCTTCACCGTTTATGGAGGCCCTCCATATCAGGGAAGGGTTATAGCATACAACGGCTCGTTGAGCTGGGTGTGCATAGTTCCGAAGGGAACCTATCTGGAGGTTCAAGTGAACACCTCAATAAAAGTGGACTCCACAATAGTGAGAAGAGGATGGAACATAACAGCAGAGGGAGGATTAAGCAGAGCAGGACAGCAGAACACAGTGAGAATAGACTATCTTAGGCCTCATGTCGTAGGCATAAGGTGGAATCCATGAGGGTGATCTCATGAAGGCAGTTACATGGGCATTGCTGATAGTAATTGGTATTCTTCTTGCCTCCTTCTTTCTGTTCATAAGGCCCTCCTTCATAGCCCCTATTTTAAGGGATCAGGCGAGGGATATAGCCCAGTATGTGGCTGGACAGATATCCTTCATGGCTAGAATGAGAGATCAAGGCGCAT
>Ga0080004_1114636_pt1 | contig 22213 bp, 26 predicted proteins | sample WasSprMetagenome_FD_69207 | JGI IMG/M metagenome (GOLD analysis project Ga0080004, IMG submission 69207) | Sulfidic aquatic microbial communities from Washburn Spring, Yellowstone National Park, USA - WS (SPADES assembly) (version 2) | ecosystem: Environmental > Aquatic > Thermal springs > Hot...
GTGGTGGCGCTCGTTGATGGGGGGGGCGGCCTCGGTATACCAGTCGCCACAAAGGCCACGGAGTTGGCGATCCAGAAAGCTAGGGACATGGGTGTGGCAGTTGTCTGCGTGAGGAATTTGGGCCATATCGGCATGCTCGCATACTACACGCTTAAAGTGGCTGAGGCTGGGATGATGGGGCTCGCAGCTACCAATTCCCCAGCTCGGGTTGCTCCATGGGGAGGCTCAAAGCCATTATTCGGGACCAATCCCATCAGCTTCAGCATCCCGTCGGCCGGTAAACCTGTGATCTTTGATATGGCGACATCCAAGATCGCGGATTTCAAGATTAGGATGGCCCTAATGCGTGGGGATAGACTGCAAGAGGGTGTGGCGCTGAGCCTAGATGGTAGACCGACCACGAGCCCGGAAGAGGCGCTACGCGGAGCACTACTCCCATTTGGAGAGTATAAGGGCTACGCGATCTCCCTGATGGTCGAGGCGCTCTCAGCGCTTCTAGGGGGCGCGCTACTTAGCGTGGATGTAGTGAGGCACGCGTCAACTCAAGGTGGATTCTTCATCATGGCGCTAGATGTATCAGCCTTTCGGGATTATGCCGAGTATCTGAGGGATCTGGAGAGACTCATAGGGCTCATCAAGTCCTGCCCACCCGCACATGGCTTCGAGGAAATCCTGCTGCCGGGCGAGCTCGAGGAAAGGGCCCTCGAGAAGAGGCTTAGGGACGGCATACCGATAGATAATTCTACCTGGAGCATGCTCATCGAGGTGGCGAATAGGCTGGGCGTCGAGCTTCCTAGGGTTAAGAGCTAGCCTCTTCCCTTGAGGGCCTAACTTTTCTCTCGATGAGCCTAAGCTTTAGCGTGATGTAGGCTATCGCGGTGGTTATTATTGCTAGGATGTAGTAGCCCGCGCCCAAGGCCATTCCTATCGAGGATGTAACCCATAGGGATGCCGCTGTCGTTATGCCGACGATTCTTTCCCTAGTCTGGATTATCGTTCCAGCTCCGATGAATCCTATCCCAGCGACGATGTAAGAAGCAACCCTAGCTGGATCACCCCCTGGGAATGCCGTCATTGAGAGGATCGTGAACAGACATGAGCCGAGCGAGACGAGTATATGCGTCCTCAGGCCGGCTGGCTTATCCACTTGCTCACGCTCATAGCCCAGCACTCCGCCTAAAGCGAATGCCGCTATAAGCCTGGTTACTAGCTCCAGCTCAGATGTCATGACCACGCGCGTATTGGAGGGCGATTTATACGTTAATGCCGAGCCGCGACTTCACAGCTCGGAGGAGAGCTTGTTCAGAGCTTCCATTATGCTTGACAAGACCTGCTTCGCATGGGAGATCTTACCCTCATAGCCCTTTAGCTTAGATTCGTACTCGGAGATCCTTGACTCATATTCGGAGATCTTTGCCTTGAGAGAGTCTAGCTCAGATTGGAGCTTGGAGATCTTCTCGGCCTCAACGCCCTCGCCGAGGGGTGCATACTTCTCCTTGAAGAGCTCCGTTGGTAGCTGTATCTTCACCCCCTCTCTCAGGAACCTCTCATATGTCTCTCGGACGATTTGCCCAGCCTTTGTCTTACCCTGAAGATGATTTCTTATCGTGGCCTCGGTTCTTCCTAGCTCCTCGGCTATCTGCGGGATGGACATCTTGGCCTTTTCCCTGGCGAGAGCCGCTGCCGCAACAGCTAGGCTATCGATCCAGGTCAGCCTCTCCTTCGGGTTCTCGAGCTCCTCTAAGACCCTTGGGCTGAAGATACTCGCGATCAGCAGTGCCGACTCAAGCTTGTGTATTTGCTCCCTCCCAATCGGCGTTAACGGAATTTCCTCACTCTCGCTCAAGTTCCCTCACCTCCTTCAAAACCTCCGTTGCCTTCACAATTATACCTTTATCCGTTATCTCGAAGGGATGCCTCCTCATCGAATGCGCGGTCCCCCTCATCTTCCAGACTATTAAGCTCCTCTTCAGCTCCCCTCGTATCTCATCGAGGTCAAGCCTCACGATGCCGTCAACAGCATGCTCCACTCCTGGCCCGCCGAAGCCACGCTCGGTCACGCTGACCTGTGAGACCAAGATTGAGGTGCATCCCAGCCCCGATAAGACCCTCTTCAGCTGGAGGACCATGCCTCTTGCCATGACCGGCTTTGTTATGTAGAGCGTGGTGACCGAATCGACGACAACGCGCTCAGCCCTAACCTCCCTGATCGCCGTCCTCAAAACATCGATGAGCATCTGGAAGTCGTCTGGCGCCCTGACAACATATCTCTCCCTCTTGGCAGCCTCCCCTATCCCGGCTGTGAATGCGTCGACTATCGCGAACTTTCCCCCCTCCTCATATTCTGAGACATCCCAGCCGAACTGCGACATCGCTATCCTAACGGCCACGGGGTGCTCCTCCAGCGCAACGAGTATGCCGGGCTCCCCACGTCTAAGCCCATTATACAAGTATTGGTATCCGAAGATAGATTTCCCCGTCCCGGGGCCCCCCGAGAGCAGGACAACATTCCTTTTCGGTATCCCGCCATTCAATATTTCATCAAACCCGGGTATCCCGGTTACAACTCTCTCAACCATAAGGCTCCCGGAAAATTTATCCTCCTCGCCGCATAAATGCCTTTCCATATACCAGCCCATCAGTAGATCCAATAGAGTAATGATGGAGGATAATTGAATCTCAGGGAGGCGGTGTTATCTCGAACGTCTTTGGATCGGCGTATGAATAGTACCATAGGATTGTCTCGCCATTGCTCAGGACATATTTGTCGCATGCCGACCCACCATGAGCCCATCCGAGGCTCGTCCACATCCACCAAGTCCAGTATCTCGACTGCTCGATGGATTGTTCCACGCCGTTTATCGCCTTCACATACAATCCCATGGTGCCGTAGGATTCAGCGTCAACCTTCCATCCAGCTTCTAGCATCGCATCATATAGCGTCAGCCCCCGAGTCCCATTGAACCAAATCCTAGTACCATTCCCATAGTCTATGCCGAGGTTTATGATCGCTTTCGATCTCTCAAGTCTTGAAGTAAGATCCGTGTACTGGTAATAATAGTAGCCGAGTAGGAGCGATGCAGCGATCGCCCAGCATAAGATGCATATCGCGGCTAAGGCCCATTTATTTTTCAGAAACGCCATGATATCATCCCCCTGTAACTCCTTTCCAAAACCGTGATCAATGGAATGGAGCAGATCCCGAAGAGGACCGTATTGCTCGCCTCGTGGATTATCGCAAAGGGTATGCCGGCGATCAGAGCCGCAATGATCGGGACGTTGAACGTCAGCGCGAAGGCAATATTCGTAACTAGGTCGTAGGTTAATGTTAGGAGAAAACCTGTGGCACCAAATAGAATGCTTAGCCCAGCCCTGTTGCTAGGAAGCCTCACCGCCGACAAAGACTTGCCGAGAAGACCTCCCGCAACACCATATATCGACTCAGATAACATGGTCGCGATCCAGATCTGGGGCACGAAGCCATAGGGATTCAGCAGGCCATAAACAGTCCAGACGAGGATGCCAACGGAGGCTCCGATCATAGGGCCGAAGACAAAGCCGCTCACGAATACTAGGAGATCCATAACCTTGAAGTTCGCAACTCCTATCAAGGCATAATTTGATCCTAAGCACGCGGCCACGGTAACGGCTATTAAGCTGGCCTTTCTGCTTTCAAACATGTTGGATGGATAATCCATCCAACTTATAAGCATTATCCCATTCCCATCCGCGATGTATTACTGTGCTTGCCCTCATATTGTAGAATCAGCCGGCCAATATTCCCCTTGTTTATTGCCCTCTTCCAGTAATGTCGACGACGTATCATGGTCTCGCATTTTGGGCGTTTCCGGCCATTAGCCTCTACAGCCTCCCTCCCCGCATCAGTCGCATCCTTCGCCTCTTATAGCACTATTTCCATTTTCAGGCTACCCCTCAACGAATAAGGGCAGGCTTGATCAAGAGATATTGTGGATGGCAGGTTGGTGGGATATGTATGCTACGACCTAAGAGCCTGTTGCGCCGATAACCTCCGAGTCCCGAAAGGGGTAGGGGTAATGGGCCGGAGATCCGGCCCTAGGCTAAACCCCCAATGAGGGGGAGTCGTTACCAAAGGTCTAAAGCCCTACTTAATGTTCATCAACTTGGGGATGAAGAGACCCTCGATTGCTGATCATGATATGATGACTCGGGGAATCTTTCAGACCCAGCTAGGCCTAAGCATTTTGAGGAGCGCCTTTCGAGCATCCTCATCGTTCCGGCGCATGAGAACTAATATCTCATCTGGGCTCGGTGCGTCGATAGCGCCCTCGCGGATCATTGTAGAGAACAATACTCTCAGGAGAGCCTCCGCCCCCTCACCAAATATTGTCCTGAAAGCGTTGTAAAGGTCATTGGGATTCTCGTAAAACACTTGGTAGGGGCTCTTACCGAGAACTTTCCTCAACTGATACTCAAGGGCTACTAGCCCCGTATTACCCAGTAACTTTAGGAGCCATTGCCTTAGAAGTCTTTCAACATAATCTCTAGGGGGGACTTCGCCGATCACTCGCCAGTCCTAAAACATAGTCATTTCCATAAGATTAGTATTTCTATTATGATAGCTACCGTCTTATAAGCAGTTTAACTGCAATAGAGAGCATGTTTGGCTTTAAGTGACCACCGATATACACTATCGTTTGGGTGAATATTAAAATCCGCGGGAAGAATCATCCCCTTGAATCTGGCTCTCGGGGTGACTTTGAGCTGGTAAGGCTCAAGCTCCTCTGCCTAATTCTCTTGGGCATAATCACCCTAGGAACAACTCTTGGAGCATATCTAGGGCTTGAGATAATTAGCGCGCTACCATCCCTGAGAGAGGCCTACTCGAGAGCAATCATGATCACGAGGACGGTCTTTCATGCTCTCCGCCACCTAGGACTCGACGGCGTCCAGACACTAACCCTATCAATGGGCATAGGGATATTCGCCAATAACGCCTTCATGGCCATGCTCGTAATACTCTTGCAAATACCGATTCTGGCGGCCAAGCCATTTTCGGATAAATACCTTTCCAAGCTCTACTATGAACATGGAATCTGGCTCTTCAAGCCGATAGGATGGACAACATACAGGATACTCTCGTTAATCCTGCCATCATACGCTCTAGGCCTACAATTCTACCTTATTGGAGGGGCACTCATATTCCATGGCTTGGACACAGCCGCGCTCACGTTTCTAACGATTGAGACTATTGCGGTATCATTTTCATGCATTCTCGCCCTTCTACCAGGTCTCTCAAGAAACCCTCTCCAGCATCTCGGGAAATATGTTAAAGCACTCAAGCTCGCCATACCAGCAATACTAGTATGTCTTCTCGCTGCCGCGATCCTCGAGTCCCATCAACTACTCCTACTGATGACCAAGTGACGGGAATATTCGCGGAATATGGTTAAATATGCCTCATGAGGCTGTGGCGGGAGAATGGGGCTTTACGTGAAGCTTGAGGAGCTGTGGCGGGAGAAACCTGAGGAGCTCCGGGCCCTAATGAGGCAGAGGCTGATCAAGTGGCGGAAGGAGCCCGCAGTAGTCAGGGTTAGGAAGCCTCTCAGGCTGGATAGGGCTAGAAAGCTCGGCTATAAGGCGAAGCAGGGATTCATCGTGCTCAGGGTCAGGGTTAGAAAGGGCGGGTTCCAGAAGCCTAGGCCGAGATCAGGCAGAAGGCCGAAAGCCCTCGGAGTCGTGAAACACAAGGTGAATGTCTCGATGAAGGAGGAGGCGATCCAGCGCGCGAAAAAGAAGTATCCAAACCTTTACCCGCTCGGAGCCTACTGGATCGCCGAAGATGGCTTATACAAGTGGTATGAGGTCATAATGGTTGATCCAAATCACCCAGCAATACTAAATGATAAGAGTGTTCAGCTGCCAGATCCGCTTAAAAGGAGAATTCTGAAAAAGACTTTCTGACGAAGAAAAATAGTGACTAGAAAACTCGAACCGCCTCCAATATTTTTAAGTAAGAAAATCCGGCTTAAGAGTTATCTTGGTAATAATTATTAATGAAAGGGATAGTTCTGGTTTAACTGTTAGTTTCGGGGGATTTTCATGCTGCCGCTTTACCTGTTGTAATGTAGCATGCTAATTCTTCTATAGATGTTTGCTCTTTCAGTACATCTGCGACCTTCATTCCTCTAAACAATACGACGAATCTATCTGCCACCTCATATACATGGTAGAGATTGTGAGTTATGAATATCACGGATACACCTTCTTTCTTCAGCAATCTGACAAAGTCAAGCACCTTCTGAGTCTCCTTAATGGAGAGAGCGGCGGTCGGCTCATCTAATATCACCAGCTTAGCCTTAAAGTAGAGCGCTCTTGCAATAGCCACCCCCTGCCTCTCACCACCAGATAAGATTGCTACCGGCTCCAACGGGCTTCTAACTCGAAGACCAAGAGTTTCAATCGCCTTCCTAGCCTCTCCAGACATTTTCTTTAAGTCCAAGAATCCAAAGGAGGCCGTGATTTCTCTCCCCATGAATATATTTCTTACAATTGAGAGATTGGGAGCTAGCGCTTGATCTTGGTATACCGTTTCTATTCCGAGCTTCCTAGCATCAGCTGGTGACCTAAAGCGAACTTTCCTTCCCTCAAAGTATATCTCCCCCATATCGGGGGGATATACCCCGGAGAGTATCTTAATTAACGTGGATTTCCCCGCTCCGTTATCTCCAACCAAGCCGACAACTTCTCCTCTGTTAACGGTAAAATCAACGCCATTAAGAGCATGCACTGTGCCGAACCACTTATGGATATTTATCATCTTGACGAGCTCTATTTGATTCGACATCAATTTTTCTGGAACATTGCTGGCATATATATTTTGTTGCTCACAAAACCCATAATCTAGGATACAAATTTTCTTCCAGCCCTAGTAACCAATAAGCCAAACACCACGATGACGATGCCTATAAAGGCACTTACACCAAAAACCGGTACACCCATCAATATTAGACCAGTATCTATAGTCTGCATAGCAATTATACCTAGGATAGCTCCGATAACAGATCCTGAACCTCCCCTCAAAGAGATTCCACCTATAACGCAGGCAGCTATTGCTCTGAATTCGAAACCAATTCCCTGTGTGGCAGCAAATGATTCTATCCTATAGAGCTGTAAGACAGATACTAGTGCTGCTAGTATTCCTACTGTCATGAAGCATATTGTTTTTGTTAGGGCTGTGTTTATTCCCATTTCCTTTGCGGCCAGCTCATTATCCCCTGTTGCATAAACCCAGTTTCCAAACCTATGCCTATGAAGTATCAGGCCCAGTACAATAGCTACGGCAGCAAACCATATAATCTGAACAGGAACACCAAAAACCTCAGAAACAAAAACCAACGCGAGGATTGATGTTTCCGGGAGGTATGGTCTAAGTGGTATAGGCATCATCCCCGACCAGACATATACGACTCCTCTCCATAGTAGCATTGTTCCGAGTGTCGTTATGAATGATGGTATCCTGCCCCTAATAGTTATCACAGCATTGATAAAACCAAGAACAGCACCAACACCAAGAACAACAAGCAAACTGAGAATTTCGCCAAAGCCGCTTTTTAGAAGGGTAATCATGACATAGCTACATAAGGGTATTTGCGAACTTATTGATAGATCGAACTCCCCCGCTATCATTAGCATTGCCACTCCGAGGGCCACCACCCCAAGATCGGGTAAAAGTCTTCCTAGTGCTCTTAAATTTTCATAAGACAAAAAACGATAATTAGAGAATATCGTGAAAATTGTCAACAAGCCTATTAGTATGATAAGCGAGTAAACTTCTGGAGGTAATCTTAACATGAGGCTTCTCTTACTCTCCACGCTTCCCTTCCCCCAGGTCTTAGATGATAAAAAATAAAAGAGTGAAAAATAAATGTTTTTCTCAGATGATTTACCTGACGTGGAGCGGCGAGAACTTCTCGATTATCCCTATTGTATTCTTGTCAACTAGATATCCTCCAGTGTCTATGTTAGGCATGAAGCCTGCCCAAGCATATAGATAGCCACAAACTATTGCGAAATATCCCTGCAAGTATTGCTGCTGATCAATCGTGGCTTCTATGTAACCCTCCTTTAGGCCTGCAAGAGTCCCTGGGGTTGTATCAAACCCTCCAGCAATTATTTCACCAGGCTTCTTTCCAGCGTTCTTTAACGCTGTAGTCAATCTATCAGTAACTATTCCTCCCAGACCTATTGCAAATTTAGTTTCAGGATGGGCCAAGAAATATGCTGTTTCTCTCGACTCTACCGTTGTCATTTCTAAACCGCCAGCATCCATTATTTCATATGATTTAATCCCGTATTCTTCAGCTGCTTGAAGGATACCTTTACTTCTCTGCACTCCATAAGCAGCTCCTGGAACTTCAACCGGCATTACAAGATGAGCTGTCTTTGGATCTATACCTTTCTTTATTCCTGTTTCAAATATCCTTTTACCAATTAGATAGCCTGCTCTAACTTCATTCTGACCAATATAGAATAGTCTTGGATTTCCTGGCCAATCATTATTTATACCAAATACTGGAACACCTTTATCCAATGCATCTTGGACGAGGGGGGCCCATGATGGATCATTTATGACTAGTGCGATTGCTGTGGGCTTCATGGCAACAGCCTCTTGGAACCTCTTTTGCTGTAAAGCTAGGTCACCGCCACAAAGGTCAATATCAGCCTTACAACCATAGAATTCAGCAGCATCTATCATTCCCTTCTTAACGACCGCCCAGAATGGATCATCTCCTCCATGTGTAACAAGTCTAAAGTACATTCCTTCTGCAGGTTTCTTACCAGCAGCTCCTGTTATCGTGGAAAGAACAGTCTCAGTAATGGTCACAGTTCTTTCTGCAGCTGGCGCCGTCACAGTGACGGTTCTTTGTGGCGCAGCCTGAGACCCGGCGAAGTATCCGCCCAAGCCCGCTACGAGCCCAGCAATCACAGCTCCAAGCGCAACCTTTGCACCAGTGGATAGAGCTTCTCTACGAGATAACAGTTCATTCGCTTCTTCAATCAATCTCTCAACTTTTCTCTTTTTCATAGCAAGTAACGTATACGATTACCCCCTAATAAGCTTTTCCAAGTTTTTTCAAAAGAAAAAGAAAAATCGTAATCTTATCTCTTGCTTATTCTAACGATCTTCCTCGATAATCCTCAAGCCTAGCAATCTTGCGAAGTTCTTCAAATCCTCCCTATGATCACCATAAAATAACACTCTATGCCATCCAGCTTCTGGGTTCCACCGCTCTAAAATACTGCCTACATTCACTGCTCCAACAACTTTTACAGAACACTCTTCCGGCCCTAACTCATTCCTCAAAATTTTTGCGGTATGGATCGAGATAGTCCTATTCTTTGCGTCAACCCCTACAGATGTGGCAATAATGCCTGAGGGAAAATCCACCCTTATTGATAGCTTTTTAGTACCCCAATGCGCAGGTATTATTACATAAGGTAATAGTTCCTTCCTCTCAAAACCATAAAAATTGATCGGCGCGAAACAATGATAGTAAACAATTTCACCATTATCCATATCAGGTGATGGATCGTTTATGAAACCTGGCAAATCGGCCAAATACTTCATAATTAACATGGTTATAACCGAGTAAAGATCGCCCTCACATCCACAAACTATTCCCTCTTTCGTTAATTCCATGAAAGCTAGACATGGCCAAGTATCTATGAAACCAGCATGATATAATGTAATGCAGTCGATCGCAACCGCATCTAATTTCAAATCCTCCACTAATTTTTTAAGAGCAAGATATAATTTTGCTGGCTTAATTAACTCATCCTCTGAGTGTTCAATAACTCCTCTGGCCTCCTTAAACCATTTGCTGGCAACTTGTTTGGCTGAGTCGTCAGGAATCTTATCATAATACTTACTTCTGAAAGTATTTATATCCATTGACGAGACTTTAACACCAAAAGTTTTTTGTATATCAGATATCATCCCATAAACATTCACTGCTAATGGATAACCTACCTCTAAATACTGCTTAACGACGGGGCTGACTATTACTAGCACTTTCGAATTCCTTAGCTTATACAACGCTAACAAGTATCTAACATATTTCTTAATTCTTTCGGGATTAGTGACATTTCTCACAGCCACTCCTATAACCGACAACATTTTGCGTTTTCCTCAAAACATCTATGGCATCAATCGATGAGGAGACATAATGATATGAAAAGTTTGCTTCAGAAGAGAGAATCTAAAGTCTTTTCAATTTCTTCAAGGAAACCGCTGTATCTTTTTTCGAGAGCCTCACTAACCTCTATCCTTATAGTATCAGCAGGAAAATAAAATCTAGAAGCTAAAATAACCGCTATCTCCGGCTTTTCCGGATCACCCATCACGAATATAGTATGCTTTTAAGAGATTTAAATAATTTTACATAATAACCTCTAATGAGATCGTATCACGCTGTACACATAACATTGTTAATATTGCTGTAAATTAAAATTCTGCAACAAAATTTTACTTGTTTACGAAATCTGAAGTTCCTCGACATCGAGTGTTATTCTTGTGCCAACCTTACAGTGCCAGTCATACGCGCACCACCTAATTATTTTAGCTCTTCTACCTGTAAGCTTTTGCAGAAGTGTTTCATCCTTGAATCTTTTGGAGGCGCCGATTATTTCAATCTCAACAACACATTTCTCCCATACTGTATCATATTGGTCCCTATATTTCTCTGATGTCTTTTCAACATTAGTAACGACTGCTCGAAGCTTGCCCATGGCTCTAGCAATTTTTACTAATCATACTTGATATTAAATATTAATGAATATTTGTTGAGTGATGGAAAACTTCAACCTAATTAAAAATTTCTCCGATTCAAGATTCAAGGTAAAGCCTTGTCCATGCTGTTCCTGATTAAGATAAAATTTAAATTTGGGAGCATTCAAAAAGATATAGCTATGTTTGGAAAACGATATCTCATTTTGCACAGAGACGTAATATCACTCCTCATAATAATCGTTTTAGTAATAGCCTTTACCTTACTTAGCCCTGATTATTCATTTCTCTATGCCGAGAATATACGGAATATACTGGCAATGGGGCCTGAGCTCGCTTTAATAGTACTCGGCGTCTCTTTGTTAATGATTGCAGGCGAATTTGATCTTTCAGTCGGCTCACAGCTACAGTTTTGTATGTATGTGTTTTGGGTGCTTCTCTACTATAGCACAGGTCTTAATGATTGGATGAGCTTTTTAGTGACCCTTTGCGTTGGTGCTGTTCTTGGTTTTATCAATGCTGTGATAACTATTAGGGGCAGGATACCATCATTCATAACGACACTCGGAACAATGCTACTATGGAGAGGAGTCGTATTGCTACTTACATTGGGTTATCAGAAACCATTAGTTTCAGTTTCACCTCTATTCCGATCGGTTTTTGTTTCTGAGGTTTTTGGTGTTCCTGTTCAGATTATATGGTTTGCTGCCGTAGCTATTGTACTGGGCCTGATACTTCATAGGCATAGGTTTGGAAACTGGGTTTATGCAACAGGGGATAATGAGCTGGCCGCAAAGGAAATGGGAATAAACACAGCCCTAACAAAAACAATATGCTTCATGACAGTAGGAATACTAGCAGCACTAGCGTCGGTAATTCAGATACTCAGGGTGGGAAGCTTTTTCTCCAGAGCTGGGGACGGATGGGAGTTAAAAGCAATCGCGGCAGCAGTAGTAGGAGGAACGTCTTTACGAGGGGGGATAGGCTCAATATTTGGGGCCGTTCTCGGCGCATTTGCAATAATATTAATCGAAAATGCTATCACAATCTTGCGAATAGATTATTTCTGGACTTACATAGTTGAAGGAGCAATAATCGTGCTCTATGTAATAGTGGCAATACAGACAGAAAAACTAAGAATGGTCATTAAATCATCCTAAAATCTTCTTAAAGGATATACTCCGTATTTTAGGTTCGTCTCGTACATAGTATATATGTTTTCTATCGGGAAGCCCTTTATCAAAGTATTGGAAGATGCGAGGATATACCCGCCACCGGGCGCCGCTACCCTTATACATTCTTTAACTTCGGCTATAACTTCGTCTTTTGTCCCAAAAGGAAGCGTGTAGGAAACGTCAACATTTCCTGATAAGCATACCTTATCACCATATTTCTCCTTTACCACCTTAAGGCTCATCCCGGCTCGTGGTTCTATTGAATGTATTCCATCAACATTTGTTGATATGATATCTTCAATTATCGGATAGATATTTCCATCAGTATGGTTTATCACGTAAGCCCCTTTTCTTTTTATCTCATCTGTTATTTTTTTCAAACGAGGGACAATGAATTTCCTATGAAGAGTAGGTGATATTATTGGTCCATTTTTTCCTGCGGTATCATTTCCATACCATATTACGTCTACCCCTGCATCTATTAAGGACTTACTTAATTCAATAACGAAATTTGTTATTTTATCCAAGAATTTCTCCATTTCCTGTGGATATTTGTACATGAAAATTACGAATCTTTCAAGACCAGTAATCCTAGTCCAGATAAATTCCACTATACCCGGAACCCAACTGCTTATTGCCATCTCATCACCAACAATTTTCTTAGCCTTTTCGGCATAATCAGTTCTTCCGTCAGCAAGCGGATCCGGGAATTCATATGTTTTCAAATCGTCTATAGTCTTTATTGGTACATCAACAACAAATGATTGATCAGCTTCCGGAAGATATTGATAGGTTGTCCCGAATTCGTCCGTGGTTAAGTATACTCCCCTCGTTTTATCCAGATATCTTTTTTTATCCTTCCAATTTTTGGGAGCTGCTGGAAATAATGATAACATATCCAGCTTTAACCTCCTATATGTTTCTATATGATCATTAAGCTGTTTCTCAATAGCCCTCTCTCTTTCTAGTTCAGGATCAGCTTCAGCACCCCACCCTATACCACTGAAGCATGGCCTTCCAAGAACCTGCTCCATTACTGGACCATTTATTGCTAACTCAAACATTGGAACCCTATCAGGCTCTTCCAGATTTAAAGCAGCTATGACTCTTTCCTTAGAATTCATAAAAATACCCCTCCTTCTCTGGAATTTGTTCCATCATTCCTTGTTATTAAGAATTATATCCGCTTGTAACATCAATATAATTTGGCAGGGATAATTTGTATGTGAAAAATATATAAGGGAAGAATTTTGGAAGAATTTTCGAAACGATTATGGCAGTCTTCGTTAATCAAGGTTACTCCTCAACTTTTATTACGCCGACCGGACATCCATCGGCGGCGCTCTTTACATCATTTAATAGGTTGCTGGGTGCTTCTCCGACGGCTGGATTTCCACCAACCCTATACTTTTCGACTATCTGGCTTTTCCCGTCATCGGGGTTCTGCTCGAAGAACTCTGGGACGAGGGCCCAGCAGGCGCCGCAGCCTATGCATCCATCTCTGTCAATAGTCACCCTAGCCATAACGCATCAATCTGAGAGAACTATAGGAGAAAATAAAGATTCGTTCGGCTTAATTTGTGATTGATTTGATTGAGCTATGGGGTCCCGGGGGAAACAGTTTTAAAGATTTTCAGTCATGGTTTCCGGGATGGAGTTAGCCGGCATAGTGGGCAAGCCTAATGTTGGGAAGAGCACGCTGTTCGCGGCCATGACATTGGCGCCTGTTGAGATAGCGAACTACCCCTTCACGACGATAAAGCCGAATCGCGGGGTGAGCTATCTCAGGATAAACTGTGTCTGCAGGGAGCTTGGGGTCAAGGATAATCCGAAAAATAGCAGATGCGTGGATGGTGTCAGGTTCATACCCGTAGAGGTTATTGACTGCCCAGGGGTTATAAGGGGGGCTCACATGGGAAGGGGACTCGGGCTCCAATTCCTAGACGAGATTAGGCAGGCCTCCGCGCTGATAGTCGTCGCGGATGCATCAAGGTCAACGGATCCCGATGGCAACCCAATTAAGCCCGGCATGGGAGATCCTGTCGAGGACGTAAGAATAGTTGAGGAGGAGCTCGACTACTGGATCTATGGCCTCCTATCAGAGGACTGGAAGAGGATATGCAGGGTTGTCGAGAGCAGAGTATCAAAGCTCATTGACGAGCTCTCAAAGAAGCTATCGGGCCTCAGAATCACCGGGAAGCTAATAGATGAGGCCGTGGATGAACTAGGTCTCGATGAGTCTAGGCCATCCAAGTGGAGCGAAAGCCAGCTCCTCTCATTTGTCAGGAGACTTAGGGAGAAGAGTAAACCGATAATCGTCGCAGCGAATAAGATCGATATTCCTGAGGCGGAGGATGGCGTGAAGATGTTGAAGAACGCTGGCTATACTGTAGTGCCCGTGAGTGCTGAGGCCGAGCGTATCCTGAGGATGGCCGCAGAGAAAGGCTTGATAAGATATCTGCCCGGAGACAGCAGCTTCGAGATAATAGATGAGGAAAAGCTCACCGCGAACCAGAGAAAGGCGCTGAAGCTCATCGAGGAAAAGGTTCTCGAGAAGTGGGGATCAACAGGCGTTCAGGAGGTCGTGAATAAGGCATACTTCGAGGTCTTGAGATACATACCGGTATACCCCGTAGAAGACCCGGAGAAACTGACGGATAAGGATGGAAACGTGCTCCCGGACGTCTACATACTCCCAAGCGGCTCCACACCAAGAGACCTCGCCTACGCGATACACACGGATTTAGGAAGAACATTCCTCTATGCCATCGATGCTAAGAGAAAGGTCAGGATCGGAGAGAACTATGAGCTAAAATGGGGGGACGTTGTCTCAATAGTCGCCACAGCAAGGAGGCCATTATAGTATTTTAGAAAGCTTATTTCCGAGATAGAATACCGTATGGTTATGCTGGATCCCAACAATAATTCATCCATAAACCTTGTGAACCTTACCAGGAAAATATTTTGGAATAAGGTTCGGCGATAAGGACATTCCCGTGGCACTTTACTCGAGGAGATATGCGAGATTCGATGCGAACGCTAGAAGATGGCTCGAAGAATTATCATTGATCTTTGAAGCAATGATCGAGGAGACAGGAGCCTAGGATCTATTCCTCTATCCCATCTCCTAGGTATTTTGTCGAGTAATAACCCCATTCCTTCTTCTTCCCGAAGCTCCTCACGCCATGCTCCTTGACTTGTTTTCTGAGCCTCTCCGCCTGCTCCGCCGAGATCTCTCCCCTCTTCTCTAGGTAGCCTATTACCTCGAGGGCCTCATCATCGTTATCGCATCTTCTCAAGTAGTCTATTGCCGTCGGCATCGTCGGCTCCCTCGGCCTCGAGGCCTCTTCCTCGGCCTCCTTCTCATCCAGCCTGATAGCGTCTATTGATAGGCTCATCCTCCCTAGCTCCATCTCTCGGTAGAGGTGTGGGAAAAGTTTCCTGAAAGTCTCCCTATCTATCTCCATCATTCATCACCTTCTAGACCGGGTATGAAGAGTGCATCAGGTCTCTTCTCCAGCACTTCTCTCAACTCCACAGGGTTTAAGCCTTTCTTAGGATCCCCATATATATCGCATCTGGGGGGCCTCACATACCACTCATGCTCCTTCAATATTATCTCGGCCCTACTCCCGGCCGGCGTCTCGACCTCTATTCTCCACAGGCTTCCATATCTCAAGGGCTCGGGGACTTCTATGGGGCCTTCCTCGATGATCCTGTAGCCCTCCTCGAGGAGCTTCCTCTTGACGGGCTCCGGGTCCGTGAAGTCCAGCTCGATATCTATGTCGCTGCTCGGCTTTATGATCCCCCTCCAAACGCTTCCAACGAGCCTTGGCCTGAAGCTGGAGAGAGTCATCATTAAATGTAGGGCTTCCTCCCTAAACCTCCTCAACCTCCTCCAATACTCATCACCCTCCACGAGAACGGCATACTCTAGGAGCTTTATGGCAACCTCCCGGTTGCTGGGAAGAGCGCCGATGCCCAGCTTCTGGGCAGCAACCCTCTTAGCCTCAATATACTCCTTGCATGCTCCATAATAAAGTAGTCTCGCGGCTTCTAGGGCGACTGCCTCCCTAGCCTGCTGGAGCCTCTGCCTCCGCTCCCGATCTTTCGGTCTCAACCGCTGCCACAGGTAGCTTCTCTCCGCCATAAACCCATTCCGGTATCTTCAGGACCTTGCTCTTTATCACCCCGACGTGCCTGAGGGCTGTTATCTTCTTCGCTTCTTGGTATATGTCGGACGCCGTCTTGCCCAAGACCATCTCCTGCGAGAGCTGGGAGAGGGCGAGCTCCTGCGCAGACCTCTCCAAGATCTCCCTCATTATCCTCCTTATCATCTTAGCTTTCCACGAGTGCCTTCCAATCCGGTTGTATGTGAAGGCAGTTGTTTGAACTCTCAAGTGGAATCCATCTTTTGTCACGAGGTTTGTTATCATGTCTATTCTACTCGTCCCACGCCTCACGAGGCTTCTCAGGAACTCCCGCCCATACTCATGTCCATAAAAGACCGTTTCCGCGACCGTGTCCCTCACCCTAACGATCTTGAACCTTAACAAGAGGAATTGATGGGAGAAGTCGCCTGTAAGCGTGTAGAGGCTAACCCAGAGCGTCCTCCCGATAACTTGCTCCGGCGTATACGCCCAAGTAGTCCCAATCTCCTTATACCCGAAATACTCCGGCGAGTAAATCGTATAGACTATTTTTGGAAGCTTCTTCTCAGCCTTCGCCTTACTCGACATTTTCGGGCACTTAGACCTGGCGGGTATTATATATACTATCCTCCCAGAATCTATCTCGCTAAAAAGAAGTCTCTAAGGAGGTCTTTAGGAGGAATACTTGTTGGCTGGCAGGCGGTAATTAATGATTTTTCGTGAAGAAGATAAAAGAGTAGGGTGTTATGTATGAGCTGGCCCCCCAAGGGCATATCTCGCCCTCTTTTATCGGCTGGCCTCTCAGGAACTTTCTGCGACCTCCTCATGATCGAATGGTTCCTTGGATAGGGCCGGGGATCACAAGCCGGGTTGAAGCCCTCCTGATAAAAATATTCATTCCACCTTCATAAGGGACTTCCCTATCCCTCTTCTCATCCTTACCCATAGTAACTCTTGAGGCGCTGTCCCGGCATATAGGGGGTGCTTTTAACGAGGGCTAAGAGGGGCCTTAGGCGACCATTCTGAGTTTTATGGTGTAAAACTTTAATCACGGCCGTCTGCTTACTCGAATGGGATGAGTGTTTACCGGGTTAGTGGGGCTGCTCTATTATCGGCCCTCCTGATTCTGGCCCTCTCGATGGGCCACGCCTCAGCCCAGGAGGGCAGGGTCTTGGTAGTGGTTACTGCTGGGCCTTTGGCCAGCGTCGTCAAGGAGGTCGGCGGAGAATATGTTGATGTGAAGAGAGTTCTCCCGCCAGGCGCCGATCCACATAGCTATGAGCCGAGTGCCCAGGAACTCCTATCGCTTATCGGCGGCGCATCCTTGATAGTTATGACGGGGCCGCATCACCTCCCAGTTGAGGAGAGGATTGAGGAGCTTGTTAAGGAGGGGCTTATCAGGGCTCGAGTTGTAGACTACCGTGATTATCAGAAGGAGGGGTTGAGGCTTCTCGAGATAGATGGAAGTCTGAACCCACATGGATACTTCTTCTCGTTAAGCGGCCTGAGGGCTATTGCTAAGGCGTGCGCTGGCGAGCTCTTAAGGCTCATGCCGGATAAGTCGGAGTACTTCAAGCAGAGACTGGATGCTTATCTCGAGAGGATTAAGCTCATTGAGGATGTTGTCAAGCGATTGAGCGTTCATGGTGTTAGGGTTGCCCTTGTGGATCCCGCGCTCCAGTATATCGCCGAAGATCTCGGTCTCGACGTGGAGGCCACGCTCAGGATCGAACACGGCGTGGAGCCCTCTCCCAAGGAGGTTGCCAAGATCGTGGAACTTTTTCGGGAGGGCAGGGTCTCGCTCGTGCTCATAAGCGATATGGGCCTCGCGGAGGGCTCAGCCATAATAAAAGCATTAGAAGAGAATAATGTCCCGTATGCGCTTATCCCGCTTCTTGACTTCTCAGATAGGCCTGAGCTCGCCCCAGCATCCGCGGCATCCATAATTAAGAGCAGGCTTCAGTCTGGTGGTAACATGAGGGGCGCGGGGAGCTTATCGGATGCATTCCTGCTTCCATCACTTGTGGCTAATATCATGCTCGCGCTAGTCCTAGTATTGCTCATCCTGAGGGTGAAGCGGCATGGGTGAGGTTGAGCTTAGGAACGTGTCATATTCTTTCGGCGATAGAGTGGCGCTAGAGGACGTTTCTTTCGAGCTCGACTCGCCCTTCTTTTGCGCTGTCATGGGGCCGAATGGCGCCGGAAAGAGCACGCTGCTGAAGCTTATGCTTGGCCTGCTCAAGCCCCAAAAGGGCATGATAAGGATTATGGGGTATGATGTCCCGAGGGAGGCTAACAGGGTCAGGAGACTCGTCGGATACACCCCGCAGGTCATCGATATAGATCATCGGGTACCTATGAGCGTTGAGGAGGTTGTCGCCATGGCGGCTTTGTCGAGGAACCTGCCGCCTAGGATCGTGACCGGAGAGGTGAGGCGCAGAGTTCGCGAAGCCCTTGAACTCGTCGGGCTGGATGACCCCTCAGCGCAGTTCTCCGAGCTTAGCGGCGGGCAGAGGCAGAGAGCCCTCATCGCTAGAGCACTCGTCGGAGAGCCTAGGATGCTGCTCCTTGATGAACCCTACTCTATGCTGGACTTCGACATGAAATGCGAGATAGCTGATCTACTCTATAGGCTGCATAGAGATAGGGGGATCGATATATTCCTCGTCGCGCATGAGCTCAGCCCATGCATTCACTTGGAGCCTACCGTGATCCTGCTGAATAAGCGAGTCTACGCCATAGGAAGGGCTGGCGAGGTTCTGACCTTAGAGAATCTCAGGAGGGCCTATCCAGGCTTGACCGAGATACCGGCGGGATTCATACTCGGCGAGGATCATGGGTGATGCTCAGATGCCGCTTGACCTCCTCCTGCTAATTTACCTATCAGCGGCCGCGAATGGTCTCCTCATCGGGGCCATAAGCTTACCCCTCATAATATCTAGGAGCATATTATTCGCATTGACTATGACTCATTCCATTCTCGGTGGCGCAATACTCGGGGTTTACCTGAATGAGGTGTTGGGCATCAGCCTCCCAGTCCCGGTAACAGCATTCCTAATGGCCCTGATCCTCTCGATACTCGTCGCCGAGCTATCCGAGAGGATATTCTCAGAGGACGTTTCCATAGCTCTCGCTGTTGCCCTAGCAACAACGATAACCGTTGTATTCAGTTACCTCCTAGCTAAGGCATCCTCAACCGGCCTCTCGCTGGCATGGGTATATGTCGCCGGGACATCGGCAGTGGCCACTTTAGGAGACCTTCAGAGAACATTAACCGGCCTAGTGATAACCGCGCCCTTGATGCACCTGATAAGTGGTGAGATAAAGTACATCGCCTTCGATAGGGATGGGGCCGAGGCGATGGGTATAAACACGAGGCTATACCGTTATCTCTTCTTCGCCCTCGGCTCCCTCGCGGCCTCGATACTCTCAATGAGCATAGGAGTTCTTGCCACCCACGTACTCCTAGCGATTCCGGGGGCGATCGCCGTCAGGTTCTTCAAGAGAAGGCTTTTCGCCGCATCCTACCTGTCGGCAACCTCCTTGAGCCTTGGAGGCTATGCTCTGGCCCAAGTCATGAATATCCCGCCGAGCGGCGGCATAGGAATACTCTCGGCGATCGCGGTCATCGGGATGGTGGTGGCCCGTGAGTCCTAGCAGGCCCAAGCTCAGCCCAAGGGCGATAGAATATCTCCTCTCCGTTCTCAGGAGATCCCGAGGCAAGGGCTATGCGAGGCAATATGAGATAGTGGAGGATCTCGGGGTCTCGAAGCCGACCGCCTCCCTGATGGTGAAGAAGCTTAGGTGTGTTGGTTATCTAAGAGTCGAAGGCGAGAAGATAATGCTCAGCGAGATGGGCGAGAAGCTGGTATGGGAGCTCATCAGAAGGCATGGCATAATCGAGAGCGCGCTCTTTGAGCTCGGCCTCTCACGCGAGGGAGCATGTAGACTAGCCTGGAGAATTGTCCAAGAGATCCCAGCCGAGGATGTCGAACGCATCTGGATAAAACTCGGCTCACCTGAATCATGCCCCTGCGGATACCGGATTCCGAGCATCCATAAGGGGGCTAGCGTGGAGGAAGTTGAGCCCTGTATAGCATTTAGGGCTGGCCGACGGACTGTACGGTCCTAAGCACAAGAATCGTCGAAGCGAGTATGTCATCGAGGGTCGTGAGGAGCGACATTATCGGTCTCCTCGACCTAACCTCGAAAATGACCTCGCAGCCGCTCATCCTAGCGGAGAGCTGCATGCCGCTTGGAAGGGGCTCATTATCTGGCTGGAGAGCCTTCATCACGATCTCCGCAATCAAGGCATCCTCAAGACACATCCGTATCCTAGCCTCGCACTCGGCAACCTGTGATCCGGCCTCCATCACCTCGCCCCCGAGAGCTTCTCCTCAACAGCCCTATCGAGCTCCAGTAGGAATAATGCCTTCCGGGTCTTGGGTATGCTTGCCCCGGCCGCTACATCATGCCCGCCGCCCCTCCCACCGACGAGCTCAGCGACCTCGGCGAGGAGTTTCCCCAAGTTCAAGCCCATCTCGACGAGCTTTCTCGAGCTCCTAGCTGAAACCTTTATCGAGTCCTCGGACTGCGCTAGCGCGACCAAGATACGCTTATCACCCTGAACCCCCATTGAGGATAGCATCGAGGCCACAGAGCTTATCAGCCTATCATCTATCACTCCCCCGCCATCTATCACGAGCAGATTCTTCAGCTCCTGCCTGCACTCATCCCTCATGGCGTACTCGACTGCCTCAGCAAGCCTCCTTCTATAATCCTCGAGCACCCTCTGAGCCTCCTCGAGCAGGGCCCCGCGGCCCCCCATAGCTATTGAGATCCCCAACCACTCGTTGCCGGTCTTGCCACATGCATTCAGTAGCGAGGCGAACTCCCGCGCATCCCTCAGATATGTCCAGGGCTCCTCCATGGTCAGCTCATAGACCTTTCCAATAAGCTCCCTCGCCATGCTCGGCGGAAGCCCCAGCGACGCCAGATACTTCAATATACCATTGTAAAGCTGCCTCTTCTCATCCTCCGACAGCTCCGATAAGACGCGCCACCTGTCATCATCCTTCACCCTTATCCCTATCTCGGTTAGGAGGCTGTAGGCGTTTGCCTCATTCCCGGAGATGCCGACGATGAAGGGGTTCATGGTGCTCGCCATTGCCACATGTATGGGCTTACTACTCCTTCCATAGAAAAGTAGATCCTCTTCGACTCTGAGCAGCCCGGCCTTCACAGCATCCTCAACAATCTTCTCATTAAACCCATGCAGGCTCCTGCCATCGGATCTATCCTGAAGATCACCTAGAGCGCCCGTTACAGCGACTGGCGAGAGGAGAATATTCTCCTCGTTCAGCGCTTTCGCGACGAGATATGCCACGCCTGCGCCGCTAACCTCCTCGGAACCATTTATGCCGTAGAGGTGCGGGTTAAGCTGGATCACGCTCGCGGGAGCTGACCCAATCGGTTCATGATGATCCAGTATTATGATAGGCCTGCTTAGCGAAAGCTTGGACAACTCATTCAGGTAGCCACTCCCCATATCTACGAGAATGGGGATGTATGATGCTGGGAGATCAGCAAGGTATCTCAACGCATCCTCAAACTCCCCAACAGCTCTAGTCACGAACCTAGCATTCTCTCTCAGGAGCATGGCTGAGACTATCGCGCCCGATGAAAGCCCATCAGCATCCACGTGACATATGACTAGAAACTTACCGCCCTCATCCATGAGGGATCTTATCCTCTCCGCCACCTCCCCAGCTCTTGAGAGGAACCCTCGCTCATCCCTGAATCTATCTAGGCTCATCAACCATACTCATGATCTATATGGGGGCTAAAATAGCTGTTTCCAGATACTACTTGTATGCGTAGACAAGCTCTGGCTCCCAGTCTGGTGGGAGCTCGCCAACCCGCTTGTAATACTTAACGAGCCTGTGGATCTTGGCCTCGACGAGCTGAAGTCTATGCCTGTTGTACCTGTCTCCCTTATGCTTGCCTAGGTGCACCCTCATCCTCCTAGCTCTTCTGAGCAGGTTTTCTAGGTCCTCGGGGATCTGGGGTAATAGGTTATTCTCCTTGAGGATCTGCTTTATCGTCTTGCCCGTGACCTG
>Ga0080004_1161257_pt1 | contig 22209 bp, 22 predicted proteins | sample WasSprMetagenome_FD_69207 | JGI IMG/M metagenome (GOLD analysis project Ga0080004, IMG submission 69207) | Sulfidic aquatic microbial communities from Washburn Spring, Yellowstone National Park, USA - WS (SPADES assembly) (version 2) | ecosystem: Environmental > Aquatic > Thermal springs > Hot...
ACAGCAGGCTCGTACACATATATGCCAGGGAACTCTACGAGGAGATAAGCAAAGAGCTAAAATAAGTGCGCATCGAGCAGAACGTTGCGAGAGCCCTCGAAGTGCAGACAAAGCCTCTGTTGTGGTAGGCCGGGGGAATAGTTCGGGAAGGCTCAGCCGAAGAATTAAGGCAGATAGAAATGGAAAAGCTCTTCTTTGAGGCGCGCGCAGCCTCCTCGAAGGGAGGGATCTGGAGCCTATCTTCCTGTTCGCGCGCTGCGAGCCTCTCAAGTGTGTGGAGCTGCGTTCTAAGGGTGCGCGCGCAGGCTAAGAGCCCTTCTAGACTCCTGCTCGGTGAGGGCGCCTGTGCGCACGGCCTTCCACACAGCGTTCGCGTCCTCGTTGACCACGTGGTCCGGCGCTACGGCGCACGCGAGGTAGCCGGACAGATCCCTCCACCCCTCCTCTCTGAGCAGGAAGGCTGAGAGAGCGGAAGCATCAACCACGATCACGGTCCTCCCTCACGGAAGCAGCCGAGAACCCCTGGGGAGCGCTCCAGGTGGCACGCTCAAGCCCCTTCAAAACCTCGCCGAACGCCTCCTTAGCCTCTAGCTCCCTCAGCTTTTCCTCAACGAACCTCCTCAACTCCTCGCTCCAGTTCACAACACTTCTGTACTTGCGCATCTTCTCCTTCATCTCCTTGCTAACCTTAAAGCTTACAACCTCGCTCATCGAAGCACCCACAGAGAAGCAGTATAAAGTTTACCAAATGGTATTACGCTTAGTAGCTAGGAACGTGGGGTTGAAAGCCTGTATTAACTCAGGTGGGAGGGGCTCGCCGCACTTGCTGCGGAGCCACAGGATAGCAGCGGCGCGAGAGCGCGCTCAGGAGTATGAAGCTTAGCTAGAAAGGGTTCTCGGTGAGGAGCTGAAGGGAGGGTTGCGAGAGCTGCAGGTTTCTCTGCTTTGGGCGCGTGATCTCTAGCTCCCGGCCGGCATCCTCGGGTGCTGCCAGTGCGCGGCCACGGCTACGACTGCGGCGGCCGCTATGAAGGCTGCGCCGAAGTACTCGAGCGCTGCCACGGAGGGCCAGCCCACCAGCGCCTCGACCAGGTAGGCGAGGGGTAGTGGGGTGAGGCCGAGCAGGAGGAGGGCTACGCCGGGCCCGCGCCTCTTCTCGTGCAGGAGGGCTGCGGCTAGCGCCAGGGTGGCTAGGAGGGACTGCACGTAGAACCACGTGGAGACGAAGGTGTGCGGCCTCGTGCCTGAGGGGTAGGCGCCGATGAGCGCGAGGAAGATGCCCGCCGTGAAGTAGAGCCCGCTCGCGAAGGCTGCTCCCCTGCTCCTGGAGGCCGCGAGGAGGCCGAGGGAGAAGAGGGTGAGCAGGGCCCCCAGGAGCATGAGCCCGTAGTTGTAGACCCAGGGGTCTGCCGCCTCGGGCCCTCCCAGGTCGCTGAAGGCGTGCCTCCAGAAGCTCCACCAGGGGTTGCAGGCTGCGGCTAGCGCCACCACCAGGTGGAAGGCTAGGAATGCTGAGGGTCCCGCGAGCAGCAGGGCTCTGGTGAGTCTTCTCGGCGTCACGCCGCTCGCCAGGCGGGCCCGCCTATATTCATTGCTGGCTCCGCGCCCTCCCTTGAACTTGACGAGCTCGCTCCCAGTCCACGAAGCTCACATCACTATCTCCTCCACCACAGCCCTCTGCAGGGAGTCCTTCGCGCAGCCTTGATTGCAGACCAGAACCGATCTTTACGCGGCACATAGGGGGCCTGCGGCGGCCAAGGCAAGCAGAAGAGAGAAGGGGGCACAGCTCCGGATGACCCCTCTATCTCTTAGTTCGTTTGTAATAGTAAAGCGCCTTCTCAGCGCTGATTGATTCCTCGGCGCGGCTTGGCCTGCATGCGGATTAGGGCTCTCCTCCACTCGTCCTCATCAACCTCCCTGTAGACTAGCCACCAGCCCCCCTCTACCCGCCTTGCAGCTGCCTTCAGGTACAGTTTGCCTCCGCGGCTGGCGAAAATCGTGCAGTACGTCAGGAGGCAGACCACGGGCTTGTAGCCCTTGCCCAGCTCCTCGAGCTTGCAGGCTCTGCGCTGGGCGTCGTAGAAGATGCACATGCCCGCGGGCCCTGTCCCGAGCTCGTAGACTCGCACGTAGCCGCGCCGCGTCCTCACGAGGCGGCTGGGCTGCGCCCTCACTCTCTGCCCGACCTCCGGGGGCAGCTCCTCCACCTCGACATCGAGGGCGAAGGCGCCGCTGAACTTCGCGCAGCACTTGCCGCAGCCCGGGGGGCACTCCATCCTATATGCTTCCTCGAGGAGGGAGGGGTCCACGCGCTCGAAGACCTCATCGTCCACGCGATCGCTGTGGGAAACCTTGAACAGGGCGAGGAGCCTGAGCAGCTTGGGGCTGTAGTAGACGCCGACGAGCTTCCGCTTGAGCCGGGAGGCTCTCCTCAGGCAGTAAAGGTTCCACGCCTCGTCACCTGTGGGCTCCCTGAGCGCCACGTAGGGCACGCTCACTCCTACGCTCGGGGACGCGTGGAGGGATATATCGCGATCGGCCTGCTGCGGCAGCAGGCTTTTTTACCCTCTTCGCACCTGTGCGGCACGTGTTCAAGGTGTCCAAGCACGTGCTGGCCACGAGGCCCTACCACATCCTCGCGAAGCCGGGTGACGTCGCGGAGCGCGTGCTCGTCGTGGGGGATCCTGGGAGGGCTGACGCGATAGCCGGGGAGCTGCTGAGCAGCGCTGTGCTCGTCAACAGGAACAGGGGCTTCAACACGTACACGGGCTTCTTCGAGGGTGAGCGCGTCACGGTGGCCACGCACGGGATCGGCGGGCCCTCGGCGGCCATCGTCGTCGAGGAGCTGAGGATGCTGGGCGCCAGGCTCGTCGTGAGGCTGGGGACGTGCGGCGGCCTTGTAGAGGGGGTTAGGGTGGGCGACGCTGTCGTCGCGCTGGGCGCTATTTACCAGCCCGGCGGCACGCCGGGCATGTACGCCCCGGGCGCCTGCTACCCGGCTGTGGCGGACCCGGAGGTGGTGCTCGAGCTGGAGAGGGGGCTGAGGGAGGAGGGCTTCCGCGTGCACAGGGGTGTCGTGGCCTCCAGCGACGCCTTCCACGCGGAGGAGGCCAACCTCGCCCCCTGGGCCTCCCTCGGGGCCATAGCGGTGGAGATGGAGTGCGCCACGATATTCACCGTTGCCCGCGTCCGCGGCATGAAGACGGGCGCCGCGCTGCTGGTCATCGACAACCTCGCGACGGGCGAGTTCTTCGAGGTGGGCGCGGAGGAGCGCAGGAGGCTCGAGCTCAGCGCGGCGAGGGGCGCGCTCAAGGCGCTCGTGAGAGCCCCGCTGTAGCCAGCGCGCTCCGGGCGTACCTGGCGATGGAGTAGCCGAAGAGCAGAGAGGCTGCCGCGAAGCTCAGCGAGACCGGCAGCGCGGAGGCCCTGCCGGCCATGTGGAAGAGCGTGAGGTAGGCGGAGAGGTAGGGGAGGAAGAGCAGGGGGTTCCCCCCGCCAGGCTCCCTCCTAGTCAGCCTGGCGTAGAGGGCGCAGGACGCGAGGGAGACTAGGAACCAGCCCGCGAAGTTTTCAGTGGGGACGCCGAACCAGGGCCCCTCCCCGTACCACCTCCAGAAGCCCGCCTCGACCATGACGGGGTCGATCGCCAGGTCCAGCAGGACCATGAGCGCCGGGGCCAGCAGCAGCCGCGCCCGCCTGCCCGCTGCCAGGGCCATCGAGGCCATGTAGGACGCGTAGAGGTAGATCCCCCACGCGAGCACCACGGGCACGGGCACTCCCAGCACGCGCGCCTGCTCGAACCTCAGGTAGGTGTACCTGCCGAAGGGGAGGCCGAGGCTCAGCCCCGCGAGCTCCGAGAGGAAGCCCACGAGCATGCCGAAGAGCACGAGCAGCGGCGCCCCACTCCACTCCTTCAGCGAGATGGCGAGCGAGGCGAGCACCGCTAGCAGGAGCGGCACCCTGGCAGCGACCTCATCACCGAGCGCCATGAGGGCGTAGGAGGCTGTGAAGCCCAGCGCCAGCACCAGGGCCGAGCCCGTGACCCTGCTGAGCACAGCTCAAAGCCCGAGCCAGCCACATAAAAACCTCTAGCGCTGCGCAAGCCCGTGGAGGCTTTCTTCCCAGCTTGCGCGCTCACTAGTGTTGAGCGCGGGGGGCCGAGGAGCACCGCGTAAACTATCCCGTGCTTTTCTGCAAGCACCTTAACCCTCTCTGAGACCTTGGCTGCATCGATACGCCCTTTTTCATCTGTGAAGAGCATTAATTATTTGAACAATTTTCACATATCGCTATGGAGATGGTCTTCGCTGCACTCACAGTCATATGGATATTGATCGACAAGCTCTACTGCTGAGACAGCACTTTTTGCTTCACGTAGTTCAACAACCAATTCGCGAGCTCGACGTCGTCCCTAATGTCCTCGACCCCGTACTTAGCTTCGTGAAAGCCCCAGACGTGGTCATCGTACGCCCGGGCCCACGCATCAGCGATCCTCGGCTCGCCCAGCCTCCTCGACAGACCTCTAGCAGCTTTTCCCAGCAGCTGCGTCCACCACCTCCCCTCCTTGACCGCCACTTGGTACTCTGGCATGCCATAGTGTTGCGCTAGCGCTTTGATGCACTCCTCGACGGCCTTGTACAACTTCTCAGATGCTTGGACGGCATCGCCCCTCTCTAGGTGCTCTTTGGCCTCGGCAAGGGACTTTTCAGCGAGCTCAATGCGTGCCTCGATGATTACCTTGGGGTCGACGTCCTTGCCTAATGTAGAGACTATGAGATCCACTACGCTGAGACCTCTTTTCTCTACCTCCTTGACGAGCCCCTCAGGAATGTATGTTAGCGTGCCTATGGTCTCACCCCAGTGATAACTCTGACATCGTTAACACCAAGTCTTTATGTAACGACCCGTCCGTGTAGTGACCAACGCTCTTGGATGAAGATAAGCGTTTCTTCCGCTCGACAACGCTCTTTTGCGCGCTGGGGCTGCGGGGCTAGCGCGGCTAGAGCTCTGAATGCGTAAGGGATAAAAGCGCTCTCTCGGCGTCTTCGAGGTGCTTCCTGGTGCTCTCAACGCGCGAGTTCGAGAGGATGAGCGTTGAGGAGGCGCTGAGGGTTCTCGGGTCGAGCGCCGAGGGGTTGAGCGAGGAGGAGGCTGGCAGGAGGCTCGCGGAGTACGGTTACAACGAGGTGCCAGAGAGGAGGGAGAGCCCCCTGCTCGCATACCTGAAGAGGTACTGGGGCCCCTTGCCCTGGCTGATGGAGGTTGCAATCGCTGTGTCCTACGCTGCTGGCAGGGTGTTCGAGGCTGAGGTGCTCCTCTTCCTCCTCGTGCTCAACGCGACACTGGGCTTCGCGCACGAGAGGTCCTCTAGGCGCGTCGTGGAGCTGCTGAAGAGGAGGCTGAGGGTGCTGGTCAGCGTGAGGAGGGGTGGGGCGTGGAGGGTGGTGGAGGCGAGGGAGCTGGTCCCGGGCGACGTGATCCTCCTCCGCCTGGGCAGCGCGGTGCCGGCGGACGTCAAGGTGCTTGAGGGCAGGCTTCTGGTGGACCAGTCGGCGCTCACCGGCGAGTCCCTGCCCGTCGAGGTGGGAGTGGGCGGGGTCGCTTACTCGGGCTCCATCGTGAGGAGTGGTGAGGCAAAGTGCCTTGTTGTGAACACCGGCCCCAGGACGTTCTTCGGGCGCACCATCGAGCTGGTGAGGGAGGCCAAGGCGGTCTCCCAGCAGGAGCGCGTGATCCTGGCCTTCACCCGGTACATGCTAGCCGTGGGGGTGGCGGCCCTGCTCCTAGCCCTCCCAATAGCCCTCGTGGAGGGCTGGCCTGCCGCCAGAGTGCTCGACCTCGCGGTAACCTTCCTCATGGGCTCTGTGCCCGTGGCCCTGCCAGCCGTCCTGACGATCATGCAGGCTTACGCCGCGCTCGAGCTCTCGAGGAGGGGTGTGCTCGTGACAAGGCTCAGCGCGGCCGAGGACGCCGGGGCCGTCGACGTCGCGTGCTTCGACAAGACCGGCACGCTGACCGAGAACAAGCTGCGCGTGGTGGAGGTCAGGGCCTTCGGCTACAGCGAGCGGGACGTACTGCTCCTCGCCTCCCTAGCTGCCGGCGAGGGCGCGCAGAACCCGATCGACGAAGCTGTGCTCAGGCGCGCGGGGGAGGAGGGGGTGGACAGGAGCGGATGCAGGGTCGAGAGCTACACACCCTTCGACCCCCACATCAAGAGGTCTGAGGCCGTTGCCGTGTGCGGCGGGAGGAGACTCAGGGTAGCCATGGGCGAGCCGAGGACGATAGTTGACCTCTGCGGGCTGAGCAAAGAGGAGGCGCGCAGGGTGATCAGCGAGGTTGAGGATGCTTCGCGCAGGGGTCTGAGGACTCTGGCTGTGGCCGTGGGGGAGGACGGCGGGAGCATGCGGGTGGCAGGTCTCCTCCACCTCTTGGATCCGCCGCGCCGGGACTCGGCGGAGCTACTGGCTAGGCTGAGGGGGCTGGGGGTGCGCCCCGTGATGCTGACTGGTGACAACGCCCTGGTGGCGAGGGAGGTAGCGAGGATGGCTGGAGTGGGGGACAGGGTCGTGTCGGTGAGGGAGCTCAGAGAGCGCGGCGCGAGCCTCGAGGATGCCGTGGAGGGTGTGGACGGGCTGGCGGAAGTCTTCCCAGAGGACAAGTTCGACGTGGTCAGGGCGCTCCAGAGCAGGGGCCACGTGGTGGCGATGACGGGCGACGGGGTCAACGACGCCCCGGCGCTGAGCCAGGCGGAGGTGGGCATCGCGGTGGCTGGCGCCACGGACGCGGCGAAGGCTGCGGCCAGCATGGTGCTGCTCGAGGAGGGGTTGAAGCCCATCGTGGACGCCGTGACTGTGGGAAGAGTGCTGCACGAGAGGGCGCTCACCTGGGTCTTGAACAAGGCGGTGAAGATTCTGCAGGTGGTGGCAGTGGTCCTGGCCGGGATGCTCTGGCTGCGGCGGCTAGTGCTGGAGCCCTACCAGATGGCCCTGCTGCTCGTCGCCAACGACTTCCTCACGATGTCCATCGCGATGGACAACGCTAGGCCCTCGCCGAGGCCGGCCAGGTGGAGGATGAAGCCCCTCGTGGCGCTCTCAGCGGCACTCGCAGCCGCGATGACGGTACCACCGCTCCTTGTGCTCGTGATTAGCGTGAGCTCCGGAATCGCGTGGGGGAAGGTCACAGCTGCCGTCCTGCTCTCCCTCATCTACACGAGCCAGTTCAGGCTGCTGGTGATCCGGGAGAGGGGGTGGCTCTGGTCCTCCAAACCCAGCAAAGCGCTAGTGCTCTCGATCGCCGGCACCTCCGCGGTGTTCACAGCCCTCGCGCTAGCGGGAATCCTCCTGCCGAGGTTCAGCGCGGGGGAGCTGCTCACGAACCTCGCGGCCTCCTCCACGTGCCTGCTCGCCGAGCCCGCCAAGGTGTACCTCGCAGCCAGGCTGGGGCTAGGCGCAGGCAGCCGCTCGGCAGCAACGCAGTGATCTAGAGTGGGGTTAAAAGCTTATAGACGCATGTTACGGCCTAGGTGGGAAGTGATAAGGCTGGGAGTGAGGAGAGTTGACGCGAAGGGCAGGGTCTACCTCTCCAGGAGGGTTGTCGGCTCAGAGCTCTACGCGGCCGAGGTTGAGGGGGTGTTCCTGCTCTCCCCTCCTCTAGGGAGCGCGTCCTCTCAGCCCTCGAGAGGCTCACCCCGCGGAGCGCGCTGAGAGAGTACCTCGCCCTGCTGGAGGAGCTGGGAGAGCCGTCGCCGAAGGAGGCTGAGGAGCTCGCGAGGGCAAGAGCTTGGAGAAGCGCGGAGGGGTCTTAGTGCACACGTGCATCCTGGTCTCGAGGAGGTGCACGCTGTGCCGTGAGTGCGGGGAGTAGGGGCGAGCGCTCACTGCATAGGCTAGGGTAGGGAGCCAGGTAAAATGGTAAAATGCTAGATTATGGTTAAAAAATACTAAATTGAGAGGTTAAGCTCTCTGGCTATCTCGGCTATCTTCTCCTCCACCTCCCTGGGCTCAGGGGTTAGTGGGGGCCTGGCGTGCGGCTTCACGGGCGCTCCGAGAACCTTCAGGAGGGTTTTCACTGCTGTGGGGAAGGAGGTTGCGTAGTCGTAGACTTGGACTAGCTTGAGGAGCCTGTGCCACTCACGCACAGCCCTGGCGAGGTCGCCGGATGTGTACGCGTCGTAGACTGCTCTGTGCACCTGGGGGGCTGCGTTCGCGAGTGCCATGATCCCGCCGTCACCGCCCATCATCAGGACTGGGAGCAGGAGGTCGTCGAGCCCTGTGAGCACCGCGAAGTCCTTCCTCTCGGCCTTCACAGCCTGTATGAGCTGCCTGAAGTAGGTGAAGCTCTCGATCGTGGCCTTTGCGCCAGCGAGGTTGCTGTACTCCCTGGCGAGGTCGCGGTAGAGGGACACGGGGATGTTGATGCCCGTCGTCGCGGGGATGTTGTAGATGATGATCGGCAGGTCCACCTTCTCCAGGATCGTGGAGAAGTGCTTCCTCAGCCTATCGGCGGAGATCTTGAAGAAGTACGGGGGCGTGACCACAGCCCCTGTGACCCCCATGTCCCGGAAGGTCCTGCCCAGGCTGACGCAGTCCTCGGTGTAGTTCGCGCTAATCCCGGGTATAACCCAGACCTTGCCGCCGACCTCCTCCAGCACGGTCCTCGTGAGCTGCACAGCCTCATCCCTGGTCAGGTGCACGAACTCGCCGGTCGTGCTGTTGGGGAAGATGCCGTGCACCCCCCTCTCCGCCTGGTACCTGGCTAGCCACCTCGCTGCCTCGAGGTCCAGGGTGAAGTCCTCCTTGAATGGCGTTATGAAGGGGGATATGACGCCGTAGAACCTCGCTCCCACCTTGCACACCCTACTTCTTCTCGGGGAATGAGAGGTAGATGCTCAGGAAGCCGAAGATCGGGCCCAGCAGGTTCGCAGCGCACTGCCAGATCAGGGCGAGGGTCGCGTCGGTGATCAAGTCGCCTGTCTTCGGGTAGAAGCCGCCGTAGTAGGTGCCGAAGTAGCTCGGGAAGGCGAAGAAGACCGCGGCCCCCACGAACTTGAAGTAGGTGATTATGTACATGAGCACCAGGACGTCGAGGAACTCCACCAGCATCACGGGGATGATGTAGTGGATCCCTGGCATGGCCTTGATCGCGTAGTCAAAGCCCACCACGGCCAGCCAGCCGAAGACCCCGCCGAGCGGCACCGCCTTCCAGATCTCCTTGAATGCCTTCTTGTCCGCTCCGAGGGCGAAGTAGCCAGCCCATGTGACGAAGGTCGCCCAGACGGGCAGGCCTAGGGGCGGCAGGGTGATCAGCAGGCTGAGGGCTGCGAGGTAGGCCACCGTCACCTCTATCGGCACCTTATACTTGACAGACATACCTCAACCACCCACCTTCTCAACCCACTCCCTAACCCTCCTGAACCCCTCACGTATCCTCTCGATCGGGAGCACGTACGAGACCCTCAGGTACCCATCACCACCCCTCAGCGGGAAGGCTGTGCCGGGCAGCAGCACCACGCCAGCCTCGAAGAGGATCCTCCGCGCCAGCTCGTCGGTGCTCCCCACCTTCAGCCTGCCCATGAGCTCCCTCACGTTGGGGAAGAGGTAGAAGGCGCCCCTGCTCCTCACAACCCTCACCCCAGGTATCCTGCCGAGCTCCTCGACGGCCGCGTCCCTGCGCCTCCTGTACTCCTCAAGGTAGCTTTTGAACCAGCTTGTCCCCAGCTCCAGGGCCTTCAGCGCCGCGTACTGCAGGGGCGCTGGCGGGCAGCTGTACATGTTCGTCGCGAAGACGTCCAGGGCCCTTATGACCTCCTCCCTCGCGACAACGTACCCCAGCCTCAGCCCCGTGAGCGCCCAGGTCTTGGAGAAGCCGCTGACGTACACCACGTAGTCCCTCCACTCCGGGTCCTGCAGGAAGCTCCTGTGCCTGCCCTCGTAGACGTAGTCCTCGTATATCTCGTCGCTGATGATGAAGAGATTCCTCCTCTTGGCGAGCTCGATCAGCTCCTCCACGTCGCTCTCGCTCAGAACCGCGCCCGTGGGGTTGTGCGGTGAGTTGACCACGATGCCCCTGACCCTGTGGAGGTCCTTGATCTCCCTCTCGACATCCTCCCTTGCAAGGCGGAACTCGTTCTCCTCTCTGAGCTTCACGAAGACAGGCCTCCCGCCGGCATGCCTCACGACGCACTCGTACGTCGGGAAGGCGGGGTCCTGGACAACCACCTCGTCGCCAGGTCTCGTGAGGAGCGAGATTGTCATGTACAGGGCGGCCTTGGCCCCCACGGTGACAGCGACCTCGGTTGGCTTCACGTCCACGCCGTACTTCTCGCTCACGTAGCTCGCTATCCTCTCGCGGAGCTCCGGGAGGCCCAGGGTGGAGATGTACCTGATGAAGCCCTTGTCCAGGGCCTCCTTGACCGCGTCCACAACCTCTCTTGGCGGCAGGAAGTCGGGCTGGCCTATGCCGAAGCTGATCACGTCGATGCCCTTCCTCCTGGCCTCCGCGGCTAGATCGAGGTATACGAAGGCGCCCTCTGGCTCCAGCTGCTCAGCAAGCGGGGAAAAAACCTGTGTTGGCTTGAGCATCCCCTGCACCCGCGCTACTCCAGGACCGCGAGAGCTCTGACGGGGCTCGCTGAGCCGTTGGCGATCCTCAGCGGGAAGCCGTAGAACGTGAACTCCTTCCCCACGAGCTCCTTGAGGTTCGTCAGGTTCTCGTATATGACTATGCCCTTCGGCAGGAGGATCTTGTGGCCTGGGAAGGGCGCCTGGTCGATGCTCGGAGCATCTATGCCCACCGCGTTCACGCCGAGCTCGGCCAGGTACTGTGCTCCGCTCTCGTCCAGGCCGGGGTGGTTGAACCACTCGGGGGTCCCAGCCTTGGAGTCGTAGCCCGTCATTATCAGGACCACCCAGCCCCTCCCCACACCTTTCCCGCTGAGAGCTCTCTCGAGGAACTCCCTCGTGATGGGCGCCTTTGGCGGCAGCCCTGTAGCGTCCACGACGACCCCCTTGCCCATGAACCTCTCCAGCGGGACCTTGTCGATGGTGGGTGCGCCCTCGATGAAGTGCGCAGGCGAGTCCACGTGGGTCCCGGTGTGCTCGACTAGCTGCAGCAGGTTGCTGTAGTAGCCGTGCTCCTTGACCGTAGTCCACGTGTGCACAATCGGTGTCGGGTACCCGGGGAATACCGGTGTCCCTGTTTTCAGCTCCATCGTTAGGTCAACTACCTTCATAGGGGTTCAGCGGTAGTAGTGCCGAAGCCCTTATTTTCCCCTTTTCCTTAAGGGTTTTCACAGAAATCCTTATATACTTCGCTGAGAGCTTTTAAAACCCTCGCGTAGCTGGAGAGCGCTCTCCTCCTCTCTCTTGAGAGCTGCGACCTAGGCTTGCCTGTTGCTCGGGAGGCCTCGCCCAGGGACTTACTCGCGATGAGAACCTCTAGGGAGCCCATGCCGCAGAGCTCCCGCTCGGACAGCAGCGTGTAAAGCCTGGTGACCTCTAGGACGGCCTTCCCCAGCGGAACCTCCGGTAGCTCGCTGCTCTGCACGACCTTGACCTCGTGCCCCGTATCCCTCAAGTAGCTTCTCACCTCTGGGATACCCCGCCTAACGTGGGCTACCACGAAGTACTCGTAGCCGTTCAGCGCGAAGACGGGGGCGAAGTAGAAGATTCTCGTGCTCCTCGAGAGGGTGTCCATGAGGAGCGTCGAGCGCATAACCACCGAGACCACCGCCCCCCTCCCTCTCTTAGCGACAACCTCCGCGCCAGCAACCCGTGCGTCCCTCCTGAGGAGCTCCACAAGCCTGGATGCAGCACCCCTGTCCACGTGGAGGAAGCCGTAGACCCTTCCGTCGTGCAGCCTCGAGGAGATTGCCGAGAGCCTGACGCCCGGGATGTTCTCGGAGGCCGCCACCACCGGGCAGTCAGGCTGGTACACACGCCAAACCTCCAGCAGCATCGAGCATTCCTGCGGCGCCGATGTATAAAACCATGCGCTGGGCCGCGGGCAGTCTCCAGGCGGGGAGGCTTCCTGAGCCCACCCGCGGCTATGCTAAAATATGCAGGTACTCGATCTGTGTGCGATGCGCATTGCTGCTCGACGAGGGGGAGTACTCCAGGTGGATGAGGAGCGCCCGCATGACCATCGAGTCGGCCAGGAGAGACCTGGAGGGGGGCGACTACAACTGGTCCTGCTTTAAGGCGCATCAAGCTGCGGAGAAAGCCCTCAAGGCGGTTCTCTGGGGCGTCGGGAAGCCCAAGATGGGACACTCCCTCGTCCACCTGCTGCAGCACCTGGTGGAGGCTCTGGGCGTAGACGCGCCCGATGACGTGAGGAGGGCGTGCCTGCTCCTGAGCAAGTTCTACACGCCTACGAGGTACCCTGACGTGTGGAGTGAAGGGATACCCGAGGAGTTCTACTCGGCTGAAGAGGCAAGCGAGGCCATAGAGTCGGCCCAGCTAGTCCTGGAGTGGGTTGAGAGGCTATGGAGAAGGTTATCAGGGAGAGAGCAGAGCTGAGGGAGAAAGCCATCAAGGAGGCCCTGGAGTTCTCGCGGTGCGCCTCCGAGAAGCTGGGAAGGCTCACCGCAATCCTCTTCGGAAGCTACGCGAGGGGGGACTTCAACGAGTGGAGCGACATCGATGTTCTCGTGATCGCTGAGAGGCTGCCGCCTACCCCCCTCAGGAGGCTGGACCTCGTGGAGGAGTGCCTGGAGCTCGCGCCCCGCGTCGAGCCCGTGATAATCTCCGTCGAGGAGTTCCACAGGCTGAAGGGCAGAAACCCGGCACTGCTAGAGGCTCTTCAGAGAGGAGTACCGCTCCTCGACCAGCTGGGGCTCCTCGAAGGGGGCTAGCGCACACCTAGAATTATTGCTCGTAAAGATAGGCTCTGCCAGGACCGGTGAGTTCAAAATCAGTACTCAGCCACTAGGAACTCGTACTCGCCTAGTGCAACACGCACTTTTGATACTCCGCTCTCTACCTCCACCTCGTACTTTTTCCCGTGCAAGGGTGAGTAGACTCTTCTCGGTGGATCCCTGAAGAGGATTACCTCGACGTCCACGGGGACTACGCGTCGAGGAGGCATCACGCTCTCGCTGCTCGAATGCCACATGATGGGATCGGCAGTGTTGCCTCTCACGGTGATTCTTCTATCGAACGTTAGATTCACCAGGTGTATTAGCAGCTGCCCACTCTTCTCGTAGGGCTCGGCTAGCACTAGCCCTGGGGTTTCCACCTTTAAGGGAGGCGTTCCGCCGGCCCACTTAACAGCGTTCTCGATAAGCTTCTCGTAGTGCGGTAAGCCGGTTCTCCAGTAAAGCCTGCCGAGCTGCCCGGAGAAGTAAACCGTGCGCTTGTCATCATTCACGACTATCGCTGGGCACTCTGTGAGCGGCCCCAGCAGCGGCGGCGACCTGCCGTTCTCGTACTCAAAGCCGTACTCACTGTCTGGCTCAGCTATCCTCGCGATCGCTCTTGCTCTCCCATGCACCTCGACCCGAGCGTGCCACGCCACGCCAGGTGGTACTCTCTCCCTGTCGAACACTCTGCTATAGTCCCCCCACAGAACCACCCTATCTGGCACCTCTCTCACGACCTCGTGATCTCCCTCCAAAACCACGTAGCTCCAGGGCAACTTTAGAACGCCCCTGTAGGATACTCCCAGCAGCTCCCCTAGGCGGAACTCCTCTAGCGAGCGTCCTCTCTCGTCGAGTAAGGACACGAGGTAAGTTGCGATGAGACCTGCCTTCTGCCCAGCGAGGTTCTCCAAAGCATTTACTCCTTCAGCGGACATGCTGGCCGAGCTTGGAAGAACTACTACTTTGTACTCGCTCAGCAGACCCTGGTCAAGCTGCCAGTCCGCGATAAAGTCCACCGGGTAACCATTAAAGGCTAATGCGTAGTAAAAGCCTCTGATGTCGTCTGTCACATGCCTTGGATCCCCCGCGCCCAGCCAGTCCCGGCTTCTGTTGGAGTAGAGAACGCCGGCGTACCTGACACGGTGGGCCCCCTCCATGAACTCTTCAAGCCTCTCCACATCCCTCATTGCTTGGGCAGCACCTTTCAAGAGGCTCGGAGCCTGAGCTAAGGCAGAGCTGAACACCAGGAACATAGGTTCCCCACCTGCCGCAAATATCTCGCGTATCCCTTGTCTCATCACAATCGGGCTTGTCGTAGTGGTTGTGAGCGCCATGTGGAAAGAGTTGCGTGTAACCCAGACTCTTTTCCCCCCGCTGAGCGCTTGGGAAAGCTTTGTGATCTCGGCTAGGAAGCCGGGAGGCTGGTAGTCGGCCTCCGATCCCTCAGCGAATACGACATCTATGTGATTCCTCGCCATCTCGACTATCGTGTTCGCCCTTCCCTTCCAGCCGGCTGGGTGGCTGTTATACACCAGGAATGCGTCGGGCTTCAGTGCCTTCACTCTCTCCTTCACCCTCTCTAAGGCTCGCACGTTCACCTTATACCTCCAGAGGAACGCCTCCCTGAACTTCAGACTACCCCAGTCATCGGCCACGGGGAGATCCTCTCCCGTTTCCTCCCTGTAGGCCTTCCTGCAGTATTCGCAGAAGCATGCTTTCTCAAGGTCCGGCATGTACCTGAAGGAGTCCAGGAAAACACCGTCCACTCCGTAGCGCAGAACTTCTTCAACCTCCTTGAGCACGTGCTCCAAGAACGGGGAGTTCAAGCACATGAGAGGCCATCTGAGCTCACCGCTCTCACTTGCAGGATTGGTGTCCATGTGGATCACACGCCCATCCTTGTCGCGCTGTGCCCAGTCGGGATGCAGGGCGAAAAGCTCCGGGTTTGTGGTGTGCCCTACCATTGCGACGACCTTGATCCCGCGCTTGCGAGCTTCTGCTACAACCTCGCGGAGAAGGTCCCTGCGGCCTAGCTTTGAAACCTTCCGAATAAAAGAACTCTCGTAGTAAGCTCTGCCCCATGCATCTCGCGCGAAGATAACCACTGTGTCGCAGTGCAGCTCCTCAGCCAAGTTAACGATCTCGGAGCCTGAGATCCTATCAGCGTACTGAGCTAGCTTGTCCTCGAAGTTGAACTGGAGGATCCTAGCCATAGACCTCCCTCACCTCCACCCTGTAGGTTGCAAACTCTTCCAAGATCGCATCAGGCCCGCCCGCCCTCACCGTGCCAGTGGGGGTCTCGAGGACGAGGTGCGCGATCCCCCTCTCCTTGTCCAAGGTAATGCCGGCGATAAAACCCTCAAGGACGGCCTCATTCTTTGTCCCGACGAAGCGCCCGTACACAGTAGCCTTCAGCCTCCTCCCCTCGGAGAGGAGCTTTTCCACCTCAAGCAGCGCGAGCCTATGCACAGTGAATGTTGACGGAAGCCGCAGCGGGCTATCGCGCAACACCTCACTCCTCAGCCACCTATGGAAGAACTCGTGCTCCAGGTAGTCTATGAGCACAGGCTCCTCGATCGCTAGACCGTACTCGGGCGCGTCGCGAGGTCCTATTCTTCGCTGTGCGATCAAAGCAACCCTGGAATCCACTATCGCCATTATATCCCCTGAGACCGCCTTTCTCACTTTGCCTACCCTTACAGCTTTCTCATCGATCGGAATCCCTGGCACTTCGTAAAGGATTACGAAAATATTCACACCAGCCCTCTCTTTTTTCTCCAGCTCGTCCCAGTACCCCTTCATGAACGCGCTATCCCCGCACAGCAGGATGTCGTAGCTTGCCCGCTCTATCTCCTCCAAAACTCTCGCCTTGAAGGTGCGCCAACTCCGTATCACGAATACTCCGCGACTTTTCGTGTCCGCCTGAGCACGTCGCGGTATCGAGCGTAGCTTCTCGAGAGCACGCCTCCCCACGCGCTCTAACTTTTCTCTGTAAACGGCTTCCAGGATATCGGGTGACACAGCCCGGTAGACGTTGGGCTTACCCCTGCTAACCTCGACTAAGCCTAACGTCTCAAGCTTTTTCAAGTACTGGTGGAGCTGAGGGGTCACAATGCCTGTCTCCTCGCTCAACCTGCTCAGAGTCATCTGGCCTGACGAAAGCAGGGTGCAGTAAATCCTCGCGCCGAGCCTGCCGGCTCCAAGCATCCTAAAGAACTCTAATACGTCCTCGTCCACGGCATCCTGTTGGCGATTTTACTTTATTATTTTTTCTTCGAAGAAAATGCAGAGCAGACAGGTCCCGCGCGAAGCTACCAGACTCTAAGGGGGGCTCGCGAAGAGCTTGCGGGTTACCATGGGCGCTGCTGGGCTCATATCGTCCTTAGAAGAAAAATAGAAGAAGAAAAATTTATTAGGATGTTTCACAGAAGGTCTACCCGACAAGGGATGGAAAGGAAAAGGCTAGCCCTGCTGATCGGTATAGCGGTTATCGCGGTTGTTGTCGTCGGCATTATCGCCTACATGACTACAAGGCCTAAACCCGTCTCCCTGATTTTTGTCTCAACACAGCTCGCGCCTCCCGCTGAGCAGGCATTCGCGAGGAGTCTTCTCTCGCGTTTCGGCAATGAGACAGGCATCAAGGTCGACTTCGTACCGATGGGCTACGCGGAGCTAGCAGCAAGGGTCGAAGCCGAGGTAAAGGCTGGCAAGGTGTCCACGAACCTCATCGGAGGTCTTACGTCCGACATCGACCCCCTTGCCAGCAAGGGTTGGGTAGAAGACCTTACGAAGTTTGGCGCACTACCCGGCAGGACGTTCTACCCTGCCCTCGAGCAGGCCTCGAAGATGCACGGGATAAAGGCCATGGTGCCCTGGATGACCGCCACGTACGTCATTGTGGTGAACAACAAGGCCTTCGACTACCTGCCGCCGGGACTCTCCAAGGAGGATGTCGTGAAAGGCACTGAGAAGTGGACTTACGACGCGCTGCTCGAGTGGGCTAAGAACATCTACCAGAAAACCGGGAAGCAGGCGGTGGGTCTCCCGGCTGGAGGCGGAGGTTTGCTGTTCCGCTTCCTTCACGGTTATATATACCCCTCCTACACGGGTAAGCAGGCTGAGCTCTTCGACTCCCCACAGGCAGTGAAGCTGTGGGAGTACTTGAAAGAGCTCTGGAAGTACACCAACCCGGCGAGCACCACTTGGGACGCTATGGCAAACCCGCTTTTAAGCGAGGAAGTTTGGATTGCCTGGGACCACGTTGCTAGGATTAAGGATGCGATCGTTACAGCGCCGGATAAGTTTACGGTCTGCCCTGCTCCCAGGGGTCCCGCGGGCAGAGGGTACATTATAGTCTTGGCCGGCTTAGCAATCACTAAGGGATCACCTGATCAGGACGCGGCGTGGAAGGTCATCGAGTTCTTAACGAGACCTGAAATTCAGGCAAAGGTCGCCGAGAACGTTGGTTTCTTCCCCACAGTGAAGGAGGCTACTCCGGCGATCTCAGGCCCCATTAAGAAGATTGCCGACGGGGTATCAGCCCAGTTCGCGGCTGGAGACTCCATCGCTGTGATGATACCGCCTTTGGGAGGTAAGGGTGGCGCGTTCAACGCTGTTTACAGGTCGGCTTTCGAGCGGATAGTCCTCAAGGGTGAGGACATCAAGACTGTTCTCAGCGAGGGAGCGGAGGCTCTGCGAAAAATCTTCCAGGAGGCTGGAGTACCGCCCAGCTAGGCAGCATAACTCCTAGGTGAAAACATGTTTTTTACTCGCCTTATACGACGGCTTGCAGTGTTTCTACCACTGATTCCTAGCACTATATACCTGGCTTTCTTCATAGGCTACCCCCTCGTCCAGTCGCTTTACTGGGCCCTAACCCCCCATGGGGGCTCAGGCGAGATACCTCTGATGACGATAGTAACGTCTAAGAGGTTCGTGGAGGTGCTGGGAAACACGCTTCTCCTGGTCGCAACCATAATCCCCCTGCAGTTCGTCCTGGCACTCGCGGCGACGCTTCTGTTCGCGGAGAGTTTTCGCGGGAAGGAGATAGCTCTTTACTTCTTCGTGCTGCCCCTGGCAATAAGCGATGTTGCAGCGGCTTTGCTATGGTACACAATGCTCTCGCCCCGAGGATTCCTGAACAAGCTTCTTCTCGAGCTCGGCGCGATAAGCCAGCCGATACAGTTCTTCGGCTACGCCTTCAGGCACATGGAGTTCTTGGCAATTGTTCTGTGCGAGGTATGGAGGGCCACAGCAATAGTGTTCGTGAACCTTTACGCAGGGTACCAGATGATCGACCGCGAGCTCATCGAGGCCTCCGAGGTCTTCGGGCTTAGTTTCGCCCAGAGGCTGAGGTACATAATCCTCCCTCTGCTCAAGCCCAGCATCGAGTCAGCGCTGCTCATTAGAACGCTCTTCGCTCTTCAGACCTTCGCCCCCGTGTTGATACTGGCTGGCTTGGACATCCCAGTGCTCGCGACGGAAACCTACTACGTTTACGTGCAGATGTTCGACGCTCCAAGAGCCTCCGCGTGGGCGCTCCTCATAGGCATACTCACATTTGTTATAAGCTCGGTGTACGTGTACATACTCAGGACGCCGGAGGTGAGGTAGATGCGCTCATCAGCCTGGTACACGCTGGTCGCAGCCCTGCTAATTCTGTGGATTGGGATCCCTGTAGCCTATACTTTCCTCGCTGCCTTCGCCGACGTGCGGAGCTACTACGAGCACCTCCTACCCTTGAGGTACACGCTCGAAAACATCGAGGTGTTCCTCCGGCTGGGAGCCCTTGACGCGACACTGCGAAGCCTAGCGGTGGCCGTGCTGGCAATAATAATCAGCTTTGCACTAGGGCTGCCAGCGGGGTACGTGCTGGGCAGATGGGTGTTCAGAGGGAGGGAAGCTTTCCGCCTAGCAATCTTCTCAGCGAGAATGTTCCCAGTGATGATCATGGCCGTGCCCATGGCCTCTCTCTTCATCTCCATCGGGTTGTACGACACCCTGATTGGGGTAGCCCTGGTTCACGCAGCACTAGCACTACCCTTCGTTGTGCTGATATCCTCGAGCATCTTCGCGAGCGTGCCAAAGGAGCTGGAGGAGGCCGGCATAGTCTTCGGGCTAACTAGGTGGCAGGTGCTTACCAGGATCACGGCGCCGCTAGCTGCACCCGGTCTGGCAGCGGCCGCTATGTTCACGTTCGTAGTCTCCTGGAACGAGGCCTTCGCGGCCACGATCCTCGCCAGCAGGGAGCGCACACTCCCAGCTCTCACTGTCGCCACCACGATCGCTGGAGTCGCTGGGGCTGCGCCGGATCCCTACAAGTTCGCTGCAGCCACGCTGCTTTCGCTACCTGCTTTCCTCATAATGGCTTACATGAGGAAGTACCTGACGGTGATGTGGGGTTCCCGGAGGTGATTTGGGATGACGCGAGTGGAGCTCGAACACATTACGAAGCGCTTCGGCAAGGTTGTAGCTCTGGATGACCTGAGCCTAGAGGTGCGGAAGGGAGAGTTCTTCGTCCTACTGGGCCCCTCAGGCTGTGGCAAAACAACCACCCTCAGGATAATTGCTGGCCTCGAGCACCCAGATAAGGGGAGGGTTCTGTTCGACGAAGAGGAGGTGACGCACCTCCCCCCAGCGAGGAGAGGGGTCTCGATGGTGTTCCAGAGCTATGCCGTCTGGCCGCACATGACCGTGTACGAGAACATCGCGCTCCCCCTCAGAGTGAGGAAGATGCGCGACGAGGAAATTGACAGGAGGGTGAGGGAAGTGGCCCGGCTCATGCGCATAGAGGACCTCTTGAGCAGGTACCCTTCCCAGCTGTCTGGCGGGCAGAGGCAAAGGGTAGCTGTTGCCAGGGCTCTCGCGGTCACACCTCGAGTGCTACTGATGGACGAGCCCCTCAGCAACCTGGACGCGCTACTGAGAGTGCAGGCAAGAGCGGAGCTGAAGAAGCTACAGAACGAGACAAAGCTGACAACAGTGTACGTGACCCACGACCAGGTTGAAGCCATGGTTCTCGCAGACAGGGTCGCCGTCATGAACGCCGGCAGGGTTCTCCAGGTGGGCTCTCCAGAGGAAGTCTACACCAAGCCTGCCAACCGGTTCGTGGCGCACTTCATAGGCTCGCCGCCTATCAACCTCTTCGAAGGTGTCGTGGAGCAGGATGGCATAAACGTAGGCTTTGCCAAGCTCCCCGTGGCGGCCGGGCCCGATGTTCTCAGGAGCTATATCGGCAGACAGGTTATCGTGGGGGTTAGGCCCGAGGACATACGAATGACGCCAGCACCCAACCACGTGGAGCTTGTGGGGAGCGTCTGGCTAATTGAGAACCTGGGCGGAGACTACGTGGTCCTAGTAGCGATAGGAGACACCATACTCAGAGTGAAGAGCCGCGAGAGGCCAGCAGCCGACAAAGTGCGGATTTACATAGACCCAAAGAAGCTCCACATCTTCGACAAGGAGAGCGAGCAAAGGCTGAGTCACTTCGACAAGGAAGATCTCTAAGATAGCGCGCCGGTCCCCAAATCCCTATTGTGTGCAGGCTCTTGAACAGCCCTGTTCGACGCGTAGCTTAATCAGCGGGCGCAGGCGGCAGCTCCCTGATGGCGAAACCGGGTGTAAGAGGTGTCAAGGGCCTGGCTGCAGCGGCGCTGATATTAGCCGTGCTCGCAGCTATGCTGGCGGTGCTACCAGGGATGCGCGGGGCAGCGCCCCTGCAGTCTCCCGCGCCTGAGGCGGAGGCAAGCCCGCTGGAGTCCTACACGGGCTTCTCGCTGAGGTTCTCGCTGCTCGCCGGCCTGGGTGAGAGGAACACCGCGGTCTCCCCCTTCAGCGTCTACCCCGCCATGCTCATGCTGAGCGAGGGCTCGGCCGGGGAGACAAAGGCGGAGATACTGAGGGCCCTCGGGCTCTCCTCCCAGGCCGAGGCGAGGGAGTGGTTCAGGTCGAGTTCCCGGAAGTTCCTGAGCGCTGAGGCGCCCGCGAAGACCTCGATCGCCAACAGCCTGTGGGTGAGGGAGGGAGTCCCGGTGAGGGGCAGCTACGCGGAGGCCCTCGCCAGGTACTACCTGGCGGAGCACTACTCCTTCGCCAGCCCCGGCGAGGCTGTGCAGAGGATAAACTCCTGGGTCTCCGAGAAGACGGGCAAGCTGATCGACAGGATCGTCGACTTCCTGGACCCGCTGACCGTGGCGGTCCTCGTGAACACTGTCTACTTCAAGGCGAACTGGACGACGCCCTTCGAGAGCGTTGTGCGCGATGTCTTCAACTCGCCCGACGGCCCCGTGCAGGCTGACTACCTCTCGGGCGTAGTCCCAGCGAAGGTCTACGAGAGCGAGGACCTCACGGCGGTAGCCCTCGGCTACACGGGGACAGGTGTGAAGTTCGTCGTGCTGATGCCCAGGAAGCAGGCCTTGAGGGAGTTCGTGAGCAGCCTCTCCAAGGAGGAGCTGCTGGGGATCCTCTCAGAGCTCCTGAGCAGGGACGACGAGAGGGTTAGGCTCCTCCTCCCGAAGTTCGACGTGGACAGCGGCATACTCGAGCTTAGCCAGCTGCTCAAGAGCATGGGGGTGAGGAAGGTCTTCGACCCCGAGCAGGCAGACCTCTCGGGGATGTTCGACTACAGCAAGCTGCCCGGGAGGCCCTACGTGAGCGAGGTTTTCCACAGGGCCAGGGTCAGGGTGGACCTCTACGGCACGGAGGCCGCGGCGGCGACAGCAGTCGTGATCAGGGTCACAGCAGTGCCCCCGCCAGCCAGGGTTGTGAAGATCGACAAGCCCTTCGCCTTCCTCCTCGTGGACCCGGACACCAAGGCGGTGCTCTTCGCCGGGAGCATCGTGAAGCCCTAGCGCGACGCGATAGCCTAACCCCCCTCTCCCGCAGGAATACAGGAGGTTAGCGCTTAGCGCGCATCCCACCTGATACCGTGGAGCTGCGGGGGAAACGCATTTACTATAGTTAAGGTGTTAGGAAGAGTTAGGTGCCCTGTGGGCAGCCTCGAGAGCAAGGTTGCGTGCGCTAGGGAGTTCGCGAAGGTGCTGGCGGAGCGGCTAAGGGGTAGGCTGTGCAGAGTGGTGCTGTTCGGGAGCGTTGCCAAGGGCTCGGCGGACGAGGGCAGCGACGTAGACGTGCTGGTCGTGGTCGACCGCGTGACGGACGAGGTCGAGGAAATCGTGGCCGAGGCGGCGTTCGAGGTCAGCTTGAGGTCGCGCGAGCCCGTGGAGTACGTGGTCATGGGCTTGGAGGAGTACAGGGCGAAGCTCTCGGGGAACCCGCTCATCTACGAGGTAGAGAGGTACGGCGAGGAGCTCTACAGCGACCCGAGACCCGAGGAGGAGAGGGTTGGGAAGCTG